>Ga0214919_10001588_pt1 | contig 36899 bp, 32 predicted proteins | sample LL1503_MetaG_FD_177994 | JGI IMG/M metagenome (GOLD analysis project Ga0214919, IMG submission 177994) | Freshwater microbial communities from Lake Lanier, Atlanta, Georgia, United States - LL-1503 | ecosystem: Environmental > Aquatic > Freshwater > Lake | place: USA: Georgia | collected...
GTCGCCCCAAAGCCTCCATCCGTCCAAACTGGCGAGCTGGGCAACGACCTGCGGGCCGCTCAAGGCTTGGCCTCTGTTGTCCTGAGGTTTGGCTGCTGGTGCGTTCATGCAAGTCTCATTTCAAGGTTCGGCCAGCATGCGGCCCAAGCGCTCGGATGCGGGTGGATGCGAGTAATAAAACTTCACATACAGCGGATCCGGCGTGAGCGTGGATGCGTTGTCTTCGTATAACTTTAGTAAGGCCGAGGCTAAATCGGCACCCCTCGTTTGCGCCATAGCGTAGGCATCGGCTTCGAACTCATGTTGGCGTGAAATCTGTGCGAAAAGCGGGCCAAGAAATCCGGTGAAAGAGGGTAAGGCGAGCATAAACAGCAACAAGGCCAAGGCGTCATTTGCACCTGCTAAGTTAGGTAGTACGCCCAGGCCGGTATAAAACCATACTTGCGCGCTGGCCCATCCCAATAGCGCAAAGCCGGCTAGGCTGATGGCGAAAATTGACACGATGCGCTTGAGGATGTGTTTGTGTTTGAAATGACCCAATTCATGGGCCAGCACCGCGTCCACTTCCTCAGGACTCAAGCGGGCCAGCAAGGTGTCATAAAACACCACCCGCTTGGACGCACCAAAGCCGGTGAAATAGGCATTGGCGTGGGCGCTGCGTTTGCTGCCGTCCATCACATAAAAGCCTTGCGCCTGAAAGCCGCATCGCTGCATCAAGGCGCGTACGCGCTCGGTTAATGTTGCATCATCCAATACTTGAAATTTATTGAACAAGGGCGCAATCCAAGTCGGATAAATCAGCATGGCCAGCAGGTTAAAACCCATCCATACGCCCCAGGTCCAGGCCCACCATACGGCGCCCGCCGCCGCCATCAGCCACAGCACCAGGGCCAGCAAGGGGCCGCCGATTAACACCCCCAATAACAAGGACTTCATGAGGTCTTGCATCCAAAGCGTGGCACCGGTTTTGTTAAAGCCAAAGCGCTCTTCAATGACAAACGTGGCATACAACGAAAAAGGCAATTCCAAAACGGTGTTGATGGCTGAAAAAGCGCCCACCAGGGCCAGTTGCTGCCAAAGGCCTGCGCCCATGAGGTCTAGCAAAATGCCGTTCAGCGCCGACAAGCCGCCAAGCAGGGTCCAAGCCAAGGTAAGGGCTGCGCCCCAGGCCAACTCGATGAGACCAAAACGTGTTTTGACAACGGTGTAATCCGCCGCGCGCTGGTGCGCTTGCAGGGTAATCGTGGATGCGAAGGCGTGCGGCACGAAGTCGCGGTGCATGGCTACATGACGGATCTGGCGCGTAGTCAGCCACAATTTCAGCAACAGACTGCCTGTCAAGGCCAGCGCAAAAATCAGGGTCAGTGTGTCGGAGGGATTGAGCGCTGTATCTTGCATGGGGCCGCAGTTTAGGCCATCAGCGACAATCCGGCGCATGCAAGACACATCAAGCCCCCTTTCTAAATCTGACAAAAACCTAGTCTGGCTGGACTGCGAAATGACCGGACTGCACCCCACGCAGGACCGCATCATCGAAATCGCCGTGGTCGTCACCGGCCCGATGCTGGAGTCACGCACCGAGGGCCCGGTGTTTGTTATCCACCAGTCCGATGCACAACTTGACGCCATGGACGCCTGGAACAAAGGCACCCACGGCAAAAGCGGCTTGATCGACAAAGTGCGCGCCTCCACAGTCGACGAGGCGCAGGCTGAAGAAGCCTTGCTCGCTTTTTTGGCGCATTACGTTCCCGCTGGCGCCTCGCCTATGTGCGGCAACACCATCGGGCAGGACCGGCGTTTTCTGGTTGCCTACATGCCGCGATTAGAGGCCTTTTTCCACTACCGCAATCTGGATGTGAGCACCCTGAAAGAACTGAGCCTGCGCTGGCGGCCCGAGGTGTATGCCGGATTTAAAAAGCAGCAAAAGCACACCGCGCTGGCTGACGTGCATGAGTCCATTGATGAGCTGGAACACTACCGCACCCATTTTTTGAAGGTCTGACCGACTGGCATGTACGTTGGGCGTGCGGGCCAATGGCTTGCCCTTCACAAACGCGAATTTGCAGCCTAAATGGCTTGCATATCAGTACAAACCCGAATCCGTGCCATAATCGAGGGCTTCGCCAAACGGTAGTACGGCAATCAGGCCGGAGCCAGCGAAATTTGCACATCTCCCAACATTCACCGGGTCCAAGTTAAGAGGGCCCCAGCCGCACCGGCCGCGTAGCAGACGCACCAGGCGCAGCCTCCGTTTGATGGTTGATGTTTTTTAACCATTGACGGAACGCCCACCCCGCGGGTGGCGTTGCTGTGTGAGTGAAACTATGACTGATTCTTTGATCGCATCGGGCGAATTTGCGCCCGAACACACCTACTCCACCCAAGATGGCGAGGCTTTCCAGCCGAACCACAGCGCGCAAGCGCCTATGGTGGACGAAGCCTTGACCGCGGCGGGCGAAGCGCCTGCTGTGCCAGCGGAGCCCAACGGCTTTTTGGCCCTGGACCTTGCCCCCGAGTTGGTAAAAGCTTGTATGGATCTGGGTTACACCCAGCCCACACCAGTACAAACCAAAGTCATTCCCCTGGCTTTACCCACCGAAGGCGCAGATAAGGGCGCTAAAAAATACATTGACCTGATGGTGTCCAGCCAAACCGGAAGCGGTAAGACCGCCGCGTTTTTGCTGCCGGTGCTGCATACCTTGCTCAAGCAAATGGCGCAGGCCGAAGCCGACGAGCGTCAAGCCTACGAAGAAGCTGTGGCGCAAGCCGCTGCTAAAGGCGAAGCCCCCCCGAAGCGCCCCAAGCGCAAAGACCCCACCAACGCGCGCAATTTCAAAGCGCCCACGCCCGGCGCGTTGATCGTCTGCCCGACCCGCGAACTGGCCCAGCAAGTGGCGCACGACGCTATCGACTTGGTGCAACACTGCCGCGGTCTGCGCGTTGCCAACATCGTAGGCGGCATGCCTTACCAATTGCAAATTGCCAAGCTGCAAAACGCCAATTTGGTGGTGGCTACGCCCGGCCGTTTGCTGGACTTGCAGCGCTCCATGCAAATCAAGCTGGACCAAGTGCAATTTTTGGTGGTCGACGAGGCCGACCGCATGCTCGATCTGGGCTTTTCCGATGATCTGGCCGAGATCAACCAGCTCACGATCGACCGTAAACAAACCATGATGTTCAGCGCCACTTTTGCGCCGCGTATCCAACAACTGGCGGCCCGCGTCATGCGCGAACCCCAGCGCGTGAGCATTGACAACCCGCAAGAAAAACACGTCAACATCAAGCAGGTGTTGTACTGGGCCGACAACGCACAGCACAAGCGCAAATTGCTGGACCACTGGCTGCGCGACACTGGTATCAACCAAGCGATTGTGTTTGCAAGTACCCAGATCGAGTGCGATGGCTTGGCCAACGATTTGCAGCAAGACGGCTTTGACGCGGTGGCCTTGCACGGCGCGCTGAGCCAGGGCCTGCGTAATCGTCGCTTGATGGCGTTGCGCCAGGGCCAGGTGCAAATTTTGGTAGCTACCGATGTGGCCGCGCGCGGCATTGACGTGCCGACGATTACCCACGTATTTAACTTTGGCCTGCCAATGAAGGCCGAGGACTACACCCACCGCATTGGCCGTACCGGCCGGGCGGGGCGCGATGGCCTAGCGATCACGTTTGCCGAACTGCGCGACCGTCGCAAGATTTTTGACATCGAGGCCTATACCCGCCAGCCGATCAAAGCGGAAGTCGTTGCTGGCCTGGAGCCCAAGCAACGGATTCCCGAAGCACCGCGCCCCGGTTTTGCTTCGCGCAATGGTGGCGGTGGCCGCGATGCCAGAGGCCCGGGCCGCGGCTTCTCCGGTCCTCGGGAGGGTGGCTTTGGCGGCGGTGAACGCCGCAGTGGTTTTGCCGATGCCGGCACCCGCGAATTTCGCGGTGCCGCCCGCGAAGGCTTCAGCTACGAGCGCAAGGGTGGTTTTAATGACCGCTTTGCCGGCCAAGGCGCACCGCGTGGCGACTTTGCTCCTCGTCGTGATTTCGCCCCTCGAGCGGATGCGGGTGCCCCGCGTGCCGACTTTCCCCCGCGCCGTGATTTCGCTCCTCGCGCCGATGCCGGTGCACCGCGCGCCGACTTCGCCCCGCGCAAGGATTTCGCGCCACGCGCCGACCTCGCACCCAGGAAGCCTGCCGGCTTTGCCAAACCCGGCAACGGCGGGAAAGTATTTGTGCCACGGGATGCGAAAAAGCGCCCTGCGCGCAGCGCGGGCCAAAAAGATTCTTAAAGATCCTGGGCAGGTCCGCTTGGGGCGTGTACGAAATCGGTCTTAGCCGGTTCGTACCCCTGCCTAGGGCGATCGGTACTTTTCAGTGTGAAATACCACCGCCACCTGAGTGGCAACGCAAGCCAGGCTTGACGGAGAAAAATCGGCATCATCAAAGCCTCGCGGGAATGGGTGCGCGCTATCCAAAATCCGCCTAGTATGCATACCTAGTGCAAACAAAGTGGAGGCCCCGGATGTGCTTTTCATGGATACAGCGGCCTGTCTGGCAACGGACGGACTGTGTGCGATTGCCATCAGTCCGCCGCAGGCCCTTAAGAACTAGATGAACGACAGGCGTGCCATTAAGTACGTCTAAGCCTTGAGGTGCTAAGCATCAGGGTCGCGACTGTCGGTTTGGAGTGGCAGCCCTTTCTCCCGAGAGAAATCAAACTCCGTTCTGCGTATTCGCGCGCCTTGGTAGGCATCCATGGCCGCGATTAACCAGATAAAGAACAATCCTGCGTGTTGCACGATAAAACAACGCCACGCAGGATAGGCGCGTGCAGCACATACGCTGGCCGGTACCAGGTTCATACTGACCCAGCCAAACAGTACCGCGAAAAAAAGAAAGGTGAGGGCGCGCTGCGGCATCCTGTTAAGCAGTTGCCCACCCGACGGAAGGATGAAGCCCACGACCAAGACCCACCGAGGATGTAGCGGCCTGGACGGCAAGAGAGCAGTCATGCGGACTCCAAAATTTTCATGATCTGACCCAAAGTGCTTAATTTAGCTTCTAAAAATGCTGCCGGCACTTGTAATGGGCCAAAGTGGCTGTTGCGCAGCACCATGTAATGGGCTTGGCTAGCTTGTGCGATTTGTACTACGTAGCGCAATCCGTCTGGTCGAAGCGTAAGGCACTTGGTATAGGGATCCGCCAGCAAATCATGCAGCGGCAGGTCCAACTGCTGCAACAACTTTTCGATGTCCGGGAAACTACTCTTGAGAATGCTTGCCTGTGGCCAGTGGCCCAGAAGCTCATGCCGGTAAGCTAAGTCGCGCGATGGCGAGAACACTTCAACCCCCGTGGGGCGAACCAGTACGTCCATCACCCCGTCTATCGCGAGTACGCAGCGGATATCTACAAAAAGCCACAGTGGCGGTAGACGACGCGTTTGGAGGGTGTCGGCCATGGCCCACAGGTCAATTTGAGATTGACGCCCTGCGAGGCTGACATTCGCTTGCACGCGCGGGTAGTGAACCCCCTCTTGCTTTTGCTGAACATCCTTGAGTAAGGGCAAGCAGTCCTCGAGCAAGTTGGAGCGCTCAAGCTTCAATTGATGGCGATGCCTAGCCAAGAGAAAAGCGAGCGCACCGATTGCGATGACCAAAAACGCCCACGCCCCAAAAATTTGATAAGACGGCATGGCAAATTTTCTTTAGGGGCATCCAAGAGCCCTGGGGCTCTGCCATCGGCTCCTGCAGTGTCAGTAGCCGATCGGGCGCGGCCAATTCATGGTGAACTGATCTCCACGACGGACATACTTGTATCGATGCAGTACAAACCATACGGAAATAATGATGAAGAAGGCCATGATGGCGAGCAAATTGCGTCCGTAACCAAGGAAAACCGCGACAAAAGTGATTGCGCACAAGGTGGCCAATGTCAGTGTCGGGATCGGGTGAAATGGATGCACATAACCCCGCTCAATGCTTCCCAAGGGCCACATACGGCGAAAGCGGATCATGTTGATAGGCATAAAAGTGTAGCCCAGCAGTCCGGCCAATATGGAGAAGGTAACGATCTGGTTGAGCATGATCTGCCCTTGAATCTGTGTGTAGCCTGTGAGCGCAAAAGCACAGGCTATCGGGACCAGAAAGACAATCGCACGGTAGGGAGTGTGGTAGCGCGGATGGACTGCACCAAACCAGGCCGGTAGGTAGCGATCTCGCCCCATAGAGAACCACGCGCGCGAGGCGTCGTTGATACAGCCATTGGCCGATGCCATCGCTGCGAAGGCCGAGCCCACCCACATGAGCACCTGCAGCCCCCAATTGCCCGTGAGCTTACCTGCGTCATACATGGGCGTTGCGGCAATACCCAGGTATTCCCAGGGTATCAAGCCTGTGCATACGTACCATGTAATGATGGCGGCGATCACCAGCGTCAGCATTCCCGTCATCGTGCCAAGCGGAATAGCACGGCCCGGCGAACGAACTTCCTCAGCTGACTGGCACGTTCCTTCGATGCCCAAGTAGTACCACATTCCAAATTGCAGACTGGCCACAACGCCAAGCCATCCATAGGGCAGGGTCTCATTAGAGAAAAAAACCTTGTGTTGAAGGAGCTGGGTTCCTGACCATGGTCCTACATTGAAGAGCAGAAGCAAAATCGCTAAAAAAGCAAAGCCGGTGATCACGATGTTGACCGAGAGCGTCATGAATACGCCACGGTAATTTAGCAAGGCCAGGATCAATATGGACAGCGTGACAAACGGACGAGCCAATTGTTCAGCCATTTCCGGAGTGGCGCCGCCAAAGTCTGCCGCCAATGACTTCATCAGATCGCCAACCACAATAGCGTCAGCCGCTTCCAACATGGTGTAGGCCAACACCAAATACAAGCCCACGTTAAAGGCCATCAAAGGCCCCACAATGTGCTTAGCTTGCGTGTATTGCCCACCCGCAGCAGCCACGGTAGAAGTCACCTCAGAGTCAATCATGGCTACACAGGTATAGAGTAGTCCGCTCACAAAACACGCAACCAAAGCGGCCCAAGGACCACCGTTGTCAATCGTGAAGTTCCACCCCATGAACTCTCCGACCAAGACGATTCCCACGCCTAGCGCCCAGACGTGCGCTGGGCCGAGTACACGGCGCAGTCCGATATGCGGCACATTCGATGTAGATGTTGACATTTTTTATCCTTTTAAGTGGTCATACCTTTGGACAATCGGACTTATTCTTGGCCTTCACGGGAACTGGTCAAGTAGTCTTCTGGATACTCCTTGCCGACTTTCAATAGATCAGCCACCATCCATATGGCAATGAGTGCGGACAATAGCCAAGCACCGTTAGACAGAATTTCCCAAAAGTTCATGATGTCTCCTTAGATTGCGTACCTGTCGCAGGCCCAAACCGTTCATTGATCACTTCGCGCAACTCCTTGTCGGAGGTGCGCACCAAAAAAACAAAATAAGTAATGACCACGATGGCTGTCAGGAGCAACATGAACCAGTCGATTTCGTAGGACTTGGCCGCGATGGTCGCCTTGCGTTCAGCCACTTTCGCATCATCCCAACCCAGTGCCGTAAATCGCTCGGTTTTCAGTTTCTGTTGCTCCGCCGTCAAGCCGTCGGTGCTGGTGGCGGCAGCCACTGCTGTTACTGCCGCTGCGCTTGCCTCAGTCGCCGGTGCTGCGGTCACGGCAGCAGTTTGGGCCGCAGGTGCGGGTGCCGGTGCAGCACTCAAAACAGTCAGGTACAGGCAGACCAGTAGCGTTGCAGCTACCAAGGCCACCACGAAAAGACTGTCAAATAACTGCCCGGCGGGACTTTGCTCGGGGGGGCGGTATGGAGATGTTGAAGCCATAAAGTTCCTCCTAATTAATTTGCGTGATGCTGCTTATTCGACACAGCAATAGCATCAAGGTGTTCGATATCTTGGCGGTAAATGTGTTCCTTGGCTTGCTCGTAATGCCTAACCATCGCAACGATGGATGCGGTGTTGAAAACGCACAGTGCCAAGGCGCTCAGGTAGACCAGTCCCATCAAGGAGCCTGGCGGACCCAAAGCCGAAACCTGAGCTACAACAAACCACACGGCGAGCCAAACCCCTATAAGTAGCACATAAGCGAATAGGCGGTCATTGCGGAACATCGTGTCAATCCGTTCGCGCATGCTGTTTTCTGCATTCATAGGAATTTCTCCAAAGATTTTTTGAAAGAGAAAATTTAGTGTGCAACTTTGTTTCATATCAATAAATGGGTGAATACCCTTGGTTGGAGACGAATACAGCCATCAATCCGGCTTTTTCAAGGCAGTCGATAGCATTCGGTATCCAAAATCTGTGAGGGTGGATGTGACCTGGACTGTTTAAATACACAGTCAACCCTGTGCATTGACTAGCTAGGGTGTTGATGCCTTCCAGGAGTCGACTGCTCCTAAGTGGCACCGCTATACTGGTTTGCAGCAATGAAAATTCGTTTGGAATTTATGACAAACAGCCCGTCGTTAGAAGTATTTCTCGGTAAGGCCATACGCGAAAAGCGATTGGGTCACGGCCTGACGATTGCGGACGTTTCCGAGCGCGCCGGCATCAGCCGTGGGATGCTTTCAAAGATTGAAAACGCGCAGACTGCAACAAGCTTGGACACCCTGCAGCGCATTGCGTCGGCGCTAGGCGTTTCTTTGTCGATGCTGTTTAGGGATTTCGGCATTGAGGGTGGCTCAGCCCAACACGTGCGCAATGGCCAGGGCATGCAAGTCGTGCGTCGCGGTACCAAAAGTGGACATACCTACCATTTGCTGGCCTACGACCAAGGTCCGACCAAGACCTTCGAACCGTTTTTGATCACGATCGACAATCAGGGCGAAATATTCCCGGACTTTGAACATCCTGGGACAGAGTTCATCTACATGTTGGAAGGGCGGATGGATTACCGCCACGGCGAACAAATTTACACGCTTGTACCCGGCGATTCCTTGACCTTCCGGGGCGAAATTCCGCACGGCCCTGGCATTTTGCATGAGGTTCCGATCCGCTTCGTCACGGTAATCGTCTACCCCATCCGAGGAGATTTTGAGTAGTTTTTTTGAAGTTTTTGTTTATTCCAGAGAATAATAGTTGCATTCAAAGAATTTTAGATGCATACTGCTTTTAAGAACTTTAGAGAATTTTCATGCCTTGGAGACTACTCAAATTTGCGATGTCAGACCGACATCCCGAGCCGCGGATGTTCACACCGCATGGGCAACTGAAGTCCAGCTACGACGTAGTCATCATCGGCGCCGGAGGCCATGGCCTTGCGAGCGCTTATTACCTGGCACGTGACCATGGAATCACCAATGTAGCGGTCATCGAGCAGGGCTACATTGGCGGCGGTAACACCGGCCGAAACACCACCATCATCCGCTCCAACTACCTTACACCTGAAGGCGTGAAGTTTTATGACGAATCGGTGCGCTTGTGGCAAGACCTGGCCACCGACTTTGACCTGAACCTGTTTTATTCCACGCGCGGACATTTCACCCTGGCGCACACCGATGCCTCGATGCGCACCATGCGCTGGCGCGCCGAAGTCAACAAGCACTACGGCATCGATTCCGAGCTGGTTTACCCTGACTTTATCCAGAAAGCGGTGCCGTCCATGGACATGAGCTGCGCCGGACACGCCCCTATCTTGGGCGCGCTGTACCACGCACCCGGTGCCATTGCGCGGCACGACGCGGTCGCCTGGGGCTATGGCCGCGGGGCAGATATGCGTGGTGTCGAGATCCACCAACAAACTCGCGTGCTCGACATCCTTACCCAGAGCGGTCGTGTTACCGGTGTGAGGACCTCGCGCGGCGATATCGCTTGCGGCAAGGTGCTTTGCGCCGTAGCCGGCTCCACGCCACGCATTCTGAAAATGCTGGGCTTGCGTAGCCCGATTTACATCCACCCGCTGCAAGCCATGGTCAGTGAACCTATGAAGCAGTGGCTCGATCCCATTCTGGTCTCGGGCAGCTTGCACGTCTATATCAGCCAGACCGCGCGCGGCGAACTGGTCATGGGCGCGTCGCTGGACCCTTACGAACTGCATTCCACTCGCTCGACGCTGGACTTCACTGAGAGCCTGAGCGCCCACATGGTGGAGATGCTGCCCCAGTTATCACAAGCTAAAGTCGTGCGCCAGTGGGCCGGCATGGCTGATATGACGCCAGACTTCGCGCCCATCATGGGCAAGACTCCGATCGAAGGGTTTTATCTGGACGCCGGCTGGGGCACCTGGGGATTTAAGGCCACGCCGGTTTCCGGCAAAACCATGTCCTACACCGTGGCCAATGACCGAGCGCATCCACTGATTGAAGGTTTTGCTTTTGACCGTTTCGAGCGTTACGCGCTCACCGGCGAAAAAGGCGCTGCCTCGGTCGGACATTGAATCAGCCCGCAGGCACACACCCAACCCACGCACCATGAAAATCATGACCTGCCCCATCAACGGCCCACGCCTGATTTCCGAGTTCGCTTACTGGGGTGAATGCAAAACCATGCCGGAGCCCGCGGACTGTACCGATGCGCAATGGGCGGACTATGTATTCAATAAAAGTGGCGCGCCTGGTGTCAAGCATGAATGGTGGTGCCACACGCCAAGCAATACCTGGTTTATTGCGGTGCGTGACACGATGTCTGATGTGATCGAAAAGACCTTTTTGTATGGCCAGCAGTAATTCCATGCGCCTACCTCCGCAACCCGGTGAGTGGTTGGACCGCAGCGCCGTCCTGCCCTTTCGCTTCGAAGGGCGCAGCTACAGCGGCTTTGCCGGTGACAGTATCAGCGCCGCCCTGTGGGCCGCCGGGCAGCACACGCTGGGCCGCTCCTTCAAGTACCACCGCCCACGCGGCATATTGACACTGGCCAACCATGACATCAATGTGATGCTGCAGACGCCCCAGGCCATGAACATTCGCGGCGACGTCGAGGCGTTGCGCGCGGGCATGGAGTTAGTGGCCGTGAATACCGCCGGTGGCGTGGACAACGACCGCAACCGCTACATGGGACTGCTGGCGCGTTTTCTACCGGTGGGCTTTTATTACAAGGCTTTCCACACCAAGGCGCTGTTCCCTTTGTGGGAGCGCCTGATCCGCAATTTTTCCGGACTGGGCAAGCTTGACCTGTCTAAGCCCGCTTTGCACACGCCCAAGCGTTACGATTTCTGTGACGTGCTGGTTATCGGTGGGGGAGTCTCCGGTTTACAAGCGGCCTTGCATGCGGCGCGGGCCGGGGCGCAGGTCGTGTTGGTAGATGAAAACGCGCGCAGCGGCGGCAGCGCCAGCTTCCAGTTCGGTGGCAGCGTGGCCGGGCTACAGGCCTTGCGCGAGCTTCAATCTGCGGTGGCGGCAGAGCCACTAATCCGCGTGCTGACGGACACCACCGCCGTCGGTTACTACGCCGATCATTGGATCGCGTTGATCGACGCGCAGTGCATGACCAAGCTGCGTGCCAAGGCCGTGGTGGTCGCCAGCGGGGCCTTCGAGTTGCCTGCGGTGTTTAGCCATAACGACGTCCCCGGAGTCATGACTGCTGGTGCGGCGCAACGGCTGATTAACCGCTACGCGGTGCGTCCTATGCAAACCGCAGTGGCGCTGGTCGCCAACAGCGAAGGCTTCACGGCGGTTCTCGACGCCTTGCAAGCGGGCGTCAAAGTCGCCGCCGTTGCAGATATGCGTAGCCAAGGGCCGACCTGTGCCGCGCGTGACGCAGTGCGCGAAGCCGGAGTTCGGGTGCTGGATGGCTGGGGCATCTACGAAGCCCATAGCGGCGACAGCGGGCGTCGAGTCACCGGTGTGACCCTCGCACGATTGCTGGCCGATGGGCAAGCCGATACCAGTACCAAGGAGCACGTGGTTTGCGATGGTGTGATCATGAGCGTGGGCTTCGCCCCAGCGGCCAATTTGTTGTACCAAGCCGGTACGACTATGGGTTGGTCTGATACTGTCCAGCAATTTGTACCAGCCAAGTTACCAGCGGGCATCTTTGCCTGTGGCCGCGTCAATGGCGTGTATGACAGCGAGGCCAAGGCCTTGGATGGCCAGCGCGCCGGCATGCTGGCCGCAGCCCATTGCGGCTTCGGGAGCCAACACGACGTACCGCATGTGCCTGAGGCGCTGCGCTGCCCGAGCCATCCCTGGCCTATCGTGGCCCATCCGCAGGGCAAAAATTTTGTCGACTTCGACGAAGACCTGCAGCTCAAAGATTTTTACAACGCAGCGCAAGAAGGCTATGACAACATCGAATTGATGAAGCGCTACACCACCAATGGCATGGGCCCCAGCCAGGGTAAGCATTCCAATATGACCGCGCTGCGTATTTTGGCGCGCATCATCGGCAAGACTCCGATCGAGGTTGGCACTACGACGGCACGGCCTTTTTATCACCCCGTATCGATTTCCCACCTGGCCGGGCGTGGCTTCACGCCTGAGCGCCACACCCCTATGCGCGCCCTGCATACACAAGCCGGGGCCGTCTGGATGGCAGCCGGTATGTGGCAGCGCCCGGAGTACTACGCGGTGGCCGGTCGCTCCCGCATGCAGTGCATACGCGAAGAGGCGATGAACGTGCGCCAGCGGGTGGGCATCATTGACGTGGGCACGCTGGGCAAGCTAGAAGTCATTGGCCCGCAAGCGGCTGAATTTTTGGAGCGCATCTACATTTCGCGCTATGCCAATTTGGCGGTAGGCATGACCCGCTATGCGGTGATATGCGACGAGTCTGGCGTGGTGATAGACGACGGCGTGGTGGCGCGTCTTGCCGAGCAGCATTTTTATTTCACCACCACCACCTCCGGTGCGGCAACGGTATACCGCGAACTCTCGCGCCTCAACACCCTATGGCGCATGGACTGCGGGATCGTTAACCACACCGGCGCATTCGCGGGCGTCAATGTGGCCGGGCCGCAGGCGCGCCAACTGCTGGCCTCGTTGACCAGCGCCGACCTGGATGGCGCCGCCTTCCCTTACCTGGGCGTACGCGAGATCGACGTGGCAGGTATCCCGGCACGCGCCATGCGCGTGGGCTTTGTGGGCGAATGGGGCTACGAGGTCCATGTGCCCGCCGAGTACGGCGCTGCGCTATGGCAGGCCCTGATGCAAGCCGGGACAGGCCTGGGTATCCGCCCCTTTGGCGTGGAGGCACAGCGCCTTTTGCGTTTGGAAAAAGGCCACATCATCATCGGCCAGGACACCGACGGCTTGACCGTTCCTCGTGAAGCTGCGCTGGGCTGGGCGACCAAACTGGAAAAACCGTTTTTCATCGGGCAGCGTAGCCTGCAGGCGATTGCCAAACGGCCGCAGAAGCAAACCTTGGTCGGCTTTACGCTCGACATTCCCGGCATGGCTACCAGCCAGGACAGCCACCCCGATATGCCCTCGGAGAGCCACCTGGTCATCGTCAACGGCGAAATCAGCGGGCGCATCACCAGCGTGGCATTTAGCCCCGCGCTGGGCCACGTCATCGGCATGGCCTTTGTTACACCGGCGCTCAGCGCGGTGGGTACCGGTCTGCCGATACGCCTGACCAGCGGCAATATGGTGCAAGCGAAGGTGGTGGCGCTACCGTTTTACGATGCTGCCGGTGCCCGTCAAAAGGAGGTCAGCGCATGAACATCCCGACGCACGCGCCGCGCCGCGCTTCGCCCTGCGAGTTGGCGCAGCACTGGTGCGCCCAAGCCACCGGCCCAGTCGCAGCGGACCTGACCCTGACCGACCGCTCGCTAGCGACGGCCCGCTGGGGCTGCAAAGGGTCTGCAGCGCCGCAGTGGCTGGCCGAGCATGGCATGCCCGTGCCGCCTGCGTACAACCGCTACCGTGCGTTGGCGACCGGTGGTCTCGTTGCGCGCCTTGGCGTCACCGAATTTTTGATTGAAGCTGAGGGCGCCACGCTGGGCCTACTGCAAGATGCTGCCATGCCCGCGGGGCGGGTACACGGCTTGTATCCGGTCTTGCGCCAAGACGCAGCACTGCAGCTGGAGGGTCCCGCCCTGCACACCTTGTTGCGGCAAGTCTGCTCTGTCAATTTGCAATCCCGTGAGAACTCGCCGGACGCGGTGTTCTTGACCACGCTGGTGGGCGTTGGTGTAACTCTGCTTTGGCGTGGCGACGCCTTGCTGCTGTGGGCCGACGGCACCATGGGCAGTTATTTATGGGACACGCTGGCCGAGGTGGCGCGCGATTGCGGCAGCCTGCGCCTTGAACCTTGAACCTTGAACCTTTGCCCTAAGTACCCCCAACCTTTGCCAAAACCCAAGGAGACACACAATGAATCGAGACGAGGCTAAGAAATTTTTCAAAGACAACAACGTACGCTATGTACTGGCGCAGTTTGTCGATATCCACGGCGCGGCCAAAGCCAAAGCGGTCCCGGTATCGCACTTTGATGAAGTGCTCGACACTGGCGCCGGTTTTGCTGGTTTTGCGGTATGGGGGCTGGGTATTCAGCCGCACGGGCCCGATTTCATGGCCAGGGGTGACCTAGGCGCGGTCAGCTTGGTGCCCTGGCAACCCGGCTTTGCCCGCATCGTCTGCGACGGCCATGTGCACGGCAAACCTTGGGAACACGACAGCCGCGTGGTGCTGAAAAAACAGGCGGCCTTACTCAAGGAACAAGGCCTGACTTTCTTTACCGGTCTGGAGCCTGAGTTCTCGGTCTTGCGCCGCGACGAGCAGGGCAATATCGTGCCCTGCGACGCCAGCGACACCCTGCAAAAACCCTGTTACGACTACAAGGCACTGTCTCGCACCCGCGAGTACATGGACCGCCTGGTGACGGCGGCCATTGGCTCGGGCCTGGATGTCTACCAGATCGACCATGAAGACGGCAATGGCCAATTCGAGATCAACTACACCTATGGTGACTGTCTGACCTCGGCCGACCAGTTCATCGGCTTCAAGATGGCAGCGGCCGAAATTGCCAACGATATGGGGCTGATCTGTTCCTTCATGCCCAAGCCCTTTAGCAACCGCCCGGGCAATGGCATGCACATGCACATGTCCATGGGCGATGGCAAGCGCAATCTGTTTGAAGACAAATCCGACAAGCGTGGGCTGGACTTGTCCACCATGGCCTATCACTTTCTGGGCGGTGTGCTCAAGCACGCCAAAGCGCTGACCGCTATTTGCTGCCCCACTGTCAATTCTTACAAACGCTTGGTGGTCGGGCGCTCGCTGACTGGTGCCACCTGGGCCCCCGCTTATGTGAGCTACGGTAACAACAACCGCTCCTGCATGGTGCGCATCCCTGGCGGACGCTTGGAACTGCGCGTGCCCGATGGTGGCTGCAACCCTTACCTGGCCGCAGCAGCTGTGATTGCCGCGGGCATGGATGGCATGAAAAACCAAATTGACCCGGGCGATCCGGTCAACGAAAACCTGTACGAGATGAGCGCTGCCGAGCTGCGCAGCCGCGGCATCGAGACGCTACCGCAAAACCTCAACGAAGCCATCGACGCATTGGAAGCAGACCGCGTGATCATGGACGCACTCGGCCCGGTGGCGCAAACCTTTGTGGATCTCAAGCGCATGGAGTGGGTGGAATACATGCGCCACGTTTCCGACTGGGAAATAAAGACCTATCTCGAATTTTTCTAACCCCTTGCCCAAGGGTTTTGCAAAGGACTGACCATGTGCGGAATTATTGGATTACTGATCAAAAAGCCTGCGCTGCGCAGCGAGCTAGGGCGATGGATGACGCCCATGCTGATCGGCATGACCGAACGCGGGCCGGACTCGGCGGGCTTGGCCGTTTTCAGCGACCCGCTGAGTGACGAGCATGCACGTAAGATCAGCGTGTACTCGGGCCTGACCGCGCTGGGTTCGGGCTTTGACTGGCAAGCACTGGCTGCGGCACTGGAGAAGCACCAGGGCAGCGTGGTGACAGTACAGACCAAAGACAACCACGCCATCATCACCGTCACCGGTGACCCGGTGCAGGCACAACATTTCATCAAGGCCTATGACCCGCTGTTGCATCTGCTTTCTTTAGGCCGCAGCATTGATTTGTATAAAGACGTCGGTCTGCCTGCTGCCGTGGCACAGCGCTATGACTTTGCGCACATGACCGGCTCGCATGTGGTGGGACACACCCGCATGGCCACCGAATCGGCGGTGACGCCAGATCGGGCGCACCCCTTTACCGCGGGCCAAGACTTCTGCATGGTGCACAACGGCTCTTTGTCCAACCCCTACCAGATCCGGCGCATGCTGGAGCCGCGCGGTATCAAGTTTGACACCGACAATGACACCGAAAGCGCTTGCCGTTTTATCGAATGGCGCATGCGCGAAGGCGACGATCTAAAAACCGCGCTGGAAACGGGTTTTGACGAGCTCGACGGTTTTTACACCTTGCTCATGGGGACCGAGAACCAGCTGGCGCTAATCCGCGATCCCTTTGCCTGTAAACCGGCAGTGATAGCTGAGACTGACGACTATGTGGCCATCGCATCGGAGTTCCGCTCCCTCGCGCACCTGCCCGATATCGACCATGCCTATGTGTTCGAACCCGCACCCCAGGAGATGTATATATGGAAGGCCTAAATTTTGATTTGCGCCAGCAATCGGTGCGAGAACTCAATCAGTATTTGCATAGCGATGCGGGTAAGGCATCGCGTGGAACCATTGAAGTCCGCCACCCCGACGGCGCACATAGCATCGCCGCCGGGCTCAACGCCCCGGTCAAAGTAGTGGTGCATGGCCACGCCGGTTACTACGCGGCAGGGATGAATATGCATGCCGATATCACGATCGAAGGCAGCGCGGGTACGGGTGTGGCCGAGAACATGATGAGTGGGCGTGTCCACGTAAAGGGTTTTGCGAGCAACAGTGCCGGTGCCTCGGCACATGGGGGTTTGCTAGTGATTGAGGGTAATGCGGCCTTGCGCTGCGGGATTTCCCTCAAGGGCGGCAATATTGTGGTGGGCGGCTCTGTAGGTAGCTTTTCTGCATTTATGGCGCAGGCAGGTCGCATGGTGGTGTGTGGCGATGCGGGTGATGGTTTGGGCGACTCTTTGTACGAGGCGGTTCTGTATGTCAAAGGCAGCATCAAGTCTTTGGGCGCAGATGCACAGTTGGAGCCTATGGGGGAGCACGATTTGCAAATCGTGACGGATTTGCTTGCACAAGCGGGTATGAGCCAACACCGCGCCTCAGATTTCAAACGCGTCGCTAGCAAGCGTGAGCTCTACCACTGGAATGCCGACGCCAATCAGGAATACTAGAAAGAATGCTATGGAACAAAAGATGAATTTTTTTAAGTCCGCCTCGCACGAAGAGTCCTGGGGCTATGACGCCAAAATGTTGCAGTACATCCGCAACGCTGCGGCACATGGCCTGTACGAAATTCGTGGATTGGGTGCGAAGCGCCAGCTGCCCCATTTTGATGATCTTTTGTTTTTAGCGGCCTCGCTCTCGCGTTATCCCTTGGAGGGATATCGCGAGCGCTGTACTACCAAGACGGTTCTGGGCACACGCTTTGCAAAAAAGCCCATCGAGTTAGACATACCCATCACCATCGCGGGCATGAGTTTTGGCGCTTTGTCTGCCAATGTCAAAGAATCTCTGGGCCGCGCAGCCACCGAGATGGGCACTTCCACCACTACGGGCGACGGTGGCATGACCAAAGAGGAGCGGGACTCTTCAAAAACCTTGGTGTACCAGTGTTTGCCTTCTCGCTATGGCTTTAACCCTGATGATGTGCGGCGTGCTGATGCGATTGAGGTAGTCATCGGCCAAGGTGCCAAACCTGGAGGCGGAGGTATGTTGTTAGGCCAGAAAGTCAATCCGCGCGTGGCCAAGATGCGTACCCTGCCCGAGGGGGTTGACCAGCGATCGGCCTCTCGACAACCCGATTGGACGGGCCCTGATGACCTGACCATCAAAATCAATGAATTGCGTGAAATCACCGACTGGGAGAAGCCGATTTACGTGAAGATCGGAGCTACGCGGGTTTTCAATGATGTCAAACTGGCAGTTCATGCGGGTGCTGATGTGGTGGTGGTCGATGGCATGCAGGGCGGCACGGCGGCAACGCAGACTTGTTTTATCGAGCATGTGGGTATTCCTACGCTGGGTGCCCTGCGCCAGGCGGTGGATGCGCTGGAAGACTTGGACATGGTGGGGAAGGTTCAGTTGATCATTTCTGGCGGTATCCGTACCGGAGCCGATGTGGCCAAAGCCTTGGCCATGGGCGCAGATGCCGTGGCATTGGGGCAGGGGGTGCTGGTGGCTTTGGGTTGCAACTCGCCAAGTTACATGCAGGATGGGGAGCACCTGAGTGCGCTAGCCGAGTACGAGGCGCTGGGCACCGCGCCAGGCTATTGCCATCATTGCCACACTGGAAAATGTCCGGTAGGCGTGACAACCCAGGACGCCATCTTGGAACAGCGTTTGCAGCCCGATGTGGGCGCTAAACGACTGCGCAACTATCTCAAGACGCTCAATATGGAGTTAACCACGATTGCACGCGCCTGTGGCAAACAAAACGTGCATCACTTAGAACGCGAAGATCTGGTGGCGCTTACGGTAGAGGCAGCGGCCATGGCGCGTTTGTCCTTAGCGGGAACCAACTGGATTCCAGGTCACGACGGTCGGTTTTGAGTACGAGTGAGTGACCGTGACCATCATTGACCGCTCTGCGCGTCGGCGGGCAGCGTAAAAAACTGCCTTGCCGACGATTCCTTTTGGCAGGCTTAGCGCGTGCTTAGGTCAACTGCGCGGCTTGCTTTTCTCGGGGTCGTAATGGGGGAAGCGCACGACCGTCGCGGCAAGGCGTTTTTGCTGGCCATCGAGCTTTCCAATTTCCACGGTGGTGCCGATCTCAGCGTGGTGAATATCCATGCGCGCCAGCGCGATCGTTTTGCCCAGCAATGGTGATCGCATAGCCGATGTGACCACACCGACTTGTGCACGACCGGCGTAAACACCATCGCCATGGCCCACGGCCTGCGCGCTGTCGATGTCCAGACCCACTAACTTATGGGCTGGATTGTCTTTGCGCCTTTGCAATGCGGCACGTCCCATGAAGTCATCCGTTTTCCCCTTGAGCGGAACGGTAAAGCCAATACCTGCTTCAAACGGATCGCTTTGGTCAGAAAACTCATAGCCCGCAAATATAAGGCCGGCTTCAATACGTACCATGTCCAGGCCGTCCAAGCCCATTGCCATCAAACCCAGCGGCTGACCTGCAGCCCAGACTGCATCAAACACCGCGCAGGCGTCGCGGGGATGGCACCACACCTCGTAGCCCAACTCGCCCGTATAGCCGGTACGCGAGACCATGATGGGCGGGCCACTGGCGTCACCCAAACGGCCCACGGTAAAGCGGAACCATTCCAGCTCAGCTAGCGCCGGCTGGTGCGGTGGGGTCCAGATGATGGGAGCAAGCACAGCGCGGCTAGCCGGCCCTTGGACCGCAATGTTGTGTAGTTGGTCGGTTGAATTGCGAACCAGCACCTGTAAACCTAAGGCTTTAGCCTGATCTTGCAGCCAGATACCGTCGAAGTCGTCACCACCGATCCAGCGGAAGTTGTCGCGCCCCAGGCGCAGCAGCGTGCCGTCGTCGAGCATGCCGCCATGCGGATAGCACAGGGCGGAATACACCACCTGACCCACACCGAGTTTTTTTACGTCTCGGGTGAGGCAGTGCTGGAGCAGGGTTTCGGCGTCAGGCCCGGTGACTTCGAATTTGCGCAAGACTGACAAATCGATCAGCACGGCTTTTTCGCGGCAGGCCCAGTATTCGGCAACCGGGTCGCTCTTGGCGTAACTGCGCGCCAGCCAGAAGCCTTTGTATTCGACAAAGTTACGGGTCAGCGCCGAGGTGCGGGGATGGAATGCGGACTGTCTGCTCATGGTGGGCTCCGATGCGGGCGTAACCCGATGCGCAATACTGGGGGGAAAGGTTTGGGCCGAGTCAAATACGCGCACCAGAATATCCGTGGGGTTCCAACCGTTGGCCGGGCTAGTGTCGTCAGGACAGGCTGAGGACACGCAAACCAAATCGGTCAGGGCGCGCAGCAGCACGTAGTCTCCCGGGCGCGACCAAGGCTCGTCCGAACCCACCACGCCATGGGCATCGATAAAGGTGTTGAAGAAGAAATTGATCGCCATCCAGCCGCGCCGCCCGCCAATGCCGAACGCTGCCAAAGCGGTGTTGAAGTTGTCGCTGCAATTGTTGTGGCCGGGGTAGCCCAGGTCGTCGTAGTACTTGGCGGCGCAGGCCATGGCGAAAGCGTCGTGGCGGCCCACGGTGTCTTGCACCACTTCGATCAGCGGCGTCATGTCCTGGTCGTAGTACTTGGCATGTAGCCCCGGCATGGGGTAGGCATGGCCCATGAGGGTGCGGGTAGTAGTCACGTCCAGCGGCAACTGCAAACCCTGATCCAGCTTGGCTTGGGAGAAGCACTGGAAATCGGTGCATTGCTTGCCGTCCACATCCACAATCTGGATGTACTGCCCAGCCTTCACCGCGTAAGCCTGCGCACTCCCATTCTTGACCAGCAGGTGTTGCAGCGGCACCATGCCGTCAAACTGCTGCAGCGCGTGTGCGCGAGTTCCCGGACCTTGGGCGGAATCTAATTCGCTTGCAGGGAGCGACCCGTCTTCAGCCATGTGTGTCACAGAGGCTTCCGTTCAAAAAAAGTGGCGCACCTTCGTGCCGTGCCGGTGTGCCCGCTAACTAGGGAGTCTGGCGCAAATAGGTTGGCATGGAATCGTCTAGCGCGTCTTTCCAAGGGGTGTGGTGGGGCGGCGCCATGGTTCCAGTAATCAGGGACTTGTAACTATTGTCCCGAAAGCCCATGATGTTCTCAGCCTTGTGCTGCTTCCAGGCAAAGAACGCCTCATTCATTCCTTTGATATCAAAGTCGGGGTAGTCGGTGAGGTCTACCAGCGACTGCACATAGTCACCCTGGTACTCGATGGCGTCATGCGCGTCACCCAGCGCCGCCTCGCGCGCTGCCCAGGCTTCGCCGTCAGCCTGCATCGCCGCAGCGTCAGGCACCGTCTGGCGACCCATGATGACATCACGTGCATACCAAGCCTGCGCGTCGAACATATTGAAGGTGTACCACTGGTCCTGCATGCCCAGATAAAAGAGCTTGGGGTTGGCCTCCCAAACCACACCCCGGTACAAATTGCGCGGCCATAGTCGGTTATTGGTTTGCAGGCGCAGGTTATCCGGCAGAAAGGAAAAATGGTGCAAATAGCCCGTGCACAAAATAACCGCATCCACCTCTTTGGTACTGCCGTCTTTGAAATGCGCGATCTTGCCCACCAGCTTTTGGAGCAAGGGTTTTTCTTCCCAGTTGTTCGGCCAGTCATAGCCGATGGGGTTGGTGCGGTGACTGACCGTGACTGATTTGCAGCCGTATTTCCAGCACTGGGAGCCTATGTCTTCCGCCGAGTAACTGGTGCCGATGATCAGAATATTTTTATCGATAAACTCCACGGCGTCGCGGAAGTCATGGGCATGCAGCACGCGCCCGGGGAAGTCTTCAAAGCCGGGGAAATGAGGCACGTTTGGCGTAGAGAAGTGGCCGTTGGCGACCACCACAAAGTCAAACTGCTCGGTGTAGGTCCGGTTGCCTATCAGATCGTGTACCGTGACGTCGAACAACTGGGTCTTGGCATCAAAGGTGACGCTGCGCACAGGCGTGCGAAAACGGATCCAAGGGCGCACATTGGCTTTGTTCACCCGACCTTCGATGTAATCAAACATGACGGCGCGCGGCGGGTATGAGGCGATTTGGCGCCCGAAATGCTCTTCAAAGCTGTAATCAGAAAACTCCAGACCTTCTTTGGGACCATTGCTCCACAGATAGCGGTACATCGAGCCGTGGACCGGCTCGCCAAACTCGTCCAGCCCCGTGCGCCAGCTGTAATTCCACAGTCCGCCCCAGTTGTCTTGCTTTTCAAAACAGACCACCTCGGGAATATCGGCCCCTTTGACCGCTGCTGACTGAAAAGCCCGTAGTTGCGCCAATCCGCTGGGGCCCGCACCTATGACTGCTACGCGTTTTTTCATGAGGAGTTTCCTGAAAAGTGAGGGATTGAAAATTTCATTGTATTGAACTTAGTTTCCTACAACGCGTGTGTGCTGTGCATGAGGGAATACCCTTGTTAACTCTTATCTAAACTGTCAACATAATGCGTCATAATGAAAATAAGTTGCATATAGGTAACTTCGTCTTTTGTGTCTCCCATCCATTTGAAAGGAAAGTCATGACAGCCTCTTGGAGATTTTCGGCGCTTGCCCAGCGCCACATGGACCTCGGTTCGAAGTTAGAAGACTGGAGTGGCATGGGTACCGCTTGGTCCTATGGCAAAGATGCGAATGAAGAATACATGGCGGTGCGAACCAAGGCGGGACTCATGGATGTCTCAGGCCTGAAAAAAGTCCATATCAATGGAGCCCATGCCAGTCACCTGCTTGACCGTGTAACCACGCGCAATGTTGAAAAGTTAGCGCCAGGGCGCAGCGTCTACTGCTCGATGCTCGATGAGCGCGGCAAATTTATTGACGATGGCATTATTTACCGCTTCGGGCCTAATTCCTTTATGTTCGTGCACGGCTCGGGAGCCGGCCATGAGTCTTTGGTGGCCGGGGCTACGGGAAAAGATGTCTCCGTTCGATTTGACGACAATATGCACGATTTGTCGCTGCAAGGCCCGTTGGCAGTGGATTTTCTGGAAAAACACATTCCGGCGGTGCGCGCGCTGGCGTATTTCTCCCATATGCCCGCCATGCTGTACGGGCACCCGATCACGCTTTCGCGCACCGGCTACACCGGTGAGCGAGGCTATGAAATTTTCTGCCGCGGCCAGGACGCGGGTCACATCTGGGACTCCATCCTCTCGGAAGGTGCGGATAGGGGGATTATTCCTTGCCGATTCACCACGCTGGATATGCTGCGCACCGAAAGCTACTTGGTGTTTTTCCCTTTCGACAATTCTGAAATGTATCCCTACGCTGACGAAGCACCGGGCGACACACTGTGGGAGTTAGGTTTGGACTTCACCGTCAGCCCTGGCAAGCAAGGTTTTCGCGGTGCGCAGGAGCACTACCGGCTCAAGGGCAAAGAGCGCTTCAAACTGTTTGGACTCAAGCTAGACAGTAATAAGGCGGCGGCAGAGGGCAGCCTGGTTTACCAGGGCGACAAAAAAGTGGGAGTAGTCACCTGCCCCATGTATTCGCCGCTAAACCACTGGTCGGTTGCGATTGCACGCTTAGACGTACCTGTGTGTGTGCAAGGGACAGCACTGACAGTGCGTGGACCGGATGGGGAGGTCAATGCCATTGCCCATGAAATGCCTTTCTACGACAAGGACAAAAAGCGTCGTACCGTTCAGGACTGAACGGCAGCAGCCGATGCCGGACTGACCTGTCCGTTCGGCGGTCTCCCAGGCCGCACTGGGCAGGCCTTGCATTGCCTTTTGACATTTACCGAGTACACCATGAACAACCCAATGGCTTTCAGATTCCCTGCGACCGATGCCCAACCCAGTACCGCTATCTTGGATGGCTGGAGGGTGATCGAAGGTCAGCCTTCGATGAAAACCTGGGTGCAGCACACCTCGGCCGATGGGCGCATGATTTCTGGCACTTGGGAAGCCACGCCAGGCAGTTACCACGCCACTTATGCGGCCTACGAATTCGTCCACATCATGGAGGGCGAAATCACCATCACCCCGGACGGCGGCTTGCCGATCCACGTGGGACCGGGCGATGCGTTTGTCATTGAGGCAGATTTCAAAGGCACCTGGAAGATCGAGAAAGCGGTACGCAAGCATTTTTGTATCCCATTGAAATAAAACATCTAACTAATTTACTCAAGGAGAATTTATGGCCCTATCTGATATCGACATTGCGCAGGCGGCAACGCTGCAACCCATCATGCAAATGGCCCAGGAGCGGCTGCATATTCCATTGACGGCATTGGAGCCTTATGGGCATTACAAAGCCAAGATTGACCTGAACTGGCTGAACCAGCAAACCGGGCCTGATGGCAAACTGATCTTGGTGACGGCCATTAGCCCCACCCCAGCCGGTGAGGGTAAAACCACCACGACCGTAGGCTTGGGTGATGCACTCAATCGTATCGGCAAGCGCACGGTGATTGCCCTGCGCGAGCCCTCGCTAGGCCCCGTATTTGGCATGAAAGGTGGAGCCGCTGGCGGCGGTTACGCCCAGGTGGTGCCGATGGAGGACATCAACCTGCACTTTACGGGCGACTTCAACGCCATTGCGCTGGCCCACAATCTGCTGGCTGCGCTCATGGACAACCATATTCACCATGGGAACAGCCTTGGCTTTGATGCGCGCCGCATCGTGTGGCGCCGTGTCATGGATATGAATGACCGCGCGCTGCGCACTACCGTGGTGTCGCTGGGGGGGCCAGGCAACGGTTTCCCTCGCGAAGACGGTTTTGACATCGTCGTGGCTTCCGAAGTCATGGCAATCTTCTGCCTTGCGACCTCCCGCAAAGACCTCAAAGAGCGCCTGAGCAACATCATCGTTGGGTATACCCGCGATCAGCAAGCCATTCGCGCCCGTGATCTCAATGCGCAGGGGGCCATGGCCGCACTCCTCAAAGACGCTATCAAACCCAACTTGGTGCAAACGCTAGAGAACAACCCTGCCATTATTCATGGCGGCCCCTTCGCCAACATCGCCCACGGCTGCAACACCGTTACGGCCACAAAAGCTGCGCTCAAGCTGGGCGAGTATGTGGTCACGGAGGCCGGCTTTGGTGCCGACCTGGGTGCGGAAAAGTTCATAGATATCAAGTGCCGTAAATCGGGCCTGCGCCCGGACGCCGGCGTGGTCGTAGCGACGCTGAGGGCCCTCAAGCACCATGGAGGTGTTGAGGCCAAAGACCTCAATACGCCCGATGTGGAAGCCGTCAAGCGCGGTATCGCTAACTTGGAGCGGCATGTCCACAACATGCGTGAGAACTATGGACTGCCGTGCGTGGTTTCCATAAACCATTTCACGTCAGACACCGCCGAGGAGCTCGACGCACTGCGCGCCCATATGGACGCGATGGGGGTGCCGGTGGTGGTGGCCCGCCATTGGGCTGAAGGCAGTAAAGGCGCCGAGGAACTGGCGCATATCGTGGTCAAGCTTGCTGAGTCGGGCACTGCGAAAACTAAGTTTGTGTACGCTGACGAAGACAGCTTATGGGACAAGATGAAAGCTATCGCGACCAAAATCTATGGCGCGGCGGATATCTCTGCAGACGGTGCGGTGCGCACCAAGATTGCCAAGCTTCAGACCGATGGCTTTGGACACTACCCGGTGTGCGTAGCCAAGACGCAGTATTCGTTTTCCACCGATCCTAAGTTGCGCGCTGCCCCCTCGGGCCACACAGTCAACATCCGTGAAGTGCGACTTTCAGCGGGGGCGGAATTTGTCGTGATGATTTGCGGCGACATCATGACCATGCCAGGCTTGCCCAAAGAGCCATCCTCTATGCGCATTGATATCGATGACGACGGAAAAATATCGGGATTGTTTTAGTCCAACCAATGATGTCGATGCGTCTGCAATCTGACGGAGGCAGGCGCACGAGTCCCATGCTGCCGGTTTGGGTGCTGATTTTTTCGGCGTCCCTTTGGGGCTTGGCGTGGCTGCCGCTGAAGTATTTTGCCGGGCAAGGGCTGTCGGGCCCCATGGTGGCCTTCCTGACTTTTGGCGGCTTGGGGCTCCTCAGTTTGCCACTCTTAGTGCGTGAGTATGCGCAATGGAGACATTGCATACCCCTGTTTTTGCTGCTTTCCCTGGTGGGAGGATGGGGCAATACCGCCTACATCAGCGCCTTGCTGGCCGGAGATGTGGTGCGCGTGGCCCTTTTGTTTTACCTCGCGCCGGTATGGGGGGTATTGGGCGGAAGAGTTTTTTTGGGCGAACGCATTACCAAACGCCGCCTAGCAGCACTGGCCTGTGCATTGGGCGGCGTTGTATTTATCGTCGGTGGCGATCAATCGTTCGCCGCTCCTTTGGGTTGGACCGACTTCCTGGGCCTGACTGCCGGTCTGGCCTTCTCGGCAAACAACGTGGTTGCGCGTCATGCGCAGTCCATTCCTACTGCTAGCAAAACAATTGCACTGTTCCTGGGTTGCCTACTTACTTCGGCCCTGTTGCTAGCCTTGCAGGAGGGAGGCGCCGCCTGGCTGTTACCCGCCTTGTCGGTCACTGTCTGGGCCTATTTAGCCGCTTATGCCATTGGCTGGCTGGCTTTGGCGACGGTAACCTGGCAATGGAGTGTGTCCCGCATGGAGGCGGGGCGTTCTGGCGTGCTCGGGATTGCCGAACTTGCCATGGCCTTGTTGTCCGCCACACTCATCGGCGGTGCAATGCTGGGCGCTGGTGAATGGGTCGGTGCCGCCTTGATTGCCGCTGCCGCACTGCTGGTCGCTGTGGAGCCTGATGTTCAGGATCCAAACACCAAGCTTTGATGCCAGTCGCAGTCTGGTTTGAGTATCTGCTTTTTGGCGTAAGCGCTGCGAATTTCTGGGCCGTGCCAGCCCACTAGCTCCGATCTTTCCCCCACCTACAAGGGTAGTTACTAGGGTAAGTCCTAGCTCATCTCTATTCCATTTTTGATGAAAATAATGCACCATAGGGATAAATTGTTTCCTTTGGGGAATTTTCAAATGAAGTGAAGGTGCCACTTTTTTTGCGTAAGTTGGCGCGCAGCGGATTGCTAGGTACTGTTTCGTTAGGTTGCAAAAAGTTCCCGGTTTGCAGACTCCAGCTATGGAAATTTATGACACGAAAGTCTGACCTGTTTAGGCATGCATTGCTAAGTGCTAGCTGGCCAAAAAACGGCGTAGCGGCGGCTCTGCGGCCGTGGCGAATGACCCTAAGGGCGTGTGGCACGCTGCGGGCAAACCGGCTATTTGCATTGAACCTATGTTGAGCCGCCCGAAGTACGAGGGGCTCAGGCCCATGCAGGGCAGCTCGCACTTGCTGGTCGCTGACGGTGCAGGTGCCCAGGCCATTACAGATTTAGCACGTCACCTGCCGCCAGACTGGTTTGCAGATGCCCACATCATCTTCATACCAGCTGACTCGGTTAGTGCTGCTGCCCCTTTCTCCGCGGCACTGCAAGCTTTGCTGCCCCGCCAATGGCATCAAGCGCCCACCATAGCCAGCGCTTTACCCCGCATCGCCAAAGTCTTCGCAGATGCGCACATGGGCTTGTGCTTGTATTTGGCCGGTACGGAGGGAATGATCGGGCAAGTAATGCAGTTAGCCCTGCAAGGTGGTATTGACCACACCACCATAAGTACCGAGCACCGTGGCTCCTTGGCCCGGCGTATGCAATGCGTGCATTGCAAGGGCATCACCGAGGGCGTAACTACCCAGCCAGCGCAGTGCGCGCACTGCGAACTTTGGCTACTGGTACGAGACCACTATTCGCGGCGTATCGGTGCCTTCCAAGGCGTTTGTATTCATGCGGAAGAGCCTGACAACATTCCTCTTGCGATCCCAAGTTTTCTATGAGCGCAGAACACCTCAAAATTCCGGTACGAGTGACCGAAGTCCAGCCGGTCAATGCCCTGGTTACCCGCTTTTCTTTTGCGGCGCTGGACGGATCACACCTTCCGGTGTTTTCTGGGGGCTCTCATGTCATCGTCGAGTTTGGCGCATGTCGGAATCCTTATTCGCTGATGGGCAACCCGTTTGAAACCCAGAGCTACAGTATTTCAGTGCGCCGTGACGATGCCGGGCGGGGTGGCAGTCTTTTCCTGCACCAGCACGTCAAGGTGGGGGATACCGGTTTGATTGGGCACCCCGTCAATCTGTTCTCTCTCAATTTGCGAGCGCACAAACATTTATTCATTGCCGGCGGTATTGGGATTACCCCGTTTATGGCCCACATGGAGCAGTTGTCTCAAGCGGGTCAGCGGGCGACACCGCCTTTCGAATTGCACTACTGCGCCCAAAGTGTCGATCTGGCTGCCTATGCCACTGCGCTCAAGCAAAAATATCCGGGGCGCGTTGCGACCTATTTCGATAGTGAAAACCAAAAATTGGATTTGAAATTCCTTTTGCAAGGCCAAGCCCTGGGCACCCATCTTTATGTATGCGGGCCCGCTGGAATGATTGATTGGGTGCGCAAGACAGCGGCCGGGCTCGGTTGGCCGGACAAGTTAGTGCATTTTGAACATTTTTCTGCCCCGCAAGCCGGCGGCCGGTTTACCGTGCAACTTGCGGCCTCAGGCGGCAGCCTAGAGGTGGGCGAGCGCCAGAGCTTTCTGGAAGCTTTAGAGGCTGGCGGTCTCAATCCGCCTTATTTGTGTCGTGGTGGCGCCTGCGGTCAGTGCGAGACGCGGGTTATTGCGTGTGACGGGGTGCTCGACCACCGCGACCATTGGCTCAGTGAAGCAGATCAACGCAGCGGTGAAAAAATTATGCCTTGCGTATCGCGCGTCATTGGTAAATCCATCACCATTGACCGCTGAGTGCCAGCGACGTGCCAGGTATTGCGAGTGATTAATCAGGAGTAATGTGTGAGTCAAAAAGTGCTGCAGTTCAAAGACGAAACTTTTCGGGATGATTTTGTTTACTTCAATTCTCCATGGGCGATTGATCGTTTCCCCTTTCCCTTTGATAAGGACAGCTATATGTATGCTGTCAATATGGAGCCCCACACCCACGGGCGGGTTGGCAGCGTTTATGAGAAGTCGTTTGACGTAGATGAGCACTACGTGGCCGAAATGCGTGAGCGCGCACTGACCTTGCTAGAGGATCCTTTGCGTTGCCAATCACTGCCGCATATGACCTTGGCGGGCTGGGACTTGTTGGAGCTGATCATGACGCATAAAGCGCGTGACTATCCCGGTTTGTTTGAGTTACACCGCGATGGATTGCAATGGCGCTGGCTCAATAAGCCGCTAGGCATTGAACAATCCTTTACTTTCGGCGACGAGGCGACATTGCCTTATGGGCCTATGGAGTACATCACGCGCCAAAGCCAGGGTGACTGGTGTGTTTTGGACCAACGCGATGCAAACTTGTGGATGGATGCGGGCATGGTGACCACCCAGGCAGACTGGTCGCTCGATTTTGATATCGGCATGAACTTCTTTGAGTGGCATGCGCCCGTGCCTTTGGCGCATGAACTCGGTATTTTTCAGCGTGCACTGAAGTTTCTGCTCGCGATTCCCCAGGGTGCACCTGCGCGACGCTTAAATTGGACCATGACGGTGCATCCACGCCATGACACCAGCCCCGAAAATTATCCAAAGTGGGGCCCTGATCGAACCACGGTGACGCCCGATAACGTGGGAGAGCTCATGTACCTGCGGGTGGAATTGCAGTCTTTCTGGCGCCTGCCGCGCTCCAATGCTTTGGTGTTTCCCATTCGTTGCTACCTGATTCAACTCAATGAATTGGTGACCCACCCCAAATGGGCCAAACGTTTTCACCGGGTGCTACGCGAACTTCCAAAAGAATTGGCGGAATACAAAGGGTTTGAGCGCAACCGGGCCACCATGGTGCAGTGGCTCGCGCAATTTGACGATGGCGGCCTTACGTCGCCTGGTTGTGGAATTAATTAGTTGGCGGGGCTAGGTGGGCGAGGGCCACTGACGCTATTTATTTGATCCCTCAGAAAGAAAACATCTATGACTACGACTGACAGCGCGCAAGCGCAGGGTTTGCAGAGAAAGATTGGCTGGACCGGCGCATTCTGGGTTGCCAGTGGTGTGCCGGCATTGGTCCTGTTCTCGATTGGCTCTATTGCTGCGACCGTGGGTAAGCCGGCGTGGATTGTCTGGGCCATCTCGATTGCTTTTGGATTTTTGCAGGCGTTTACCTATGCGGAAATTGCAGGTCTTTACCCTAACAAGTCGGGAGGCGCATCCGTCTACGGTGCGATGGCCTGGCTGCGCTATAGCAAATTTGTCGCGCCGATTTCCGTATGGTGCAATTGGTTTGCCTGGTCGCCCGTACTGTCTATCGGTTCGGGACTGGCTGCGGGCTATTTGCTCATGGCTTTGTTCTCGCCCGAAGCGGCCATCAACACCTGGCAAATTACGTTGCTGGACCTGGGGGCGATAAAAACCGGGCTCACTTTACGGATCAATGCGGTCTTTATTCTTGGTGCAGCGATCTTGCTTACCGTGTTTGGCATTCAGCACGGTGGTATTTTGCGTTCCGCCAAAACGCAGAAAATCTTAGCGATCGCTGCCTTGTTTCCCTTGATGGTGATCGCCCTGGTGCCACTGATCACAGGCGATGTCATGAGTGCGCAGTCCCTATCGAACCTTTTTCCCATTGCCCCCTTGGCATGGGATAAGGGTCTGGCCGGTGACGGAGTCTGGAACACTGCGGGCTTGACCTTGATGGCCGGCGGCTTGTTTATCGCAGCGTGGTCTACCTACGGGTTTGAAACCGCAGTGTGCTACACCAGCGAGTTCAAAGACCCCAAGACGGATACCTTCAAAGCCATTTTCTACAGCGGGCTGCTGTGCATCGTGGTGTTTTTGCTGGTTCCCTTGGCTTTTCAAGCACATTTCGGCCTCGGTAATGTGGTGACTCAACCGGTGGTTGGTGCCGATGGTGCGATAACCAACGCAGTTTACGACGGCATCTTGGCGCCTGACATTTATTCCGGTATGGGTGTCGCAGCCGCGATGGCCAGCATCATTGGTGCGGGTCCGGCCATCACCAACTTGCTCATTGCCATGATGATCTTGGCGCTGGTTCTGGCCATCATGACCTCTATGGCTGGCTCTTCGCGCACGCTGTACCAGGCCTCCGCAGACGGCTGGTTGCCCAAATATTTGAGCAAGGTTAACGAACACGGCGCGCCCACTGCGGCCATGTGGACAGACCTTTGCTTTAATTTGGTATTGTTGCTCTTGTCCGACTATGTGTTTGTGCTTGCCGCATCCAATGTCGGCTACATCATTTTCAACTTCCTTAACCTCAACGCAGGATGGATCCACCGTATGGATCGCGGCAATTGGGATCGCCCCTACAAAGCAGCGACCTGGTTGCTGGCCGTTGGCGCGCTTCTCGCTTTTGTCAATGTGTTCCTGATGGGCATGGGCGCCAATGTATGGGGAGCTGGAACCTTGATGACCGGCTTAGTCGTTGCAGCTTTGGTGATACCGGTCTTTTTATTCCGCCACTACGTTCAGGACGGCGGTGTGTTTCCTGAAAGCACATCGAGTGACTTGCAGGAAACGGGCGACATTGAAAACAAGGCCGGCGTCTTGCCCTATGTCACCTTGATCGCAGGTGTAGCGGTCATGGCTATTGGCTATTCACTTTCGGCTTCCTAACTAAGGAGATGTGCCGACAGGTGCTGGCCGATTGGCGCCAGCCCTGTCGCGCATAGGCCGGTTTCAAATTCCCAGCAATTAAGCCATGCCCAAAAGGCGCTTGCGCCTTTGGGCCCAGGCATTGATGAGCCGGTCTGCGACGATGCCAATGAAGGCAATTCCAAGCCCCGCTAACAGGCCGCGTCCGGTATCGGCATTGGGAAGCGCTTTGTAGATTTCCTGTCCCAGGTCACGCGAGCCAATTAGCGCAGTGATGGCCACCATGGCCAGTGCCATCATGATGGTTTGGTTGATGCCCAATAAAATTTCGGGGAATGCAATCGGCAGTTCCACTTTGAATAGTCGCTGGGCTGGCGTTGCGCCTGACGCAATCGCCGCCTCTTGCGTTGTTTGCGGCACGCGCATCAGTCCTAGGTAGGTGTAGCGAATCGCAGGCACGGTGGCATAGCAGAGCATGGCCAGTACGTTAGACAAATCGCTGGTCTGAAACAGCATGATGACTGGGATTAGGTAGATAAAGCTAGGAAAAGTTTGCAGCAGATCGCACAGTGGCATGAGCGCGCGCGCGGCGGCAGGACTTTTTGCAGCCCACACCCCCAAAGGGATACCAATGAGGCAGCACAAAATCGCGCAGCTGGTGACCAAGTAGATGGTCAACATCAGCGGCGTCCAAAAGCCTGCCAGCAATAAAAAGCCAAACAGCCCCACGGGCACCAAAGCCAGCCGCCAGCGGCCTAGATGCGAAGCGATCGCCGTGGGCGCAGCGATGACTATGACCCAAGGGAGCCAGAGGTAAAAATCACGAATGGGCAGCAATAGGTAGATGGTGATGTTGTCACGAAAGGGCTTGAGGTAGCTGTAGAGGTTTTTGGAAATCCAGCGAACCGCATTGTCAATCTGGCCGCCAAAGGAGAAGGTCATTTCCGATGGCAGTACGGACAGTACGGGCGCCAAGGAGCCCAGTACGATCAGGCAGAGTCCGGACAAGGCAAACACCAAGCTGTGCATATGACGTTGCCAGAAGCTGCCCGAAACGATGGTATTGGCCGCAACCCGCACCATTTGCGCTACCGTGAGCCGATCCAAAACCAAAGCCATCAGGGTGATGGCGATGCCTTGCTCCATGGCTTTCCCAATACGCAATTGTTGCAGTGAAAAAAGCAGTTTTTGCCCCAAGCCCGATGCGCCCACCAGCGAAGCAATCACCACCATCGCCAGGGTTTGCATGACCACCTGGTTCAGTCCCAGCAGCAGGGTTTGTTGCGCTGCAGGCAACTCCACTTTCCATAGTCGCTGCTGTGGGGTACATCCCGCCATGGTGCCCGCCTCCACAATCTCAGGCGAAACGCTGCGTATGCCCAGTATGGTGCACCGTGCCATCGGCGGCAATGCAAAAATCAGCGTGGCAAGCATTGCGGGCACTTGGCCAAAGCCAAACAATACCACCACGGGCCCCAAATAGGCCATGTGCGGCGTGGCTTGCATCACATCAAACAGCGTGTTGAGTGTGCGTTCCACCCCACGATTACGGGTCGACCAAATACCCAATGCCAGGCCAATACCTGCCGCCAGCGGAACCGTCACCAACACCAAGGAGACCGTCTGCATGGCATCTGACCAAAGGTCAAAGAGCACCAGATACATCATGCATGCGCCGCAGAAAATGGCTAACCGTAAGCCACTTTGCCAATGGGCAAATACCACCACACCCATGACGACGAACACCCAGGGCAAGGCAGGCAAATTCCAATCGGGAACGCCCCGAAAAAGCAAAACCTCTACTACGTGAAGCGGTACAAAGAGGATCGCCGAGATGGCCCGTGTAAGAGGCTTAGCCCATTCACTAAACCAGGCGAATGCATCGGTTAACCAATCCCGAAATGGCAGCACCCACTCTCCCGGCCAGATGTCGAGCCAAGGAAATGCGCCGCTGGCAACCACGCCAAGCAAAGCCAGAAAACCCAGCGCGGGCAGCCAAGCTTGGCTGCGCGCCTGCCCTGTGCCCGAAGCCACATCCACTGCGAGCGCGCTAGTCATAGCGTCGCCGTCTGTGGGAACAGGGCTTCGATCAAATCCTCGCGGCTGACCGTGCCCATGGCCTGCTGGCCCTGGTTCAGGATGGAAAAACGCTGGTCGGAGGCCAGTATTTGAGCCGCTGCATCACACAGCTTGGTGTCCCCGGCCAGGGCCTGTTGCGGCAGTTCTCCCGTCAGTGGACGGGCGATCGCGCCTAGTGTCAGAATTTTGTCGCGCGGCGCAATTTTGACGAACTCGCGCACATAGGCATTGGCAGGGTGCAACACCATTTCTTGCGGTGTTGCCAATTGCACCAACTCGCCGTCTTTCATGATGCCGATGCGATCAGCCAGTCGGATCGCCTCATCAAAATCATGGGTGATAAACAAAATAGTTTTTCGCAACAGCTTTTGCAGTCGTATGAACTCGTCCTGCATCTCGCGACGGATCAGCGGGTCCAGGGCTGAAAAAGGCTCATCGAGAAACCAAATTTCCGGCCCCACGGCCAGTGAGCGCGCGATGCCGACCCGTTGCTGCTGCCCCCCGGACAATTCCCGTGGGAAATAGGCTTCACGCCCTTCAAGCCCAACGAGTTTGAGCATCTCGCGGGCTTTGGTATCGCGTAGCGTGCGCGACATACCGCTTACTTCAAGGGGGAAGGCAACGTTATCAATGACATTGCGGTGTGGCAGCAAGCCAAAGTTTTGAAACACCATGCCCATTTTGTGACGCCGTATTTCTATGAGTTCACTGGGGGAGGCGTTCAGCAAATTTTTGCCGTCCATCATGACTTCCCCTGCGGTGGGGTCGTGCAGGCGGGTGATAGCCCGTATCAGGGTAGATTTCCCCGAGCCTGACAGGCCCATGATGACCAAAATTTCATTGTCCATCACGTCAAAAGATACGTCTCTGACAGCCCCAATATATTTCTCCGCCGCAAAGGCATCTAGCGGGGGTTGGTGCTGGTGTCTTTTCAAAAATCCGACAGGGTCAGTGCCGAAAATTTTCCAAAGGTGACGACAAGATATTTTTGGCGTGGCCTGCAACATTCACTAACCTTAAAACAGAGTAATTGCACAAAGCAGTGGGCCGCCCACGGCGGCCCACTGTTGTCGGGAGACTTTTAGTTCGTCCAGGCTTTGACGCTGGCCTGATTGGCGGCTACCCACTTCTTGGCAGCGTCCTCTGGCTTCATGCCGTCCACGTCCACCATGGCGGCGGCCGCAGCGATCTGGTCATTGGTGAAGCTCACCTTTTTCAAGATCTTATCGGCAGTGGGCCACTTGCTGGCGATATTTTTCGAGCCCACTTTTTTCATGTAGCCCTTTGCCGCTGCGCCGCAGTCATACAAGGCGTCGGGGTTCATGCCCCAGCTTTTGTCTGTGTGGCATTTGGGGTCATAGGTGGGAAACTCCACAAACTGCCCTTTGAACTTCGCCTCAATAAAGTTGGGTGTCCAGTTAAAGATCACCACCGGTTGTTTGCGGTCATAGGCGGCTTGCAACTCAGCCCACAGCGTTGCCGCTTGTCCGACAGCCACTTCCTGGAAATTCATCTTCAAGGCCGTGATGCGCTCGGAATAATGCTTACCCCAATCAGCCGGTGGCCCTACAAAACGGCCTTTGGTACCCGTCTCGGCGGTGGCCAGTTTCGCAGCACATTTGTCCAGCGCCTTCCAGTCTGGCAGGCCCGGGCACATTTCGTTCATATAGCTGGGATACCACCAGTCTTCGCGGGTTACCGCATTGTGCGCACCGTAGTCCACCGCGCCATTTTTCAAAGACTTCTGGAAGTTATCGTTCATCGAACCTTCCCAAACTTCGACTTGGAAATCCATGTCCCCCGCAGCAATCGCCGTAAATTGCAACTGTGTATCGGACGGTTTGTACTCTACATTGAGTCCTTTGGATTTGAGGACATCACCCACTACATAGGATAAAACTACTTGGCTGGTCCAGTTATTGGTAACGATTTTGATGGGGGCTTTGTCATCGGCAGCCAAGGCCGATCCCATTGCTAAAGCGCTGCTTATTGCAGCAGCAAATATCCATTGATTTCGTATTTTCATATTGCACCTTTATTTTAGAAATTGCCAAAATTTGGAAAGCGACAAAATTAATCATTGGAAACTATGTTGCCCCCGGTGAAATAGTCGCAGTTTAAAGAAGGGGTGTCAACAGCGTTTTCTGGCAAATTTGACTAGTGCTTACCCTTGGTTTCCTGCTTTCGGCCGATTGCCTCGCCTGGTAAAACCAAAGTTCGTACAAAGGCTAGCTAGGTAGCCCGAGAGCTAAGGGAGCCAGCGTCCTGCGCCAGGATTACCGCATGGCCGCTTTACGCCATGTTGTTGCGTCGAGCCAATTCGGCAAACAGGGCGGCCTGGTCCATGCCCGCCAATCCGTGGTCATGGGCCTGGGCGTAGAGTTGCTCCAGGAGTTGGGTGATGGGCGCGTCAAAGCCTAGTTGCTTGCCGGTATCCAGTGCGTTACGCATGTCTTTGAGTTGCACGCTGATGCGTCCGCGTGGCGCGAAATCACGCTCCACCATGCGCTGGCCATGTACTTGCAGGATGCGGCTATCGGCAAAACCGCCGCTGATCGCTTCTTTCACCTTGGCCATGTCCGCGCCGCCTTTGGCGCAAAGGAGCAGGGCCTCAGCCACCGCGCCAATGGTGATACCCACAATCATTTGATTGGCCAGCTTGGCCAATTGGCCGCAGCCGTGCGGGCCCACCAGCGTGGATTTGCCCAGGTGTTGCAGCGCGGTTTGCGCTTCTTCCAAGTCAGTGGCTTCACCACCGGCCATGATGGCTAAGGTGCCTTGTTCCGCGCCCAAAGTGCCGCCGGACACTGGGGCATCCAGGTAGCGCACGCCCAGGGTATGGAGCCGGGTCGCGTGGCTGCGCGCTTGGTCGGGTGCAATCGAGGACATATCTACCAGCAGGCTACCGGGCTTGAGCCCTTGCGCCACACCTTGTTCAAACAAGACCAGCTCCACGATGCCACCATGCTCCAGCATGGTAATGGTCAGGTCCACGTCGCGCACCGCATCTTGCGCGTCGGCGTGCCCATGCGCGCCCAAGGCCACCAGTGGCGCGCTTTTTTCCGCCGTTCGGTTCCACACATGCACCTCCAAGCCCGCGCGGCACAGTCGCGAGGCCATGGGCACGCCCATCAATCCCAATCCCAAAAATGCAATGCGCATAAATCTATTCCTCGCTTACATCAACAAATGTTCACCCGCGTTATCGCCGCCTAGGGTCACGTAATTCACTTTGCGGATATCCATCAACTTTTTTCCGCCGGCATAGCTAATAGAGCTTTGTAAGTCTTGCTCCATTTCCACCAAGGTGTTGCGCAGCGGGCCTTTGATCGCTTCGAGGATGCGCTTGCCCTCAACATGTTTGTACTCGCCCTTGTTGAAATCGCTGGCTGAGCCGTAATACTCTTTGTATAGCTTGCCATCGACTTCCACCGTCTGGCCGGGCGATTCTTCGTGACCGGCAAAGAGCGAACCAATCATCACCATGGACGCGCCAAAGCGGATGCTCTTGGCAATGTCGCCATGGTCGCGGATGCCGCC
>Ga0214919_10001589_pt1 | contig 36859 bp, 42 predicted proteins | sample LL1503_MetaG_FD_177994 | JGI IMG/M metagenome (GOLD analysis project Ga0214919, IMG submission 177994) | Freshwater microbial communities from Lake Lanier, Atlanta, Georgia, United States - LL-1503 | ecosystem: Environmental > Aquatic > Freshwater > Lake | place: USA: Georgia | collected...
CTTTGCGTTGGAATGTTTAACAGAATATCCTTAACCGGCTTAACAGAGCCAACCGCACGCTTAGATGCGCCGCCTTTTGTGCCTACTCCGCCAACATATCCAGAGCCAGTATGAACAAAGTCCAGGTCATCACGCTGCAGTGGGACGTAATGCTTATATGTTTTATTCCATTGGTCAATAGTGTCCTGAGTCTCAAGACCGCCATCAACCAACATCTCTTGAGTCCCCTCAATGATGTCATCAATTTTTGATGCAAAGCGCTCTAGCTTGGCCTTCTCTGCTGCTGGTAAGTTAGCCAAATAATCTTGAGCGTCAGTTGTTTTAATTCCTGAGCCAACATCCTGAACATCTGGAGATAAATTAATTTTGTTAATCTGTTCGTTACGTTCTTCTGCATGGCGATTATGAAGATACTTCTCAAGCTCATCAACAGTTATTCCCTGCTCCTTCATTTGCTCAAGCAGTGGCCGAAAATCTTCTTCTAGGAAATTTTTAATACGCTCAGCGGAGCGCCCATGATAAAGAGTCTCTTTTGTGTATGCATCCAGGCGCTCATCAATCTGGCCGACTTTTTCGTTAATTCTTTCAATTACCCGTTTGGTGTCTACTTGTTTATCTGCAACTTGATAGATAAGACCATCAGTAAATGATGGCTCAACCGTATCCCAAAGAGCTGTTGGAGCTGCATTGCCTTGATAGTTTTGAATAGAGTAGTAATCACCAGCTCCAAGCATGTAGTTGGTGACAAACTTGCCATCGGACTTTGCAAGGCTATCCAGCGCACGGATGATGGAGGCGTCAGACTTTAAGCCGAACAATGACTTGATCTTCTGGCCTAGCTCTTTGAGCCAGTTCTTTAGCCTTGCGAGTACCCCGCCTCTTACGGCATCAAAACGGGCCTTAACAATGTCGGAGCCATTGACAGCCCAGAACTCAGATGGGTTAAAGTACTCGTAAAGATTCCTTGGAACCATGCCAAGCTTAAGCATTTCCATTGCAAATTCTTCACTAGACCCACCTTTCTGAAGTGCTTCTAATAAAGATTTTATTTGCTCGTAAGCTTTTTCTGCGCCCTTGGGTACTTCTATATTGGCTATATTTCCGTTGCCATAGTGGGCCTCCATAAGGGCGGCAAAGTAAAGCTTTTCATTCGGCGTTTTAGCTGCTTTAGCGGCTTTGGCAAGCTGAGATGACCAAGCCCTGCGGATAGCCTGCTGCACCTTGGTTGGCATCATGCGTTCAAGATGATGCAAGATCTCATGTACTGTTGTTAAGTCAGATCCGCCATTTTTAATAATCGTCATGATCCGCTTATAGGCGTCGTATTGACCACCTTGACCTGGCTTGCCTTTGCCAATAATAGATATGCCCAAGTCGCTGACAAGGTCTTCGTTGTTCACCATAAACCAAGTGGCTAAGTCACGGGCTTCGCGTGAAATTTCTTTGGCATCGACAGCTTGATTCAATCTCGTTTGAATGTGCAAGAACCCACGCTTGCGCTCATTGGGCTCCTCTGCAAGACGTTGCTCTTCATCAGCAGCAATTGCAGCATCAGCCCGCTCAACAAACTGTTCGTCGGTTATGCGGCCATCTTTGCGCATCCGATTGAGAGTCTTGATAGTGCGCTTCAGAGAGTCTGAGCGTTTCTTTTGCTCACCCTCTGCGTAACCTTCAATGCTGTAGTAAGTCGGCTCATTCGGCTCTTTAGGCTCTTTGCCTGGAGCCTCTTCTTCGGTCTTAACCTCAAGCTTATTTGCCTCAGTTTCACGGCCAGTTTGCTTGCGCTCAATCCCAGGCTTAGGAGCTGGAACTTGCTTCTCTGTTACGGTTGTCTTGATGACGGGCTCAATCTTCTGGCGGATGATGTCATCACTATACATGGCTTTACCATTGATAAAGTCCATGACGTTTGCGCCGTTCTCAGGAACGATAAATATCTTGGCGCCATCCATCTGGTTAAGGTGGTTGGTGATTAGGTACTTGAAGGTTTCTTTGTTGACGTTAATACAGCCAAAGGAATAGCGCGAGTCCTCTGCTCCAGGCTTATCTAGCGCAGCGAGGCGTTGTTTGGCATCAGTCTCATGCGTCCATACAGAGTGCATGATCGTGTTGGAGTACGGGCCGTTCTTCCCCATGTGGGATTTATCCAGCACAAACACCTTACCAAAGTCATAGTCACCAGCGGTATACGCCTCACCAGCACTACGCTTAGCGTCACGCAGGCCGAGATCAAACACGCCGGCCGGAGTAATCCTATTGGCTACTATCTCATTGTCACCATGCATGTAGTCGCCGATGGCCTTGCCAAACAAAGTCTTGCTTTGGAGCAATAGAGATCCATCAGGATTAAACAGGTAGGTGTTACCGCTGCGCTTGTCCGCAACAATGAACAGCTTGTCGTTAGCCTTGAGTTGGGCCTCCAGGGCTGGGTAGATGACGCCATACGCACGCTTAGCGGCATCAGACATCGACTGCGCTTCTTTTGGTAGGTCCTTGATAACCTCACTGGTCTTGATGTCGTACTGAGGCACTGCAATCGTGTACGGCTTGCTGACAAACTGAGGGTTAAAGACAATCGCCACAGACAGGACGCCGTTTGCCAGCTGGCGGATGATTGAACGGATTCTTCCCTTAACAGCCACAGCGCCCTGGTTGATGAATGCAATGACATCCTTGCGGACTCTTTCAATGAACTCATTAGTGCCGCGCTTGGCCCCGTACAAATCTTCCAGGGTGTTGATCTGGTCTTTTTTAAGCTTGGAGACTTGGTCTTCAAGTAGCGCGTGCTGCTTCTCTTCGCCTATTTCTGTGAACTCTCCTTCAATCGTGTACGGCTCATTAGTAAGCCGAGGAGCGGCAGGCTTTTCTGCCGGGCCCAGCACCTCTACTTCTGGCTCACGAACCATAACTTTGTTAGAGTCTTCCGCAAAGTCAAAGCCAAACTTTTTATAGAGATCCTCGAGCTGCTGGCGGTCTAGGCCAAAGTTCTTTTCCTTGATATTTACAATCGGGACTGGCTCAATGTAGAGAGTAACCCCATATTTATCGGCAGCGTCCGCAATGTTTTGGAGCGCTTCGTTAGCCTTGCCCTGGTTGCGCTTGGCTTGGTCTACCAGTAGGGCATTGATTACCAGGTCAGTAGATTCACCTTGACCAGTCAATACGGCATTCTTGTTTTGGAACAACACAAGCTGGGGTGTAAGAGATACACGGACGCCATCTTTCTCAAAAGTGCGATGGGGCTCGCCGCCCTTGTCAACATAAGTACGAGGATCATTAAGTGCCAAAACCTCATAGCCGTCATTGAACAATACAGAGGCCATAGGGTAGCGCAGGTTGCGGCCCTCTGGAGTTTCTACTGGCTCGGGTTTAGCTTCTATTGGCTTACTTACATAGCCAAACTTTTCAGCATTTTTAATTGACTCCGCGTCCATTGATAAGGGGATATTTTTAACCCCAGAATCACGCAGATATGCATATCTATGCCGGCCATCTCCAAAAACAATAGCCCCATCTTTGTCTACAGAAACATTGGGCGCTTCTATAGATCTTGCGTCTTTAATAAATTCTGCAAATTTTTTATACCTTCCCTCTATCCCACCCTCTCCGCCTTTTCCAACATATTGCCATGTTGTTTTAGAAAAAGCTTTATCAAAAACACTAGAGTTAACTTCAACTAATTGATTTTCTTTTTCCAGCCGATGCATTGTTACCGGAATATCCCTGCCATTAACTCGAATAATATTTTCAGTCTTGGTAGGCGTTTCTTCCTCTTGGGCAAAGATATCCTTTTGGCCCTGTGCAACTGCAATATCAGCAGCGCGGTTACTGCCTGTTAAAGTAAATTCACCAACTTCACGGTCAGCTTTGGCCCTATCCTCAGCCTCTTTATCGGCCTTGGCTTTAGCGGCTTCTTTTTCCTCTTGCTCAATTCGGTACTTTTCTTTAGCTCTTAATCCTTCTGGGGTTGGTTTAGTAAGCGCTTCTCCTTCATCTGGTTCAGTAGATGGAATCTCGCCTTTGGGCTCAATGCTGCGAGCATTGATTTCAGCCTCTCTTTGTTCGTCTGCTGCTTCTTGAAGTTCAAGGTTCTGCTCCTCAATAGTTAAGTAGTCATTAATTAATTTTTCAGCCTCTTCAACAGATCCAAAGATTTGCTCAATCTCTACCTGTGAGCTGTAGGGAATGTAGTTCTGACCACGCACCTGATCTTTGATGTACTCTTCCGCTTCTTGGCCGTCAAAGCCAGGGACGTTAGAGCGCATTTGGAACGGCAGAAATTCATCCAAATCGCCGTCTGAAACCATATCCGCGATTGACTTGCCGCTGGATCCTTTTTTGGCCTGAAGTTTCTTTTGGTAAATCTGAGGGCTCTTGCCAAACAATTCAGCTATGTCGCTAGATCCAAGTTTGCCAGTCAAGGCAGTCCATAGGCTTAGTCCAGGCTTGCCTTTGATCTTGCTAACAGCCTTCTCACCCTCTGTAACCCTTTGCTCCGCCTCAGTAACTTCCTGGGGTCGTGGAACAGCTTTACGAATTACTTGCTGGGCTTGGGCGGCAGAGTCGTTGGCACGCTTGATGGAAAGATTAAATTTATCCGCATCGGCGCGCTTGTATTCATTCTGAATAGCGTAGTGATCTCGCAAAAGCTTCAATCCATCAGACAACAAATTGCTGTATTGGGTTTTTAAATTACCCAAGCCAATGGGAAATTTTGTATCGTTAACTTGATAGCCAAGATTATTAAGAGCTTTAGTTACATCCTGGATAGATGATTCAACCTTGCCAAAAGCAGCCTTTGCTTCAGGCGATGCTGTCTTTTGAAATGTGTCGTAATACTTTTGCTCATTGGGATCTAAAAATTCAGACCACTTAAAGCCCTCTTCTTTGGCCTCTGTCTTTCCTTGTTTTGCCTGAAACTCTTGCAGCTTTTCTTGATAAAAAGGAATAGAGTCTTTTCTGAAAATTCCTCTTTTAACACTATTGCGTACTGTATCTGCAAAATCTTTTTGACCAGCGGCCTCAATTTGGTCAGCTAAATCCAGCGCTTGTTTTTGATCGGGGGTAGGATTGCTTAAAGTTTTTTTGTCAAACTCTCCTACTATGCGATCTCTCTCAGCTTGGATTTTGTCCAACTGATCTTGGCTAATACGCCCATCCCTGAAAGCCTTCTTTGCATTAAAACTAACAGTGTTAATGATGGTGTATTGCTCTTCAATAGGGCGATCTTTAAGATTGTCTAATGTTAGTCTTTCAGCAGGGGCTGCGGGCGCTTGTTCTCCTTGCGCTTCTGCTTGCTTGGCTTTAGGGGTTTCAATGCCACTTAAGGCTCCTTCAATAGAGAGAGGGGTTGGAGTAGTTGGAGTTTGTGCTTCCATTTGCTTGCGAACAAACGGGCCGGCCTCGGCAACTTTTGGCTGGATCTCTGTAGAGGTTTTGGGTTGTTGGGCGGTTGGAATTACTGCGGACGGTTTTTTGGCTTTAAATGCAGCAGTAGTTGTATGTGGGGTGCGAGTTCCATCTGGACGAATTCCTCCGGCATCAGAAAACTCTGTTTCAGCAATTTTTTCTAATGGAACGCCTTCCTTGTACTGCTGCTCAGCGCGCGGGCTCATCTTTATGACTTGGCCCCGCTCGCCATCCTCTACAAAAATTAATTTTCCAGTTTTGTTATCTATTTGAATTTTTCCACTAATTTTTCCATTATCTTCATCAGAGGTAAGATAAGAATTAATTATTTCAATAGCCGGAGAATTAGTGGTTGACTGGGAAATTACACCATTGCGTGTTACTACTCTATGAGTCCCTGCTTCGTCTGTTTTTTCAAATACCATTGTTCCTGGCTGGTATATTGGTTCACCCGTTTTTTCATTAATTTTATTTTCTTTTTGCGTCCAACCGGTAGGGTCAAATGCAGTATTTTGCGTTTCAACATTAACAGGTGGTAATGTTGTGGCAGGAGGTTGTCCTAGCGCCTCACGCAGCATTGCCTCTGTATCCATAGACTCAGAGGGGGCAGCAGTCAAGCCAGTAATGTCAGCCGGAAGTGGTGCAATAGGGGTTCCGCCGCTTGGTGGGGCTGGAGGTTCTCCTGGACGCGCTGTAGGAGGTGTTATCTCTAAGCTAGGAACATTGGCGCGGATATTTGTTCCTTGGCGCACGCCGGCATTCGGGCTTAATAATTGGCGTACCAATTCATCTATTGCCGTCTGGTTTACAGTAGCGCCCTTTGCGCCCTCTTCTAGTGCTTTTGCAAGGATATCGGCACGAATTTGCTCGCCTGTCTTAGCCCCGTAAACCCTTGCTCCAGTAGTTACGCCTCCTCCAATAACTCCACCAAGCATACCTGCGGCAGCATTATTTAAAATATCTTTAATGTTTTCTTCTGTAAAAAATTCATCTTTTTCTTTTTCGCGAACTTGACCGGCTATTTGAACACCTTGCTGCGCTCCCTCTTGTAAAGCTTCCTCAAGCGATCCTTTAGGGATTTCTTTAAGCCCCTCTTTAAACGCCTTCTTTTTAGTTTCTCCAATAACTACCTCTTTAACGCCACGCTTAGCCAATGTTGCAATTGGGCCAAGGGCGGTATCTAATGCGCCATTAATAATGCCAATAGCTAATGTTGTATCTCCAGTTTTCTTTATATAGTCTGTAATTGCATCTATTTTTTGATTATCTGGAAGGTCTTTAATTTTTTCTTGAATAAATTGCAAGCGGTCGCCAAGAGCCTGGGCAGCACCCATTGGCGCGCTAACCGCAAAAAGACCAGCAGGACCAGTAGCAGCTCCAGCCAATATTAATGGCGCCATTTGAACGGGTAAATTTCCTGCGTAATAAGCAAGCCAATTGGTAAAATCTTTGACGTTCTCAATATCCGTCATGTTGGCCGTGCGGCCGGTATACTTAACTGCATCTTTTTGGTATTGATCCAATGTATTGATAGATGCAGCAACAAAATCTTTACGGCGTCCAATTTCACCTATTGTTCGCTCGCGAATTTTTTCTCGCATTGCAGGGTCAGCGCCAAAATATGCACGAGCTTGCGAGGTAGAGATATCCAAGCCGCGCAATTGATCAGGGCTAGTGATTTCACCAGTCTCAATCTTGTCAAAAAGATCAAGCCTTTTCTGAACAGTTCCAAGTGCGCCAACATCTTTAAGTACGCTAGCTTGTTCCCACATTGAAGGCAGAGCAATTTTTGCAGCGCTTTCCACGCCCTTGCCAAGCTCCTCCATTGGCCGAGCTTCTGACGGCGGACGAGGCTCTTTAGGAGGTTGAGCTATTGTTGGTTCAGTGCTGGGCGCACCAATAGCGCTCATTACCTGCTCTTCAGGAGATAGTGTGAACTCAGCCGGAGGTTTTGCTGGCGTCTTTAGTAGGCTTCTTATGCCTGCGCTTGATGGGGTGGCCGCAGCATAAGCCTGCTCTTGAGGAGACAGGGCTGGATTACCGGCAAAGTCAGGCACCTTCGGAGTAGGAGCTGGCGGCTGCTTCTCAAGATAGCCTAGGATCTTAGCTTTAGCCTCAGCAGGATCTTCAGTGGTAATGTCGTACTGCTGACCCTTGTACTCATAAATAGGCATGACAAGCCTTAATCAAGTTTAATTACTTTTGGTGCTGGGGAGCCGTATCCGAACATGGCCTTGGTCCTATCTATGAATCCAGGCGCCTCAACCGGCTTAGGCTGAAAGGATTCATATGTTGGCAGTGTACTAGCTTCAGGCACAGGTAGTCCAGCCGCCTTGTAAGCGTCCGCGCGATACTTATCCCTAAGAGCCCGGTAATATTTACCAACTGGGGAATCCAACTCTTCGGCAGTAAGGCCAGAAATTCTTTTTGTAACTTCCGCAAAATCTGAACCCTGTTTGTTTAAATTTCCTTCAACTCTTGAAATTACTTTTTGTTCAGCGGTAGGTCTTGATTCTCTAAGCGCTTCTAATTGTTCCTGACGAAGAGCTAGCTCAGCATTTTTTGTAGCCTCTTGATACTTTAACCGTTGACGCTCAATAGATGCTTGAGTAGCGTGATTGGTAATCAACTCTTGTAAAGTAAGAGCCGCGTTTTTCTCAAGCTGCTTGTAATGTTCAAGAGTGCCTTTTGTTTGCATTTCTGTGTTAGCCATAGTAACGGCCTTCTCAGAAGCTCCAACTTGAAGATCTTGAATTTTGGCAACACGGTCTGCAATAGCCTTTTGATAGTTAGCAGCGTCAGTAACGCGACCTTCAATTTGTGCTTTTGCGTAAGCTTGACGTAGCGTTTCAATGTCAGCATTGAGCTTGCTAACTTCAATAGTTTGCTGACGCTCAAGAGCTTGTTGAGCCTGCTGGCGTTTAATGTCTTCAGCGGTATAGTTACTGTAAGACTTACCAAAGCCGGCAAATGCTGCGCCGATGCCTTTTTGTCCACGAGTAGCTTCACCAGCCGCAATCAGGGCATCGCCAAGAGCGCCAAAATTTAAACGCTTTTGGTTATCTTGGAATTGAGCTTTGCTTGCATCGTTTTGCGCCATTAGTTTTTCAGACAATTTTGCCAGCTCAGCGCCAGGAATTGTGTTTACCAATGTAGCTAATTCTGGGTGCTTATCTAACACTTCTTGACGAAGAACTTCTGGATCTTTGGGGGCGGGAATATCGCTCTCACCCCTAATTGCCTTGGCTATAGCAGCAGTTGCGGGCGCTATTAAAGACTGAAGACCGGCCGGCTTAATTGCAGACGCAGGAGGTCCTTGGCTTTGATCGGCCGCAGCCATGCCAGCGCGAGCCTCAGCTTCTCCAGCAGTATCATCATCTGGAACAAGTTCTCCGCCAGGTCCGCGAACAAGCTCACCTCCCGCAAAAGCAACAATTCCACCAGGAGCATAGTGAAACATATCATCGCGTACATGCAGGCCAGCTACGCCACCAGCAGCCATACCAGGGGGCATTCCTTGAGGGGCTGGAGGCATCTCCTGTGGAGCTCCTTGAGGCATTCCTTGAGGCGCGCCTTGCGCGGCTGGTAATTGAGCAATGCCTTGTGGAGCAGCTTGCGGTGCGCCTTGAGGCATACCTCGACCACCTACTTCGGACTCTAGCTTCTCTTTAACAGATTGTGTTGGCGGCTCTGTTTTACGCTGCTCAGATGTTTTGCGGCGGTTAAGTTCACCAAGAGCCATGTAAGGAGGAACCTCTGGATTCTGCCCATTTGCATAGGACATGATCACTTGAGTAGGAAGATCCTTAAGATGTTCCTGAATTTGTATTAGATTCATTTTCTTTACCTTTTACGGTCCTAAGTCCATCCTAAGCCTTTTAACATTGAGCCAATATCTTTGTAGCCAAGTGATTCTGCAAGTTTAAGTCCACCACCAGCAGTAGAAATAAGGTTACCAAAATCACTCATCTGTGCTGGAGTATTTGATACAGCAGATGTTGGCAATCCCGTGATCATGTCTCTTTGGAATTGAAGCTGTTGGTAAGGAAACTGACGTTGCTTTTCAAACTCAGCCAGATCGGCGGCAGTTCCTTCTGCTGTAATTCCACGTTGGGTTGCCCCAGTTGTAGACATTAAATCAGCCAGCGTTTTAGCTTGGCCCTGCTCTGTATTGAACTGCCCCATAGCTTTATCGTAAGCATTGGCGTAGCCTTGACCAACAGTTTTGTTTTGCTCCTGCATTAAGTTACGTTGGGTTTCAGCATCCATAATGGCTTGCCTTCCTCCACCAAACGCACCTGCATTAGCAAATTTAGCATTGTTGCCCATTTGTGTAATTTGAGATTGGCGACGTAATTCATCTAACTGCGGTGTTAAAACAGACTGCAAAAATGGATTCATGTAGTTAGCAGCAACGCCTGGTGTTGCAGCTACAGGCTGTCCATCTGGACCAATAGTAGGGGTGGCAGCAATAGGCTTACCATCTGGGCCATAGGTTGGAAGCTGATAAGCACCAGTAGAACTAAAGCTCTGTCCAAGGTTACCCGGGAAGTTAAGAGAACCTATCCCCTGAAATACTTTGTTTTGTATGTCTGAAGGTCCTGTGGTAAGCGGGCCTTTATACGTCTGGTAATCAGTACCAGCTAAAGCTTTAGCTTTGCCTAGGTAATCTGTAATGTAAGGAGCAGCCCAATCTGCTAAGCCTTGGGTGTTAGTACCACCAGGACCTAAATTGTTATCAACTGTATTTGGAGTAGTCATGATCTTTCCTTATGCTGGTAGATACTTTGACGCTTTTGTATTGGCGGCAACATTTTTGGTATTACGGCGAACCTTTTGAACGCGGTCCATCATCTCATACAAGCGCTTAGCGCCGGCATCTGTAGAACCATTTCCTAGCTCAGAAACAATTCTTGCTGGTATAACAAACTCACCATTAGCTAAACGGGCAGGTTGTTTGCGTCCAATTATGGCAGGAATTGAGTCAGAAACACCATCTCCCGGCCCTTGAAGTAATCTTCCGCCATCAGAGTAGCCTCCTAGGTTTGATTGCCCAAGCGACATTAGACCTCCACCTGCTGCTTTAGTAGGCGTGTAAGTGGTTGGCGAGAAGTAAGTAACGCCACCCTGTCCAGGCCGGTAAGGTGTATTTGGGTTTACACCTTTTTTGTCTACATCGTATGGAAGCTGGGACCTATTAGCCGTTAACTCTGGGATAGTAGCTGTGCTGGCCGGGGTGCCGCCGCCTCCTTTGTTCATCATTGACATCAAAGCCAATAGGCCTAAAGTCCCACCAAGGCCAGAGCCAGATCCAGAGTCAGAACTTCCCAATAGTTTATCTTTAGCTTTGGTTAATAAATCGCCAATTCCATCCTTGTTAAGAGCGCCAGCAGTTCCTGCAGCAGCGGCCAACTCTTGGGCTGTTAGTGTTCCTTTGGCAGCTAAATCTGCGCCCATAGATCCAGCCCCAAGCCCAGAGGCTACAGCTTGGTTTTTTGACACCTCTTTAAAAACATCAGTACCATTAGGACCTCCGCCAGCGCCAGCTTGAGATGCGCCACCAGAGTCAATATAACTTTGCGCTCCTTTTGCGGCTGCATCTACCAAAGCTGGAGTTGCCCCTGCCGTTACTACGCCACTTGCAGCAGCCAAAGCTTCCGGAGTTAATGATGCGGCATTTAGTGCGCCAAGAGAACCTGGACTCATACCAGAAGCTACAGCTTCGTTAGTTAATGCTGTTATTGATGGGCTATAACCAGAAGCTAATGGACTAGCGGCAGCGTCAAAAAGACTACCACTTCCACCTAATGAACTAATACCAGTATTCCCCGCTAAAGATGCTGGTTGATATGCGGCTAGTTCAGACGCTGCAAGTTGCTCAGCGGTTAATGTGCCAGCACCACCTACTCCAGCAGCAGCCTCCCCTGCTAAAGATGCTGTTGGATATGCTGCTAGTTCGGATGCCGCAAGTGCCTCTGGAGTTAAAGAGGTAATACCAGCAGCTGTTTCTCCTGCTAAAGATGCAGGAGCATATGCTGCTAGTTCGGATGCCGCAAGTGCTTCTGGAGTTAATGATGCGGCACCAGCAAGACTTTCTCCAGCGCCAAGCGCCGCAATCCCTTCTCCCGCACCAGCAGCAGCACCAGCTCCGCCAAGAAGCGGCATAAGATAGTTGGCTCCAAATGCGGTTAATGCTAAAGGAGCAAGGTCTTTTATTAACGTGCCTAAGTTTTGGCGATCTTGAATGCTGGTTTGTTGCCCGCTAGGGTCAAAGTTAACGTACTGGCTTTTACCGTTGTCGTAACGGTAGCCAATAGGCGTGCCGTAATTTACTGTTTCTGCGGCCCCACTACCATGAAACTTTTGCCCTTCAGCATAAACAGGCTCAAGTTCGTGGCCTAATTCTTTTTCTTTTGCAAGAATTTCTGGCGGCTTAGGTACGTCAATTACTCCTGCATTTGGGTCTTGCTCGTAGCCTAAAAAGCCCGTAGGCTGTCCATCACGACCAATACTCGCGTAAACAGGCTTCATTCCTGGCCCTTGGGTTTGGGAATATACTTTTGGTGTTTCTGGTTTATTTCCGGGGCCGGGCATAATTAAGTTTCCTTAAGGTAAGGCAGATACAAATGTTGCAGTCAAAATAACCGATGGAGCTGCTGGATGCACAGGAGCTGTTCCGGGAGGATAAGTGCCAGCTACCGTATCTCCAGAATCTGAAGCCATAATTAATTGAATATTGTCACCAGCGTTTACAGGTAAAACTAAATTCCAAGCTACAAGACTTGCGCCTAAAGTAGTGCCGGGGCCAAGAGGAACGGTTGCAATTCCAGTCGAATAGGGAATGTCAACACCATTTTGCCTAAACCAAAGAGTTACGTTATCTATTGAACTTTTAGCGTTTAAAAGCTGGATGCTAAACTGAATGTTGTAATACCCAGAAACAGCAAAAACAACTTTTGTGTTATCTGCGGGGTCTAAAGATACTTGATTGCTGGAATCTGTCGTATCAAACGGGAAAGTTAAAGCTGTAGTTGCGGAAGGCACTGCCTGAGCTTCTGTTACATAAACACCTGCGGCATGTGAAGCACCTGATGAACCATACTGTGATCTAGTAATTCCCGTAAATGTAGTAGATGTTTTGCCTGTATAACTAATTAATTCTTTCTGAATAATAATAGTTCCAGCGGATGCAAACCCAGTAGTTGAACCAACAACAATAGTTGCAGTCGATCCTGAAGTTGGTATGGCGTTAGTTAAAGTTGTATACCCGTCTTGATGAAACGCGCCATAAGGAACTCGTAGGCCAGATGTATCAGACGAAGCCTTTAGCTGCCCAAGAATTGCATCTAGCTGGTTAAAATACAAACGTAAGACGTTGTTTAACTGGTTGATGTAGTTGGGGTCGTACTGAGGCGTAGCCGCAGGTAGGCGCGGCGCAACTGCCTGATTAAGATCGTACTGTGAAGTAATAACGTAGGTCATAGGCTACCTTCTACCATCAGCGCGCAAATCTATACGGGGAGAACCTAACTGCCATTGAGTTCCAATCTTGCTGGATGTAATCCGCATAGCCATCTGCCGACCACGAACCCTGATGTAAATTTGACCTGTGTATGTGTCTAAGTCTATTGGATACGTCTGTGTGGCAGTTACATAGGCTTGTGCTTCTCCACCCATGATTGTAATAGTGGTGTAAATTGAAAGCGGATTCGGTGTATATGTAAGAGGTGTGCCAACGGACAAACTTAAAAACCCAACAGCATCAGTTATGTCAACCGTTCCGTCCCCATTTAAATCATAGTACAAGTCTATAGGCAATGTTCCCACCGCCATTTCTAACGCAACTGTTGCCGCTGCTTCGAAAGCTGCTGTTTGAGCTGCCGTTGGGAAAGATTGATTATATGCATTACCCACTGACTTAGGATCGTTATACCCAGAACCGGAATTCTGCAAAGGTAAAAGCTGCATAACTAACTGTGGGGTAGTTCCATCCGTAGACCCACGGAATGTCAAGTCAGGCAACATCCTCCACACAAATGCTAACTTGTCACCATCGCCAATGTCAAATTGCGCCGAAGTTATGGTTGCAGTAATAGCTGCTGGGGTTCCAGAGGTGTTGTCATCCACACCATTTTCATGTTCAACTATGTTATAGCTATACGTTGCTGCAATAGGGTAGTTACGTAACCCAGTATCTAGCCAAGCAGTGCGGGCCATCGTTCCATACTGCCAAAGGTCTTCTGTGTAGTTATAGATAACGTACTTGTCTATAGTATTGCTGGCCTCAGAACAATAGAAGAACCAGACCTCGTTAAAGCCTTCATTGGTGCTTGCGAATACTTGATCGGACTGAATTAAGTTTATGTCGCTGTAAATAAACTGCCGTAAATCACAACGTAAAGTCTGTACACGACCATCGTATTTATAAAACTTATCTACACCCATCCAATAAGTAATACCGGAAGCCATTGCCGCTGCATTAGGGCCAATGATAGATATATTGTCTGCAAGAAGTTGAGACCCCCACACCACAGGAGGGCTAAGGTACTGCAATGAATACAAGGATGAATCTGTCCAAACAACAATTTCTTGGCGACTTTGTAGGGTAGTAACAATCTTGGAGCCATGCGATAAACGCAAAAAACCTGCTTGATTGGTAATTGCTGGATACCATGTAGTCAAGGATTCCTGATCCGACCAGCGGATAAGCATAGGGTCAAGCGTTGTGCTGCCGTAGTCGTTTGTACCAAAAACAATTAGAAACCTGTTGGCATCAGATACAGTAAACGTGTTTTGATACAGTGGGCAATAGCCATCAGACCCAGCAAGACTAGACAACAGAACGCCACGGGGGGAAATGGACTGCGTACCTGATCCAGCAGAAGAAGTGTTGATAAGCGCCCCAGTTGAAGTAAGCGACAAATTAAACGTAGTGGAAGTCAAGTACCTTACGTAATAGGTAGTACCCGGCAGCAAGCCCGTTGGCAGCGCCCCTGTTGTAGCAAGTGTGATAGGCGTTAAATCCGCAAGTCCCAAAGTGCAGGTAACAACGCAAGGTGAAGCATTAGAAATCGTAATCGTAGTACTTGAATACCCTACGGTTGCATCCCAGTAATACATTGGCTTACCACGAGGGCCGTATATTAAATTTTGGCCCCAGTTAATTTGGTTCCAAATACGAATGGCATCCGTTGATGTTCTACCAACACCCCATGTACCAACAGTAGAAGGAGCGGATACTACGGGCGGTGTTCCCCAAGTGCTTGATCCCCAGCCGGAAAGCGGATTTGCGTAGTATGGCCCTGTGTTAATTTGGTAGACGGCATAGACCGTGCCGCCGCCAGTAGCGGCTGTAGCTGTTGCAGAGATTGTGACGGAGTATGTTGTAGATGTAAGGTAAGTGATCTGGTACTCACCAGTTATTGTTTGCCCGCCAACGGCTGAGCCTCCATAAAAAGTAACGTAGTCTCCGTTAACAAACCCACCCAGTGCATCAGTAACGGTCACTGTTGTCGTGCCATTTGTAGTAAATGGGTTAGTCAATGTAACTTCTGCGCGAATTGGAGTGATATCGTAATATGCCCCGCCGTTCTCAATGTAGAACTTTAAGTTTGTACCAACGCCAAGCAAGTTTTGAGATGTGAGCGTTACCCAATTCCACAGAGAGCGGCATACGCCCAAAAATGTAGCTTCAGAAATACGCTTCCACCCACCTATCTTTTCTGGTGTGCCTTGACGAAACCGTACCTTATCGGACTCATACCAGCCGTTCTCATTGGTGTACCGAGTGTTTTCCCGGTTAACCCCCGGCTTGAGCGTCAGTTTCTGTAAGGGCATACGTTAATCCAGTAATCGGCATTCCGCATTTCTGCGTTTGAGTAATCCCGGCAAGACTCGTCCGCCACCTTTTGTCCAGAGCAAAAGTTGTTCTTTTGCGCCGTCCCAGTCCTGTGCATTTATCTTGCGCTTGAGGGTGCTAGTCTGCAAACGCCCAGTACCTAAATTGTAGGCGAAATCCACGATGGCGTTGCACTTTTTCTCGTCGGTCAGCAGGACAGGACAGTTCCGCAAAACGCCTGGTAGATACGTGTGCTGTAGTTCTTGTAGCAGCAGTACAGAGGCATCAGGCTCAGACATTGGCTGGTCATTCAAAGTCACCTTGCGCCCATCAGCGTAATAGGTGCTGCCGTAACCAATCGTAGGAATACCCGCAGGGCAGAGATAGGGTTTACCCTTAAACCCTTCAAACTGTTTACACAGTGCTGCGGCTATGTCCAGATTCATATCCCACGCTTTGCCAGCGTCCTATCAAGGAACCAATAATTCAACGTACCCGATACCAACGCGGCGAAGTCAGCGGTCATGATTAGTTTAAACACAGCCTCTGGAGGAGAACCAGCCATCCAGGCTGTCAACGCGAACCAAATATGAGCGAAGCTCCACAATAGCAAAATCCAATAGGTTGCTACCGGGCGTACCGAAGCAGACAGACTTGCAGCCCATCCACCGGCAACTTTAACCATGTCGGTCTGCTGATTAATCGCTGCGTTAAATGCATCCATGACCCCGGAGTCCACCGTTGCCTCGCGCTGCGCACCTATCTCAGCCAGTTTTTGCTGACCCCGCACGGATTCTAGTTGGCACTGCTGACTAAACATTGCCAGTTCATGCGCCCGCTCGTTCTTCTTGTCTACCCATTTAAGGATTTCTGGAGCCAAACGAAATAAGCCCCCAAGTAGGGAACCAGCTATACCACCACTTAATAGTTCAAACATATCAATCCTTTTTGCAGAGAGGAGTATCCTCGTCGTGGGACAGCTTCACACCCGCCAGCAGCCCAATAAAGCCGCCGATTATGGTTTGGAAAGCGGGAGACAGTAGTTTGAAGATTTCGCTGTTGTCCACTTCTTTTGACCATAGGCCAAGTAGAAAAGCCATGACCATGCCCAGCACTGAGATGCAAAGGGTGGCACTGACCATGAGCGTTACTGCAAAGGTTAGCCGTGCTTTGATGTTGTCGTTCACTTGTTCCCCACTTTCTCCATGATTTTTGCGCGAAGCAAAGGACTGTCTGATGTACCCGCCCACTCTGGCAAGGCGTTCCAAATAATCACGTAATCGTCCGAGCCACATGATGTCTTATCCAGCCATGCCAGCATAGCCTTGTGGCGTTCTGCCGGGTCGTGCGTTGTCAAACCAATAACGTATAGCTCTTGCACCGCGCAAATCGTTTGTTTGGGTTTTGGCTTTGGTAGAGGAGGAGGCTCTGTAGACAGTATGAGCTTGTCCTGTGCCGACGATCCTGTTACCAGCATCAGAAAACAAAACAAAAACAAGCGCATACATGGGCGGCATCCTTACCAAGGTACACCAGTGTCGGTTACCGGATTCTTTTGCGCTGCAATGTTGGCAGCAAGGTTAGCTTCAATTGCGTCCTTGTCCACGCCGTTAGCCCAGCACCAGTTCAGCACTTCAGCCTCGGTCACGCTGGCGTAGGGGATAGCAGGAGTCGCAGTAGCAAAGTTGCAAGAGCCGTAGCTTGATGCAGAGTAGTCACCATCTACAGCGCTTACTGTCCAGTGCGCCGTAGTGATGAAACCGTCTGCGGTGAGGCGTTCACATTGAGTGATTTTCCAAGTAGTAATCATGGTATTTCCTTTAGGTTGATTCAAGTGCCGTGAGGCGTTTACGGAGTGCTTTATGAAACTCTAGTAAGAGTAAAATATATTGATGTCGTGCCGCCAGAACTTTGTGTGGCTCGTACTGTTTGCCCAGATACGCTTATACTCATAAGCGTAGCGGTTTGTAAGTTTGTAGATCGAAGAACAGTTGCATCTACAGTCACAAGAGATACCGCAGAATAGTTAGTAGGGTCAGCCGCAGCTAATCCGCAACTTACTATGTAAGTTCCATTAGTAATACTTGGAAGCGTAGCAATAGTTGTTGCAGTAACATTTGCAGCAGACACTGTACCTGATAGAGTTTTGAACACACCAGCAACAACTGGAGCCGTATTTGAAATACTTCCCGCAGATGCAGTAGTTCCCACCAGCACGTTACCGCTGGTGTCGATACGCATACGTTCTGTATCGTTTGTTGTCAATACGTAAGGATGATTTGATGAGGAGCCTGAATAAGCAATTCCAAAGCCACAATAGCCAACTGTTTGGTAGGTAGTTCCATTATTGGCAGAAATTTGAAGTCCGGTTGTTGTTACTACATCCAGTTTTGCACCCGGTGTACTCGTCCCAATTCCTACTTGTTGTAAATTGTCTATATAGACAGCGTTTGTTCCTGCCGTAGAGATGCCTACAGAATTAGTAGCAGGCAAGTACATGCCATTACCCGTTACAGATGTGCCGGTGGGAATAAGTTTTGTTGCCGTTGCTGTGCTTGTTGCGGTTATGGTTGTAAAAGAACCCGCACCGCCTTGTGCATTAGATAGCTTGGCATAGTCAGAGCCGTTCCAGAATACTTGGGCCTTCTCGCCATTGACCATCGTTATGCCGCTGGTAGCTGAGCCTTTTACCGTCAACGCAAACCCGCCAGTGGTATTGTTATTAATAATATATTGACGGCTTAGGCTTGGCAAAATTAAGTTACGCGCTGCGGTCATTGCCCCGCTGATGTTTAAGATGGCGTACTGCGCCGTAGTCGAGCTAATGTTTGTTGCCGAGCTTGTACCCTGTGTATTGGTAAGCGTGACATCAGCCGTGGTGATGGTGATCGCCAAGCCGCCAGCAATCGCAATGTCCAAGTAAGACGTAACGCTGTTGTTTACGTCATCGCCCCATGTACCAGACTCTGTACCGGTTACCGGTTGTCCGAGGGCTAGGTTGGTTGTGTAATTGACTGTCATGTTTTACCTCTAAGTTGTCGTTAAATATTCAATCCATTGGCAAGTTTGTTCGTCTAAAACGTAGCTGCCATCAGGCTTGGGCGGGATAAACGCATCCCTGTTTGGGTCATAAGTGTAGCCAATACCAGCGTAGTTCTTACGCATTAAACCGTTGTAAGAAGTTTGCTTCCAATAAGGGTAACCGTTGCTCCACATAACCAAGAATGCTACGCCCTTGGCTTCAGACTCTACACCGTCAATCAATAACTCATTGTTATTAACGCAATGCACTTCAAGCACTACATTGTTTTCATCAAGTTTTGCAAAATGTGCCATGATTAGAACGTAATTGTTCCGTTGCCGGTAAATGTATAAATGTAATTACCACCTACATTTGTTAATGTCGGTGACCCTGTTGTAGTAGCTTGTCTGTAATTATTTGGGTAGCTAATGATTACCACACCAGATCCACCAGCGCCGGATGCACCCGGTGAAGTAATTGCTGCACCACCGCCGCCGCCGCCGGTATTTGCCGTTCCTGCTGTGCCACTTGTTGTGCTTGAACTGCTAACAACACCAGCGCCGCCACCACCATTGCCGCCAGCAGGCGCAAGAGTTGTTCCTTCTCCACCACCGCCACCGCCGCCAGCGTAATAAGTGCTAGTACCAGAAATAGATGACGTTAAACCATCTCCACCTACACCGCCAACAGTAGCGACAGAAGCATCTCCGCCTACTGCGCCTGCGCCACCACCACCACCGCCAAGCCACCTTGCTGAAGGTGTGGTAAACCTATAACCCCTACCACCAGCATTTCCTTGACCAGATGTTCCGCTTGTTGACGTTGTAGGAGTGCCAACTACGTTACTTGCTCCCGAACCGCCAGCAGAACCGCCTGTTCCGCCAACAACAGTAAACCTACCACCATAACCACCACCAGTAGCAGATAAAGAAACATTTGTGCCACTAATTGAACTAGCAACGCCGGGATTACCGTTATTACCCACGGAAGCATTTTGCGCAACTGAAGCACCACCTCCGCCTACAGTAACTGTATACGAACCGCTAAAAGCAGCGGTAATAGTGCTTGCAAGCAAGCCACCAGCACCACCGCCGCCAGCGTCATAACTACCGCCACTGCCGCCACCAGCTACTACTAAATAGTTAAAACTTAAAGGAATATTAATAGGCCATGCAGATGCTTGTAACCCCTGCATTACTTCATTAGAGCGCCATATTCCAGCAGCCGTAAGGCTGGTAGCAGTTGCCGCCGTAGCAGCCATAACAGAGCCTTTGTACCTAGTAGACATTAGGTAATAGCCTCGTAGGATGCGGTTAATTCAATAGCTGATGCCGTACCCACGGTTACTACAATAGATTGTGTTTCACCAAGATAAAACGCCGTGCTTTTGTCGGCAACAACAATTGAAGCGTTTACTGGTACAGGTACTTGATACACCAAACGATAATTTGTCCCCGCACCAGCAGCAGCGCTGTTAATTGCTACGGTTACTGTTGCAATCGATGCGGTTACGTTTGATGCAACAATGTTATCAATTTTATTTACCGTTCCAGCAGCGGGAGTAAGGGCAGTCCAAGTTGTTGCCGATGTTGTGCTAGGAATTAAATAGTTTGTGTTGCCGTAAATGGAGCTTGTATTAATAAGATTTGGGTTTGCCATAATTAATATCCAAAAACAATTGACATAACAATAGCCCGGTTAAAAGGCACTGCTCTTGCTGACGGGTAAGTTACAAAAACATTCTTTGTGCCTGCGGAGAAAGTAACTAAAGACCCAGAGTTGCTGGAAGAAATTACGGTGGTTCGGGATAGCGTTGTACCGGATGCTGTATACGTTCCGATACCAACCTCCCACTCTGTTCCGGTCTGTCCTGCAATAGTGTAGTAGGTAGAGTTCCCATCACCAACAGCGGCAAAGGTCTGAAAGCCGGAAACGGCTCCGGCAAGCGTGACCGTACCTGTACCAGTCGTCGTGGTTGTTTCTTGAACCCGGTCAGCAAGAACTAGCGCCATTTACGCCCCTATGTTGAGTTGTCAACCAAGACCCAGCCCGGAGTTTGGCTATCCGCAATTGTAGACCAGCCGGGAGTCTGCGTGTTGCTTATTGCGGCCCAGCTTGAGGACTGCGCGTTACTGATTGCCGTCCATGCCGCCGTTTGCGCATCGTTGATATTTTGCCAGTTTGCGTTCTGGCTGTCATCTATTATTACCCAACTTACCGGAATTATGGTTCCAACCTGTCCTGCTGCGCTGACCCCCGTTAAGGCTAAAGATATCCCAACACCTACAGAACCTACCGACCCTTGTGCCCCAACACCGATTAATGTAACAGGTATTATTGGTAACAAAGTTCCCACATTACCCAATGCCTGAACACCTGTAAGTGCTTTAGAAACTGCTTGAGAGGTAGCAACGGAACCAACACTTCCCGATGCTTGTACTCCCGTAAGAGCTACAGAAACTGCTTGGGACGTAGTTACAGTCCCGACAGCACCAGACGCTTGAACTCCCGTAAGTGCTTTGGAAACTGCTTGTGCTGTTGTAACTGTACCGACGTTACCCGCCGCCTGTACTCCAGTGAGTGCAACAGAAACAGCTTGTGCTGTTGTAACCGTTCCAGCTTCACCTGATGCTTGTACGCCAGTGAGCGCCCTAACTAAGTTTTGTGATGCGGTGACGGTTCCAACTGCACCCGCAGCTTGAACTCCCGTAAGTGCTTTGGAAACTGCTTGTGCTGTTGTAACTGTACCAACATCACCAGCGGTTTGTACTCCTGTCAGGGAAAGCGAAATATTGACACTCTCCGTACCAACTAATCCCGCCGCTTGTACCCCCGTAAGCGCAACAGAAACAGCTTGATCTGCGGTAACTGTTCCTACACCGCCTGTCGCTTGAACTCCCGTAAGCGCTACAGAAAATGACTGAGATGCAATAACTGAACCAACGCTACCACCCCATACGCTCAATCCCCAAGGATTAGCACCCCAAGTAGCCTGAGTTCCTAGCGCTTCTACGCCGGTTAAGGCAATTGAAATTACTGGGGGGGCTGTAATAGTGCCCGTACTACCCGAAGATTGAACACCTGTTAAAGCTATAGATATATTGACACTCTCCGCGCCAACTAATCCCTCTGCCTGTACTCCAGTAATTGCCTTTGAGACTGCTTGAGATGCGATGACTGTTTCAACAGCACCAGATGCCTGAACTCCAGTAAGAGCTTTAGAAACAGCTTGAGAGGCAGTGACGGAACCTACTAAGCCTGCTGCTTGAACGCCAGTGAGAGCTTTAGAAACAGCTTGAGAGGCAGTGACGGTTCCAACAGCACCAGACGCTTGCACTCCTGTAAGTGTTTTAGAAACTGCCTGTGATGCGGTTACAGTTCCAACAGCACCAGATGCTTGAACGCCAGTAAGTGCTATGGAAACCGCTTGGGATGCAACAACCGATCCGACAGCACCAGACGCTTGAACACCTGTAAGCGCAACAGAAACAGCTTGAGAAGCAGTAACTGAACCGACAGCCCCCGATGCTTGAACGCCTGTAAGCGCCCGAGAAACGGCTTGGGATGCAACAACCGATCCGACAGCGCCAGACGCTTGAACACCTGTAAGCGCAACAGAAACTGCCTGTGATGTAGTGACTGTTCCAACAACACCAGATGCTTGAACTCCAGTGAGCGCCTTAGAAACAGCTTGAGAGGCAGTGACTGTTCCTACGCTACCAGACGCTTGGACTCCAGTTAGTGCAATAGAAACGGCTTGGGATGTAGTGACTGAACCTACATTACCAGATGCCTGAACTCCTGTGAGCGCAAATGATTGAGATGCGGTAACTGAACCGGCGTTACCCGCAGCTTGCACCCCAGTGAGTGCAATCGTAGTTCCAGCAGACCCACCCCAAGGGTCAGACCCCCAAGTACCGTACCCCCATGTACCCGGAGTTGGGACTATAGCGGTATCGCCAGTAGCGCCAAATGGCGCTCCGGCAAAGGGGGTTATACCAAACATGGCCTACACGGCGTATAGCCGCGCCCCACTATTAAGTTGTAGCCAAACGCAACAAAGCAGTCGTAGTGGTATTAGAAGGCATCGTCAGGGTCAGAGTACCAGCAGTGATGGTCTGCGCGGTAAAGGTATGAACACTGATAGCCTTATTGCTCTGCGTCGAGTTGTACAACAACACGCAATCAAACGAAGTAGCTAGTGTTACGGTTGTGTACACAATACTTGCAGAGGGAGTCCAATAACCCACGCCCGCCGTTGCAGATGCGTTTGTAGATGTTGGAGCCGTTGCGTTGGTTACCGTCACGCCCCCAGCAGTGTAGTTTGTACCAGTCACTTCACCAGTAGTAGAGTACACAGTAGTGGCAGCATTAATCGTAGCAGAAGCCAAATACAAAGCCGCTTTTAGGGTATCTGTAGTAGGTGCAGTCAAGCTGCCACGAGAAACAAGAGTAGAAGTGCCAAGTTGATGCTGGCCTAACATCAGTTCACTGAGGAACGAAGTGACCATAGATTGCGTGTTCGCCATGATATTTCCTTAAAAAGATGCAGCTTCACCACCAGCAAAGGTGGGTGTTTTTTTCAGCGTAATATGCGCTGACCGGTGAACCAACTCGCCGTCAAGCCAGTACTCAGTCCAAGTTGTTAGCTCATTGTCATTGTCAATTTCGCCTGAACGGTGTTCCAGCAAGGAATCGTCCATATCGCCTTTGGTGGTAGTGACTATCAATTTGAACTCCTAATAAGTGCAGTGGTTGAGGTGTTAGCAGGCATGGTGATTGTAAACGTGGTGGTCGATGTTTTGTCAGACCCAAAGTCCAGCACTGCAATAGATTTGTTACCCTGCGTGACGTTGTAAATCAAAGCACACCGAGCAGTTAAAGCTGCTGTCCAAGACACATTACTCCAGTTCACATAAGCCACGGAGCCAGATGAACTAATAGCTACCCCGGTCATGGTAGCCCCGCCAGCCGTGTAGCCTGTACCTGAGACTTCATTGGTAGCGCTGTAAACTGTAGTAGCCTCGTTCAAGTTAGCATTGCCCGTATACAGCGCAATCTTAATTGTGTCTGTAGAAAGATTGTGGACAGCCGAGTACAACTCCTTCTTAAAGCTTGTGGTCTGGGTCTGGACAATGGACATTAGTTAACCTCGACCCTAAGCTGGCCGCTACGATAAGCGTCCTGGCGTTCCATGCCATCACCCAGACGTTTAGCCAGCGCAAGTGCTTGAGCGTACTTTTGGTTATACAAAGCCATCATGTCCTGCTCACCCTTCATATAGGTGTACGCCTCTACCAAAGCACCATATAGCAAAACAGTGTCAAAGTTATCACCCAACCAAGTCTGACCACTAGAAGCCGTGGTAATTGACTCCGGGTAATAGTAATAATGAAGCTCTGCGGAATAAGTCGTACTTGGAGTTGGACCAAGAATAAAACTTAACTCATTGGAAATCGTGGACCCTGTTACTGTTGGGCCAAACAGTGCGTAGTACTTTGGCGTTCCAGTGCTTGTTGGGTTTGGATACGCTTCCCTCATGAAGTTAACATCTTTGTTTAAAAGATATATGTAATCGCCGCCACCATAAGGAAATACCGCTAACGAGTATGGAGCCAAAAAATCATCTGGGCAAGACAAGTACTTATTGCTGGCAGTGATCGTGCCCGTCACGTTCTTGCGAAGCGAAGGGAACTGCACTGAGTTATAGATGCGCTGCTCCGCCTGAGTAATGAACGTATTCATCTCAGTTGTCGGAAACGTATTCTCCGTATAAGTGGAGATTGCGTTGACTAGCGCATCGTAGTTCATGCCATTGGGCCTCTTGACATCACGCCTTTAGTAGCGGCGCCAGTACCACGAATTTTGATACCGCTGGTTTTTGCGGGCTCTGGACGTTTATTCCTAAAACCATTTAATGTCATATCAATCGTATCAGGATTGCTCAGATTTGGAGGATAAACTTCACTGCCTTGTATAGGCATAGTTTTGCCATCCATTGTGTGAGGCTCTGCGTAAACACTAGCTGGGCCGACTTCTTTGCCGCCCTTTTTCATTGTGTATGCCATAACTTACCCCTTTTGGTTCATAGCGCGGGAAAGGTTTTTTCCGAACTTCTTACGGTCCAGGCTAGTAGGCCCACCCTTTTTTAGCTTAAGAGTAGTGCCTTTGCCACCTTTGTGTTCTTGAGCATCATGCTGCTTGAACGCCTTCTTGATCATGGCTTTATCTTGAGCCATGTCCATTTTTTCTTTAGCCATCATAAACTCCTATGAAATCGTCACTGTGCCAACACTTGTAGTTCCAACCAAGTAATTAGGCGTTAAAACTGCATCAAACCCACTTGCACCACCAACAGGGAACCATCCCCATTGGATGTCCCTAGACCCGCCTGTTGGAGTTCCTTGAGCCCCATTTGTTAGCTGTAACCCATTTAATCCAGCCGCAACATAAGTTGTATCTGGACGGGGCTGGTATACGGCCTGGGGATCATTGACCGGATACATTCCCAACTGTAACTGCGGTTGATCAGGGTCCCAACATTCTTCACAAACTTTCAATTGATAGAGTTTAGTCTTAATAACCTCAATTTTCAATTGCTTTAATTTAAAACGCTGCCCGCACCGATCACATTGGGCAATTGAATACTTGCCAGATGCGTATGGTGAAGTCATTACATGCCACCCCCACCAATAAATGACATACGGGGGACTAATCGCAAAGTAGCTTTTTCATGGTCTTCGCCTGCTGCAAGTTTGTACTGCTCTTCATAAACTGCCTTAAGCATCTCCAGCCGGCCCATCAATTCTGGAACCTTCATGGCTATGTAGTAAGCCAAACCAGCCGTTACAGCAGGCAAAAACCTGAAATTCATGTCCGCTGTTTCAACACCTTTGCCGGCATCTTGAACACGGCGTAGTCGGTAGTAAACAAACTGATAAGTCTGTGAACCATCAGGAGTAGGCCAAACTGTGATAGCAGGTAACTGCGGAACATTAACAGCTGTTAAAGTTGTATGTGAGGCGGCGGTTGTATTGTTCTGTCCACGAAACACTCCACCTAGGGTATTCCCTGATATGTAGGTATAGTAGATATCTTCATTGTCCAGCCGGATGTAGCCAGATCCAGCCAGATCAACAACAGTACTCAGGGTAATTGAGTCAGCCGTAGCTGTAATAGCGCCGTTTAAAGTGGCAGTAGTGGGGCCAACTTCACCAGACAAGCGCTGTATCCATACTTGGATTGGACGCCCCTGGACCAGCTTGTTTGGAATGGTGGCGTAGGTTGATACGCTAATCCTGGTAATGCTCAAGTCAGACTGGGTAGATGCTACGTTTGGCTGGGTCCGAATGACATGGTCAAGTAGGTCAATCGTGTCAGTTGGTAGAGCGTAAGTATTAAGACCCTGAGTTAGGGTAATAGTACCAGTCTCAATGGTCCACATATTTAGACCACGATTAGCCCACTCTATGGTCATCAAGTTAAGTGATCTACGCGCTGTACGCAAATCATAACCAGAACGCATCTCACGCCCAGCCCGCTCCCAAGCCTCTTCAGCAAGTTCCGTAAACTCTAGGTTAAAGGCTGTGGTTCCGGTAGTGGACATAACTGATCCAGTTTATTTCATGCCCTTGAGAGTCTCTGCAAGACGCGCTCTTTTGCCCATTAAGCCAGGTTTCTTGGCTGCTGATTTTAACTTAGACGCAGGGATAGTTTCACCCTTTTTTACGCCTAAGCTTTTACGCAAAGAGCCTGGTTTCTTGATAGCATTTTGTATCCATTTTTCAGCCATTTTTTGCCATCCTCATGTTATCAATCAAATTTGGATATGGGCGACCAGCAGCTTTTGCAGCAGCTTTTGCCTTAGCTTTTTTTGCAGGAGAAAGCTTAGTGTGTTTTTTAGCCGGATTAGGTTTATCCCACACTTCACCACCTTTAGCGTACTCAGTAAAATCAGTGTTGTCCCGGCGCGCCTTACGCACACCTTTAGGCATTTTGGATGGGGAAATATCACCCATTCCTCGGCTTGCCATCATGCTAATCTCCTAGCAAATCTTGCAGTTAGTCTTGCCGCGCTGGGCTATACCATCCGCGCGAGAAGAAACAGATCCACCTTTAGCCATTTTCTTTACAGGTTCATCTACAGGAACCGAGTCAGGATAAATGGGTGGTTTTGGTTTTGGCACAGGCTTAGCCTTCTTAGCTACTGGCTCATCTACCGGCACGGAATCTGGATATTTAACATCAGCCATGATTAATCCTTAGCAGGCTTTGCCGCCCTTGTTCATCTTAATCATGGTGCCTTTGGTCTTGCCTTTAGAAGCAATACCATCAGCGCGGGAAGAAGCTGAACCACCAGCAGACATTTTTGTCATGCCGCCTTTTTTCATCATCATTTGTTTCTTGTCTAGTGCCATGTCAGCTTTAGAGCCTTCTTTCATGCCCTTTTTCTCTACGTCCTTGCCGGACTTTTCAAAAGCAGCCATGCCACCTTTTTTCATGCCGCCAGCCATAGGAGCAGCCATAGGGGCCATAGCAGCACGTTTACGAGCCATCATCATTTGTAAAACACGAGGATCCATTTTTGTAGCCATAGTATCACCACCTTTAGAAAATTTGCGGCCTTTATCCGCGTTTGCAAAATCTTGCCCTACTTTTTGAGGGACTCCTACTTTCTTAGCAAACGATGGCGAGTGAGCTATCGCTTCCATGAAATTGTGTTGTTTCTTGCTACTGGACGGCATTATTTATTCCACCAATGTAGTACTTGCATAACCCCTGCGCCAATAGCCCCGGCGACTCCCCCAACTGCTAGAAGCATTTTCCAGCCACCTTTGGCTTCGGACAGAGTTTTATCAATGTCAACAAGCATTTTCTTAATATCATTTATGTCCGCAGCCATCTTGTCCATATCTGATTGCAGATGCGCAATGTCAGAAGCATGGGTAGCTAGTTCACGGGCAGTTTGTATTGCATCTTCCATATCAGCATTTCCATCTAGCTAGTGAAGCAGCCTTACGGGTAGGCTTGCCTTTTTCATCTTTCATTGGTCCTGGCATACCAGACATACGGGCGCAGAATGATTTCTTGCGAGGGCCGCCTTCTGGCTGCGGAGCCTTCAGATTAGACCCTGTAGCTGCGTTGTACTTGGCCCTACCTTTGGCAGTAAGCCCAGCCCCTTTGGAGACCGGCAGCTTCTCGCCGCGACCTACTGCAAGGGATGGAGCTTTCTTAGCCATAGAACACCGTAATTCCTGTAACAGAACCAACACTTAATGTTAGATACAGCCCAGTAGATGCCAAAATACCCTCACCGGGGACAAATACAGAAAAAGTATTTGGCGTCCCAAGGCTTGCTATATCCATAGTATAAAGAACAGGAGCAGAAGAACCGCCATCTCTAATTTCAAATGTTGCGGCTGTGCTTGCTTGGGGGCTAACAATAAAACCTTTAAGGCGTGTACGTCCTACATAATAAGAACCTGCTGCACTCAGGTGGGCGCTTTTAACGTCTGTCTGCATCATAATCAATCTCCTATAAAGCAGGGGCCGAAGCCCCTGAGATTAATTAAGCAGAGGCAGGAACTTGCGAGCCATCAGAGTTGGCTACAGCATACACAATAGTGTACTGAACAGTGCCAGCGGTAACAGCAGCAACTGTAGGAGTCAATGTAGCAATAACCTTAACATCGGTAGAGCCAACGCCTGCGCCATTAGGAGATGCAGTAGTAGCAGCACCAGCCCAGTTAACCAGTTTGGAAGCCGCATTGGTATTGGCTAAACGGCCTTGGGAAGTGATGTCGGTGGATGCCCAGTACAAGGCGGCAGTAGTGCCATCACCCAGCGTCAAGTTAGCTGCGGTAGATCCAGTAAATGCAACCAAGGTATCAATAAAAATACTGACAATTTGCGCGCCAGCAGGGATTACACAAATGGTATCAGTGGTAGCAGAAGCTGCCTGACCAGTGTAGTCTTTCTTGAAGGTTTGAGATACCAGCGTTGCGCCAGTATTGCGGATGGAACCAACGGTAGTGCCGGTGGTGTTTTTAACAGTTCCGAGCAGCCAAGGGCCAAGGTGAGTTGCGAATCCCATGATAAATTCCTTAACATACAAGTAAAGTGCATCAATCGGTATGTCGTCAGCCGGGACTGTTTGATGCACCGGAAAGCCCGGATTAGCTGCAATATATCACAGTTTTAAACAAGTGTGCAAATAAAAAGGGCCCCCGAAGGAGCCCTCTTTAACAAACCCTAAGGTTTAGGAAGCGCCTGCGGAGGCGTACATACCCAGAGGATCGGACCAGCCGAAGCTGTAACGCTCACGAGCTTTGTAACGGACGTTGCCGGTATCAAAGTCGCCGTCCATACCAGTGGACAGAGGAGTACGAACAAAGTGCTTCATGCCGTTAGGAACGTCAGTGGTCAAATACCAGCCGTTCGTGTCGGTCAAGAAGTGGTTCTTCGTGTAGCCGCCAGGGATCGAACCGTTGTTCTTCAAAGCGTTGACATCATTGTCAGTGGTGCCGACGCGGAGTTCGGTTTCCAACAGACGGGTGGCAACGAATTGCAGAGCCGGAGGAACAATCAGCTTCTTTGGCTTAGCAGCGATTAACAAACCACGCTCATCAGTCCACAGAGAGATTTGAATAACTGCGTTTTCCAACGAAGTCTCATTCAAGTCAGCTGCGGTAGCAGGAACGTTGCTGTTGGTAGCACCAGACACCAGAGGGTGAGCGCTGTTAAACAACGATACGCCATCGCCACCTGGGTAGGCAGACGAGAAGCCGTTATTCAACACAGCAGCAGCTTTAACCTGCTTGGTGTATGCCATAGCACGAGCCAGACCTTTGGTGTAACGAGCGGACAAGCTGTCATACAGATTGTCTTCAATTGCCTCTTCCGTCAGGGAGAAGCCCAAAGCAATGGTTTCGTGGTTGTAGCGGGCGGTCCAAGCTTCTTGAGCATTGTCATAAGCGATGGCAGAGCCCTCGTTCTTAACAGGTGCAGCAGAAAAGCCAGACAGTTTTGTTTCCTCTTCAAAAGAACGCTCAGAAGTCTCGGTTTCGTAGATTTCAGTGTGTTCTTGATCGTAGGTTTTATACTGCAGACCAAACAAGGCGTTAAGCCCAGGGAGCAACTCTTTAAGTAGCTGTGCGCGTGAAATAGCCATTTTAAGTTACTCCTTATGCTACATAGTAGCGATGAGCGCCAAAGTTCAGTTTAACCAGAACTTCAGGGCTTTGAACCAACACAACGGTGCCAGCAACTGCGGTAGTAACCGAAGTAATGGTCAGGGTCGTGCTACCAGTGGTAGTTACAGTCGATGCAGAACTTAGCGTAGAGCCAGTAAATTGCAGTTGACCATTTACCAAGTTAAACACATCAGTACCAACAGGCAGTACTTGTCCAACAGTCAGGCCAGATACAACAACCGAAGTTGCCGAAGCAGCGCCGCCAGACACATAAGTGCAGGAGGTGCTAATTTGGGTATCAGGAACCAGATTGAGGACACGGAAACCGCCGCCAGAAGTCGTAGCCGAAGCTGCAACAACAGCGCCTGAACCGTTACCAGTGGAAGCAGAACCAGTCAGGGTATTACCAGCCATGTTCACGCCAACCAGGATCGACGAAGCCGAGCCAATGGTAGTAGCAGAAGCGCCAGTAGTAACCGCACAACGGATAACTACATCAGGATCATCACCAATAATTGCAGTAATATCACCAGCAAGCACGTTGCCTGGATAGTACTGAGCATATTGACGTTGCTTAGTGGTTGGGTTGGTGTAATAGCAGCCCAGGAACACGCCAACAGTAGTGTTGGTTGTGCTAACAGGGTAAGTTGCAATCACAACATAACCAGCCGAAAGAGTGACTAAGTCACCATAGTACATAGCGGTACCGTAGTTATACTGGACCGGAAGGTTCCGGGTAGATCCAGCAAACACCTGACCGCCGATCAGGTTTACGGGTTTGTAACCGTAAGCTGCCGAGACAGTTGGATAAGCCATTTAAGGACTCCTAAAAATTAAATACCTTTTCCAAAGCTACTTGAAGATTTACTCTCCCTAAAGAGAGGCATCCGCGCATCGCTTTGACGCATAAGAGTATTGTCTACAGCCTCCATTTGAGCTACATTTTGTTGTGCAAAGTAATTATTACGTTGTTCAACAAATTCCTCAGGAGTCTTGCAAAGCAATAATCCGCCAATCTCAATGTTGTCTTTGTATCGACTTGTTGGATCAGCTAACAGTTTAAATCTGGGTTGCTCTTCGATTGGAACAGGCTCCCAATGCTCACGGAGTTTGGCCGAGAGATTACGGGGATCTGCTTGATTCAAAGTTGAAACACGCACCCAACGATATTTGTACCCAGGTTGCTTGTCTGGTTCAGGAAGTAATTCAGCTGGAGCCCACTGCTTTGGGCGCTCAGTCATCAGTCGTTCCTCAAGCTCACGCGGTTTTCTGTTTTCAGCCATTTGCGGCCTCCAATTTAATTTTTTCGGCAGCAAATTGCTCCGGTGTTAAGTTAAACTTCTTTGCCAAATTAAGTTCACCAGTGGTTAACCTAACTCGTTTTGCGGACGTAGTCCGTGTAGCTGGTGCAACCACCGAGCTTTTCCGGCTGGGCCGGTCATCTTGTTCCTCTTCGCTCTCAAATCTCTCTGGGAAGCGCTTACGGATTGTAGTATTTAGCCGATTGTAATACTCTTGCGATGATATCCTAACTCCCTCGCGCCGCATCTTCTCATGAAGACCCAGAGCCAAGCTAGTCATTTCCTCATCTTCCCCAAACCAAGGGTTTTCTTGTTGCCAAGCAACCGCAGAGGGATCTTTTGGAGCCTCTTGAGTACGGGGTTGAGGCGTTTGTACCACAGTTTCTTCGTCTTCAGTAGGCTGAGGACGGAAATTTCTTACTTTATCAATTTTTAATGTTGCTTCCGTAAGACGCTCCTGGGCTTCCATTACCTTATCAGTATCGCCTGAGTCATAGGCTTCCCGATAGGCTTTCTTGGCCTGATCAAGCTCCATCTCAACAGTTTTAGTAACTGAAAGAAGAACATTTTTTTCGCTGCTATTTAGGTTGGACTTGAGCCTTTTATTCTCATCCATTAACTTTTTAGCAAATTCCACAGCTTCGTTTTGCTCACGCACAGCCGTTTCTTTTTCTCTGCGCTCATCATGCGCAAGCTTCTTCATTTGAAGAAGTTTCTTTTTAACTTTGGTAGAGTAATCCTCTAACTCATCGTTATAAAGATCTTCCTTAATCTTCTCAGGTAGCGGTGTTTTATTACGATCTTCATCAGGAGTTTTATCTTCTACCTCAACGATAATTTTGTCGTCAAGATCTTTTGGGTCATCCTGCTCATCAGGAAATTTGTAATCAGACATATTGGCTCCTTATTTGCGGCGGATACCGCGTGGATCTTCAACTACACCCTCGACTGAGTCATCGTTAATTACACGAAACTCTTTGCCGTGAATGATTAGCCGGGTTCCTGCGTGTGGTCTAACTAAGATAAAGTCGCCTGCTTTGCAGTATGGGCCAGAGGGGAATCGGGTTGCATCTTTATAGCAGTCCGGTCCTAAGTCCACAACGAACAATACCGTTGTTAATAGCTCTTCGTTACGAATGGCTTCATCGGATTTAAGTAATCCAAGTTCACTTTCGTATTCTTTTTCCACTTCTGGAATTGCGCACAAAATGCGGTAGCCAGACGGCTTTGGTAGCTGCTTGGCTTTTTGTTCCGCGCCCTTGTTCAGTATCTGAGACAAGTCTACGGCCTTAATTAAATCTACATTTCCTTCACTCATCGTCATGGGTTTTTAATCTTTCCTGTAGGTCTGAGATAAATAAGCGCGCAGTAAGCAGACCTTTAACCTCGCCACACGCCTTCTTGTACTCCGCATAATCCCCAGCGTTGCCATCCGCTAGAGCTTCTTGGAGTTGGGATACTTTGTCATCTATCTTTTTAGATAGATGTTGTAGATAGTTTTCAATCATTGTTTACGTCCAATAATGTTACTTATCATTCGCTGCTGCTCTAATTTATTATGAGCGTCCAATTCTTCTTTGGATTTAACATAATCAGTTTGAATCCTGGTCATATCAATTTGTTTTTGCGTTTGGATACGCTCACGTTCAATCTGTTGCTGGGCAGCTTTTAACTGTGCATCAGTTTGATCTTTCTGCTGTTTGCGTTGTTGCTCAGCACCCTTAATTTGCATCTCTTGCTGTTGGATTTGTACAAGAGGATCTTGGGCCATCTGTTGGTTTTGGGCTTGTTGTGCTTCAGCAGTATTGGCCTGCATAACTTGTGCGCTTGCTTGGGCAACCAGCCGTGATAGTTGGACTTCAACATCATCAGGCAGATGCTCATTAGGCGGGGGCATTGGTACGCCCATTTGCTTTTCTATCATTGTGCGATAGTGGAAGCCAAGGTGATCTGCAATGTGAGATTGCAATGCAGCCATGATCATATTGGCTTGAGGATTCTGGCCAATAGTCTTCATCACAAGAGGATCTTGCATGAACATTTGGTGCGCTGCAATATGCGCCTGCTGGTCCTGAGTAATAAACGCCTTGAGGGGTTTTCCATTCAAAGCATTCATGTTCTCACTAATAGGATCAACAGGCATCTCATCATCAGGAAGAGGAACTAGCTTCTCTGCGTTCTTAATCCCTAGCACATCTAGCATCTGCCGATGAAGCTGCGGTAGGTCATAGATCTGTGGAGCTTGCTGAGCCAATTGAATGACAGCCTGATACTGCACAATCTTTTGCGCCATCGTTGCGGCGTTTGGATCAGAGACAGGGATAACTGCAACCAGGTCATAGTCAGACCTCTTGGCCTTAGGAGATCCTTCTTCTGGCTCATAGTCGTATTCAGCCGGCGTGTAATCGCGGATGATGTCGCGCAGCAGCCCTAACTCTTGTTTGAACGAGTAATGAATACGCGCCTGGACGGCAGTCATTACTTTTAGCGTGCGCTCAAGGATAGCTAGGGTAGTACCAACGGGAGAGTTGGCTGACATATCCGCAACTTGTATATCAGCAGCGGACGCAAACTTACGGCCCTCATCTACGATCTTGTCAAGCAGCATTGCCAGCACTTGGCTTGGTTCCTTGTAAGGAAGAGCCATAATGTTCTCTGCAATAGTCCCGCTGGGTACGTCAACATCCCTCCACTCAGCTGGTCCGATAGGTGTATCGTCGCCCTTTACACGAAGGCCGCGAGTTTTAAAGCCTCCAGGTAAGTTTGCAAGCGTGCCGGCGTCCACTAATTGGCGAAGAATGGAAGTTCCAGACTTTGCAAACGCCCCTACTAGGTGGATAAGACCAAAACAGTAGAAACCAAAGCCAGGAACATAGCCGTAATGGACAAAATGCTGGCGCTTTGTCTTTAACTTATCGTCTTTTTCCCAATTACGACGGATAGCCAGACATTTATTGCTGCCTTTTTCAATCGTAACGATATAAGGTAAGGCAATTCCAGTCTCTTCCCCGTGTTTGTCCGTATCTTCATACCCTTCAAGGTCCAAATTTACGTTCATCTCAAGGATTTTGTAGCGATCATCCGACTGAGCGCGAAATCCCATCTTCTCGGCGATCTTTTTCTCTATTTCATCCAAGTTATTATCTGGCTCACCCAGATCTATGTCAGCATAAAAGCCGGCAACTTGTAGTTTGCGCAGTTCATTTTCAGTTTTACGCATGATGTGTGTAACGCGAGGGGACGTTTGCAGGTCCGATGCGCCGTAAGGGACCACAAGGTCTTCAGCCGTAACAAAAATAGATGTCTGGCGGTCTAAGCTTGGGTCAAAATACACCTTCTTGAAGGCATTACCAGCCAGTCCCAAGCCCCACAACATGCGCTCATGCTCAGGGCGGAACTCTGTCATTACGTCCGTCAGCTCATAATTCATATCAGCAGCCACGCGAGTAGCAGCTTGCTTCTTTTCTGGAGTTTCCTTGCCGATAATCTGAGTCTTAACAGGGCCGGCAGCCGGGAAGGTACTCATCATTATCTCGGCCTGGAACTTGACTACCGCCTCAGACAGTAGAGGATGGTAAACCCCACAAGCTCCAATCCAAGGATCAGCCCGCTCCTCAATCTTCATTCCCAGAAGTTCAAGGCCATCGACGTAAGTCTGCATCCAGTCTTTACGAGAGTTAATGTCATCGTCAAAATCACTAAGCAAGTCAGAGACAAGTTCAGCAACAACATCGTCAGGTAGATGCTCAACAAGGTTAGCTTCAAAGTCATCTTCAACGCTCCCTATTTGAATCTCAACATCACCAGTCTTGATAGTTACTGCCTCTGGATCTTCAATCTCAATTTCAATGTCTGGTTCAGCCAGTGACTCAATGCCCATAGGAGCAGCGTAAAGTGATTTTTCAATGGACATATCAATCCTTAGTAATAAGATGTCTTGCGCCTGAAAGCGCGGATCTCGTCTTGCTCATCTGTCTGCAAACGAATAAAGCCGCCCTTCCTGAACCTGATTAATGCCTGGGTAGCGGAGTCAACCAAGTCATCATTCTCTGCATTAGGGAAAGCGGCCATCTCTTCTATTAGCTCGTCGGCCCATCTTGTAGACGGAGCCCAGACCTTTCCACTAGCAAACAGATCAGCTACAGAGTTAATCCTCACCATCTTATCATTACCCCTGCTGGGCGTAAACTCTTGGACGGGGATCCCCATCGCTCTTAATTCAAAGATTAGCGGCGCTCCTGAAGCCTTGGCCTCAACTACAAACGCATCAGGCTCCCACTGCTTATAGTGGTTAAACGCTTTTTCCTTTAGCTCTGGAAACTCCATCCGGCGCTTAAAAGAATCCAGCAAAATAATATTGGCGTCGTTAGGGTTCTCGTTAATATAGAAAACACCCCAGGTAGTACAAGCCGAATAGTCGGACCGCTCTGTCTTTAAGAATGCAGTATCCCAGCTTTGGATAATGAACTCACACCTAGGCGGGTCCTCTGCTGTCCATTCCTTCCACCACTCCCTCTTAACAATCGCTCCTTGTTCTGAGGTTGGGCTTTGTTGATACTGGGCGTTCCATTTTGAGACTGGCAGTTCTGAGCGTAGAGCTTCGAGTTCTTCAAGGCTCCAGAATTCAGGCCATAAAGGTTTGTCGCTGGGCAGTATCGCGGGGAAGTCGATTACCTCCCACTCGTCGTTCCCGTCTTTCTCAATAGAGGATTGGAGGATTCTCCCCGTCAGGTCCCTCTTGGCCCAGCGGGTCATAACTACTACGATAGATCCTCCGGGCTGTAGACGCTGCCTAGGTCCAGATGTGTACCACTCGTATACTTTATCAAAGACAGAAGGATCTCCGGCGGCTATAGCAGCCTCTTGCTCAGAGTGAGGGTCATCAATAATAAGTAGATCCGCACCCTTACCCGTCACCGTTCCCCCTACACCGATAGCAAAATACTCCCCGTCCTTATTAGTAGACCAACGGCCGGCCGCCTTACTGTCTTGCCTAAGATTAACATTGGGAAAGATCTTGGCGTACTGTTCACTGCCTACAAGGTTCCTTACCTTACGCCCAAACCCTACTGCAAGCTCAGCCGTATTAGAAGTCTGGATGATCTTTTTGTTAGGGTATTTACCTAGGAACCAAGCCGGTAGCATGTAGCTGGCAAACTCTGACTTCGTATGCCGGGGTGGCATGTTGATGATCAGTCGCTTAATCTTTCCCGACGCAATGTCCTCAAACTTCCTAGCCATCACCTTATGGTGTCTGCCATTAATAAACCCCGGCCACATTGAGTGAACAAACTTCAAGAAGTCCGCCTGCGCCTCTTCCCTGGCTAAAGATGCCCGGTACTCATCAAGCTCGTCAAAGAAAGCCTCCTGCTCATTAACAGGCAAAAGCTCTATCGCACGACTGATAGCGTCAATATTCATATGTTGCGCATCGACAAATAACTAGGCCGAACACTGCGGGCGCTCTTACTCACCCGCTTACAAATCCCAAGATCACAAAGCTTTTTTACCACCCTATGAACATTACCCCGACCCTTATCCCCAGTCTGGTACATGATGTCATCTATAGACGGCCCATACCCAAAGTTCTTCCAGTACTCATCTATCACAAGAAAAACCGTCCGCTGCTTCTCAGTCATAAGGTACTCCTTCTTCTTTACCAAATAAGGCTCTTTAGGATATAACAACTTTAACACCTGTTAAAGTTGGCCAATAGATGACGGGCGTCTCTATACCTAGGTACTTGCCTTCGATAGCAAATGAAATGAACTCGCGCGCCTCTTCTTCAGTCATTTGCTTCATCAACGTCTTTACCATTCTCTCCCCATCATATATAGCCTTAGTAACCAAAGCCGCACCACCTCCATTAGGAACCCACATATCAGCTTGCCCCATAAGAGCATAGTCAAACCCATCAAACTTTAACATTGTTATAGTTCCTTCAGTTTTTTAACTTTAACAAAAATATATACCCCCACCCTTTCTCGTACAGAAACAAAGGGGGGCCTATTCGTCAAAATCATCTACTATCTCTGATTCTGTTAATGTTGACCCCTCCCCCTGTTTTGGCTGAGATCGTTTGAGAATCAGAGATAGT
>Ga0214919_10001590_pt1 | contig 36827 bp, 29 predicted proteins | sample LL1503_MetaG_FD_177994 | JGI IMG/M metagenome (GOLD analysis project Ga0214919, IMG submission 177994) | Freshwater microbial communities from Lake Lanier, Atlanta, Georgia, United States - LL-1503 | ecosystem: Environmental > Aquatic > Freshwater > Lake | place: USA: Georgia | collected...
TGCATTTATTTATTCTCATGACTGTTTTTATAATTTATAAACCATTAATTTAAAATAAAACTATAGTTTTATTTTAAATGATATTTTAGTGAAAAAAATATACTAATTGAACCATTTAATAAATTACAAAATTTTATAATAAAAATAGAAGAATCTATATTTAATCGAAATGCATTTATTTATTCTCATGACTGTTTTTATAATAAAAATAGAAGAATCTATATTTAATCGAAATGCATTTATTTATTCTCATGACTGTTTTTATAATTTATAAATCTAATTCTGATTCTACACATTCTTTTTTAATAACTGTATTAGTCGTGCTTTGCACAACTAGCTAATAGGGTATTAGAAGCTATGTCATCAATCATTTGAAACCGTTTTGGAACTTCAATAAAATTAACAAACTTTTTAAATAATACATTATTATTTGTATCTGTAAATTTATAATTTATATTCACAAATAATTTTTTATCTTTTTTAATTGGAACCATAAAATTAGGAATAACTCCTTGGTATGATGTTATAGTTCCTTTATAGTGATATCCTTCATCGCCAAAAATTTCAATATCAAAACCCATTGGCTTTTCAATAGTTTGGCCATTTTCAGTTGTTGTTGTTACAATTGTTGGTATATTTAATGCTAAAAAATTATGAGATACTTTAACTTTTTTTGTTGTTCTATTCATATTTTTATCAATATGTTCGTGATCTTCTGTCATTGTACGTTGTGTAAAAAAATAATCTATATTTTGAAATGGTTTTTTATAAAATTTTAAAGAATTAAAAGCTTCGCCTAGATCAGCCATATTTTTATATTATATATATTATAATTTTACCCTTAAATCTATAGTTACTATTTACTCTAATTATTAATTACTTTAATTATTAATTACTCTAATTATTATTTACTCTAATTATTAATTATTAATTACTCTAATTATTAATTTAATTATTTACTAATATTAGCAGCAGCACTAGTTGCTAATTTGTCGGCCATATAATTTCCATACCAATCAAAATATTCAATAGAATTTATTTTAGGTTCTATTTTATGTGCTTTAACATGTGTTATTTTAGCATTAATATTTTTTGATAAATAATAAAGTTTTTTAATTAATTCTTCATTTTGTATTGGTTTATTATCTGATTTTTTCCAATTATTTTTTACCCATTTTTTTGCCCAATTATTTATTGTATTAACAATATACATTGAATCAGTTTTTAGTTCAATTAAATTATTAGTAATAATTGTTGTTGATATAATAGTTTCTAGAGCTTTTATACATGCTAATAATTCACAAACTTGATTTGTAACTTTAATTTTAGATGTTTCTTTAATACTAAACGATATATTTCTTGGGTCATTTTGACCAAAGAAAACACCAACACCGCCTTTTCTATTGCCTTTATTTTGATTATTTGGAACAGCACCATCTGTGAATATAATAATTGAATTCATTAATTTTATTATATAATATTATATATTAATAATATTTTTAATCAATTATTTTTATAGCATTATTTAACTGTTATAATTATATTTATCATAGAATAACAATTTTTGATATATATAATTTTGTTATTCACATATTTTAATCATATTTTATTAAAAATGAATATAATTAACATTTGACAATATTTTTATAATTATAAATTTTATTTTAAGTTTAAAAAATATAAAAATATTCTAAAAATTATATAAAATTATATAAAAATGATATACACTTAAATTAACAATTATAAAATAATTTAATTTAATTTAATTAAAAAAAATATCTAGTTTATAATATAAAATGTTTAAAAACGCTCCAAATAATGTAAAGTATGGTTATGTTTTTTTTGTACTTGTTGTAATTTCAGCATATGCTTATTGGCTTATGGTTGCAAAAGGTAAATTAGGTATTACTGATGCTACTACTGCTGGTACTGGTAATGTTGATGGTACTGCTACCACTGGTACCGCAAGTACGAATATAAAACTTGGTATTTTTGTTGCTCTTGTAGCTGCAGTTGGTGGTGTAGGTGTATTATTAAATAATAAATATAAAGGTCCGCAATAAATAAAATTATCTAATAGATAATTATTAAATAAAATTGATATTATTAATATCAATTTTATTTTAATGTAATAAAATATTTAAGCAGTATTAGTTTGCCATATATTGAGTACTGTTTTAGATGACAATTTTTTATTATATTTTTCTTTAATTTTAATAATAGCAATTTTATCATCGGATTTAACTTTTGATTCAATTGATTTAACAAAACTAATTAATTCATCAGAATATTTAGATTTTTTAACTGGTGTTTCTATAATTTCATAATCAAATTTACGTCCAGTAGATGTATTTATCCAACCATTAACAATTATTTCATTTCTATCTACTTTATCATGACATTTTGTACATAAAGTAACTAGATTAGCTGAATCATTTTTTTGTAAATAAAATTTATTATTATTTATATTTTTTTCATTAAAATCTTTTTGCCATACAATATGGTGTGTTTCTAATTGTGTTGTTATTTTACATATTTCACAGCAATTTAAATAAACTTGAGAATTATATTTTGATGTTGATAATTTATGAACATTTTGTAAATAACAAATATTAGAGTGCGTATCATCATATTCTTTTAATATTTCATTTGTTCTTTCATTAAAGTTTTTATCTTTCATTAAAAATTTAGCGACTTGTAATCCATAGAATGTTTCACCAGGTCCATCAGATAAGTGTCTATCATAAATTAATGTATCATTTATTTGATCATATGAAATTTTTAAATGTTTAGATTTAACTCTTTGTAATTGTATAACAGAATCCATTAATGCAATTTGGTGTAAATGTGTTGCAGTAATAAAACTAGAACTAGATTTTGCTAATGTTTCTAACATATAACATACAATTATATTTGCACTTTTTTCTTCAGTACCTCTACAAATTTCATCACCAATTATTAATGACTTTTTATCATTTCTTTTTAATATTGCCATTAATTCAGTCATTTCAACCATAAAGGCACTTAATGCTCTAAACATATTATCATTACCGCTTATTCTTGTAAATAAGGATGTATAAGGTGAATATTCAAAATTTGTACAAGCTGTATAGTAACCAATCTGAGCTAAAATTATATTTAAACCAATTGATTTCATTAATGTTGATTTACCAGATGAATTAATTCCATATAATAGTATTCCATCTTGTTTAGTTTCATAACCTAATTCAATATCATGAGGTCTATAAGTTGTATTTGTACTAATTTTTTCAATAATTGGATGTCTCATTTCTTTAGCTTTAAAAAAACTGGATTGTTTTTCTGTTATAATTGGTTTTGCATAATGATTAGAAATTGCACATATAGCACCAGAATTTATAAAATCGATATATGCTATCTTTTTAGTACAAGTATGTAGTGTATCAATATATAATTCTAAAAAGTTTTTCATATCTTCTTTAAAAATATCTTTTAATTTTTTAGCAAGTGCTTGTTTTAAAATAACTAGATCTTTTGATAAATCTTGAATTTTTGGACTTGTTATTTTTGTATTTAATGATTTTGGTAATTCTGTAAATTCTAAATCATTAACATTTAAAATAATTGATCCAATTGCAATTGTTTTTTCCTTTGCTAAATTTTTTTTTAATATTGCACATCTTCTATTTGTTAATAATAAATAATGACCATCTCTATCATTAAATTTTAATGAAATTAACGATTTTGTTTTATCAGTATCATTTTTTTTAAAATAAACTTTATCATCAATATAAACATCTAATGCTTTAATTAAATATTGCATAAAATTTTGTGTTATATTAATTTTATCTTGTAAATCGTCAATTTCTTTATGAGTTTCTTTTAAATAAAATGAATTATCAGATTCAAAAAACCCATTAAAATTTAATCCATTAATTTTTTCAATAGCAAATTTATTTTCAATCCATGATATTATTTCAAAACTTTGTTTTATTAAGCTTTTTTGTTTAATTCCAAAAACCTTTTTAAGTTTATTATCTTTAAAATATAAAAATAATTTATTAATTTGATAAAAACTAATATATAATTGATATAATTCTCCAGGATTTATTATATTTATTTCTAATTTTCTGATTAATTTATCTAGATCATAAATATCTTCTAGATATTTAACTATATTATCTTGGTGATTATTATTAATAATTGTATTTATTATATCATAACGTTTATTTAATTCTACTGAATCAATTAATGGCATTGTTAATTGCGTATATAAATATCTTTTACCAATTTGTGTTTTTGTAAAATTAATAATTTTAAATAAACATGTATCTTGATTTGTTTTTTGTATAATATCTAATTGGTCTAATGCTCTATTTCCTAAATATAAATATTTATGAGAAGAAAATATTTCAGGAATAGATAAATGTTCTAAAAGTCTTGGTTGATGTGCAATAACATAATCTAATAATATTACCAAACTTAATCTTGCCCAATTTAAAAATTGTAAACCTAATAATTCAATAATATCAATATTAGATTCTATTTTATATATTTGTTCAAATAAATTTTTTTGCCATGCTATTTTTTTATGGTTACAAATATTTATAGAATATGTTGTTGTTGGATTAATACCCAAATATCCTAAAATTTCATTAATATTCATATTTGCAACCATATCTTCGTCTTTAAGATTATTTTCTAATATTATTTCTCTTGGTGGATATGTTTCTAAAAAACGTTGTGCATCATCTAAACCAATTAAAACATCATCTGCTTTAGAATATGTTTCAAATATTGCACCAATTCCAGTGGTTAAATCATATGATGTCATACCAATACATAGTTGTAGTGTATTTGTTTTAGTATCTTTAATTTTATCAAGAACTATTGATACTAGATGTGTTGTTTTAGTATTATTATTCTCAATATGTGTAGCTGGTGAAAAGATACCTGTAACTTTTCTATCAGGTTTTGGCGGTTCAGATACTTGATCAATTAAAACAATTGTATAGTTTAATTCTATTAATTTATCGATAAAATTTCGAGTAACAAAAATTGGAAATCCAATCATTCTGGGATTTTTTATAGATATTGGTAAATTACTATTTTTTTTTGTACAAAATACATCTATTTGTTGAGATAAATTAACTAAATCTAAACCATCTGAATCTGTACAATATGCTTCATGAAATGATCCAACCTGCATTAATATAATAGTTCTTCCTTTACCGTATATTTTTGAATAATAATCATATATTTCAAAATAATCTTTCACTAAAATTTCTTTGGGATATTCCATATTCTATAAGAGTAAACAAATATTTGTTTAAATAGGGAATTATATTTAATTATCAAATGAGGATAATTTAGTATTAATATATTCTTTAACAATTGAATAATTATCACGTAAATCATACCAATTTATTCCAGACTTTTTAATAAATTTTCTTAATATTTTATATATAAATAATTGTCCATCTATAGTTTTTATTGATGATAATTTTGATTTATATTGAGAAAATTCGGGATAATTTGTTATCCATTTAATAACTTTTTCATGAAAAAAATTTGTTACATCTTTACGTAATCTTAAATCCACATTTACATTCTGATATTCAATAGTTGTTTGAATAGGATTAGGTACGGGCCAATATCTTCTCGTTAGTGGTTTTTCTGTTAGTTGTTTCGATTCATTTTTATTATTTAAATTTATTAGAAAATTTAAAGGAATATCCATTAATAAAGTTTAGAATAAAATTTATGGTTATTTTTAACAAGATAAGAAATGAAAATGAATATTAACCTATTAATTCATATTTCTTAACAAAGTAAGAAATGAAAATGAATATTAACCTATTAATTCATATTTCTTAACAAAGTAAGAAATGAAAATGAATATTAACCTATTAATTCATATTTCTTAACAAAGTAAGAAATGAAATCAGTTAATAGATTTAATTCAAAATTTAAACTATTATTTTTATTAGTCCAATAATCGATATAATCTTTAATTTCTTTATCAATATTAATATTATCATTTTTAATTTTATTTTTATTCTCATAATTTAAATATTTATCAACAAGTTTTTTATAAATTTTTTCTAAAAAATTATTATAAATTTTAATAGTATCATAATTAACACGAATCCAACTATTAACAATTCGATTAATATTTATAACATTACCATCATTTATATTATCTTTGATATATGATAATAAACTATCTATTGATTCAATTTTATAAATATGTAATATATCATTGGATGTAATACCTATTGGTGGTATATGTAATGTATTTTTATAAACATCATTTACTAAATTGCAATTATAATCTTTATATAATATAAAGTTATCATTATCGTTAAAATGTGGTTTTGTAATACATGTTGGGTTTGGTCCTTTGTAAATCCAATTTAATGTTACAGGATGCATTTTATCAGTATTTATTGGAATATCACCAATATCAATATTTTTAGAACTAAATTTTTTATATTCATGAACTTCTTTTTTAATTAATCTTTTCATTAATTAATTAGATAAAAAATATTAAAAGAATAATTTTATATTTATTTTAATCAAATGAGTTCTCAAAATATTAATGACTATAATACAGATACCGATAGCGAAGAATATTATTCATCTTCTAGTGATGAAAATTTAGAAAATTCCGATAATATTGATTTAACAGGAAAAATAATTAAAAAGTATAATGTTATTTGTGAGTTGGGTCGTGGATCTTTTTCAATTGTTTGGTTAGTTTATAATATTATAAATAAAAAATTTTATGCTTTAAAAGTTCAAAATCCAAATGAATATACAGATGGTTTAAGTGAAATTAAATTTGTACAAAAATTACCTAAAAATCCTCCAATATTTAATAATATAATTGAATATTTTGTTGAACAAAAAAATAAACAAAAATATTTATGTTCTATCTGGAAATTAAAATGTTCAAACATTGATGGTTTAATTCGTAAGGGCGATTATACAGATGGATTTGATTTTAATAAAACAATTCAAATTATGAAGCAATTAATTAATTCTATTAAAATTCTACATAAAAAATTTAAAGTTTTTCACGGTGATATTAAATCAGATAATATCTTAGTAAATGGGTTAAATGAAAAAGATAAATTTTTAATAGAAAAATATTTGTTAGAAATAAAAGATATCAATTTTGTTAATAATATATCACGTGAACAAATTCATAATAATATAACAAATAAAATATTAGATGAGTATAATTTAGCAGATATTAATAAATATGCTATTGAAAAAAAATATTTAGATAATATTGAAATATGTTTAGCTGATTTTGGTACACATTGTGAAGAACATAATTATTACGAAGAATCATTTGGTACAAGATATTATCAAGCACCTGAAATTATTTTATTGGGCAAGTGTAAATATCCAGTTGATATTTGGGCACTTGGTTGTACATTTTATGAACTTTTATCTGGAAAAATATTATTTGATCCAATTAAAGATGCAGAACATTCAAGAGATTATTATCATTTATCATTAATAAATGATACATGTGGTGATTTTCCAGAACATTTTTTAAAGAAAACTAAATTTTATAAAAATTATTTTATAAAATCAAAACTAATAGATTATAGGTGTCCAACCGTAAATAGATTAGATCATAAAATAGATCTACTTAATTTAAATGAAATAAATAAAGTACAAGTTAAAAGAATTTTGCAAGGTTTATTACAAATAGATCCAAATAAAAGATGGACAATTGACACACTATCAAATGATCCATTATTTATTTAGAAAAATATGGTTAAACTAATTTAGCTTTATTTGATAAAGGTCAAACTAGTTTTGTTTTATAAAACTAAACAAAATCATATGATAAAATATCGAATGATATATTATCAAATGATATATTATTTTAAATCATATTGATTTATTTAACCAATTGCTCTACCTACTCTAGGTTGACAGCCATAACTTGTATGAATCATACAAGTTCCTGATGAAGTTGTATTATTTCCAAGATAAGTTGAAGATTGATTATTTGAATTATAAGTTTTAGGTTTGCTTGATAGATAACACTGAGTATCTATAACATTTTGATTACATCTATTCATAATACGTTGTAAATATGGGTCAGATGTAGTATTAGGATTAAAATTATTGTTGATGTATACATTTGGCGACATACTTAAAATGATAGATACAAGTATATATTTAAAATTTCAATTTTTTTAAAATTAAACATCAAGATCATTTTTTTGTACATCATTATCTGAATCTTCATCTACTTTTAATTTAATATATGCATAACCCTTATTTGTTTTTTCACCAAATTGTTTAGTCATAAATTTATTAAATTCAGTTGATTTTGGCATTTTAGTACCACCATGAAAGTCGTTAAACCATCTTTTAAAATCATCCCATAATGTTTTCATACCAACAACATCTTTAATATCAGTTGTAACATCAATACATTGAATAATATATTCAGTAAAATGATCATTTTCTGCTTTATACTGTTTAGTAGATGCAATAACTTCGATTGGTTCTTTAAGATATACTTTATTTTTATATTCTGTATTATAAATATGAATTAAATAGCTAACAAATACTGGTGCCCATTGTTCTATTTTATGTTTTAATGTATTATCAATTAAAAATTCATTTACTTTAGTTGGATTATCAGTAAATTTTGATCCAAAATCAATTACACGAATACGACGCCATGTTCCATCATCATTTGATGGAACTTCTAATAATTGATTGCATGTCAAAAAATATTTCATTTGTGGTTTAAATTCAATCATTTCTGTTGCACCTTTAAATAGATCACGAATAAGAACTTTATCACCACCTGTAAATTCTTTCATTATACCAACATTAAGTTTTTCACCATCATCAGCTTCTTGAAAAACACCGGCACGTCTTCCTTTCATACGTACTTTTTCTGGCGCTGCTTGATTTGATTGTCCTCTTTTTCTAGTAATCATACTAATATCACAACTCATATAATAATCACCAAGAGCTTGATACAATAAATCCATTGTTAAAGATTTACCATTTGATCCCGATCCAGTTAATACATATATTTTTTCTTCTTTTGTTTGACCTGATAAACAAGTACATAATACATTAATAAAATATTTACGAATAGATTCATTAGGTAATATTTGCTCAAAGAATTTAATAATTTTGTTATTATATTGATTTGATTCAGACCATTTATAATATGAATTTCGTGTACTTAATGTAACATAATCATCAGGTCTACCTTCTCTGAAAATACCTTGTTCTAAATCATATATTCCATTATCAAAACCAAGGAGATATATATTTGAATCTAATTTTTGTTCAAATGTAGAATCATAAAAAATACTTTTACATTCATCCATTAAAGTATTTTTAAAACTATTATTCATAAGCTTTTCAACAATTTTATCAATACGTGTACGTCTTTGTTGTAATTCTTCTTTTTCAATACCAGAAACAACAGTTGCTTTTAAACTTATTTCAGCTATTTCTTTATTATATTCATTAGCAAAATCTTCAGATAATATAACTTTTAAAGAATAACCTTCTTCAATACGCACCCATCTATGATTTTTAAATTCCCACCAAACATTACCTTTAATTGCCGAACAAACAAACCTATCTGAATATTTAGAATACACACTTTTCGCCAAGTAATAAGTATTACCATCTAAACTTTTTTTCATCATAGATTTAAATTCTTCCCGATTAAATATTTCATATTGATTTGGATCATCTTGTTTTGCCCAATAAGCCAGTGATCTAATAGTTAAAACATTACCACTTGATGGATTTTTCATTGTTTTCCACATTTTTTCACATTCACCGTCTTTATATTTTTTAGAACATTTTTTAGAAAAATCAATCCATGTATGTAATAATGAATTATCTATATTATGCAGTGCTAATCCAACACGAAGCCAGTCATGATAATCAGATGATCTTTTATTATTTAACATATTTATATACTTAACTGCCCGTCGTACTTCATCTTCCTTTGATGCTGGTATATCATATCTAATAGGTTCTGTTGTAACATTATGTGTAACACCATGATTTTCACATTCTGCTTCAATTTCATAATCTGAATAATTTACACTAGTTGCATGATCTTTACAGTATTTTTCATTTTGTAAAGACAAATATTTAACAAGTGTACTATCTTTATAATATTCATCAGATGATGAATCTATTTGTTTTTTAGTATGATCATAAAGTATATTTAAATTATCATCATATATTTTTGTTAAATTATAAAGATAACCACTAGGTTTTTTAGATCCATATAAAAACCATCCATTTGTTGAAACAACAGCTTTATCAATAATTTTTTCTGGAGGATTTGAAAATCCATCAAATGTTTTATCTTTAACACATGCAGTTACAACTCTATTTCTTATTAAATGTCTAATCTTTGTATGAACACAAGTATCTGGAAATATTAAATGGAATCCATCTTTTAATATATCCTCTTTATTAGTTGGGTTTTTCTTTTCAAAAACAAAACATTTTATAATATCTTTTAATGCACCATTTGATACATTTAAATAATGGTTAATTGATTCATTATATTTACTAATAATATTTATAATCATTTTTTCATTATATAATCTTTTATCATTTGAATGATTTTCAACAAGTGATTCCAAATCTATATCAACAATAATTGGTGAATATTCTTTTTGTATTTCTAATATGGAAAAATCTGTTACACCTGCTTTTATTGCTTTAGAATATAAACTTAACATTTCTTTACAATGTAACTCATCTAGAACAAATTTACCCTGAAATAACCCATATGAAAGATGTGTTGGTTTCTTTCGTGTATCATCATTATATCGATGCTTTTCAAGTAATTCATAGACACGTTGTTTATATTTAGCTACTTTTTTAATATCGGTCATTATTAATTACTTAAAATAAGATTTTTTTAAATATAATTATCAATTTTTTTATAAATTATATTAGTCTTATAGATATTAGATGTGTCTAAACTAATATAACAACATAGCCTAGCTTTGCTAAAATAGTTTTAATCTTCAAAAATGTATGTATTTTTAAGTTTAATATAAAACATCAACAATAACTAATAATAACAATCAAATAATAATTAATAACAACCAAATAATAATTAATATGCGTTTCATAAAAATTATTATCATATATTATCATATATTATCATAATGTCTAATGATGTTGTAATAGCAATTCTAGCAAAAAATAAAGGATATTGTTTAGATTTTTATTTAAATTGTTTATATAATCTTAATTTTGATAAAAATAGATTACATTTGTATATAAGAACAAATGATAATACCGATAATACTGTAGATATTTTAAAAAAATTTATAAAAAAATATAAAAATGAATATAAATCAGTATACTATGATGATACTAGTATTAATAATGAATTAAGTAAATTTAATGAACATGAATGGAATCATATACGTTTTAAAATATTAGCTGATGTTCGTCAAAAATCTATAGATCATGCAATTAAATTAGGTTGTCATTATTTTGTAATAGATTGTGATAATTTTATTACAAATAATACGTTAACTGATTTATTTCAAGATAAAGATAAAGGTATTATTGCACCACTTTTAGTTTCAAAAAATGCATATGCAAATTATCATTATGATATAACCGATAATGGTTATTATAAAGAGAGTTTAATTTATTATAAAATTTTAGATCGCTCAATTAGTGGTTTAATAAAAGTAAATGTGGTTCATTGTACATATTTTATAGATAATAAATTTTTAAAAGATGTTAATTATGATGATAATAGTTATAGATATGAATATGTTATATTTTCAGATAAAATGAGAAAATCAAATATACCTCAATATATTAATAATATTAATTTTCATGGTTTTTTGGTGTTATGTGAAAGTAAAGAATATTTATCACATATTGAACATTTTAAAGATAACTTAATAATTGATAATAATAATATAACATTTATTAAACATTAAAATTGAAAATAATATATATAAAATCTTATTTTATATATATTAATAAATGTATTTCTGTCCAAATTGTTCGTATTTATTTAATATTTCAAAATCATCTAAAGTTTCAAAAACTGATGATAATAGAATTTCAATTAATAAAACAACTGATGCTTTAAAAAAATTAGAAGATAAAGAAGATCTTACAAAATATAAAGCATATTTTTCTAAAGATTTGATGGCAAAAAATAAAAAATATCAAAAATTATCAGATGAAGATAAAATTAAAATTAATGTACTATTTGAAGAAGTTGTATCATCTGGAGCAGAATTTAAATGTGATAATTGTAGTTTTACAAAACAAATAACAGAAACAACATTATTATATCAAGTTAATATGGAAGATAAAAATGTAAAAATTAAAAGCATTGAAGAAAATGAATTAACATGTAAAGATCCACTATTACCACATACACATGATTATACATGTAAAAATCCAGGTTGTATATCTCATAAAGACATTAAATTGAAAGATGCTATTTTTTATAAAGAAAGAAATAGTTATAGAGTAAATTATATTTGTACAATTTGTTTTTATAATTGGTAAATTATTACTTTATCAACACATAATAAGTTAAATGAAAATTAAATATAGTTTATATTATATGGATTATTATTTAAAATATATTAAATATAAAAATAAATATTTAGAATTAAAAGGTGAGACAATACCAAATATTAAAGATACTAAACTAAAAAATCAATATTTACCATTAATATATAGTACGCATACAATAACATTTAATAATAAAGTAATAAAAGATGGTGATGGTGAAATTTATAATTTAACACCAACATTTAAATATGAAAAAAATAATAATGTCAAACCTAATATTATTAATACATCTGATTATGAAAAAAATTATAATATATTTTTTGAAGATGAAATAGTAATTAATGAAGAAAATAAAATACCATTTGATTTATTGTTATTAGATAATAATTTTAATATAAATAATAAATTGTATAATCTAATATTAAAAGAAACATTACCACAATCACAAAATTATTTTCAAATAACATTTAAAAAATATAGTAATATTAATATATTTACTTTATTAAATAAATATATATTTATAAATAAATTTAGAGAATTCTTAGAAATTTTATATTCTACATCTAATACTGATGATGAAATTACATATCAAATTAAGAATTTATATAATAATAAGAATTCATTTATTAATATATGTGAGATGAGTTTAATATATCTAAAATATACAAATAAAAATAAAGATATTCAAAATAAAGATATTAGTAAAATTACTAATTTTAAATATGAAGATAGATATGATAAATACATTTTTATTGAAATTTATTTAATTAAAGAATTAAGAAAGTTTATAAACTTTTTAGATTATTTTAATAATATTGATGGATTAAAAGATTTTTTAGGTATTAAAACTAGTTTAATATTTTTTGCTAATTTTATTGGCAAACATTATAATAATAAAAAAATTAATAGATTATATCCTATAAATGCTGATAATTTAATTTGTAATTTATTAAATTTATCTGATGATGAACTACAAGATAAGTATAAACGTGATTATAAAAATGAATATCTAAATTTTCCTACAACTGAAAATTTAGATAAGATATTACTTGAAGCAGATATCAAAAATGATGTTAACGATATAATAGAAACACACAAAAAAGTACAGAATTTGTTGAATTATAAATATAAAAATATAATTTATTTATTGTCAGAAAAATATAGTATTCATTTAAATATGTCTATAGATATTTTAAACAAATATGTTGGTACTGGTAATAATCTTCCATTTTATTTAAAAGATATTATGTTTAAGTTAAATATACATAAAACATTTATAAATGAAATAAAACAATATTGTATTGATAATAATGTTGATAAAATAAACTTATATTTATCATATCTTAAACTAATTGATTTAAATAATGTAGATTATAGTATTGAAATAACAGATAATTTATTATTAATGATAGGTAAAAAAAATTATAGTATGTTTCCAAAAGAACTTCTTATAAAAGATACAAATGGTAATATAGAAAATAGAAATAAAAAATATTTGATATTATCTTTTTTTGATTATATTTGTTGCGACTTTGTAAATATTGACTTATTAGATATGGATATACCAAATAATAATAACTTATATTTTAAAAATGTATGTATTATAATACATGATTTATTAGAACATTATAATAATTATGAACAAATATTAAATGGAAGCAGGAATGATATATATGATTATAAAAAAAATAAAATAACTGATGAATATATAAATATAGATATTCTATATTTACTAAATAAAAATAGAGAACCAGATGATTAGATTTATATAGATATTCTATATTTACTAAATAATTTAAAAAAATTAGAGAATTATATGATTATATGTCATTTGAAGTTCATCAAACCTACTTTATTAAAAATGTTTATAAAATAAAATAAATATAGTTTATATTATATGAATTATTATTTAGAATATATTAAATATTTATCATTAAAAGGTGGTAAAATTCCTGTTATTGAGGATAAAGAACTAATAAAAAAATATTTACCATTAAACTATGGCGACCATACAATAACATTTAATAATAAAGAAATAAAAAAAGGTAAAGAATCAATATATAATTTAAATTCAAATTTTGAATATCAAGAAAATGAAACTAAAGACCCGAACATTGTAATAAATTATTATTTATTTAATAATGAAGAAATTATAATAAATGAAGAAAATAAAATACCATTTGAAACATTATTTTTACAGAATTCATTTAATATAATTCCTAATTTACGTCAATTATTAATATACAATTTTTTGAAACCTATATTAATAGATGAAATAAAGAAAGAAGATCAACATCTAGTTAAACAAATTAAAGATATAATAGATAAAAATAATACTAAATTTAATACTAAATGTAATGAAAATAAATATAATAGTACAAAAAATTATATTTATTTAAGAAAACAAATGAAAGATTTTATTAATATTAATAAAATTATATCAATGGAAACATCATTTGATGATAATTTAAAAGAAATAAATAATTTTAATTCTGAATATAGTAAAAGTAAAAGTAAATGTAAAGTAAAAAAAGATTTTATTAAACCAAATATTGAGTTAAATAATATAATATGTAATATGATAAAATTTAAAGATATTATTGAAAAAAATGATTATGATTATACTGTTGAAGAAGAAGCTAATAATTTAATGAAATCAATAGACACAACATTTAGAACATATTTTAATATAAATATTGAAAAAAATCTATATATTAGTGTTTCTATCAAAGCTAACATATTAAATAAATATATTTTTATAAATAAATTTAGAGAATTCTTAGAAATTTTATATTCTACATCTAATACTGATGAAGAAATTACAGCTCAAATTCTTAAGTTATATGATAATGAGAATGCATTTGTTAATATATCTGATATGATGAGTCTATATAATAAAGTCATAATCAGTAAAACCAAACATACTAATATAGAATATGATAAATTAGATGTTGAAAAAACTTATGATTTTTATATTAAAAATGAAATTATATTAATAAAAAAATTAAAAGATTTTATAAAGTACTGTGAAATTATTGATAATACACATGAATTAAAAAATTTTTTAGGTATTAAAACTAGTTTAATATTTTTTGCTAGTTTTATTGGTGATCATTTTAATAAATTATCTGTTGGTACAATGACAAATAGTTTATATCCTATAAATAATGATAATTTAATTTGCAATTTATTACAAATTGATGATATTAAAACAAAATTTGACGAGTTAAATAATAAAGAAGAAGATAAAAATAATATTATAAACACACTTAAAATAAATAAAGATAAAATTATTGAAATTAATAAACAAATTGATTATATTACAGAAGATCTTAGTTATATTAATTTTTCAATAATTAATCTAGAATTAAGTGATGATATAAATGAATTAAAAAAAGAAAAAATAAAATTAGAAAATGATATAAATAAATTAAAAAATGAAAAAGATGAAATAAAAAAAACAAATAACGCAAATAAAAATAAATTAAAAGAATATTTAAATTATGATTTATTTAATAATAATAATTTACCAAAAGTATTTAAACATAATAATAGCACATTTGAAAATAATAGTTTTCCAGATTGTGTTGAAAATTCATTATTACATTTTATCAGAGCTATTATATGGGACCCAACTATAAAAGACTATAATTCTGATTATTTGCCTGAAACGTCTATAGATGGATTAAAATTTTTTATTAAACATTTTTGCGAGGTGTATAAAGATGATCCTAATAATGAAAATAATCCTGATATTAAAATTGAATTTAATAAATTAATTCAAAATATTCCAGGTTATAAAGATATATATAAACGACATTTATTTAAATATGAGATTAAATCAGAAATTAATATTTTTAAAAAAGTTTTAAATTATTTATTTGGCATAACTGATTGTATAAATTATTCATATCTAAATAAATATATTAATAAAATAACAATTAATAATGATTTTATAGATATTATATATATAAATATGTCATTTAATATAAGAATTAATATTTATGAAAATGATCATGCATATCCATCTATAAATATTACAGATGTTAATATTTTATTAAAATATAAATTTATAAATATTATTTATTTATTATCAAGTAATTATACTATTCATAAAATATCAAAATTTGATATATATGATATATATTTAAATAAATATATTGATGTTGATTCAATAATTCCAGTTTATTTATTATTTTTATTATTTAATATAAATGTACATTTGTTAGAATTCGAAATTGACTTTGAATCGAGAAAATTAAATAGAAAATCTTTACATGACATAATTTCTTCTAATTTTAAAAATTTTGATATAATTTTTAATAAAATTAAACAATATTGTAGTAATTATAATATAGTTGATAATTTAGCACAATGTATATTAGATTTAAAATTATATAAGTTATTAAATGGCAATAAAGAAATAACTTTTACTTTTCTTAAATTTTTATCAATAATTGATTTAAAATTTGATACACACATTAATATTATACTAAAAGAACAATTATTAGAAAAATTAGGTTATATATATTCACATGATGATGGTTATGATTATTATGAAAAATATTATATTAATTATCATTTTAAAATATCATTTTTTGATTATTATTGTATACTTTCTAATAATGAAGAAATTATTTTTTTTAAAGAATTATTAGAATATTATGTAACAGAGTATAATTATTCTATAAAAGATTTATTAAAAAAAAGAACTTTATATATTTATAATAATAAAACAGATATACAAGAACAAGGTGTAACATTTGACATTTATTTATTATATGTTATAAATAATAACTAATAAAATTTAAAAATGAAATTATTAAACTTTGAATATTTACATCTTCTGTTTTTTATTACTATTAAATTTCATTATATATAATAATAAATAAATATTTTATTCAAATTGAGATAATAAATGATCTTTATATAATTCATCTAATGTCCATATCTCATATTTTCCATTGGGTAAAGGTCGTTTAATTTTAAAAGGAATCATATTTCTTTTTAATTCTTCTTCAGCAATACTATCATATGATAGAGTTTGAAAGTTTTTAATTAATGGTTTTGCACCAAGTGTTAGCTGTTTAATTCGTTCACCTAAAATTCTTACCATTTCATATTTTGATAGTCGGTTTGTACTAATACGATTTTCTTTACTAACATATTCCATTCCTTGTTCGCTTGGTAATTCTGTTTCTTTAACATTATTAAAATATTCATCATCGTCATTTATTACATCATCAATAACACACCCTAAATTTTCTGCATCTGGATCAATAATAAAATCATCTTTTTCATCATCGTCATCATAATCTCCATCACTATCATCTTCAACTATATAATCATCATAATTATCTTCAGTATCATTATCTACACCGGTATCATCTTCTGTATCTTCATATTTAGGTTTTTTTTTATTTAATTTCTTTGACATTATATTATATTAATTAATATAATATTTTTAAATGATATTATATCAATTTTTTTAAATAACATAATAATTATTATCTATTGTTTTAATTGATGTAATTTTATCTATAGAATTAATAATGGCTATTAACTCATCATATGTAGTAAATGTTTTGTCATTAATTTCAATAATAATTTCACCTATTGGATATTTTGTATTATTATCTATAGCTGTATCTGTATATTTTGTATCAGCTAAATAAATTGTAAATAAATCTTTATGATATAAACGTCTTTCCCATATTTTAACAATTTGAGCCATTGATATATTTAATGTTTTTAAGTTTTCTAAATGTACAGATGATATAATTGATAAAATTAATCCATTTTTTTCTATAAAATAATCTGGATACTTTTTTATCTGGTTATCATTGTTCGTGTTATCTAAATTATAAAAATTAAATAAATTTGATTTTGGAAATTCTAGATTAAATGTTTTAGTTGTTATTTCACGAGTTTTTATATTTAAAATTTCTAAAGTAATAGTATCTCCAATAGTAAACCATAAACCAATATCATCAATAGGTATTTTTTCTGGATAAAAATCAAATTTAATAAATCCATTGTAATCAATAACTTTATTATTTATTTTAAGTAAAATATCATTTTCTTTTAAATATGCTGAATGATAATAATGTTTATTAGTTAGTGTTATTCTAACACCTTCTTTTTTTGTTTTATTTTGTAATAAATTTGATTTTAATGTGTGTTCTATTAGTGGTTGAAAATCAAAAAATAAAAGCGGTTTTCTGATTATTAAGTCAGAATTATTATTTAATTTATTGCGTAATATTTGAAATCTATAAATAGGCACAACAAAACCTGTTTTTTCGGCATCACCTTTTAATTTTGATACATTAACACCAATTACTTTATATTTTTGTGTTTTTTTATCTAATATAACAAGAGGACCACCAGAATTTCCATGATTTAAAGATGCATCTGTTTGAATTAATGATTCTTGATATCCTGATATAATTCCTTTTGTTATTTTAATATTAGTACTTGATAGAGGAAAACCAACAGTAAATACATCACCAGATTGCATAGTAGTACTTGTTTCTTGTTCTAAAATTCCAATATCATTTGATATAAAATTTGGATCAATTACAATAATAGCTAAATCATCATCTGGAAATATATGTTTAATATATCCTTTGATAGAATTAGTATGTTTAAATGTAATATCGATATTAATTGCACCATAAACAACATGGTGGCATGTTAAAATTTCTGTACGACTAATAAAAAATCCAGTTCCTGATGAATTTTTAGTTTTAAAAATATTTAATGGATAATTCAAATTAATAACTTTAGATTTAACATTTATTTGAACAACATATTTTTCCCATTCCATTATTATAATAAATTAGATATTAAAATATTTAAGTTTAAAAACTAATATTTTCTATATCAATACAATACAATAAAATGTCGAATTTAATTATAGAATCAATAATAATTGGAATTATAACATTTGTAATTGGAACAATTGTTTTTAATTTATCTATAAATAAGAACAACCAAAATAAACCAAAACCAGAAGGTATTGGGCTTGCTTTTTTTATAACAGGTGCTATTATTCATATTTTATTTGAATTAGGTGGTATAAATAAATGGTATTGTGATAAAAAATCAATATACGGATATACTATGTTGAGTTCATTATGTAATATGAAAAAATAATTATATAAATTAATAAAGTATTTCCAATAATTGTTCAGATTGTTTATTTTCTTTTTTATTTATTTCATCAATATATTGTTTAAAATCTTCAATTAATGATAAATCTAAACAATATATGCGATAAAAATATTCTTGATATTTTTGATTAATTAATAATGAAAAACTTCTAACTTTATTTTCTGATATAATTTTATAAGTTTTTAAATCATAAAATGTAATATTATTAAGAGGATTTGCAGATTTACCACTAACATAACCGACTTTAAATTGAACAACTTCAAATTTATCATTTCCAAATTTATTAATTAACTTATTAATATCAATATCACAATCATTTGGTAGTAATGATATGTTCTGATATATCATTTTTGGTATTTTTCGTTCATTAATATTTTTAATAATATCATTAATAATTAAATTATCATTTGGATAATGCCAAATATATGAATCTATCAATTTAATCATTTTTTCAGGTTCTAATATATATTCTGATATTTTTTGTTCTTTTTCAATTTCAAATAATATTTTAACTAATAATATTTCAATGGCTTTACATGCTTTATGATTATAAAATTGTCTATGTAATCTATATCTAATAAAAAACATATGATAAATATCTTCTCTACAGTGAAGTGAATAACAAATTTTATTATCAATAACACGTGCATCATTAATTAATCTAGAATAATCAAAACCTAGTTTTAATCCAAAAGCTCTTGTATCTCTAATTATATAATCAAATTTATCAACATCTATTGAATTTAATGGATTAGATATTATTTGAAATAACCATTTACCAACTTGATATTTACTTTTCCATTTCGAATATTCTGCTTTTTTTGGATTAATTAAATCAGTAATTACTTTTAATTGGTCTTTATTAAGATCAATTGAATATTTATTAACAATATAAGTAAGTAAATATGCTGATCTATTTTCATGAATTGTATTTAATGTTTTTTCTTTCAATTCTTTAATATTTGGTAATTTTAATAAAAAACAATCATCAAATAAATGAGAAAATAACATGTGACCTAAGTCATGACATAATCCAGCAATACCAACTAAAAGTATTATATCATCTGTTATTTTTAATTCTGGTTGTTTTTTTGCTATACTACTAATCATAAATGTTGCTAAATGATATGTACCGATTGAATGCTCAAATCGTGTGTGTGTTGCTGTTGGAAAAACATAGTATAAAATACCTGTTTGATGAATATTTCGTAATCGTTGAAAAATAGGTGTATTTATTATTGATGTAGCAATAGTGTCTACTTTAATATATCCGTGAATATTATCATATATAATCATTTTAAATAATTAATTTATTGTTTATAAACAATAAATTAATCAATTATTTTAATCTTTTCAATATAAAATGTAATGTTTTATATCTCTATATCATCTAATTCATCTTCTGTATCTACATCATTATCTGATATTGTATTACCAACAACTTGTTTTAAATCTAACATTTCAACTACATCTTTATGTATTATTTCACGATCTTCTTCATTAATTTTAATTTTCTGTGCCCCAATTTTATTAGCAAGTAAAGTAAAATAACGGAAATATGGATTATTTTTACCTAATTTATTCATCGAACCATTACTTAATACCATTGAAAGTATTGATTTATATTGATCTGGATTTTCTAAAATTTCTTTTGGTTCTGGTATTGGAATTGAAACTTTTGATAATTTAACAAGTTTATTATATTCTTTGTAAATTTCAGCTACATCTGGTGTTATATTATCAGTATTATCAGTATTATCAGTATTATTAGATGATTTTGGTTTATAATAATTACTATTTTTTCTTATTTTTGATAATTCTTTTATTTTATTACGTAGTTTATCTTTTTGATTTTTATCTGAATTAATAACGACATCATCTATTTTAAATTTGTATTCTAAATTATGTGTATGTTCATAACATATTAATTTAAATCCTGGTTTCATAAATTTATTACTGAGTTCATCAACATTGTTAATATTAAATTCAGATGTTCTAACTATTTGTTTAAATTTTTGAATTGATGATTTTGAAATAAAACAAGTTTTATCACCATCTATAAAAACATTAATAACATTAGTTGCATCTATATTTTTAGCCATTATTTAAATATAAAAATATCTCTTTATATAAATCATTTTACAAAATTAAACATAAATAATTAAAAGAATACTGACATATTAGTTTTAATGGTAAAAGATACAGTATTATATGATCGGTTAGGAATATCAACAAATGCAACAGATGTAGAAATTAAAAAAGCATATAATAAACTATCAAAAGAATATCATCCTGATAAACATGTTAATTCGACACCTGAAGTAAAAGAAAAAAATACAATTAAATTTCAAGATATAACACAATCCAAAGAAATATTATTAGATGCAGAAAAAAAAAGATTATATGATCAAATTGGAATGGATATTTTTACAAATGGTATGAATCAAGATGAATCAGTAGGTAACCCTTTTGCAGATTTTGGTAATATGTTTGGTCAAGGATTTCCATTTTCTATGGGAGGAATGGGTAGAAAACAAACAAATGTTGAAGATATAGTAATAACAATATCTGTTACATTAGACCAATTGTATAATGAAGAAACTGTTAATGTTATTTATAAACAGAAAATAGATTGTACTAAATGTAAAGGTGAAGGTTCTAAAAATGGTGATAAAACAATGTGTAATAATTGTAATGGACAAGGTGTACAAGTTAGACAAATTCGTATGGGACCAATGATACAAAATACATTATGTGAATGTCAGATATGTAAAGGTTCGGGCAAAGTAATAGAAGAAACAAATAAATGCGAAATGTGTAAAGGAACATGTTTTATTACACAAGAAAAAACAATTCCAATTACATTAAAGTCAGGACTTTCAGAAGGTAATAAAATCAGTTTACAACATAAAGGACATCATTTACAAAATATAAAATCAAATTTAGTTGTAGTAATAAATATAAAATCTCATAAACAATTTAAAAGAATTGATGATAATTTATTTATTGATATAGACTTAAAATTATATCAAGCATTATTTGGATTTAATAAAATAATAACACAATTAGATGGCAGAAAATTACATATAAGTAGTTCTAGTAAAACAGATACTAATACTGTACGTAAGATTGCTAGTGAAGGTATGACATCTTTACAAACTGGTCAAAAGGGTGATTTATACATAAGATTTACAATGGAATTGCCTAATTTTACAACTTTACCACCAGATACAATATCACAACTTAAAAAAATATTTCAATCTTTTGATAAAGAAGAAGTTAAATTAGAAGCAGAAATTTCAAAATTAAGCGGTCTTACAAAAACAGTTACAAGTGATTGTAATCAACGTTTAACAAGACAAATATTAGACTTATTAAATAATTTAAATCAATCTAATAATTCAAATAATAATCATGAATCACAACATCAAGAAGGTGTACAACAAGGTGTCCAACAATGTGTACAACAATAAAATTATATACAATAATAAAAATGTGTACGAAAATAAAATATATAAAATAATAAATTGTATAAAATAATAAAATGTGTACAACAATAAAAATATATACAATAATAAAAACAATAATAAAAACAATAATAAAAACAATAATAAAAACAATAAAAAAATATTTAACATTGAAAATATATACAATAATAAAATATATAAACTATAAATAAATTTTTTATATATTATATTTTGGTTTTCCAACTTCGTCTCTGCATATTGGACATTTATAATTATATTTTTCAAGATATTGTTTTATACAATCATTATGAAAAGTATGTGAACAATTGAGTTTTAATATAGTTTCATCTTTATTCATATTTTCCATACAAATACTACAATTAATATCTGAATCATCTTCTAATTTATATGTTTTTAATGCTTTTAAATCGTGTTCATCAGTTGTTATAACAACATCAGAAAATATATTATTATCATTATTGACAAATGAATTAAAAAGTGTAATCATAGAGTTTTGTGATAAATTATTACTATTATATTGTAGTAGTGATTGTATTAGTTGAGGATTTTGAAAAGTATATATATTATTATTATTAATTGGTTGATTATATAGTTCATCTGTTGGTTGGTCATTTGATAGAATTTCTAATATTGAATTTGTAAAGTTATTTATTGCTTGTATATTATTATTATCATTATTAATATTGCTATTATCATCACTATTATCATCACTATTATTATTGTTATTATCATTGCTATTATCATTGTTATTATCATCGCTATTATCATCACTATTATCATTAATATTATTATCGATATTATCGTTACTATTATTAGAACCTAAAATATATCCTAAGATATTACTTAATACATTTGTTGTCATTGTTGGTACTTGATTAATTGTTTCAACAGATATATTAATACCATATAAATTATAAAAATCATGTAAAGTTTGATTTATTTGTGTAGGTGTATTAATATCTCTTAAATAATATTTAAGTTCCCTAATAATATCAGATTCATTTTCATACGAATCTTGTAATGATATTCTTAATGCAAAAAGATATTCAAATAATTCATTATTAGACATTATAATTAATTAATTATATTAATTATAATTTAATTTTTCAATATTTATATACACTAAATATTGAAAAAAGTACATTAAAGATATATATATATTATTTATATAAAGTATGGACGTTGACATAATTAAAACAAAATTAAATATAAAATATTACCAAGGATTATTATATAGTTTATCTCACGATGATCCTAATTATAATTGGATTAATGAATATTATGAAAATTTATTAATTACGATTAAAAATGATTACAAATTATCAGAAGATAATTTATTAGATACAACAAAAAATGATGATACACAAACAGAAAAAATGTCAGATAAAGTTTCAGATAAACTGGATTTAACATCATCAATAGAATCCGATAATCATAAACAAATATTTTCAGATGATAGTTTATATAAAAAATCATGGACGAAATTAAATGCAATTCATAAAATTTTAAAAATTAAAGAGTTTGTTAATAATTTAAAAATTAATTCTGAAAAAGAAAGGTTTCAGTTACGTGATGATTTAATAGAACTAATAAAATTAAAAGTTTTAACAAAAAAAGAAAAAGTAAGTTATGATGAAATTAATGGTAAAATAATTTCACTAGTAGATTTACAATATAAAAATGGTAAATATTATTATTTGAATGATTAATTTATAATAAAATAAATTGAATTAATAATGATTTAAACAATATTAATTACTATTTAATAAATGTCATTTGGAAATATATCATTAATGCTCGAAAAAAGTGTAAATATATTAAATAATATCATTGGTAATAACGCAAAAATTGATATGTTAGAATTAGCAAAGATTAAACACCAAGTTTATCGTGATTTACAAAATGAATTTGCAGATGTTACACCTGAAATTATGAATGAAATATTTAATAGATTATTTAATAAATATTATGTATATGATTCTAATTTATCATTTTATAATGGTAAGAACTGTTTTAGAGAATGTGAAGAAAAATATCCAGATATTAAAGTACCATCAAAATATAAAAAATTAAATAAACATTTTAATAAATTAAAAGATTTGCCACAACCTGCACAAAGATCGCAAGAATGGTATGATTATAGATATACTCGTATAACTGCATCTGATATGGCTGCAGCAATAGATTTAAATCCATATGAACCGGTTGAATCATTTATTTTGAAAAAATGTGATCCTAATTTTCCTTTTAGAGCAAATGCTACAGTTTTTCATGGTGTCAAATTTGAATCAACAGCAACAGGAATTTATGAACATATTTATAATTCAAGGGTTTTTGAATTTGGTGCATTACCATCTGATAAATATAAAATATTAGGTGCATCACCTGATGGTATTTGTTCAAAATATACATTAGATAATAAATTTTCTGATAGATTAGGTTGTATGTTAGAAATTAAATGTCCTGTAACAAGAGATATTGTAACAAGTGGTAAAATACAAGGTGAAATTTGCCCATATTATTATTATTGTCAAGTACAACAACAATTAGTATGTTGTGAACTAGATGTATGTGATTTTTGGCAGTGTAAATTAACTGAATATGAATCAAAAGATAAATATTTATTAGATAATTGTGAAATGTGTATTAATACTATTGGTACAAATGGAACTAAAATGGATGTTGACAATAGACTTAAAAAAGGTATCATTCTTGAATTTTATCCAAAAATATTTACACCAGAATTTGAAGGTGATTTAGCAGAATGGAAATCTAAACATATATATCCTAAAAGATTAGATATGGATTCATCGCAATATGAATCATGGGTATTTGAAACATTAAATAATTTTAAGGAAACATATCCAGATATTAATAAAGATTATTATTTTTATCGTATTATTTATTGGAAATTAGAATCATCTCATAATGTTGAAATCGTACGTGATGATGTATTTTTTAATAATATATTACCAATTTTAAATGAAACTTGGGAACGAATTTTATATTATAGAAAAAACCAAGATAAATTAAATGAATTACAAACAATTGTAAATAAAAGAAAAAAATATGTTAAAATGGCTTTAACTTATACAATTCATAATAATTATATTGTTAATAATAAATATAAAATATTATCAGGTAATTTTGATAACACATTATTATTAAAGTTAAATAAACTTGTACAAAAACCAATACAAAAATACACTGGATATAAAAAATATGTTAAAACAGAAAAAGTAAAAGAAAAAGACTGTGATTCAGATTGTGATGATTTTATTGATAATAATGATTGTGATTTTATTGATGATCGTAAAGAAGTAAAAGAAGAAAAAAATACAGTTAAAAAAAGTACAGTTAATATTGTAAAAGATGAAAAAAATACAATTAAAAAAAGTACATCTAAAAAAAGTATAAAACATACAGATACTAAAAACAGTTCAGTAAAAAAACTTGAGATAAAATCATTCAAAACAATTAATTCATCTAATGATGACGATAGTGATTTTATTGATTAAAATAATTATTTTAACTAATTCAAAAGTAACTAATAATAATAGTGATTCATAATAGATATATATAATTTACTAGTTCAAAATTTGCAGAAATATAATAATAATTTTTAAATATATTATTATTATATATAATGCATTAAAGTTAATAATGAAAAATATATTAAAAGAAGTTCACTACCATTTCATGCTAATGATTGTCCAAATCAAATTAAAAAATGTAATGACAATTTAAATTATATTTCATACATATATTATAAAAAAAATAGGTAAAAAATATATTTTTGATTTAAGTGAAGCATCTAATAATTTAGGATCAATTACTTTATATTATAATGTGTATACATATAAAATTATTGAATTTACCTAAATTAAAATTAATTGGGATGGTGATAAAACAGTAAGGTGGACGTACAAGTTATAAATATTTAAAAACATTATATTTTTATTTACACCATATTTGATTTATTTGACTAGAAGAGCTATAAGTTTTAGAAAAATAAGACAAATAAATGTTCAAGATTTGGTTTACTCGTTTTAGATCATCTAAACTGACATCGTTATTAAGATAATATTTTATGTTTGATGAACCAAAAATGTAATTTTGGTTCATTATTTTTACAAAGCAATATAAATTATTTTTAGATTCTTTTTTAGATTTTGGTTTAGATGATTTCTTAGATGATTTCTTAGAATGCTTATATTAGACCCCTTTATTGGATGATTTCTTAGATGCTTTCTTAGATGATTTTTTAGATGATTTTTTAGATGATTTCTTGGGTGCTTTCTTAGATGATTTTTTTGCACCTCCTTTTAGAATGCTAATATTAGATTTCCCTTTCTTGGATGCTTTCTTGGATGCTTTCTTGGATGCTTTCTTGGATGCTTTCTTGGATGATTTCTTGGATGCTTTCTTGGATGATTTCTTGGATGCTTTCTTGGATGATTTTTTTGCACCTCCTTTTAGAATGCTAATATTAGATTTCCCTTTCTTGGATGCTTTCTTGGATGCTTTCTTCGATGTTTTTTTGGATGCTTTCTTGGATGAATTTTTTGCACCTCCTTTTAGAATGCTAATATTAGATTTCCCTTTCTTGGATGCTTTCTTGGATGCTTTCTTGGATGCTTTCTTGGATGCTTTCTTGGATGCTTTCTTGGATGCTTTCTTGGATGCTTTATTGGATGTTTTTTTGGATGATTTCTTGGATGCTTTTTTTGCACCTCCTTTTAGAATGCTAACATTAGATCCTCCTTTCTTAGATGATTTTTTAGATGCTTTTTTAGATGATTTTTTAGATGCTTTCTTGGATGCTTTCTTGGATGATTTCTTGGATGCTTTTTTTGCACCACCATTTTTTGATGATTTATTAGAACCACCTTTAAAATTAAATATAGAAAGAGGTGGAAATATATCTGTATCATTAATAGAAACTCTAGATTCACTTTCACAAGCTTGTAATAATGAAATATTTAAATCATACTTATTCTCGTTCTCATTCTCACTAATTTTAATAAAATTATAATGTAATTTTTTATTACTTTTAATTAAATTGGAAACTTCTGATAGATCTTGACGGCATTTACATATATTATTAATTGCCTCTTCAACATTTTTAACATTTTTAACATTTGATATTATTACATTATAATTAAAATTTATAATTTTTTCATTATTAACAGCATCATTAAAAATAATATTACGAATATGTATTTCATCTTTTTTTGTATTTGTACAAGAAGACATTTTATATATAATAATCTATATATTATTTTTTATATTATTTTTTATTCAAAATTAAATACTTTTCATTTAATATTTGATTTCCGGAAATATTTGAAAAGTTATAATCTGGTGCTTGTCTTGGTTTACCGGTTGGTCCATATCTAAATTTCATTTGTTTACCTTGTTTTCTTTTTTCTATTCCACTAAGTAATGAAGATCTAAATGATTCAACTGGTGTTCCATAACATTTATATGTAAAATCTTTAAATGGTGAATCATCGATAACAGTAATTTTTTTATCATTTAAATATGTATTTCTTAATTTAAAAAATTTTCCAATTAATATATTATATAAATTTGTATTTTGTTTATTTCGATTAATAAGTGCATAATAATATTCGAAATAAAGATACATCATAACTAAATTATATGTACCAAAATGTGTTTTTTTATTATCTGAATAATTATAAACGATACATCTTTCATTATTACCATATAATTTTAATATTAACTTATCGTTGTAAAAAAATTCAATATGTTTATCTAAAAATGAAAAAAATGGTGTAAATTCTTTAACTGATATTTTTTTAAATTTTTTAATTAAATATGCATATATATATTTAGCATCTTTTTCAAAATTTGTTGAAATAATTTCATAATATGGAATATTATTAATTAGATAATTACTCGATACTTTTTTAGCATAATAATTAAATGCATGTAATCCAACAACAATTAATTTATTTTTTTGAATAATTTTTTTACGAATAAAATTAAGTATAGTATCATTGTTTGATTGTAAAATAATTTTTTTATCAACATTTGACTGATCAATAGGATAGTATTTTAAAATAGTTTGAAAACGTGTAATAGATTTATCTAGCCTCCAATAAGACGTCATTGGGTCGGTTAATACTCTATATGCATCAACCATCATAAAATGTGGATCTGCACATTTTATTCCATCAATAGTAATTTTAGGCATATTATTATAAATATGAACTGGTATATATGATATATCGCAATAATTAATAAAATTAACAAAAATTTTATATGTTTCTGGATGCATACCTTCTTTACCTTCAACATGTTTAAATCCTTGTGCGTGTAATTCTTCGGTTAAATTAATAATATCAACAAGTGGTGTTGTAGAATAAAATTCTATATCTGCAATATCAGGCCAATTAAAATATGCACCATCAATATCTGTATAAAAAGCATCTGCAGGATTTTTTTTAATAATCAATAAATTTTGTGCATATCCACCATAAACAACTTTATTATTTTTTTGAATATAATTTTTTATTGCATTATAAACTTTTGACATTTCTGATAACGTAGGTTCATAAAATGTTTTATATTCCTTTGCAGCATCATCTTTTATTTTACTTAGATTTTGATTTATCATTTCTATATCTTCATTTCGATACATTTCTAAATTATATACTATAATTTAGAAATAAATCATTTTTATTTATATAAAAATAGTTAATGTATTATTTAATAATGATATCTATTTGTTCATCAATTGTAGTAGTGCATAAATCATTTTTAGAATTATTAGCAAACTTTTCTTCATAACTATTTGATGAAAAATAATCTCCATAATAATTTTCATTTTTATAATTATTAATAAAATTTTCCCAAGATAATTTATCTTCAATAAATAATTTATTCATTATCTCATACTTTTTAGCAAATATCACCGGTATTTCAAAATTATCATTTGTTTCTACACTATTTTTAAAAATATTAAATAATTTTAAATCTGACTCATATACTTGTTTTGATTCATTTATTTTTTCTTTTTGAAGTTTTAACTTATTAATATTGCGTTGTAACACTGCACTATGTTCGTGTAACTCTGCACTACGTTTTTGTAACTCATCATTACGTTTTTGTAACACTGGATTACTTTTTTGTAATTCTGCACTACTTTTTTGTAACACTGGATTACTTTTTTGTAACACTGGATTACGTTCGTTTAACTGTAATACTACACTATTTTGATTTAACTCTGATTTAGAATTATGTAATAGTTTTTTATCAATATCAATATCTTCTGTATCATCAGAACTCGAACTTGAACTTGAACTAATATAATCCATACACGAAGTTGTATCATCAGATGAAGATATTTCATATAATTCTGATAATATATCCTGTGTTTTTGATTTAATAATTGAATTACAATTTAATGTTATTGTATTTGTATTATATTTAAAACAACTATTTTTTTTATAATGATGAATTAATGCTGAATCTTCAATAAAATTATTTTGTAAACAAGATAAAATAAATAGTTCTGCCAAATAATAATTATTATATGTACCAATAATATTATTTTTATATTCAATAAGATATATATTCATTTAATTAAATATTAACTAAAAAATACCTTTAAATAATATTATAAAAATAATATAATAATTTAGTTTATAATTTTCTAGTTTATATATATATATAATATTATGGATAATCATATTTTAATTGCGTGTACCGGTGCTTTACTTAACATGACACTATCTGTTTCTGTCCCTTATTTAATAGGTAAAAGTAAACAACCATTTCTAAAAAATATTAAAGAAGTTTATAATTTACATAAACAATTAATTGTTACAAGTAGTTTAATTGTAGCTTTAATAATTTATTTAGCATTAAAAATAACACCTGATACGACACCAAATTTACATGAATTAGCTAGATTAAACTTAAATACAAGTTATGATTCTAAATTTAATAGATATCCTTTAAATAATTCCGATATATCTGAATTAGATATGGATGCAACTTCATGTCAACTTTCTAATTTTAACAGACAACCATTAATAGTTGAAAATAATTTTCCTTATGAGTTTACTCAAAAATACGGACAAAATAATTATCATGAAATACCCCCTGCATTATCAAATTTAATTAAATTAAAAACATATTAATCGACAAACTTTATTATTATTACAACAGATTTTATGAAATTTAAAAAATTTTCATAAAATATCAAATAGTTATAATTTTAATCTAATATACAAATCCATTTATTATCTTTTAATACAAATCCTAATTTTTGTATTTCTTCAGTTATTTCTTTTATATTTTTATCATTTAAAAATGACATTTCGTACATAAAATTATCTTTTTTATCTTTTTGTTTTTTAACTAATATATCTATACTTTTACCAGCTAATTTATTAATATTTTTAATATAATATTTTATTCTGTCTTCTAAATTATACGGAAATTTATATATTGGATGATTAATAGGAATCATTATATAAGTAATTTTATTATCATCTTTTGTTGTTGAATATTTTTCTAAATATAATAATTTTTCTTTAATTTCTAAACATATTAATTCTCTTGTTAATTTACTAATTCTCATAATTTCTTCTTCATCCTTTTTATGTATCTTTTTTATTAATTTCATTAAATATTCTTTATCTTTTGATGTAGAACATACAGCTCCTTTAAATGTTGGTATACCAGTTCCACGTTTTTTATCTAATATTTTTGCACGATTAGGTCTAATTTTAAATAGATCTGGATCATTTGAAGCTAATTTATTAAGATTTTTATCAATAATACCTACAATAAAATTTTCATCACGTTCATCATAATAATCAAATGTATCATCAAAATTATATCCTTCAATATTATTTGATAAATCTTCTTTTTGTTCGAGATCATTTTCTTTATATTTTTTTTTAAACTTTTGCTTAACATAATTATTTAACGACACTTGATTATTCTGTTCAATTTCCATATGTTGTCTATAATACATTGGCGCATCTTCATTCTCATTAAATGGTTGAAAAATAAAATATTTACCCCTTTGAATTAAATAACCACCTCTATTATATTTATCATATATAGTATCTTTATAGTTATTAAAATCATTTTCAGTCTTTGGCATCATATCTTCTAATGCTTGATCTAAAAAATAATCTTCAAATAATTCAGCTTGATGTTGAATAAATGATTTTTTAATTTCAACAATAATTTCATCATACATATATACATGTTTAAATCTATATAAATCTTTTATACGATTTTTAATAAGTGATATTTCATATTTAGCTAAATCATCATTAAATGTATTATAATTTATCTCATTTTTATCCAACTTTTTATAAGAATTTTTTTTGGCATCCCAATAAGCTTCATTTAATTTATGAGAATCACATTTTAAATTACATTTTTTAAAATCACATAATGCAGGACATATTTGTTTACCACTTGCAACATTTTCTAATGTTGGATATACACAATTACTATATTCTTTTAATTCTTCTGGAAACATATTAGCATGTAATAATAATGGACAATCAATAGATACTTCTTTTAATGCTCTTTCTACTTCTTTAACTGTTAAATATTTTATTTCTGCTTTTTGATATAATAATTCATCTGTTGATAAATCATTTTTATTTTTATTACTTAATGCAACAACGTATCGATATACATTTACTTGAGGATATTTATAATCATCATTAATAACATCTTCATGAACACACATGCGAATTGCTCTACCAATTACTTGTTCAGCTTTTGGAATATTAAAAAAAACATCTATAATATGTACTTCTTTTACATTTTTTAAAGTAACCCCTTCATTCATAACCCTTGATCCTAATACAAATTTAATCATTTTTCCATCTGTATTATTTGGACTATTAAATACTTCTTGAATAATTTTTTGTTTAACTTCTGGTATATCTTCACCTGCATCATCAGACCCACCTGTAACTAAAATAAAAGTTGCTGGTCTAAAATCTGATAATTTTTTCTTTTTAAATTCAGAATATGTCAATCCTGTTTTATAATCTAATGTTTCATCTTTAATATCATAATTACGGGTATCATCTTGATATTCTAAATATCCATTTTGTAAAAGTGTTTCAGCAAAAAGTTCCATTCCACCTGCTTTTACCAAATTAGAATAAACAAATGCAGTTGCAGGGCCTTTTTTATCAATTACTAATTTATTTAATCTCGTTAATATATTATAAAATTTTACAGAAAATAATCTAATATATTTAAGATTTAAAATTAATCCTGTAATGTTATTTTTTTCATTTTCAAAAATAATATTTTCTTTTTCTGCATCAGATATTTTATTATCTGATGCATCATTTATTAGTTTTTTTATTAATGATCTTAATTTATCACCATCTGTTTTTATTTGTGATATTACTGTTTTCATACCTTCGGTTGAATAATATCCAACTAATTTATTTTTATCTTCAGATAATCCAGGAAAAACAAAATTAGATGCTGCAGAAGATGCTCTATCTAATGTATCATCAACGTTTGTTGTTGTTTCTAAATATGTTTTATATTGAAATGGTTCCATAAAACATTTAATTACAGGTGTAAATAACATTCCATTTGGTATTACACCTTTTTCAACACGTTTAGCAAATGTAAATGGAATTGAACCACGATAAAAACTAATATATCCAACAGCTTTATTTTTTAAATATTCTAATCCACCAGGTTTAATTTTCATAGCATAGTTTTTTTCACTGGTAAATATTTTATCTCTTTGAATTTGATCATTTAATGGTCTAATAAAATTTAATAAATCAACAATTTCATCAGCTAAATTAATCATTGGTGTTGCAGTTAGTAATACTACCCGTAAATTCTCAGAATTTTTAATTATCTTTTTTAGTGCCTCTCCGTATTCATTACCAGATATATTATGTGCTTCATCAACAATAAGAATTGCATTATTCATATTATTAATACGATCAACAACAATTTCACGTTCATATTCGCCTTCAGTATTTTTTCTATAAGATGATTTAATTTTACTATCACCAACAATTTTTTTTTCAACAATTTTTTCACCTAGTACTTTTTTATAAAAAGTTTTATATGATAATATTTTATAATATTGTAATGCACTATATATAGCATTTTTCTTTTCTTTTTCAATTTCATTTTTGGTCATTTGATCTAGTGCTTCTTTATTTTTAAGATAAGTTTCACCGGTTGTTGTTAATAATTCTTTTTTAAAATTTTCTCTTGTATTTGGTCCGGGTACTAATACATAAATTTTAGTATTGTATTTTTTAACTTGATCTTTAAATTGTTCTGCTACTCTAATAGATGTCATTGTTTTACCAGAACCAACACCATGCATTAATATAACACCTTTATATGGTGTATTCGTACTAATATAATTTGGTATAATTGCTTGTTGTTCTCTTGGTTCTATTTCTCCTTGTTTACAATTTAATGCACGATATTTTTTAACATCATCATATGTTTCCATAGTTGCACGTTGTGGAACACGGTGATAATAAAATTCTCTTTTTTTAAAAATTTTTGCTAATAATTCAGGGTCTTCTGGTTCTGGATATGAAAAATCTTTTGTAAATTTATTCTTTTTACTCATTAATTAATTTAGATTAGATATAATTTAAAATTTTATATTAAAATATATCTTGTGATATAATAACTAGATGGGGAATCAATCAGACTTGCTTTGCCTGTCTAATTAATAGGGTATCAATCAGACTTGCTTTGCCTGTCTAATTAATAGGGTATCAATCAGACTTGTTTTGCCTGTCTAATTAATAGGGTAATATTTATTACTAAAAATTAGAGAAACAAATAAAAAGTTTCATATAATGATCTTGAATTTTAATTAAAAAAATTGAATTTTTTTTTGTATATCATTTATATATCATTTTAAGTATGTCTTCGAACAGATACATCGCCAATAATATTAATACTAATACTACATCTGACCCATATTTAAAACGTATGATTAATAGATGTAATCAAAATGTTATAGATACTCAGAATTATTTATCAAGTAAATCTAAAAATTATAATCAGTCTTCAACATATTTTGGAAATAATTCATCTTCACAGCAACCACCATTTCAACTGAATCAAGTACTGAAACAGCAACCACCATTTCAACTGAATCAAGTACTGAAACAGCAACCACAATTTCAACTGAATCAAGTACTGAAACAGCAACAGCAACCACAATTTCAACTGAATCAAGTACTGAAACAGCAACCACAATTTCAACTGAATCAAGTACTGAAACAGCAACCACAATTTCAACTGAATCAAGTACTGAAACAGCAACCACAATTTCAACTGAATCAAGTACTGAAACAGCAACAGCAACCACAATTTCAACTGAATCAAGTACTGAAACAGCAACCACAATTTCAACTGAATCAAGTACTGAAACAGCAACCACAATTTCAACTGAATCAAGTACTGAAACAGCAACAGCAACCACAATTTCAACAACAATCACCGTTTCAACAACAGCAACAATTACATAAAAAACAAAGTATGACTACACCTATGCAGATAAAAAATAATCATAACTATAAAAGTGCTGGTACTATTGTTATTGAACAAGGTTATAATAGACGTAATGGTAAAACATGTGATGCTATATTTTTGGGTTTTAATAATAATAGAAAAATGTATGAACTTTTTTATGGTAAGCGTGATTTATATGAAAATAATGAACTCACGACAGCATGTAGAGAAACAAAAGAAGAATCAAGTAATATGTTTAGACTTTCTGAAAATATGTATAATATTCGTTATTCAGTTAATACTAATGATAAACATTATGCATTTGTTATAAGAGTGAAAGCACCTAATGGTGGAATACAAAGTAGTGTATTTAAAAAAAATCAAAAACAACTTTATCAAAATAATGCACCACATGAATGGCTTGAACTTACAAATATCACACGAATTGATATTGGTGAAGCAATTCAACAAGGTATTTTGCATCATATGACAGGAAATTTTACAATGAATGACGTATATGGAAATATATGTGTTATTTTTGCAAGAGATGCTGAATTTATTGCTGATGCATTGCGTAATAGGATGCATCAACGAGGGACTGTTAATCAGTTGTCATTTGTTAAAAATTGGATCGATCCAAAAAAACCGTATCTAAATGGAACATCAGCATATATGTAGATGTAGATGTAGTTGTAACTTATTAATTTATTTTCAAATATATATTTTGTAATATTAAATGGAACAAACAAAAAATTTATATCTTATGATATAATAATTAGATGTGATAGTAAATTGTAAGTTTTCAAAAAGTAAATATAATATCTTTAGAAGCAGATATTATATTTACTTTTTTTGTTTATTATAATCAAACTTATAAAATAATGAAGATAGTTGTGTTTAATTCTGATATGTTTTACTCGTATAATTTATTTTTTAAAATTAAATATTTTTTTTTATAAGACGTGTTTATAATAAACTCTTTTAATTAGTGTTTATTATAACCTCATTTAAATTAAATTATTTATAAAATATATTTTTATAATATTTTTTATAAAAGAAGTG
>Ga0214919_10001591_pt1 | contig 36818 bp, 36 predicted proteins | sample LL1503_MetaG_FD_177994 | JGI IMG/M metagenome (GOLD analysis project Ga0214919, IMG submission 177994) | Freshwater microbial communities from Lake Lanier, Atlanta, Georgia, United States - LL-1503 | ecosystem: Environmental > Aquatic > Freshwater > Lake | place: USA: Georgia | collected...
TTCGCGTTGCCTCAACACCTCGTTATCTAGATAAGACAACTAATGAATGGAAAGATGGCGAGAGCCTCTTCCTTCAATGTCAGATCTGGCGTCAAGCTGCTGAGAACGTTGCAGAATCGCTAACCAAGGGAATGCGCGTCATTCTCTCTGGTCGCCTAAAGCAGCGTTCATATGAAACAAAAGAAGGTGAAAAGCGCACAGTATTTGAGGTAGAAGTTGATGAAGTTGGTCCATCACTACGTAACGCAACTGCAAAGGTGACACGTGCACAACGCGCAGGCGGAACAAGTGGCGGATTCTCGGCACCAGCTGCAACCGGCGGAGAGTCGTTTAACGATGATCCTTGGGCTGCTGCTTCAACTACAAGTGCAGGCGGCGGATGGGCAACCACCACCTCCGAAGAACCACCCTTCTAAACTTAAATAAACCTATCCATCCATTCCTAATCTGATACCAAATCGGTAAAAAAATTAGGGCCCACTTAAAAGGAGCACCACAATGGGAGCAAGAAATAACCGGAACCTCAAGGAACCGAAGAATAAGGGCGCAAAAGCTGCTGCCTTAAATAAGAAGTTCAAGAAGAAGCCTTGCAGCTTCTGTCGCGACAAGGTGAGCTATATCGATTACAAAGATATCGCCACCCTTCGCAAGTACATCTCTGATCGCGGAAAGATCCGCGCTCGTCGCGTCACTGGCGCATGTACACAACACCAACGCTCGGTTGCAACAGCTGTTAAGAACAGCCGTGAAGTTGCACTCTTGCCTTACACATCGACAGCGCGTTAAGGGGGAATGACGATATGAAACTCATTCTTACTCGCGAAGTTACAAAGCTCGGTTCAGCCGGCGATGTAGTAACTGTTAAAGATGGCTACGCACGCAACTTCTTGTTGCCACGTGGCGTTGCAATCGCATGGTCACTTGGCGGCGAAAAGCAGATTGATGGAATCCGTCGCGCTCGCGCTGCACGTGAAGTCCGCGATATCGATCACGCTAAAGAGCTAAAGGCATCACTCGAAAAAGCAACGATCACAATAAACGTTAAAGCCGGTACAGCTGGTCGTCTATTTGGTTCTGTCACAGATAAGGACATCGCAGCAGCCGTAAAAGCCGCCGCAGGTGTTGATATCGATCGCCACAGCATTAAAACTGCTGGACATATCAAGAAGGCGGGAGATCACTCAGTAAAGGTTGCACTTGCACATTCAGTTGTTGCAACAGTTACAGTTACAGTGGTTGCATCAAAGTAATCATTAAAAGTAAAACCCCGGCTACTAATGTGGTCGGGGTTTTACTCTTTTAAGCACGCTTATAACTGCCGCCGTTGAAAATATCGCCAGCACTAGAAAAAATCCAAAGTAAATTGAAGTTGGAACGTGGCGGGCTGCGGCCAATATATAAATATCAGGCGCGTAAAAGGTCACAATGCTAATTAAAAGTGCGACTTTGAAAGGTTTCCATTCCTTATCGAAGTAAGAAATAGCTAATTTATGTGTGTATTTCGCGTAAGGTACCGAAGCTGCCAAATCAATAACTAGATATATAAACGGGTTAACACCGTTTCTTTGAAAGATTTCTTTAACTAAAAATGTACGAATCACAGCCCAGCCTAAAACCAGGAAGTACCAAGTGAATTTGGTGTACTGAGACCTTAAGAAGGCCAAGCTCTGCTGCCTTTTCATATGTATAAAGGGTATGGCTAATCTAGCCAATAGGCTAAGTTAGAACAATGAATTCATCGCTCACCGCACAACAATCTAAACGAGCTGGTTATGTACTGCATGTAATGACTGCCAGTGGCGCAGTTGCCGGGATGTTGGCGCTTGAAGCTGTGATCTCTGGACATTTACGCGCTGCGCTGCTTTGGCTAATTGTCTGCCAAGTTCTGGATGGATTAGATGGTCCACTTGCTCGTAAGTTAGATGTGACAATTCACGCCAGCCGCATTGATGGCCATATATTGGATTTAGTTGTTGATTATCTAACTTGTGTGGTCGTTCCAGTTGCCTTGCTACTTTCACAAGGTTTACTACCATCTCATTATGCAACTGCCGTTGCAGCTCTTATCTTTCTCTCGTCCGCGCTCTGGTTTGCACGTACAGATCAAGAAACGCCAGATCACTGGTTCAATGGATTTCCCGCTGTTTGGAATCTGGCAATCCCAACGATGCTTATTCTCGGGTCTGATAAAAATGAGGTATTAATGGTCTCTGTTGTTCTCTGCGCCCTGCAATTAACTAATTTTAAAATCCCCCATCTGGTCCGAGTAGGCACTTTACGAGCCATTACCCTTCCACTGACAGCCTTATATTTGATTGATCTAACATTTCTATCTTGGAATTTTTCCGAGCTCTCTGGAGATAAAATAAATTCAATTCAGAGAATATTTTTGATCGCCTTTCCCGTTTACATCGCGGGTCTTTCAATTTGGAGAACTTGGTTCGCTAAATCTCAGCAAGTGAGAAGTTGAAAATTACTTTCATACACAGGGGTTAGGTATAAACACCCCCCGCCTGACCTGCACTTTCCTCAAAAAGTGCTACCTCTCCAATAGTTACCCACACCCCGCGCACAGGGATTTACACAGGAAATAGCGGTTATCCACCTACTTGTACACAGCCTTATCCCCAACTGCCTTCGCTTATGTCAGCGCTAAGTGGGAGGTTTCACCCGTGAGCATCGCTGAATTACCCAATAACTCTTCGCGAGCTAATTCCTCATATAACAATGCGCAGAATAATTTTGGAACAGAATTTGAGCGCACACCGCCACAAGATTTAATCGCTGAACAATCTGTTCTCGGCGGGATGTTGTTATCTAAAGATGCAATCGCAGATGTAATTGAAATTTTACGCGAACGCGATTTCTACCGCCCAGCGCATGAACTTATCTACGATGCAGTTCTCGACCTATATGGTCGCGGTGAACCAGCCGATGCAGTAACTGTCTCTGCCGAACTCACTAAACGTGGCGACATTGCTCGCGCCGGTGGAGCTCCATATTTACACACGCTAATTTCATCTGTGCCGACTGCTGCAAATGCAAGTTACTACGCAAAGATTGTTCGCGAACACGCGATCATGCGTCGCCTAGTTGAAGCCGGTACAAAGATTGTGCAACTTGGTTACAACGTCGAAGGTGAAGTCGACGATGCCGTTGATCAAGCGCAAGCGGAAGTTTATGCAGTTACCGAACGCCGAACATCAGAAGATTATGTACAACTTGCAACGTTACTCCCGCAGGCGCTCGATGAGATTGAAGCGATTCAAAAAGGTACTGGAATCGAAGGCGTTAAATCAGGATTCCGTGATTTAGATCTACTTACACATGGATTCCATCCAGGCAACATGATTATCTTGGCAGCGCGCCCTGCAGTTGGTAAATCAACTCTCGGACTTGATATCGCACGCCACGCGTCAATTCATGATGGTAAAACTTCAGTTATCTTCTCGCTGGAAATGTCGCGCTCTGAAATCACAATGCGTATGTTGTCTGCCGAAGCGCGCGTTGGTTTAAATAATATTCGCTCTGGACAATTAAGCGATGAAGAGTGGTCGAAGTTGGCGCGCCGTATGGGTGAAATCTCTGCTGCACCTTTATTTATCGATGATTCACCAAACCTTTCAATGATGGAGATCCGCGCTAAAGCCCGCCGCTTAAAGCAGCGCCACGACCTCAAATTGATCGTGATCGATTACCTGCAGTTGATGACGAGCGGCAAGCGCGTTGAAAACCGCCAACAAGAAGTATCTGAATTCTCTCGCCACTTAAAACTTATGGCGAAAGAGTTGGATGTTCCGGTGATTGCGATCTCACAGCTCAACCGTTCGCCAGAACAACGCTCTGATAAGAAGCCGATGCTTTCGGACCTTCGCGAATCTGGTTCTATCGAACAAGATGCCGACGTAGTTATCTTGCTCCACCGCGATGATATGTATGACTCGCAGAACCGTTCAGGTGAAGCCGATCTAATTGTTGCTAAGCACCGTAACGGTCAGACCAAGACAATTACAGTTGCAGCGCAACTTCACTTTGCACGCTTTGCAGATATGGCGCCAAATGCTGGTTCAGGTCGCGACTTCACTGCGCCGCAAGATCCAGCCGCAGGTGCTTGGAACGAATAAAGCTATTTAGCGTTTGCCTTTGTGCGATCAGCAATATAGATGCCAACTAAGACAATTGCACCACCAAGTAATTGGATTGCGCCCCATGATTGTGCCAACCAAATCCATGCGAATATCCCACCAATTACTGCTTCCAACATTCCAATCACGCTAGATTTTGATGCACTTATTAACCGGATTCCAGCGACCACAAGTAAATACGGAACCAGCGTCCCAAATATAATTATGTAGGTAATCAATAACCAACCCGGTGCACTGTAATCAGAGAAGCGACCCTGCAGATTAATTTGAGTTGTAAGGATTTGTGTTGGAAAATTCCATATCGGCAGAACTATCAACCAAAAAAGCCCAGCGATTCCAATGCCCCAAACCACCATCGCCTGCGCAGATCGTTTGGCACTTTGTGCTTCACTAATCAGGAAGTAAATCGCCAGCGATATTGCCGAACAGACTGCGCTTAAAATGCCAATCAGATCAAAGGTGAACCCCTGCCAAACTTTGGAAACTAGTATTAATCCAGTTAAGCAGAGTGCGATCGCCACCCACATATCGTTAGAAACCCAGCCCTTGCGTACAAATTTGATCCAGAGAACGATCCATACGGGAGCGGTAAATTCAAGAATCGATACCAGGCCAAGTGGTATGCCACGTGAGATGCTAATGAAATAACCAAGCTGTACCACCGCATAACCGACTACTCCATAGAAGATTAGCGTCGGTAGTTCACGGCGTTCGGCCTTTAAAGAGCTACGGTCTTGGATAAAGGTAATTAAAAAAAGGAAGGCAAAGGCACCGATCGCGCGAATTTGAGCTAAGCGAAATGCTGTCATGTGGTCGAGAACCAAGGTCACGACTACTCCACTTAAGGAGAAAAAAATGGCACCTAAAACTACATATAACTCACCGCGGTGCTTACTAAGCATTTGACGAGCCTATCTGAAATTAAGCCAAACTAAAGCTAAAAGGCATTTTCTGATAGATCCATAATCGAGCTATCGGTACCTTCAACGATCTTACGATCGGCGGTGAGATGCGGCAGATAATTTGTCACAAAGAATTTCGCAGATGCAATCTTGCCGGTATAGAAATCTTTATCTTTCGCAGATGCGCTATCAATACGGCTGGCTGCGATATCTGCTTGGCGCAACAACAACCAGGTGGTGATTATGTCGCCAACGGCCATCAATACGCGCGAGGTATTTAGTCCAACTTTATAAATTTCAGGCGCAGATTCTTGTGATGCCTTTGCATGGCCAACCAGCACACCCACCATGCCATTTAAATCACCAAGTGCTTTTAGCAGCGCTTGCTTCTCCTCAATATGTGCGCCACCTGATTCGGCAAATGTTTGAATCTCTTTACCAAGTAAGCCAAGTGCTTTACCGCCATCTTTAACAACTTTACGGAAGAAGAAATCAAGTCCTTGAATCGCAGTTGTACCTTCATACAAAGTGTCAATCTTGGCATCGCGTACATATTGTTCAAGTGGCCAATCTTGTGTAAATCCTGCGCCACCAAAAGTTTGCAGTGATTCGGTACCGAGCAAGGTCCAGGATTTTTCTGAACCGTAACCTTTTACCACCGGCAAGAGCAGATCATTAAGCGCTTCCATCGCCGTAGCCTTATCTTCATCCCCAGCAGCCTTAGCCAATTCAATTTGATCCTGAATAGATGCGGTGTAAAGAACAAGTGCGCGCATACCTTCGGAGTAAGACTTTTGCACCATCAACGAACGGCGCACATCTGGGTGGTGAATGATCGATACACGTGGGCTAGCTTTATCGTTCATTACCTTCATATCGCCACCTTGTATGCGGACCTTGGCATACGAAAGCGCTTGTTGGTAACCAGCAGATAAAGTGGCAATTGCTTTGGTGCCAACCATCATGCGGGCAAATTCAATTACCTTAAACATCTGCTTAATACCCTCGTGAACATCACCAAGCAAATAACCAACGGCAGGTTCTTTCTCACCAAGATTTACTTCGCAAGTTGCTGAGACGTTAAGCCCCATCTTGCTTTCTAGCGATGTCACGTAAACGCCATTGCGCTTACCAAGATCACCAGTCTTTTGATCGAACATAAACTTAGGAATTAAGAATAAGGAGAGGCCCTTGGTTCCTGGTCCGCCGCCTTCGCGACGAGCTAAAACGAAGTGCATAACATTTTCATAGAAGTCAGCATCACCAGAAGTTATGTAACGCTTTGTGCCGGTGATATGCCATGTGCCATCTGCTTGTTGCACAGCTTTACTGCGGCCTGCACCGACATCTGAACCTGCATCTGGTTCAGTCAATTGCATAGTTGCGCCCCAATGGCGATCAACCATTAACTTTGCCATCTGCTTCTGATCTTCAGTGCCGAGCACGTAAGCAACTTGTGCAAAGGCGTAACCTGATGCATAAATATGAATTGCTGGATTTGAACCAAGTACCATTTCTGCGATGGCCCAACGCACAGCTGCTGGAACTTTCGTTCCACCTAAATCAACGGGCGCATCGAGGCGCCACCATTCGCCATCAATATATGCCTTATAAGATTTTTTAAAACTCTCCGGCAGAGTTACATTGCCAGTGGCTTTATCGAGAATTGCACCAACGCGATCGCCTTCAACAAAAGAAGCGGCGAGATCGTTCTCAGTAAGGCGTTTCATCTCTTCCAACATACCCATCGCAGTTTCGCGATCGAGTTCGCTAAAGATAGAAGTACCTAAAACTTGCTCTGTTCCAAGCAGGTCAAAGAGGCAGAATTCAATATCGCGCAGATTGGCGGTGTAATGGCTCATGGGCAAATAATGCTACCCGTCAGTAACTTAAGCAAGCCCTGACGCTCAATTCGCCTAACTTTCCCGTTCGGTCAGATAGGCTCGCGCCGTGTTACTCAGTGATCGCGATATCCGCGCCGAAATTACCGCCGGCCGCGTCGCCGTCGAGCCATTTGAAGAGGCGATGATCCAACCTTCATCAGTTGATGTCCGCCTCGATAAATTCTTCCGCGTCTTTGAAAACCATAAGTACTCAGTTATCGATCCATCGATCGAACAATCCGAGCTAACTCGCGAAGTCGTCGCTGAAAATGGCGAAGCATTTATCTTGCACCCCGGCGAATTCGTTCTGGCCAGTACCTACGAAATTATCACTTTGCCCGATGACATTGCCGGTCGCCTAGAAGGAAAATCGTCGCTTGGTCGACTTGGATTATTAACCCACTCAACTGCAGGGTTTATCGATCCAGGTTTTTCAGGGCATATCACGCTCGAACTTTCCAATGTCGCTAACTTGCCAGTTAAATTGTTTCCAGGGATGAAGATCGGGCAACTTTGTTTAATCAAACTTTCTTCTCCTGCAGAACATCCGTATGGCTCTGCGATCTACGCTTCACGCTACCAAGGTCAGCGCGGGCCTACGCCTAGCCGTTCCTTTATGAATTTCCACCAGAGTAAGATTAAGTAACTCGCAAGGGAATACAACCTTTGCTTAAGGGGTTGAAATAACTATGGAAATAATTATCGCGCTCGCCGTAGTCGGCTTACTCGTACTCTTCTTTATCGCCCAATACAACCGGTTGATCCGTTTAAATATCGGCGTCGATGAATCATTTGCGCAGATAGAAGTGCAGTTAAAGCGCCGCTCAGATCTAATCCCAAATTTAGTTGAAACAGTTAAAGGTTATGCCAAGCACGAACAAGGCACATTTGATGCAGTTGTCACCGCTCGCGCCAAGGCAACCAGTGCTTCAACCGTCGCCGATGTTGCAGCAGCAGATGGCATGGTCACACAAGCACTTCGCGGTTTGCTCGCAGTCGCTGAGGCGTACCCAGATCTAAAGGCTTCATCTAACTTTCTCTCACTGCAAGAAGAACTTTCAACTACTGAAAATAAAGTTGCCTTTGCTCGCCAGTTCTATAACGATAATGTTCGCAATTTAAATACCGCTGTAAAAACTATCCCCACCAGCTTTTTTGCAGGCTTTGCCAAGGTTTCAGAGCGTGAATTTTATGAAGTGGAAGATCCACAATCACGTAATGCGCCAAAGGTCACTTTTTAATAGCGAATGGCAACTCAAGATTTTCGTGCTCAACAGAGCGCAAATAAAGGCAAGACTTATTTTCTTCTTGCCTCGATGGGTTTATTAACTGGCCTTGTTGCATATGCCGCGCTGACTTACTTCGGCGCTGGCACATCCACATTTATGGTGCCACTCGCCGTGGGGATTTCCTTAATTGGCGTCTGGGGTTCGTATTACGGATCTGACAAATTGGTAATCACCATGACTGGTGCAAAGTTAATTCAGCGCGAAGATAACCCAGAATTATTTAATGTGATTGAAGAAGTGGTAATCGCTAGCGGTCTTCCAATGCCAAAGGTCGCAATTGTTGTTGACACCGCGCCAAATGCATTTGCTACTGGACGCGACCCAGAACATGCACTTATCGCCTTCACCACTCGCATTTTGGAAGTTATGGACCGCGATGAGTTGCAAGGCGTGATTGCACACGAGATGTCACACGTTGCAAATCGCGACACTTTGGTTTCTGCGGTTGCTGCCACAACTGCAGGAGCGATTGCAATACTAAGTGATTTCTTAATGCGCATGATGTGGTTCGGTGGAGGCCGGCGCGATCGCGACAGCAACGCGAATCCAATTGCGCTAGTTCTATCGCTTATTGTTTTGATTCTGGCACCTATCGCCGCAACGCTATTAAAGAGCGCAATTTCTCGCCGCCGCGAATCTTTAGCCGATGCAACTGCAGTTTCATTTACCCGCAATCCAGCCGGACTTCGTAAAGCGCTAGAAGTTCTGGCAGCGGATTCAACAATCGTGCGCCAAAAATCTAATGCCGTTGCCCATATCTGGATTGAGTCTCCGTTGGACGGAAAAGCCGTGTCGAAGATGTTTTCTACTCACCCACCTATCGAAGAGCGCATCGCAACGCTACGCGCGATGGAGTCTTTGGGAAGTTAGTTACCGAGTGGAAAGAAGAGCGTAAACGCTGCGCCTTTACCTAATTCAGATTCAACGCTTACTTGACCGGCATGAGCGCGCATAACAGCATCAACGATTGATAAACCAAGTCCTGTTCCTTCACCATCTTGGCGAACGCGTGAACTATCTGCGCGATAGAAGCGCTCAAAGATTCGCTCCTGATCTTGGCTAGTAAGGCCAGGTCCGTTATCTGCAATTCGAACTCGCACACCATCTTCGCTTTGCGCAATTGACACATCAATTGTCGTACCTGTTGGTGTGTGAGTACGCGCATTAGCAAGCAAGTTAGCTACTACTTGGTGAATGCGATCGTTATCTCCAAGTGCGTAAATTTCCTCAGCTGGTTTATCAAAACGAACTACATGGTTTGGCCCTGCTGCACTAGCAGATGCAACGGCATCGCTTACCAATTTTGTTAAGTTAACAGGTTCAGATTTCATTTCACGAGATTGATCGAGGCGGGCCAGTAATAATAAATCTTCAACAAGTGAACCCATTCGCTTAGATTCGCTTTCAATCCGCCCAATTAACTCTTTAGTCTTCTCTTCGCCCTCAACTGCACCTTGGCGATGTAATTCGGCGAAGCCACGAATTGCAGTGATTGGAGTGCGAAGCTCGTGTGAAGCATCTGCAACAAAGCGCCGCAACTTGCTCTCACTTTCGACGCGAGCAGAGAAAGATTCTTCAATTCGTCCCAACATTGTGTTTAAAGTATTTACCAAACGGCCGACCTCTGTATTTGGTTTTACATCTGGCAAACGAGCAGTCAAATCACCTTCAGCGATTCTTTCTGCAGTTGCTTCAACAGTTTCAAGCGGGCGTAGCCCAACTTTAATAACTTTGCGCGATGCCAGTGCGATAAATAAAATCATGGCTAACCCAATTAAAATAAATAAACCTTGCAAGCGACGCAGGGTCCGATCGATATCCTCAAAAGATTGTGCGACTACGACCGTACTCAATCCAGAGGGCAAGCGCTGGGCAATTACACGAAAATCCGAGTTCGGTGCTTCTATAGTAAATGGTCGATTGGCGCGCGCAATAACTTGCTCAGGGGTAATTGACTGCAGGTAACTAGTAATTTCAGTGCTATTTAAATCGCCACCGATTTGGCCAAGGACAATTCCCGCTGGACCAATTAAAGTGACTGAAATCGATGTTGGCACGCGCTGCAACGGAACTTCAGCTGCCGGCGAAGCACTTCTTTTGCTCTTACTTTCTGGTTCGTTCTCGCGCGCTTCGTGTGCGATTCCTGCCCGATCTACGCGCGGAAGTGATCCACCGGCGATACCTGATAATTCTGCATCCATTTGATGTGTTAAGTAAGAACGCAGCAGCGTTTGTGCGGCAACATCTGATGCAACAAAGCCCATTGCAGAAAGGAGCACAACGCCCAAAGTTAGGCGGTTAAGTAAACTCCAATTTGAAAATGAGCTATTCATTTATTTCGCAGCTGGCAATCTCAGTCGGTAACCAACGCCACGAACGGTATGGATTAACGGAGGATCGAAAGAGTCAATCTTTTTGCGCAGATAAGAAATATAAGTTTCAACAATTCCCGCATCTCCACGGAAATCATATTGCCAGACGTGATCTAAAATTTGAGATTTTGAAACAACACGATCAGCATTGATGAGTAAGTAACGCAGCAATTGGAATTCAGTAGGAGATGTTTCTAGCAATATTCCTGCGCGATGAACTTCGTGAGTTGCTTCATTTAATTCAAGATCAGCAAAACGAATCTTTTCGTCATCTGTGTCAATTTCCACGACGCCAATGCGGCGCAGAAGTGCACGCAAACGCGCGACCAACTCTTCTAAACTAAATGGCTTAGTCATGTAATCATCTCCGCCGATTGTTAAACCGGCGACCTTATCTTCCATGCCATCTTTTGCAGTTAAAAATAAAACTCCAATGTTTAAACCTTCACTGCGTAATTGCCGGCAGACTTCAAATCCATCAAGATCAGGCAACATCACATCAAGGACAACTGCCTGGGGTTTAAATTCTTCCGCGATAGTTAAAGCTTCAGATCCAGTCGCTGCAGTGCGCACATCAAAACCAACAAAGCGCAGGCTGGTGGAAATTAGGTCGCTGATACTTTTCTCATCATCGACTACAAGGATGCGGTAAGAAGTTTTGCTTTCAATAGTTGCCATGGTTTGAGAATGCTCCCATGACCTGAGAGAACGCTGAGAATGGGGTTAAATTATCGCCATTTACTCGGTCGATTACGCTTGGCTTATCTCCACTTAGTCGCGAGGCTGAATCCAACCCCCACGAAGCTAAAGCCGATAATCATGTTCCAAGCGCCGATACCAGGGATCGGAAAGCGAGTCTGAGTCACGTAGAAGATGACGATCCAGAAGAGGCCGATCAAGAAATTAGCGACCATTACAGGCGCCAACCAACGTGGGCTCTCGAGCGGGCCATGTGGCTGCGCCTCGTGGATCAACTCTTCGTGAACGTGGCGCTCTTGGACCTTCTTACGCAATTTCGACTTAGGCATGGCTAAAGGTTACAGGCTAAATCGAATACTGGAAACAGCGATCGCCACTCACCTGCCAGAATTGGGCCATGGCCCGCATCCTTGTCGTCGATAACTACGACTCCTTTGTCTTTAACTTAGTGCAGTACCTGGGCCAACTTGGGGCCGAGTGCACCGTTACACGCAATGATGAAGTCGCAGCAAGTGAAGCAAGTGGCTACGACGGGGTTTTAATTTCGCCCGGGCCCGGAACACCCGAGGCGGCAGGTGTAAGTATCGAGATGATCAAATACTGCGCCGAAAAGAAGATTCCACTCTTTGGAGTTTGTTTAGGACATCAAGCAATTGGCGTAGCTTTCGGTGCAACTGTTTCGCGCGCGCCAGAACTTTTGCACGGAAAGACTTCGCAAGTAAATCACCAAGGTAAGGGCGTGTTAGTTAATTTACCGTCGCCATTTACCGCAACTCGTTATCACTCACTTGCCGTTGAACGCGAAACAGTGTCAGATCAACTTGAGATTACCGGTGAAACAGAATCTGGCGTTGTGATGTCATTGCGTCATAAGACTTTGCCGATTGAGGGAGTGCAGTTCCATCCGGAATCAGTTTTAACCGAACACGGGCATTTGATGTTGGCAAATTGGTTGACACAATGCGGAGATAAGAACGCGCTCGCTAAATCGGTTGGACTTTCTCCTGTTGTTGGACGCAGCTCTTAAATTACGGGGCTTTATTAATAGTAATAGTTACTGACTTACCAATAGTTTGTGTTGTGCCTGGATCAGGTGCTTGGCGAATTACAACTCCTGGTGTTTGTGCCGCATCGTAATCGTTAAATTCGCGAACCAAGAAACCAGCTTGAATCAGCAGAGTTTTGGCTTGTATCGCTTCGATTCCAATTAGATTCGGTACTTCTACTTCACCGCTAGCAATTGTTAGTACAACGCCCGTACCTGCGGTAACTGTGGAACCTGCTTCTGGAGTAACTTTTAAAACGGTTCCTTGAACTTCATCCGATGGTGCAGCTTCAGTTTTTGAGATAACCAAACCTGCGGCGGCAAGGATGGTCCGCGCATCAATTAAAGATTTTCCAATCAATCCATCAGGAACGGTTGCATCACCTGGACCATCAGAAATAGTCAGAGTTACTGCAGAACCCTGCTTTATCTGCGTTGTCGCAAGTGGAATCTGGCTCGCCACGCGATCTTTAGGAATACGTGGATCGTGCGCGCGTTGGATAGTGATTGTCAGACCCGGCAGCAGAGCGCGCGCTTGCGTTTCAGTTAAACCAACGACATTCGGAATTTCATTTCCGAGCGATGGAGTAGATCCTCCATTTAGGGAAAGTCCCACGATTGCCGCGACGCCAGCTGCAACAACTGCGATGCCCGAGATAATTGCTGTGCGCCGACTCACTAGTGGTGCGCGTGCAACTTTGGTAGAAATATTTTGCCCGGCGCGAATCTTATTTATATCTTCCAACATCGCACTTGCCGATGCGTAACGATCTTCTGGTTTCTTCGCGAGTGCAACTGTCAATAAAACTTCCACGCTTTCTGGCAGATCCGGTTGCAATTGACGAGCCGGTGTTAAAACACCAGAAACATGTTGGTAAGCAATCGATACTGGAGTTTCGCCGGTAAATGGAGGGCGTCCAGTTAAAAGTTCAAATAACAAACATCCAGTTGAGTAAATATCTGTAGGAGCATCTGCGATTTCACCAAGGGCTTGTTCTGGAGATAGATATTGTGCGGTGCCAACCACGTTCCAGGTGCTAGTTAAAGTTGCGCCTAAATCATCCATGGCGCGCGCGATTCCAAAATCCATCACCTTAACGTCGCCCTTATTTGTAATCATTACGTTGGCTGGTTTTATATCACGGTGAACAATTCCGCGTTGATGTGAATACTCCAGCGCTGCAAGTATGCCGGCGCCAATTTCTAGCGCGCGATCAAGCGGCAACCGTTCGCCATCATGAATTAATTCGCGAAGTGTGTGGCCAGAAACTAACTCCATCACAATGTATGGCGCTGGTTCTTCACCCGAGTCATAAACTGCAACGATTCCCGGGTGGTTAAGTCCGGCTGCCGCTTTCGCTTCTTTTCTAAAGCGGGCGACGAAGGTTGAATCTTTTGCCAAATCGCTGCGCAGAATTTTTACCGCTACTTCGCGCGATAAACGCTGGTCTTGCGCGATATAAACATCAGCCATTCCGCCTGTACCGATCATCGCACCTAGTTGGTAGCGGCCGCCTAATACTTTATTCATCATGCTTTAGCCGCTCCCAACCTTTCAACGTTGCCGACGCTCGATTCCACCAGATCGGCGAGAATTATCGTGACGTTATCAGGTGCGCCGTTTATATATGTGGCATCTATCAAGGCATCTACCGCTGCCGCAGCGTCTTTACCTTTAATCAAAGATTTAATTTCCTTATCGCTTAAAACTCCAGTTAACCCGTCGCTACATAATAGGTAGCGATCCTTAATTTTTCCTTCGAAGATATGAAGAGATGGCTCGAGATTGCCTTCGCCCATTAGCGCTTGGGTGAGCATCGATCTTTGCGGATGAACCTGCGCATCTGATTCAGAGATAATCCCTTTACTTAGCAGCTCTTGCAGAACTGTGTGATCTGCGCTCAATTGCTCAAAGTCATTTCCGCGTAGGCGATAAGCCCGCGAATCGCCCACGTGGAGCAATGAAATTTCCGCCTCATTTATAAAGAGCGCCGTCAGCGTTGTTCCCATTCCCGCCAGCTGCGGTTCATCTTGGGTTACTGCATGAATTTGGCTATCGATGGTGTGAAGCGAGTTGAGGAATAAATCACTCGCAGATTCGCTATCTACATCTGCGTTAATAAAAGTTGGCGCAATTTCCGAGAGCGTATTTATCGCAACCGAAGATGCAACTTCGCCCCCGGCGTGGCCACCCATTCCATCTGCAACGGCGATTAATTGCGAACCAATCAGAGCAGAATCTTCATTGCCATTGCGCACCAAACCGACAGCAGAACGCGCTGTGCATTGAAAGTAAAGCCGGCTCATACCGCTTAGCCTAATGGTGTTAATCTCGAACTATGAAGATCTACGCTCATCGCGGGGCATCTCAAGACTTTCCTGAGATGACGATGGCTGCATATGAAGGCGCGGTAAAGCAAGGCGCTGATGGCTTCGAATGCGATCTCCGATTAAGTAACGATGGAGTTGCGGTTTTATGGCATGACGCAGATTTGGAGCGTTGCGCAAATAACAAAGCAGTGGTTTCCGGAAGCACATATGCGCAGCTGAAAGAAATTTACCCGCAGATACTTACCATTGATGAGATCTTAGATTTTGCAATATCTGCAAAGAAGTCACTTCTTCTAGAGACAAAACACCCAGTTCCGTCACGTACTGCGATTGAAGATGTATTGGTTGCCAAGATTAAGTCGGAAGCAAAACGAATTAAGAGCGCTGAGATTGAAGTCAATGTAATGTCATTTTCTTGGTTAGCGATCGAACATATAAAACAACTTGATAAAAATATTGAAACAACATATTTATTAAACAACTACATGCCCTGGATTAATGCGCGATATTCGTCGGCTAGATCCCTGGGACCAGAAATTACACACTTGCAAAAAGATCCCGGCTTGGCAAAGCGAATAAAAGACTCTGGCCGAAAGTTAAATGTTTGGACCGTAGATCAACCATCCGATATTCGGCTCTGTTATGACTTAGGAGTGGACAATTTAATTACTGACCGCCCAGGCTTTGTGCGTGAATTCTTGAGTACTATTTAAGTAACGATTTAATTAGGGATCAGCGCCTACTTATTAACAGGTATCCTTAACCAGTGAGCGCATCAGAAAGCCAGAGATTTGCCTATTTGGGTCCAGTTGGGACTTTTACTGAGGCTGCGCTAAAGAAGATCACCTGTGATTCTGATGTCTTAATTCCATTTGCAAATGTCACGGCCGCGCTAAATGCGGTGCGTACAGGAGATGCACAATTTGCGCTGGTACCAATTGAGAATTCCGTAGAAGGTGTAGTCGCTCGCACACTTGATGAGCTTGCAACAGGGGATCCTTTAACAATCTCGGGGGAAGTAACTCTGCCGGTTTCATTCGCCATTATGACAAAACCCGGAACGACTAAATTTTCTCGAATCGGCACACACCCGCATGCCGAATCTCAATGCCGTGCATATATTGCTAAGAATTATCCGAACGCAGAAATTGTCCCGACTAACTCAACATCAGCGGCAGCGGAGCTAGTCAGTAACGGTGAATTAGATGCGGCAATTGCATCGAGTTCTGCGGCGCCACACTTTGGTTTAGAAATCATCGCTGAAGACATTGGCGATAACACTGGAGCGGTAACTCGCTTTATCTGCGCCCAGAAGCCAGGTTGGATTCCTGAAGCTACCGGCAACGACCGCACATCAATTGCAGCATTTATAGATATCGACCATGCAGGAGCCTTGCTGGAGATTTTGCAGGTCTTTGCAAAAAATAGCGTAAACCTGACATTTATCCAGAGTCGTCCCACTGGTCGCGAATTAGGTCACTACCATTTCATTATTGATGTTGAAGGTCATATCAGTGATCCATCAGTCGGCGACAGCATCGCAGAACTGCGCGAGATTTGTGACGACATCAGGTTCTTAGGTTCTTATCCAAGAGAGGCGCAATAACAATGATCGATATTAAATTTTTGCGCGAAAACCCTGATCTTGTGCGCGCTTCACAGAAAGGTCGCGGCGAAGATGTTGCGATCGTCGATAAGGTCATAGCAATTGACGATATCCGTCGCGTAGCGCTGGCTGAATTTGAAACCTTACGTGCGCAGCAGAACGCCTTATCTAAATCCGTTGGCGCAGCTAAAGGCGATGAAAAAGCCGCTCTACTTGAAAGCGCGAAAGCTCTTGCTGACAAAGTAAAGGCGGCTGATGCTAAACGGACCGAAGTTGAAGCCCAAGCTAGCGCACTCGTTTTACAACTCTCAAACTTATTAGATCCAGAAGCGCCTATTGGTGGCGAGGCGGACTTTGTAGTTTTAGAACACGTTGGAACACCACGTGACTTTGCAAAAGATGGATTTGAAGCAAAAGACCATGTTGAACTCGGCAAGTTACTTGGAGCGATTGATACTGAACGTGGTGCAAAAGTTTCTGGCTCACGCTCATATTATTTAACTGGCGTCGGCGCTTTGTTGGAATTTGCACTTGTTAACTATGCAATTCAAAGCGCGCTTAAGGCAGGCTTTAATCCAGTTATTCCGCCAGTTCTAGTTAAACCTGCCGCGATGGAAGGCACTGGTTTTCTTGGACAAGCAGCTGAAAATATTTATCACCTGGAAAAAGATGATTATTACTTAGTCGGTACAAGTGAAGTTCCGATTGCGGCATATCACATGGATGAAATCCTGCCGGCGGAAAAACTTCCGTTACGTTATGCCGGATATTCAACTTGCTTCCGCCGCGAAGCCGGAACATATGGCAAAGATACCCGCGGAATTATTCGCGTACATCAATTTGATAAAGTTGAAATGTTCTCATTCTGTAAACCAGAAGATGCTAAGGCCGAACATGCCCGACTCTTGCAATGGGAGAAAGATTTCTTTAACGCAATCGAAATCCCTTTCCGCGTTATCGATGTGGCATCTGGTGATTTAGGCTCAAGTGCAACTCGCAAATTTGATATTGAGGCTTGGATTCCTACCCAGAACGCATATCGTGAAGTTACAAGTACTTCTAACTGCACTGAATTCCAAGCCCGACGTTTAAATATTCGTTACAAGGATGGCGACGGAACAAAGCCTGTAGCAACCTTAAATGGCACGCTTGTGGCGATCCCACGCACAATCGTTGCGATTTTAGAGAACCACCAAAATTCAGATGGGACTGTAAATGTTCCTGCCGTGCTGCAACCATTCCTCGGAATGAAGAGATTCGAGCTTGTGTGAGTGATCGCCGCCCCAAATTAATTGCAACAGATTTAGATGGCACGATAGTTCCGCACAATGAAGGAATATCACATCGCACAATCGCAGCATTTACCAAAGCTCGTGATTTAGGTATAGAAATCTTCTTTGTCACTGGGCGCCCACCTCGCTGGATGGGAGATGTTCGCGAAGCATTCGATTTTGGTACTGCAATTTGTTGTAACGGCGGAGTTCTTTATGACATGCACGACGATAAAGTTTTAGAAGAATGGATGATTCAACCAGCCGAATTGCAGCAAGCGGTAGATATTCTGCGAAAAACTATTCCCAAAGTTTCTTTTGCTGTTGAATCAAACGATCATTTCCATCGCGAAAAGGCTTACATCCCGCGATGGGATATCGGGATGGATGACATCGGTGTTGAAAGAATAGATTCGGTAACTAATCGACCAGCACTCAAGTTACTCGCGCGACTTTCCCAAGAAGAAATATCTGCAGATGAAATGTTGGCGCTAGCTACTCCAGCTCTGCAGGGAGTTGTAAACGTAACGCACTCTGCAAATAATGATTCACTCCTTGAAGTGTCTGCACTTGGTGTATCTAAAGGCGAAACTTTGGCGATGATGGCATCTCGCATCGGATTAACAGCAAAAGATTGTGTTGCATTTGGTGATAATCCAAATGACTTTTCTATGTTGCAATGGGCCGGGCGCTCATATGCAATGATCGATGGCCATCACGCCGGCCCTGCAAATGCGAAAGATGTAGCGCCACCTCATAATCAAGATGGCGTAGCTATCGTTATTGAAAAACTCCTCGAACTTCCGCAGTAATACCTGCCGATTTTTAATGCTTACCAAGTTCGGGTAATCTCTCCCACGGAGGGCTCGCATAGCGGCCGAGTGCACCGGTCTTGAAAACCGGCAAACGAAAGTTTCGTGGGTTCAAATCCCACGCCCTCCGCCATTTTTCTCTTTACCTGTGGCTGACTTCATAGCCTGTCTGCGGGGTTACACCTAGCGGCTTTTCTTATTCAAGCGCACACTTCTCCTTAAGCAATCTTTAAGCCAAAGGGGAAGCAATGTCCGGAGTCTTTTCTCCAACCCGCGCCAAGATTAAAGAGCGCACGCTTCGCACAGATAAGTGGTGGCTAGAACCAGCTATAACCTTTGGAGTTTTATTTTCTTTCATTATTTATGCGACTTTCCGTGCATTCGAAGGCGATAACTATTTCGTCGAACCGCTGATCTCTCCTTTCTATTCACCTTGTCTTTCACAGGCTTGCGTCGCGGGTTCAACAGTGTTCGGCTGGACACCAGTAAGTGCAGAAATATTTAACTTCGCACTTTCACCAGCGCTAATCATTTTGATCTTCCCACTTGGCTTCCGCATGACTTGTTACTACTACCGCAAGGCTTACTACCGTGCATTTTGGTTATCACCACCTGCTTGTGCAGTTGCCGAACCACACACCAAATACACCGGCGAAACTCGCGCCCCACTTATTTTGCAGAACGCACACCGCTGGTTCTTCTACGCCGGATTAATCTTTAACGTATTCCTTACTTATGACGCAGTTATCTCTTTCAAGAACGATGAAGGCCAGTGGGGACATGCCAGCGTTGGTTCACTTGTATTACTAGTTAGCTCAACACTTTTATGGTTCTACTCACTTTCTTGCCATACCTGCCGTCACACAGTTGGTGGCCGCTTAAAACATTTCTCAGCGCATCCAATTCGCTACAAGTTATGGACTTGGGTTTCAGCGCTTAATCACAAACATCAGCAATTTGCTTGGTACTCACTTGCCGGCGTTGCCTTCGCCGATATCTACGTTCGCCAAGTCGCAACTGGCGCCTGGACCAATTTCTACTTCTTCTAAGGGATGCCAATTAATATGACAACAGATAAAGCAGTGCTCGAGCGTTATAAGTATGACGTTCTTGTAATCGGTGCCGGCGGCGCAGGTTTGCGCGCAGCGGTTGAGGCGCGTGAATCAGGCCTGCGCGTTGCAATCATCTGTAAGTCACTATTCGGCAAGGCCCACACCGTTATGGCAGAAGGTGGCGCAGCTGCCTCAATGGGAAACGCCAATTCCAACGATAACTGGATGGTGCACTTTCGCGACACGATGCGCGGTGGAAAATTCTTAAATCATTTCCGTATGGCAGAACTTCACGCCAAAGAATCGCCAGATCGCATCTGGGAACTGGAAATGTGGGGCGCGCTCTTTGATCGCACCAAAGAAGGAAAGATTAGCCAACGTAACTTCGGTGGCCACGAATATCCACGCCTTGCCCACGTTGGTGATCGCACTGGACTTGAGCTAATTCGCACCATGCAACAGAAGATCGTCGCTCTGCAACAAGCAGATAAGCGCGAACACGGTGATTACGAATCACATATAAAAGTCTTCGCTGAGTTAACAATTACTGAAATTCTTAAAGAGAACGGCAAGATTGCTGGCGCTTATGGTTACTGGCGCGAATCAGGGTCAGAAGTTTTATTTGAAGCACCTGCAGTAATTATTGCTACTGGTGGAGTCGGAAAGACTTTTAAAATTACCTCAAATTCTTGGGAAGGCACTGGCGATGGCCATGCACTTGCCTTAAAGGCTGGCGCTAATTTAGTCGATATGGAATTTTTACAGTTCCACCCAACCGGAATGGTCTGGCCACCATCTGTTCGCGGAATTTTAGTTACCGAATCCGTGCGCGGTGAAGGTGGAATTCTTACCAATATAAATGGTGAGCGCTTTATGTTTAAGTACATCCCAGATGTATTTAAGGATAAGTACGCCGACAATGAAGAAGAAGCCGATCGTTGGTATGTCGATCAAGATAATAATCGCCGTCCCCCAGAGTTGCTGCCCCGCGATGAAGTAGCGCGCGCGATCAACACTGAAGTTAAAGCAGGGCGCGGAACCGAACACGGCGGTGTATTCCTAGATGTTTCCAAGCGCATTTCTGCTGAAATTATTAAGAAGCGCTTGCCATCTATGTGGCACCAGTTCTACGAGCTAGCTGGCGTTGATATTACAAAAGAGGCGATGGAAGTCGGCCCAACTTGTCACTATGTAATGGGTGGCGTTGAAGTAGAGCCAGATACTGCGTCTGCTGTCGGAGTTCCAGGTTTATTTGCCGCAGGTGAAGTTGCCGGTGGAATGCACGGTTCAAATCGTCTTGGTGGTAATTCACTTTCAGATCTCTTGGTCTTTGGTCGTCGCGCAGGCATGGGCGCTGCGGCATATGTTAAACAGAACAGCACTGCATTAGTATCTGATGCGACCGTTGCTGCGGCTGCGGCACGTATTGAAGCGCCATTTGCGCGCAGCGGTGGCGAGAACTCGTACTCACTTCATGCTGAATTGCAAGAAGTCACTCACAACTTGGTCGGAATCATTCGCACAGGTACTGAATTAAAAGAAGCGATTGAAAAGATTGCCGAAATCAGAAAGCGCAGCGCCAACGTGGCCGTATCTGGTGGACGTAAGTTCAATCCGGGCTTCCACTTGGCATTTGATCTAGACAATATGTTGTTGGTCGCCGAAAGTACTGCCAAGTCCGCGATTAGCCGCGAAGAATCCCGCGGCGGACATACTCGTGATGATTTCCCAGGTATGAATTCAAATTGGCGCCAGAGCAACCACATCGCATCATTTGATGGCACACAGGTAAGTGTGCGCAAACAAGCGCTGCCATTTATGCCAAAGGAGCTCTTCGACCTCTTTGAAGTCGATGAACTTAAGAAGTACATGACACCGGAAGAAATTGCGAAAGGCGGTTCCAACTAATGGCGCGCAAATTAAACCTTCGCATTTGGCGAGGAGATGCAACAGACGGTGGCCTTAAAGATGTACAAGTAGATGTCAACGAAGGCGAAGTCGTCCTTGATGTAATTCACCGCGTGCAAGCGACCCAAATGGGTGATTTAGCGGTTCGTTGGAACTGCAAGGCCGGCAAGTGCGGATCTTGTTCAATGGAGATTAACGGCAAGCCACGCTTGGCGTGTATGACACAGGTTGCCTCATTTGGCGAAGATGAAACTATTACCGTCACGCCACTTCGCGCATTCCCAGTTATTAAAGATCTGGTAACCGATGTCTCTTTTAACTACAAGAAAGCGATGGAGATCCCAGCGTATGAACCACCTAAAGATCTCAAGCCTGGTGAAGCTCGTATGCAGCAGGTTGATGTTGAGCGCTCGCAAGAATTCCGTAAATGTATTGAGTGCTTCCTATGTCAGGATGTTTGCCACGTAGTCCGCGATCACGAAGAGAATAAGAAATCATTTGCTGGTCCACGCTTCTTTATCCGCATCGCAGAGCTTGATATGCACCCACTTGATACTTTGAAAAACCGTAAGCGCAAAGCGCAAGAAGAACACGGTCTTGGAATGTGTAACATTACCAAGTGCTGTACTGAGGTTTGCCCAGAGCACATTAAGATCACCGATAACGCGATCATTCCGATGAAAGAGCGCGTAGTTGATATTAAATACGATCCAGCTCGTATGTTTGCAGGGCTGTTAAAGAGAGAAAAGCGCAACTAAAGATGAACCCACTGCTACTGATCGCCATAGGCGGCGTGGCGGGATCGTTATTGCGCTGGCAGCTAATCGAAGTTCTGCCATCTCTGGCGCTAGGCGTATTTGTTGTAAATCAATTAGGTGTCTTGGTTGCCGGAATAGTTGCCCATCGAATTTCAGCAACACCATCTCAAAAACTATTCTGGATAACAGGCTTTGCTGGCGGCTTTACCACCCTGTCTTCACTCGCCTTTGTTCTTCAAGGCACGACTTTAATTAGCGGCCTTGGATACGCCTTTGCTTCACTCCTAATCAGCTTGCTTATATTGAATTTAGTTAGAGGTAAGAGCCGCGCATGAGAGTTATCTACTTCATATTAGGAGCCGGAATCGGCTCCCCGCTGCGATATTTAATAGATAAGTTCTTTCGGGCTAAATATAAATTTCCCGTTGGCATCCTGATTGTAAATACCATTGGCTCATTTGTTTTAGGTTTAACACAGTTAAATTATTTTGTAATGGGCTTCTGTGGTGCATTTACTACTTGGTCAGCTTTTATGCTCGATGTAGATCAGAATTTACAAAACCGTAAGCAAGTAACGCTAAATATCATTTTAACTTTTGCATTATCAATTACTGCAATTGCAGCAGGTTTAGCGCTTAATTAAGTATTGCAGCCATCCAAGCTTCAATTGCATCTGGGTGACGTGGAATGTCTTCGCTTAAGTTGCGGCAACCATCTGCGGTAACGATGACATCATCTTCAATTCGGATACCGATTCCGCGAAATTCTGGCGCAAATAGTTCATCATCAGGTTGGATATAAAGACCTGGCTCAACAGTCAAAACCATTCCCTCCTGCAAAATTCCATCGCGGTACATATCTTGGCGAGCGTGTTCGCAATCGTGAACATCTAGACCCAAGTGATGGCTCACTCCATGAAGAGTCCAACGGCGATGTAGTCCGACTTCCGGCTTCATAGATTCTTCAGCGCTGACCGTTAAGACGCCCATATCTGCCAAACCTTCGGCAAGAACGCGTTGCGCTGCTCGGTTTATTTCTAAGAATTGAACTCCGGGCTTTACCGCAGCAAAACCAGCGAGTTGAGCCTCATAAACCAACATATACAAGGCACGTTGAGCTGGCGTGAACTTTCCATTCACCGGCAAAGTGCGAGTTATATCCGCGGTGTAATAAGAATCCATTTCGACGCCAGCATCGAGAAGCAACAACTCTCCATTGCGAACCGCGCCATCGTTGCGAATCCAGTGAAGTACGCAGGCATGTGATCCCGAAGCGGCAATTGTTGTGTATCCAATGTCGTTACCTTCTAATCGAGCACGCCCGAAGAATGCACCTTCCACAATTCGCTCGCCACGCGGATGTCCTGCTGCAGCAGGCATAGCTGCGATTACATCGCTAAATCCGCGACCAGTCGCATCCACAGCAGCCTGCAATTCGCCAACTTCGTAGCCATCTTTTACCAAACGTTGTTCAGATGTAAAGGTGAGGAATTCTGGCTCTTTAGCGCTCTTTGAAATTAACTTATCCATCAGCGCATCTTCGCCGCGAATCAATAAAGTCTCTTTACTAAAACGAAGAAGGTCTTCAATCTTTTCTACATCGCGAGTTGGGATTTGATAAACAGCATTGGCTTCATCGAGTGTGAAGTGGCGACCGACCCAGAGTTCGCCATATTTACGATCGGTATAAAAAGCATCGGTTTCGCGAGTTGATCGCGGATGGAGATAAAGATATGAATCGTGGCCACCAGCTTCATTTGGTTCCATCACCAATACTGAATCTGGAACCGCATCAGATCCTTGAACGCCGCTGTAGTAAGCAAAAGCGCTATGTGGGCGGAAGGCATATTCGGTGTCATTAGATCTGGTTTTGAAATTACCTGAGGGAATCACTAGGCGAATACTTGGAAACGCTGCAGATAAAACTTGGCGACGTGTGAATGCGTAAGTAACAACTTCAAGTGGTTGCAGCCCTTCAAGATTTGAAGGCGCCCAACCGGTGCGCATAAATTCTGCATAGCCGGCAGGAGGTGCAACATCGTAAGATCGCACTTCGTTAACTTCTGGGGCTTCCACCTTCTCGTTCATATCGCTAAGAGTACAGAACAAGCAATAATAAGTAACCATCTAACTTTGGTATTGACCTTGATCTATTTGCGCATAGAGTTAAGGCACTATGTCGATGAATACGCGGGAAATTGCTGATTTAGCGCGTGAAATCCGCCTACAAATCCTTCACACGATTAAGGGCGCTGGCATGGGCCATATCGGAGGTGACTTCTCTGTCACAGATATTTTGGCAACGCTCTTTGGTGCAGTTTTAAAAGTTGATCCAAAAGAACCAAATAAAGCTGATCGCGATCGCTTAATTTTAAGTAAAGGCCATGCCGCGGTTGCCCTTTATTCAACCTTGGCTCTGCGTGGCTTTTTTCCTGTTGAAGATTTAAAAACTTTTGCGCAACCTTTAAGTAAGTTAAATGGTCACCCCAACCGCAATAAGGTACCGGGCGTTGAATCAAATACTGGCCCACTTGGCCACGGTTTCCCAATCGCAGTCGGTACAGCGATCGGCGCGCAGTTAGCGAAAAATGGCAGCCGCACATTTGTAATTATGGGTGATGGTGAATTGCAGGAAGGAAGCAACTGGGAAGCAGCTATGTTTGCTGGACACCGTAAGCTTACAAATTTAATTGCAGTGGTAGATCGCAACGGTTTCCAACAAGGTAGCCCGACTTCAAAGACAAATGAACTTGATCCGCTTGATAAGAAATTTGAATCATTTGGCTGGGAAGTTGTAGTTCTTGATGGCCACGATTATTCAGCGTTGTTAAAAGCTTTTACTGATCCGCAGAGTAAGCCGCGTGTCGTAATCGCTCAGACCACAAAGGGTAAAGGCGTTGACTTCATGGAAGGCAAAGCTGAGTGGCACCATAAAGTTCCATCGACTGAACAATATGAAGCAGCGCTTGAACAAGTGGGTAAGCAATGAGCGAAAAATTGGAAGAATTCGATAATCGCATAATTTTCGCCAAGACCTTAATTGCTCTGGCATCTGAGAATCCAAAGATTGTGGTTGTCTGCAACGACTCAGTCGGTTCAAGTAATTTAACTGAGTTCCGCGACCTCTTTCCGGATCGTTTGATTGATGTCGGAATTGCAGAACAAAATATGGTCGGCGTCGCAGCAGGGTTGGCGAATGCCGGATTTACGCCATTTGTATGCGCTGCAGCTCCGTTTTTAACTGGCCGCGCTCTAGAACAAATTAAAGCTGACGTTGTTTATACCCGCACCAATGTAAAACTCTGCGGCATGAGCCCTGGAATTTCCTACGGTGAACTCGGTCCAACACATCACTCGATCGAAGATATTGCTTGGATGCGTGCACTTGATTCGCTGCCAATTGTTTTGCCAGCAGATGAAGCGCAGACAGAAGGCGCAGTTCGCTGGGCGGCAAATACAAATGGCCCAGTCTTTATGCGTATCGGACGCTTCAAAGTTCCGTCAGTTTCGCAAGGACAAAGCCCAGCGTTTATTCCTAATAAAGCGATGCGCATTGTTGATGGCATTGATATTTCTATCATTGCAACCGGCACTTTGGTTTCGCGCGCAGTTGCAGCAGCGGAGCAGCTAAAAGCTGATGGAATCTCGGCACGTGTAATTAATCTTTCAACCGTTTCACCGCTTGATACCGCAGAAATATTGGCAGCCGCTAAAGAAACGAAAGCGCTAATCACTGCTGAAGAATCAGTAACCCGCGGTGGAGTCGGTGGCGCAATCGCTGAGTTTGTGGTGCAGAACCATCCGATTCCGATGAAGTTGATGGGAATTGATTCATTTGCACCAACTGGGTCTGCTTCCTATTTATTAGAACACTTTGGACTTACAGCCGATGCCATCGCCGCTGCGGCGCGAGAACTTTTGAAAAATGGCAGATAACCTCCCCATAATTTTAGCTATCGATCAAGGTAGCGGATCTACAAAAGCACTTGCGATAGATGTAAGTGGAAAAGTCGTTGCCCAGGCTGAAGTTAAAATTACGACAAATTTTCCGCAAGCTGGGTGGGTAGAACAAGATCCTGAAGAGATCTGGCAATCTGTTGTTACGGCAAGTAAAGAGATAACTTGCACTCACAAGATTGCTGCAGTCGGCTTAAGCATTCAGCGCGAATCAGTTTTACTTTGGGATCGCCAAACCGGAATTGCGTTATCTAAGATCATCACCTGGCAAGATCGCAGAGCATCAGAATTAGCGGAAAAACAATTGAAAAACGCTGCCCAAGTTAAGGCAATCAGCGGCCTGGAATTAGATCCGATGTTCTCCGCACTCAAGACGCAATGGTTATTTGAAAATAATGATTACCAAAGCGCAGATATTTGTATCGGAACAATTGACTCTTGGATCGCATTCAAACTGGGTGCAGGGCATATTGTTGAGGCGGGTAGCGCCAGCCGCACTCAGCTATTGGATATCAATACCGGCCAATGGAGCCCAGAACTTCTTTCGATATTCGGCATAGATATTTCGCAACTACCTCGAGTTTGCCCATCCAATAAAAAACATTCCTGCACAAATATGCAGGCGCTCGGGCTAAGTAACGATGTACCGCTATCTGGAATTATGGGCGATTCTCACGCCGCCCTCTTTGCTCACCAAGGTTGGAAGTCTGGAAACTTTAAAGCTACCTTCGGTACTGGAACTTCAATCATGGGTCTTACAGAAAGAAAACCACAGACAATTGCTTGGCAAATTGATAGTCAGATAACCCAAGCCGCCGAAGCCAATATTCTTTCCACTGGTTCAACCTTGGTCTGGTTGGCAGAACTTCTCGGCACAACTCCAGATGATTTAGCGGAGTTGGCGCCAAAATCAACAGAACAAGTGGAGCTCGTTCCAGCATTTAGTGGGTTGGGTGCACCTTGGTGGGATCGCGAAGCAACCGGAACTATTACTGGGCTTACCCGCGGCTCAAAGAGAGCAGATTTAGCAGCTGCAGCGTTGAGATCCACAGCAGCACAAATTAATGATGTTCTCGAAGATTTTGCTAAATCGGATATCACGATTGAAACTCTCTACGCCGATGGCGGAGGTGCGCGGAATCAATTTTTAATGCAGATGTTGGCGGATTTAAGTGGCAAGAAGATTCAATCCTCACAACTCCTTGAACTATCCGCTTTCGGTGCTGCGATGGTTGCATCACTCGGTGCCGGTCTTGCCAAACTTTCGGATCTGGAAAAGATTGAATTGAAATATGACGAGTACCTGCCGAAAATTACCGAGCCAGAGCGGCAAGAAAGGCTTAAATCCTGGAGTAAAGCCTTGGCGGCATCGCGTATGAAAGTTAAGTAAGGCCCTGTTCACGAACGAGTAAACCTCATAAGATTTCAATACAAGAAAAGAAAGCAGGCTAAAAATGGGAAAACTAACTTACGGCGCCGGCATTTGGGCATTTGGCCAATTCGTTGATCGTTATGCCGGAGATGGTTACGGACCAACCCGCACTAGCCAGCAGATGATTGAAGATGCCGCCAAAGTCCCTGGCTTGAAACACCTTGATATAAACGTCCCATTCGATATTCCAGAGCGCACCGCAGTTGAGATCAAGAAGATGCTCGATGACAATGGACTTATCTGCCGTGCAACAACTCCACATATTTATATGCGCGAATATGTAAAGGGCTCATTTACCAACCCGGATACCAAGTTGCGCTCTCAAACCAAAGACCGAGTGCGCGAAGCGATTGCTGCCGCCGAAATTCTGGGCGCGACTTACGTTAAATTTTGGCCGGGCCAAGATGGCTTTGATTTTCCGCTGCAAGCAAATTATTTACAGATATGGGATTACACCATCAACGGTATCCGTGATCTTGCAAATGAAAACCCAAAAGTGCAATTTGCTATTGAATACAAATGCAAAGAACCACGTGTGCGCATGACTCTTGCAACCGCTGCGAAAACTCTCCTTGCAATTAGCGAAATGAAAGTTGATAACGTCGGAATTGTTATGGACTTCGGTCATTCGCTGATGGCGCAAGAAACACCAGCAGAATCACTTCTGCTGATCCATCGCCACGGCAAGTTGGTTAGCGCTGAGCTAAACGATAATTGGCGTGGTTGGGATGATGACCTGCCAGTTGCATCTGTTCACTTATTTGAAACTATCGAATATATGTTGGCACTGCGCAGTATTAATTGGTCAGATCCGATTTTGCTTGATCAATTTCCATTCCGCGAAGATCCAGTGCGCGCACTTACTCGCAGCATCGAAATCATCACTTACCTGGAAGAAGTCTGCGATCGCGTAGATATCAACGCCCTTAATCAGGCTCAGAATTCTCAAGATGCCCTTGCTGCCCAAGCGGTTATTTGGGACGCGCTAATGCAGGAGAAGCGTTTCACCCGATAGCCAACTACCTGTAAACTCTCACCTGTACTTGGAGACGTCGCATAGCCCGGTCGAGTGCGCCTCACTGCTAACGAGGTAAGGTGTAAAAGCCTTCAGGAGTTCAAATCTCCTCGTCTCCGCTATCTTTCACCTTAACGTGGAACCAACCACAAATAACTGACGTTCGCTGACTCGGACATCTCCGCTCTGTTCACCTAACGTATAACTTCTATTTGCTTTGAGTGCGGCAGGTATTCAACTCGTTCCCATAACTTTGCATGATGAGCAGCCTTGATTTCGACGGCAACCGGATTCTTGATGCCCTCGAAGACCAATTTGCATCGGGTGCGGCTCTAAAAAGTGCGACGCAGGCGAAAATTTCAAACGCCATCATCTGTTCATTTTTCACAGGGGATGAGTATTACAAGAGCCATGCTTTGCGGCTCCAGGCAAATCTAGAAGAGCTTGGCATTGCTTATGAATTACGCCAAATCTCAAAGCGTAAAGATGAAGACTGGGCAGATATTTGCCGGAAGAAAGTTGGATTTATAGCTGAAGTTTGTGCGGCAAATCCAAATAAAAAAGTATTTTGGATAGATGTCGACTGCGAGATTTTTTCAATTCCCGATTTCATTCTTCACTCAACTGCAGACATTATTGGTTTTCAACGTGGGTTCAGCGCTCCAGTGAATATTGGATATCAGAGCCGAGGACGTTTCTGGGAGCCTTGCTTCTGGGGAATAAACACAACCGCACAGGCACGAAAGATGGTGGCAGCAGCTGCAGAGTTTGAAACAGCAGCAACGGTAAGAGCAACTGATGACTTCTTCTTTGAAGAAGCCTGGAGAGCCAATTCTCCTAATATGACATTCCAGATAATCCCTTCTAACTGCGCCGTTGATAAGGGCGCAGGAACCCTAGAGAGCCACGAAGTCTTCTTTAGATTTGGTTCTAGTGGGCAAGTAGATAATTTTAAGAAAAAAGTAGAACAGCACACGGGGAATTCAAAGAAGAAGCTCGGGCTAAAGAAACAACTTCTTGAGTTAGCCAAGTTGATTGAAGAGAAATTGCCTGAAAACTTCTCGACAAGGTTGCGCTTATTGGTGGATGCATCAGGAGTAACAGGATTCTTAACTGGCAAGAAACACAATAACCTGAGCGGTGATGCTGTTCGCGACTTGTTAGTGGCGGGTAAAGCAGGAGACCTTATTAAATATAAAGAGGCGCTTGCCATTTTCCGCCGGAAAGTACTGCCAAATAGATATGAAAGTGCAGCTATAGGCGCTGCCGCAAGCTTCTTGGCCTATTCTTCTAAACCCGGAAAAACGAAAATGAAATTATCCTGGTGGGAAAACCCCTACCCTGGAAATTTTGGAGACTGGTTAACGCCATTTATCTTTAGTCATTACACCGACGGCAAAATAAGCTTTCAAGGATTGACGACTCGAGCTTCAAATAAGCACATCGTGAGCTTGGGTTCAGTCGGTAGATTTATTAAGAGTAACTCTGTAGTGGTTGGTACAGGGATAAGCTCAATTAAGCACGCGATCAATCCGAAAGCTGATTTCGTATCAGTGCGGGGACCCCATACAGCAGATTTAATTGTGCAATCCGGCGGACCAAAAGTCGAGAATTTTGGTGACCCGGGTGTAGTTCTTTCGAGAATACTTCCATTAACCCGCGGTGAGACCAACGGCAGAATCGCGCTGGTACGCCACTACACACATCTGCAAGCACCAGTAAAACTCCCAGATAACTGTGATGAATTATCGGTTCAACTTTCACATCCTGACGAAATTATCTCTTTCATTGAAACACTAATTAAATATGAGAGCGTTGTGACAAGTGCGATGCACGTACTGATCACCTGTCAGAGCTACGGTATTCCTTGCGCGCTAGTCGTATTTAAAGGATTTGAAGAATATGTCCACGGTGATGGAATAAAATATATTGATTATGCACTTGGTGCAGATGTTAAAGTTATAAGCCCAACACCGATCAATCCAAAACTGGATTGGCGCGAAATCGAACCGATCACTGAGACAATTAAAATCTCAGATTTAAAGATTTCCGAAGTTGAGATGGCGATTAAAGAAGGACTTCGCCGAGTCTCACTTTAACTATTTCAGGCCTTGATTTGCTCGGTCAAGATCTGCTTGAAAATCTACTTCGACCGCAAATAAATCTGAAATATCTACAGGCTCAATCTGGATGCCATTCTTTTCAATTGCAATTTCCAACCCGCGCTCAAAGTAATCTTGGTCGCCGCAGGCTTTTAGTTGAGCAATAACATCATTTTTATGGCTTGCAGATATGAAGTTGATTCCGACTGCCTCACCGAGTGCTCCTTGCACTGTCTTTGATAGCTCTTTGATAAATCCTTTATCGTCAACTGTGTATTTGACCTCTTCTTCCGCCGTCGCAGATGTATTTACACAGACAAATGATTTTTCAGATTCGATGCGAGAAGCTACTCTTTCCAAAACTTTCGCATCAAATACAACGTCTCCATTTAACCAAAGTACGCCTGATTCCTGACTTGCAAGGAGCGCTTTTAAAAGACTTTTTGAAGTATTTGTTTGGTCATAAACTTCATTGTAAACAAAGGAAGCAGTTGGGTGGGCTTCGATAATCATCTCTAACTTAAATCCCACAACAACGGTGATGCGCGCTTTCTCGCCAAAAACTTGTGAGACATTTTCCATCTGCTGTTGCATGATGGATCGGCCATCGGATAAAACGGTAAGTGGCTTAGGCCAAGGCTTTCCTAATCTAGTTCCCATACCGGCTGCCAGAATCACAACTTGAATCGCCATTTTTTATCCTCTAGACCTAACTATGCCGAAAATACCGCTTAAGCACGATAGATTACCGCTTATGACGGGAAATCTTTGCACCTTTGATGTGCATCCATTAATTAAGATATCTCGCCCGATGCAAGGTCGTAAGTGAAATGACCGACAGACCTGCTCGCCCTACGATTGCCCAGATCCGCGAAATTTCGCAACCATCTTCAGTAACCGGTCGCTCTACTTCTGAACACTGGATCGCAGATCTCTACCAGCGCCAACTTTCACCTTACTTAACTCGTATCTTGTTACGCACTCCAATCTCCGCAAACGGCGTCACGTGGCTGATGATAATTACAGGTGCATCAATTGGACCAGCTTTACTTATTGAAGGTTGGGTTGGAATTGTCCTTGCACTCTTCTTAAGCCAACTTCAAATGTTGATCGACTGCTGTGATGGAGAAGTTGCTCGTTGGAGAAATACTAAATCCCCAATGGGAATCTTCCTAGATAAATTAGGGCATTACTTAGCCGAATGTTTATTGCCACTCTGCTTAGGGCTCCGCCTTGCTGGATGGCCAACACAGCCAATAACAAGTTCAATTTATCCATATTTTGGCGCGCTCTTGGCGATTCTTGTAATCATCAATAAGGGACTCAATGACGCCGTTCATGTGGCCAGAGCATTTTCAGGGCTTAATAAAATTCAAGACACTAAAGGCGCTAACCTTCCAATTAAGGGATTGTTAAGGTCAATCCGTAAAGCGTTTAACTATTTGCCGGCGCAACGGATGTTTCATTCGGTTGAATTCACTATCTTTATTGCGATATTTGGAACTTTTAGCCAAGCGCTTACAATTGCTCTTGGGATTGCGATATTTGTTACTTTGGGACATATTACCGCCATCGTAACTTCTTCTAAATTGAGGAATAACTAAAATGATATTTGTAGCAAAAGAGATGCTGTATGCACTAACCGAACTTTTCTCAACCACGAAATATAGGCTGATCTTGTTGGGGCTAGTTCTGATCGCCGCGATGATTTCCGTATCTGAATTAGCTGTTGCTAAGTTGTTTACAAAGATTATTTTGCACGAAGGCACTATGAGCCAAGCTAAGTTGGCTGTATTTGTAACAATTTTCTTCTTATTTTTCGGAATCACAAGAGGCGGACATTTTGTCCAGAGAATTTATCGAGTTAGATTCTTTGACAAAGCATTTAAAGCATCTAATAACGAAGTTACCGGTGCTAAAGATAATTGGCGTTGGTCGTTAGCCTTCGAACTAACTAACTTGCTAAGCACTTTCACTCAACTCGGCGTTATAATTCTATTCTTTACATATTTAAATTGGGTTTTTGGAGTAATAAACCTCTTGATAGTACTAGCCATTTTTCAAGTATATGGAAAGCTATTTCGTAATCAGATTGAAGCGCAGCGTGGATTCGTTGTAGCTCGAAATAATAAAGAACCGATTCCCAATGTAGTCAGGATCGGAACCCGTATTAAATCTGGAGAAACTGGGATTTTGATCTCTAGTATCGCAATGTTGATTCTCTTAGCAATGCTGATTTATCTCAGCTATACAGGTGATATCAGTAAATCAAATACGATCGTTCTCTTCTTCGGTTTGAGAATGCAAAACTCAAATTTTTCTAATATTTCAACCGCACTCATGAGATTCGCAAGGGCGCGCACCCACAGCGAGTAAAAGTCGCGATATATTAAGGTTATGAAGATAGATTTTCGGACGATCAAAGTAAATGACAGTACGAAAATTTCCGAGATTACCGACGCTTTTGCTGAGAGCAAAACGGATTTAATCTTAATTGACGAAAATTCAGTTTTTAGCCAGCCACATTTAGAACTTCTAACTGACTATCCACGAAAGACCACAACAGCGCTTGTTGCACCTTTATACAATGGTAAAACTCGTGTAATTGGTGACAGGGTTGTTGGCGCAGGTTCCGCTTTCCATAGCGCCGGTGGTGGCAACGCCACCTTTGTCGGAGTACTCCGCCTATCTCAAAGCCAACGCCAAGATGTAATTGCAGCCCTAGATAAAATTGAAAAGTCGGGTATCAACGGTCACTCTCTGGACTTAATCCTGGTTGCCTTAGTCAGAGCCGGTATTTACGTTGCAAGCGCACAATTAACTTTTGCGCCCTTTGCGCGCAGCAAAGATGGCAGCTTGCGCTCAAAGACCAAATCAGAAATCGATTCTCTCAATGAAGGCAGGCTTCGACTCAGGATGGCGAACCGCGCTAACGATGGCTTCTTTTCGGTCTTTGTGCTTCGCAAGTTCTCGAAATTATTTACTTGGACAGCAGTACGTTTACGTGTTACGCCAAATCAGATAACTCTTATCTCTTTCGCTATTGGTTTACTTTCAGCGTACGAATTCAGCCGTGGTGATTTCTGGTCCATTTTCGCCGGAGCGCTACTTCTGCAATTAAGCATCATCGTCGACTGCGTCGATGGCGAACTAGCACGGTACACCAGGAAATTTTCAGCACTTGGAGCTTGGTTAGATGCAATCACCGATCGGATTAAAGAGTATTTAGTCTTCTTCGGATTGGCATATGGCGCAGCAAGAGATGGTCGCGACTTGTGGATTCCTGCGATGGCGATGATGGTCTTTCAGGCAGTCAGACACCTATCTGATTACAATTTCGCACGTATAAATAAGGTTAGAAGTACCGATTTGCCAATCATTGATTTCAAATTAGCCAACGATGGATTCGTCCCCATAAAGCTTCCCAAGGATTCGCGCTTGCAGTACTGGGTTAAGAAAGTCCTCCAATTTCCTATCGGTGAAAGATGGTTGGTAATTAGTGCATCAGCCGTAATCGGCGGAGCCGCCTTTACCTTCACCGTGATGCCAATTTTGGCTGCGATATCAATCGTTATTGTCTTTAGGGCCCGCATTAAAGTAACTCGTACTTGGTCAAAAGAACGCGTCGATAAGGATTTAATTGACGATCAATTGGATACTTTCAAGAACCCTAAATCAAAGAACCGGTTTGATTGGTTAGAACCTTCAATCCTGCGTGCAATAGAAGGTTCAGTAATTATCGCTTTAACGCTGATTGCTGATCTAAATCGCCCTACAACCTTCTTATTACTTTTTGCAGTTATCTATGGCCACTACGACAACTTGTACCGCGCGCTACAAGGCGAACATAAGCCAAAGTGGCTCTCTTATGCGGGCGCCTTCATAATCGGGCGCATCGCGATACTTGGAATCTTTATAATTTTCTCATGGTCAATTGCGCCGCTGGTCTGGTATTTCGGCGCGCTATTCCTATTGGTCTCATCAATCCAATGGATTGCCGGCGAAAAATCAAGAGCGGTTTAAATGAGAGATAACCTCCTAACTATTGGATATTCCACCCTTGCCGAACGTTTGCGGAATATTTCTGCACCAGAGATTAATCTGCCACACGAAGTATTTATCTCGATTCAAAATCCTAAAGGCGCTGAATATTCACTGCCCACTGACTTCGAGTTCAGATCTACGATTTCAAATGATAAAGGCGTGGCAAAGAGCCGAAATGTTGTTTTGAAGAATGCGCAATCCAAGTACCTGTTATTTGCCGATGATGAGATTGTATTTTTAAGCGATGGGATTAAATCAGCGGTGGCTTATTTAGAAGCAAATCCAGCCTGTGATTTGGTGCTTGCTCAAGCCATTGATACCAATGGCGTGCTTCGCAAGGCTTATCCAAGTAAAGAAGTGAAGTTAACCAAGTTTAATTCTGCCAAGGCCGCAACTTACGAAATGATTGTTCGCGTGGAGAACGTAAGAAATAAAGGTGTCGCTTTCGATGAAAACTTTGGTGCCGGTGCAGATAATTACTTAGGCGATGAGTACATATTCATTACCGACCTGATTAAGAAAGGTGGCACGGCTACTTTCTTGCCACTAACTATCGCAATTCACCCTAAAGAAAGCTCCGGCAGTCGCTGGGGGACAGAGTCAGATTTGCGAGCTCGTGCCCGTGTGTTTCAAAGAGTTTTTGGTGTCACCGCCCCATTAATCCGAACCGCTTTTTATCTGAAGAATTTCAGCAAATTTGGCGGTTTAAAGAACCTATTTAGATTCATTATTGGAAAGTTTTAGTTTGTTACGGGTTATGAATAGAATTAACTATGACGTCTTATAAAGTAGCAATCGTTGGCGCAGGCCCCGCCGGCTACTTTGCGGCGCAAGCGCTACAGAACTTACAGACCGATGACTTGCAATTTACGATCGATATGATCGAGCGCCTGCCGACCCCTTGGGGCTTGGTGCGCAGCGGTGTGGCACCAGATCATCCAAAAATCAAAACAGTTTCGAAGGTCTTTGAGAAAGTGGCCACTGCTGGCAACTTCCGCTTATTTGGCGGCGTTGAGCTGGGAACCGATATCTCTATCGAGCAATTGAATGAGATGTACGACGCCGTAGTTATCGCAACAGGATCCGCGGTCGGTAAAAAACTTGGGATTCCAGGCGAAGATTTACCAGGATCCATCTCGGCCGCTGAATTTGTACCTTGGTATAACGCACATCCTGATTTTCATAGCGTGGAAGTACCTCTTAATTGTCAGGTAGCCGTCGTTATTGGCGCGGGCAATGTTGCAATGGATGTGGCGCGGATGTTGGCACTTGAACCAAGTGAATTGGATTCAACAGATACTGCCGACCACGCTATTGCTGCATTTAAAGATTCCGAGATTCGCGAAGTAATAATTAGCGCTCGACGTGGACCTGAAAATGCCGCATTTACCTCACCTGAACTTCGCGAGCTTCCAAAACTTGAACGTACAAACGTTTTGATAAGTAAGTCAGATATTGAGGCAGCAATTGTTCGCGCGGGTGATGCAATTGAAAAAGATACCAAAAGCAATCTCGATGCAATGTTATTGATATCCGAGAAAGAAGCAACCAGCCACGATCGCACAATGAAATTCCAGTTCTTAGCCACGCCAATTGAAATAAAAGGTGCAAATAAAGTAGAAGAAGTAATATTCCAAAAGACTGGAAGCGAAGAAAAGTTTTCTGTGAAGTGTGGGCTAGTGATAACGGCGATTGGTTATGAAGCAGCGAGCATCCCAGGAATTCCCTACGAGCGCGGCAAAGTAGTAAACACTGGTGGTTGTGTCAGCGAAAACCTTTATGTCGTTGGCTGGGCAAAACGTGGCCCTTCCGGTGTTATCGGTACAAATAAATCTGATGCATCAGAAGTAATGAAGCTATTGGTTGATGGCTTAAAGTCAGCTAAAAATAGCGGTGACGTTAGTGATTTACTTAAAGATAAAAAGTTTGTTTCACAATCTCATTGGGAAGCGATCAATGCAGCAGAAGTAGCGGCCGGTGAACCTCTTGGTAAACCACGGAAAAAGGCGGTTTTGCGCGAAGAATTACTAGGTTTGGGTGGCCTTTGAAAAGCCTGTACTATTCGCAGACGGGTGTTAACCTGTAATACAAGTAAATAGGCGTGCGTAGCTCAACGGATAGAGCATCTGACTACGGATCAGAAGGTTAGGGGTTCGAATCCCTTCGCGCGCACGAGATGAGCCTTTCGGTGCCTTT
>Ga0214919_10001592_pt1 | contig 36811 bp, 38 predicted proteins | sample LL1503_MetaG_FD_177994 | JGI IMG/M metagenome (GOLD analysis project Ga0214919, IMG submission 177994) | Freshwater microbial communities from Lake Lanier, Atlanta, Georgia, United States - LL-1503 | ecosystem: Environmental > Aquatic > Freshwater > Lake | place: USA: Georgia | collected...
TTGGTCCTGTTCCTGCTCTTGGTCCTGTTCCGGCTCTTGGTCCTGTTCCGGCTCTTGGTCCTGTTCCGGCTCTTGGTCCTGTTCCGGCTCCTGCTCTCCCCTCTTTTTTAAAATATATTCAGTTTCTATTTTTGAAATTATTTGATGGTATAATTCTTCAAATAAAATATTACTTTCAGTTTGTGTTGAATTCTCTTTCTTTTTCATATATTTCAACTGATTATTTTTATAATTTTTTATATCTCGTATAAAATTCGTACTATCTAATAGCGCCATAATAATATAATTTTTGGTTCTAATTGTTTCGGCTCGTTGTTTTATATATTCTCGTCGCACATCAGCACTATAAATCTGCGTTAAATTCTTCCCGATTGTAGTATACGCATTATAAAATACTTTATTTTTATCTTGATACACTTTATATCCATTAATTCCTAATCTTTTTATAAACTCACTATCTGCGCCAAAACGATTATCATGATAATATCCAATCTTATTATATAATTTCCTATAAAAAATATAATTATAATAATTTGACTTCTTTATCTCAATAATATTATCAATATTATCTTCATAATATATCCGATTAAACCCAGTCCCATATCCCCAGTATAATACTTTGTCTTTATTTAAACCCTCCAATCTTTTAATCTCATAATCATATTTTTCCGGTAAAACATAATCATCCCCATCAACAAATCCAATATAATATCCACTCGACATTAATATCCCTAAATTCCTACAATAATATGTCCCACTATTAACCGGAGTCGAATATATTTTAACGCGTCCATTATTCCCAAAATTCTGTAATAATATATTCATTGATTGGTCCGTCGAACAATCATCTACCACGACAACCTCCAAATTCTTATATGTATTATTCAAAATAGAAAGAACTGTCTTTTTAATATGAGCCTCATTATTATAATTCGGAATAATTACAGATATTTTTCGATTATTCATCTTATATTTTATCTCTATCTGATTCATTATTTTTATACAACATTCATTCAATATTGTATCCTTATATTTTAATATATCTTCCAATTTCAATTTTATTAAAATATCATAATCATTCCATATTATTACAGTATTATTATTTTTTATTACCCGAACAAAACAATTTTTATTACTAAAATATTTTATTATATCCATATTTTATTTTATAAAAATATAATCATTTTTGAACTATTATATCACACAAATAATTATATAAATCAGTAGATATCTTATTCCAACTATAATTCATCTTTATATACTTCTTCAATAATAAATATTTTTTATCATCCAAAGTTTCTTTAATATCATGCGCATTTTTTGATAAAATATTAATGATGCTTATTGTATCAATCTGATTCTTATATAAACCGGCGCCATCCTGAATGATGACAGAATCAACATAATATATATACGGTTCTCCCCCATTTTTATAAATTGGGTCAATATAATCACTGGCGCTTCCTGTCCTCGGGACTAAAACGCGCAAACCCGATGCGAGAGCCTCCAACATCGTCAAACCAAACCCCTCCGCCAAATATGGTGATATATACAAGTCCGACGCATTAAATAAATCATTTATTTCCGAATAATCGAGCGTCCCATCTATAAAAATAATATGCGATTTAAATGCGGTTGTATTATATCCAAGATGGTTTATATAAGTATCTACGAACTCCCGCGATTTATAAAGGTCCGTCATCCCCTTTAATAACAGCTTGAACGGTAATTTTTGGATGATGACCAAATTATAAAGAGCCTCCAATATTAAAAAAATACCCTTGTTCATTGTCATTGCGCCAATGTTAATTAATAAAATGTCATTATCGAGGATATTATATTTGCGCCGTATTTGTTTGCGAATTGAATCATTCGAATGACGATAAAAAATAGAAGTATCCGCGCCATGCGAAATAATACGGTTGCGGGTTTTATCATCCAAGTACGGTATCATACCCCGCGATGACCACTCCGATGGCGCAGTAAAATAAAAGTTCTGGTTTTTAATCAAATAACTTCGGATGTCTTGTTTGGGGTCATGATTAAAATAACTATTATTCAAAATGGCGAATTCACTCGTATAAAAAACGCAAACGGGAGTTTTTGGAATTTGTGGCGGTTCCAGATTATAAGGATATGTCTGTCTATATATTATATCCACTTTTTCGCCATTATATGGCTTCAAATTTTTGAGTATTCTATTATATTCTGGGGAATATGTGAGCTTTTGATTATTTTTCCAATTTATATCATGATATGAACACTCCCGAATATAAAAAATAATTTCATTCGTTTTATTTGGCCCATACTGTTTCCACAAATGAACCAGTAAAAATGCTAAAACATTTCCATATGAATGCTGTAAAAGGCGCCATCCCTCAAATAATATACTTATCATTGATAAATATATTATACGATTTTTTTTATGTTTGTGTTATCAATAAATTTTCTAAGTTCTCGATTAAAGCCATTCGTATATATCTCTTTTTTCTTATATCAGATTTAGCTTTTATTATATATCGTGTTCTAATATTACCATTAATGATTGATGTTAAATTTTTATTTATAACCGTATTTGCGAAATATTCATCTGTTGATGACCTATACTCCTTGAAATATAATAAATTATTAAAAATAATTCTATGTTCAAGTTCAGTATCCGCTCCAAAACGACTATCTTGATAAAATCCAATATAATTATAAATTTTACGCCTAAACATTGTTATATAATAATTTGTTTTAACCGTTTTTATTGGAACGTAATCCTTATTCATATAAATACGAGTAAAAGGTCTCTGATAAGCTAAATATTCTTTATTTGTTGGATTCGTCAGCCAATTATACATACGCTCTATCAATTTTGGCTCAATATAATCATCTCCATCCACAAAAAAAATGAAAGAACTAGTTGAAAGAAGTATTCCCTTATTTCTACAATAATATGTTCCGCGATTTTCTTTATTTATAAATAATCGTATTTTTTTAGTTTCTAGATGACTTTTAAAATTTGCTTCAATTATTTTTACTGAATCATCTGTCGATTTATCATCTACAATTATTATTTCTATATTTTTATATGTGCTTTTTAAAATGCGTTCGATTACCTCTTTTATGAAATATTCATTGTTGTAATTTGGAATAATTACGGATACAATATTATTCTCTATTTTATATTTTTCTTCTATTCTATTGGTTATATCTTTCATAATACAATTAATATCTATTAATGATTCTGATTTATAGATTTTTTGTATATCAATATCATTCCATACAATGATTTTATCTTTTTTTTTATTTAAAAAAACCCTTGAAAAAAATGGGACAGATGATAATTCATTTTTTAAAGATTCTACAATTTCTGTCATAATTTTGTTTATATTTTATTATAATTATATAAACAAAAATATGGAAAATATGGAAAATATGGAAAATGTATCAATTGTAAAAAATTATATCGCCCCACTAACACTTATGATTATACTTCCAATATTATTAATTCTTCTCCTCAAAAAATATGCGACCGTATCTTCCAAAAATATATACCCAAATACCTTTTCCATTGGGTTTTTAATTATTCTCCTATTATGGGGATACTCATCTATCAAATTCTTCCCCAAAAACTTCGAAGGACCAACCAATCTTGACGGGATGACACCCAAATATCAAGGAAATGGATTCATCTTCTGGGCGATAACAACCGTCATAACCGGACTAGTCTGCTTCTATGTCCCCACATTTCCCATCAAATTCACCGAAAATTTCATCTCAATCATTATTACTTTCGCTGTATTCGGATTTATATTCGTCTTCTATCTATACTTCAAAGACCGCGATACCTACTGGGATAAAGATGAAGACGATAAAAAAGGATACTCAGATGTGTTCCGATTTTATAGAGGCCTCTCATTTCATCCGACTGTTGGAGGCGTTGACGTCAAACAACTCACTAACTGTCGCTTTGGTATGATAGGATGGCAAATTATCATCACAATATTCGCCTTTTTCAGTTATTATAACTATGGCCTCAATACCGCAATGGCAGTCTCATTTATTCTCCAATCTCTATATATCGCTAAATTCTTCTTCTGGGAAACCGGATACTTCAACACTCTCGATATAACTCTCGACCGCGCCGGATATTATATCTGTTGGGGCTGTATTGTATTCGTCCCCGCATTTTACACATTCGCCTCCTACTATTTAGCAAACAATCCATCAAAGATTCCTCTCAGTATAGGCGCCCTATTTTTGGCGCTTGGAGTCGCCTTTATATGGCTCAATTACGATGTAGATGCGCAAAAGGAGGCCTTTAAGAAAGATAATGAGACTATAATATGGGGAAAAAAAGCAGAATATATATCGGATGCGACGGGGGACCGGAAACTTCTGACGAGCGGTTGGTGGGGCGTCAGTCGCCACATTAACTATGTCTTCGAGATTGGCCTGTCCGCATGTTGGTGTGGTGTCGCCCTCAAATTACCTCCTCTCGCATATCTCGCCTATATTATTATACTACTCGTCCATAGAACATTTCGCGATGAGGAAAAATGCGCGAAAAAATATGGGGAACTATGGAAACAATATCGCAAAAAAGTTAGATAGTGTACAGTTTATATATGACTTTGTCATATATAAACTCTAGAACTATAAATCACAAAATGATTTATAGTGTACAGTTTATATATAAACTCTAGAACTATAAATCACTTCGTGATTTATAGTTGTACGATTCCCAAAATATTCTAATTCGGAAAAAAGTGATTTTAAAAAAATATAATATTTAAAGTATGTATAATTATATTCCAAAAATGAGTTCTAATGACCAAGAATACGATGTATCAATTGAAGCCGGAATCGGCGTCGGAAAATCAACAATACTCGATATATTTTCCAAAAAATTTGGTGATAAAATAAATGTTATCTTCGAACCACTACAAGAATGGCTGGAAAAATACAGCGACGGAAAAACAAATATCCTGAATATGTTCTACTCTGACATCCAACGATGGGGATACACTTTCCAAATGAACGCATTTATGACCAGAATCCAAAAAATCAAGAATGAACGCGTATCAGGGAAAATTAATCTGACCGAACGAAGCATTTTAAGTGATTATCGAATCTTCGCAAAAATGCTACATGACGACGGTAAAATAACCGCGGTCGAATGGAAATTATATGAGGACTGGTTTAATTGGTTGAGCTATGAATTTAATAGCATCCCCAAAAAAATTATATACCTCAGATGCGACCCAGAAGTCGCATTTCAGAGAATCCGCAAAAGAAGTCGTTGTGAAGAATCTGGGATTACATTCGAATATATCGAAAAATTACATAAATATCACGATGATTGGCTACTGAATGAAAAGGAAATACCTGTTCTGGTTATCGATGTCAGTTCAGACTTTGAGAGCAATGATGCGAAAATAAATGAAATCTACACTAAAATTATGGGATTTGTATAGAGTTCATTGAATATTTCTTGAAAACCAAAACTTATTTATTATAATTAATTTTTAATTCAAAATAGGATTGAAGTTAAACATAATATTCCTCTTTTGATAAATAATGATGTTCCGCTCGACAACAGGGGCACATCTCTTTCTTTGTTTTTTCATAGGTTGTCATAAGCTGTAAAATAATACAATTCTGACAAAAAGAATGACCACACGGAATAATCTTAGTCGAACAATCATCATACTTACAAATTGGACAAATTTCTTGAAGTTTTGGGTCCGTGTCTTCAAGTTTTTCAAGAAATGGAATAGTTTTCATCAGTGAATCAATCTCATCCTGCGAACTGTCTTCCTCATTAATCAATTCAAATAACATTTCATAGACAACCCGATTTTTCCAACTGAAAAGTTGGTCCTCATAAATATCGAGTTCAATTGTTGGAATGCGCGATTGTATCAAGAGCGCACACTGAATATAATTGTGTTCGACGACGTCTTCCATCAATTGATTTATATATTTTGTTCGGTCATTAGCATGGAGTGTGTTTATATGATGATGAAATATATGTTCAAATAATAGGCGAAAACCCGTATATAATCCATCTCTTACTAATTGTTGAGAACATTTCATAACGGATGTAAAATTAATCGATATTTTTATTTCATCCCAAAATGAATGAACCAAATCAATCCTCTTGAAATAAACAAAAATAGAATAAATCGAGAGTAGTGTGATTGAATCATCTTTATACTGATGGGAATAAGAAATCAATCGATTAATTTCATCAATCCCCAGTTTTGATTTATCGCGCCCGTTTAAAATACAATGTAAATTATCGATGCGTTTATTAAACAATCTTCCAGTTAAACAAATTTGTGTGTGTTCAACTGTATTCATCGCATAATCGCAAAATTGGCAAACGTTGGTAATTGTAAAGCCACGCGCCCTGTATTTTTTGACACGACTAATAAGTTTGGAATTCAACTGGATCTTATTGTGTTTTATACAACTTTCACACATACACGGTTTGATTAATAGGGTCCCTCGTTTTTCCAGAATGTCAATTTTCATTGTTCTCAAATAATAGATAGTGTTATTTGATACAACAACCGAACAAAACGATAAATCAACCGCACTCGCCAAATTTGAATAATTTGGATGCTCTCCAATATTAACCAATTGGAGTTTTCTTTGGATTCCCCCATTTAGTTTGACTGTGTATTCAGTCAAACCTTTTATCTCCAAATTCGCATAAGACATCTTTTTCACTATCGGAATTGTCCTAACTAAATAAACCATTGCACACGTTTTCAAAAATAAGATGATTTTATTGTAATCTTTGCTGAAACAATAAACATCAAAATCACGGGCGTCCCATGATTTATTTTGGGTTTGGGTTGCAGTTTCGTTTGCCGTTGCACCGGTCGGAGGGAGAATGACGTCGTGTAATACGGAACTTCCTCCCCAACACGCATCCGGAAATATATTCAATAGTTTTCTTATATATTCATTTATTCTTGAATTGTCCAATAAAGGCTCACTTTCCATAAAAGTTGGAAATAGAGTTAGATTCGGATTCTGAGTCTTACTTGGTTGGATTTCTGACATATTTTATATTAAAAACGAGAAAATATGTAATTATATTATTCAATTTTTCTCGTTTTTACTTAAAAGCAATTATATACTGTATATAACATATAATCATGAAAATCGAAAATATTATCCAACAACTAATCCAAGAAACAAATAAGTGCCAAATGATCAGTAAGCATAGCGCAATGCTTATTTGCGCAGGGAAACCAGTGGCCTGTGGATACAACCACCCACGAACCTGTAATCATAACAAGGAGACTATGTCTTATCACGCCGAGATGCATGTTCTCCGAAAATATCTTAATACTAACAACGAATATAGCCTTTCGGGTTATATGAATGATTCTCCACATACCTTGATTGGTAAGCAGAACCAATCGTATCTTTTACATGAACCAGCGACAAATAGAGAAAAATAACCGAGGGACTCCCAAATGTCTTCGGCGAAAATTAGAAATTGTGGTTATACGTGTCAATAAATTCGGTTGTCTCGTTAATAGTAAGCCTTGTAGTAGTTGCTTGTATTACCTTCGGTTATATGGTATCCGGAATATATATTATAGCGATGATGATGGGGAAATGATTAAAGAGAAAATATCCGAGTTTGAAACGAGCCATAAATCGATTGGACATCGAAGTCTATTCAAGTATTTAGAATAGATATAGACATTTGGGAGGGGGAGGGGTGATGGAGAGTGGAAGTAAGAGTGGGATTTTATTATAAAAATAAAATGTATTATTATAAAAATGGAACAACAAATTTCGAGTGATGATATTGAAGGATTTAAAGTATTGGTCCATGAATGGTTGAGTATTGATGATAAAATAAAACAACTGAAAGACGCCGAAAAAAAACTGAATGAAGAAAAGAAAAAGTTAAATGAACCAATTATGGAATTCATGTCGAAAAATAATATAGAGGATTGTAATACATCTACCGGAAAACTAAAATATGTTGTATCTGAGGTTAAGAAACCAATTAATCGTCAATACCTTGTTGAAAAATTGGCCGTCTTTTTCAAAAATACGCAAAAAAGTGAAGAAATCACATCGTTCCTTTTTGAAAACCGCGAAACCGAACAAAAAGTCAATTTGCGCCGCTCAATTATCAAAGGAATAAGTATAAAATGAAAGTTTTTAATATTTCAATATCTTAAAATGATAACTCATATATTATTTAAAGGTCTCAATTCTTTCAATATCGGGTCAATTATGTTTCGTAAAATACTTGCGATTATTATAGCGGTCCTCATTTTCTCGCTTGTATTTTTAGCGGTAAAATTCACGAAAGTAGAAGTCCCGAATTTTAACAGGAATCTTATTATGTTGGCGGTCGTAGATATTTTGGCTTTTGGACTTGTAATGTGGAAATTTGGATGTCCTATGGAAAAATGTTGTGAAGAAAAAGAAAAAGTTGAATCAGTCTCCAAAGAAGAAGCGGTCGTAGATGAAAAGGAAAAGGAAAAGGAAAAGGAAAAGGAAAAGGAAACAACTTCTAATAAAACAAAAGAAGAAGGAGACGCCGGAGAAGACGCCGGAGAAGACGCCGGAGAAGACGCCGGAGAAGACGCCGGAGAAGACGCCGGAGAAGACGCAGGAGAAGACGCAGGAGAAGACGCCAGAGAAGACGCCGGAGAAGACGCCAGAGAAGAATCTAAATGAAAATGACTATTTTGCCATGACATGATACTCGCGCCTCAATAACTTCTTTGAGCCAACATACCCCTCATAATAATTTACCGGCTTCAATCGATAACCCATAAACTTGAATATCTGACGAACAATGTTCACCCCCGGAAATGTCTGCTTTTTTACTGCGCCCGAATGTAGCGCAGTTAGCGTATCACTCGGGAAAACTACGCGTAAATCAAACTGCATTTTGAACAGTTCTCTTATAACTACATGGTCATTCAATTTATCAAACGGGATTATGCTCCCGATTGCATATTTATAATCAGGAATTCCAATAATCTCACATATCCGCGCGAAAAACTTCTGGCGAATTAACGCCTTGTTCTGCTTGTTCAATGAATTATACTCAGTCTCACTCAAATTCTTGGGGACCTTCGTTTTAAATGAGAGATGCGCCATTTGTTGAAGAATGGGCTGAGACTGGGGCTGGGGCGAGGCTTCTTCCAGTTTCTTCGCGATTTTTATATTCCTCTTTTCAGTTAATGATTTTTTAGGCTTCAGAATATTACGAACAACATGCTCCTTTATCTTTATACCCCCATTATCATTAATCAAATATGTCTTAATAATCATTATATAATAATATTAGTTTTTTATTTAGTTTGTAAATAAAAAATTACTTTACGAAGAAGAAACCGGTCTCGCACCATCCAACTTCTTTAATAAATCCTCATAAAAATCCCGCCTCGTCCTCGCCACCCTCTTCGAGAATAAATATATCTTGTCAAAATCTATCCTATAAAATACACCCCGATTCATAACCCGCAATACCGGAAATTCATCAATTGCTATCAATATCCCCCAATTATGAAACCTGTAATTTGACTTCGTCAAATATTTTATATAATCTCCCACATGTAATTGTTGTTGTGTAGTAATATACTCATAATCTTCTAATGACTTCTGGTCATCCTCATTCAAAAAATCCATTAGTTCATCCCGTTTCATTTTATATTTTATCCAGATATTTTTATTATACCATTCAAATTATCAATGTATTTCTGATGGCTCAAAATATTACATATATCGTAGATTGTAGATGGTGAAGATAATGCGCCATAATTACATTTTTTTGTAATGTCCGCTCCATACATTATCAATAATGACGCAATCTCCCAATTATTTATTAAAGCCGTAAGATGAAGTGGAGTAAAACCATTCCCCCCACATGTCTTCTCTATATTACTCCCATAATATATCAAATTATGAACAATGTTCTTATTCCCCTTTATAATAGCATAATGTAAAGCATTTAATGGACATATCTTATGTTCATTATTTACAACTACCATAATATCAATATACTCATCCAAATAAAATGAAAAATCCCCACTATCACTGTTTATTTTCAGAAACTCATAATTATCATCCTCGTTATTATCATCAATCGTCGCAAATAATGTATTTATATCGTTCGTAAATTTTAACAGGCGATACCCCTCTTCCATCCGATTCAATCTAACATTTATCTTTATCTTCCGATTTGTTTTTATCTTCTTCAATGACGAAACAATAAACAATATCGTCCTGTTCTTAAATAAACAATTTGTTATTGGATTTATCCAGCTCTTCGAATGATTTATCCAACTGACCAATGTCAATATATTAAAATGCCAGATGTGTGCCTTCTTATTTTCCCATTCTACTATTCTAATACGATACTTCTCATCATATGAACAACGATATATCGGGTCTATCGGAGATGGAATATATATATTTTTCGCCCTCTTCTTATTCGGCCGAAATATACTAATTTTACTCTTATTGTCGATGTCTCTATCGCATTTTAAAAAATGACGATATGAATTTTGTATTTTAGTAGCATGATAATTCCTCCACTTTAAACAATTGACCCCCTTTCCAACATTATTTAACATTATATGAGGACTATATAATTCTATAATACAGTTTTTTTTAATTACTTAAACACAATTGTAATAAATTATGATTATTCTTCTTATATACCCGCTTTTTATATTTCATTATCGATATAATTTTATTTATATACTCATCCTTATCAATATTCATTAACTGCTCAAATATTTCAGTGATTGATGTATTATAAATAAATGAACAATCTTGTATTGAATAAATTTTAGATAAGTCCGAATCAATAACTAGCGGAATATTCAAATTAATTGCGAGAGGTATCGAACCAGTGAGACGTTGCCAATAAAAAAGTCCGGATTTCTTTGCTAAGGGTAATATATACTTGATTTCGCGCAACTTATTTATTAAATCTGTGGTTTTCAATCCGGGGTAATTACGAACGTGTTCATTCGACAATAATATACGATACTTCTTCGTAATAACCCGCCAATCCTGATTTCTCATAAAAAAATATATTTTATAATTTTGGTCCGGATATTTCTCCAATATATCAATAATTAATTGTATATCTTTGTCTTTTGATATTGATTTATCGAATCTGATTGCTCCAATGACAGCGAATGTAATCTTGTTTTTCGACTTCTTATTATGATAACGATAATACGATTTATAAATTGGTAAAATTGCCTGTGTATTTATTGAAAGTGGTAAATTAATAACTTTGGATACTTTTATCATCTTCTTCATATATGGCTGTAAATGATGGGCCTGATGCATGATAAATATTGCCTTATTTGAATATTCTGGGCTTTTAAATGCGGGGTCTATCCTCTTATCATCCCCGCTCGAACTAAATATATAATAATTATAATTCTTGTACTCATTCATTAATAATGATGGATGACGTATATCTAATGTCCCAAAAAGTTGCTGGTAATAATGTAAAAATGTATAATTATCTGCGTTTATATCATAATATATTACTACATTCCAATGATTATATTTTATTATCTCTATAAAAGTTCCTAAAATTTCTGTATGCTTTGGTGATAATTGTATAAGCGCAAAATTAATCATTTAGATATTTTTATATATAATATATCTTTATGATTTTTACAAAATTGGGTAGGATTTATTTTGTAAAATAAAACATATGAATTATTTATTTAAAGTTTGTCTCGTTGGAGACTCCGGAACCGGTAAAACAACATTCATCGAGAGTCTTATAAAAAACTTCTATTATGAGTCGAAAGAAAAAACTGTCGCAATTGATTTGCTTACCTATATGGTGGATGATATAAAATTTCAAGTATGGGATACTTCCGGAAATATAATGTTCCTCGGAATTGTGCGTTCATACTTCAAAGATGCATCCGGTATCCTCCTGTTCTTTTCCGATAAAAAATCATTTGATAATATCGAATACTGGATTGAAGAAATCCGGAAAATAAACCAAAAATGTAAACTCATACTAATTCAATCAATGTGCAATTCAAGTATAGAATATATTGGAGAAGATGAAGTCCGCCTAAAATGCGATAAATATTTTGTTGATAAATTTATTCGAATAGATAGCAAATACATGAAAAATATCGGGAGTGTCTTACCTGAAATGTCGAAACTTCTCGTTCATAAAAGGGCGGTCAGTTTTAATAACACGACCGATTATATAAAACTGGAAGGGGATGGGGATGATAAAAGCTTCTGTAATAAATGTTCTGTTTTATAGAGAATAAAATATCTGATAATATTATAATATGCCACAGATCGGAGGTAAGCCTAAGACGAAGTCTTCCAAGACGAAGTCTTCCAAGACGAAGTCTTCCAAGACGAAGTCTTCCAAGACGAAGTCTTCTTCTACTTCTAAACGCCACTTCACTGTTGTTATTGGGTCCAAAGAACACGGGCTTTATTGTTCTTCGAGCCCATCTTCCGCGGCCAGAAAGGCCGTTAGCAAACTCTGCGGAAAAGAAAAGGGTAAAAAGGTTGAATTTTGCCTTCGTGAAATTACACAAGGGTCCAAGAAGAAGACTTATGGGCCCTATTTAGGACACGTTGAGAAACTCGCGAAGCCCATTCAACTCAAAGGTCGCTTAGTTGAACGTATGCCTGTTGCGCGTTTGAAAGCGAAGAGCAGTGCAAAGAAGGGAGGAATGCGGGGGGGGGGATTGAAGAAAATGGAAAATTAGATGTATATGATTTTGTAAAATTTAATGCTAGCATAATGATGACTGCGAATGAAAATTCACGAAATATGGGAGCTTCTGCACACCGCCAGCCAGAAAACAAGTATAATACAATGCCAAACGGTATTCCTTCTGTAAAAATTTTAAAAGCTCTTTCCCAGAAAAAAAACAACAATAACAACAATAACAACAATAACAACAATAACAACAATAACAAGAATATTTATCTACCTGTTTCCAATGAACTATATCTATTTTTTGGTAATATTGGAGGTGTAGACACTTACTATTATAGATATGTTGTATATATTAATCATCTTAGTAGTTCTCCTGAATTTAAAGAATTGTTATTTAATAGTGTAAACTATAATTTCTATGTATCAAATCCAATTGATATTGGTAAAATAGATAATGGTGATTTAAAAGAATTAAAAAGATTCCTTCAATCAGAAAGCGATTCAAATATCCTTGTACAAAATAATGGGAACTCATCATTTTGTACAAGGATATTTGAATCGCTTTCTGATATTAACATCAATTCATAATCATAGGAATTTCAATCATGTTATGTGGTATTTCCCGTATTTTATCTTTTATTAACGCCATTATTTTACGCTCGTCGCGCGTCAAAAAAGCATCCCCCAAAACTTCATGGAACTCCTCCATCTTTATAGACCGCTCTTTCTTATCCGGATAAGCATCACAAATCTTCTTTATCGCCCTTGAATATTGCTTATAAACATTCTCCATAGTAATATTCAATTTATTTTCTAAATATTTCATTTCATCCTCCAACGTCTTATACTGCTTCTCCGTCTTCAAGCAATCCACTTTCGATTTGAGCGCGTTCATTGCCTCCACAACCGCCTGACGCTCCTTCTCCGTATTACTCAATATAAACGACTCCATCTGTTTGGATGATTCCTCCAATTTTGATTTACACTTTTTAACCTTATGACCGGCGTGATATATATCAGTGGTCGATACATTTATTTTTGAAACCAACTCCTGTGAAAGAACCTTTTTAGGGGTTTTTGAAATTATGAGTTGATTCGATTTATCCATGAAAATGAAAAAGAAAAAAAATAGATGGAAAAAACAAAATTGGGTTGGGAATTAAAAAAAATTAGTAATATTATAAAGATGCCACAGACTGGAAGTAAAGATAAGTCTTCTTCTAAACGCCATTTCACTGTTGTTATTGGAACCAAAGAATACGGGCTCTATTGTTCTTCGAGTCCATCTTCCGCGGCCAGAAAAGCTGTTAGCAAACTCTGCGGGAAAGAAAAAGGTAAGAAAGTTGAATTTTGCCTTCGCGAAATTACACAAGGGTCCAAGAAGAAGACCTACGGGCCCTATTTAGGACATATCGAAAAACTTGCGAAGCCAATTGAACTCAAAGGGCGCGTAATAGAACGCAAACCTGTTGCACTTTTGAAGCCTAAGAGCAGTGCGAAGAAGGGCGGAATGCGGGGGGGGGAGAATTGAAGATATTGTTATAGGATTGTATTATTGTGGAAAAAATTCAAATTCATCTGAAAATGGTTGTATTACATTGATTCATTATTCAAATAAAGTTGTATTCTATTACAATGAACGTAGTCAAACGATTCAAGTAAGATATTTTGAAAATAGTAAGAATATTGAATATTATGGTGACCCAGCGAGATATGTATTAGATAATTTTAATATATTAGAATTTGATACAATTCTTGCGAATTTAATTAATTCTCCAAATGTTCAGTTTGAAATAAAAGAATTAAAAGAATTAGTTAATAAAATTATTCATTATATTGCTGACCATAATGAAGATTTACCACATTGGCCTAATATACTACCTTTTTTTAAAAAATTATTAGATCCAAGTGATAAAAATTCAGTAAAATTTCATGAAAGGCGGATTAATACTTATAGGCGGATCATTAATAATGCTTATAGATCAAAATATGGAAATGAGAAAAGACAAGTTAAAGTGCCAAAATTAAACACAATTAATGAAGGAAATGAAAGGCGGATTAATGAAGGAAATGAAAGGCGGATCATTAATAATGCTTATAGATCAAAATATGGAAATGAGAAAAGACAAGTTAAAGTGCCAAAATTAAACACAATTAATGAAGGAAATGAAAACAATGAAAACAATTAAAACAACTTAAAGAATTATACTCATATAATTATAAATTATTATACAATGGAACCCCATATAAAAGTATATATACCACATGGCGAATTTCAAGATTCGCTTATTGAATACGCAACCTATATTTTATACAAAACGAAACAAATTAAAAATACGGATGACGACCCAACCATAACCTGTTTTGAACTATCCGATTATCTATTCAAAAAAGAAAATAAAGAATCCAAATTATTATCATACGATTATTTTAGTCCATACTCTTGTCATACGGATGACGATGATGACGATAAATGTGGTAAAAATAACCGGAAATTACAGAAATTAGAGGCCAATGAAGTCGCATTTCAAATAACAGAAGGTTGCCATACGATTCCGATTGAAAATGAGGAATCCGCATCATCCATCGAGCTCCTATATGAGTATTCCCCCGAAATACACCGCGCAAATATTCTAACCCCCTACAAAAAAGTATATCTAACCGGAAAAAAGTCAGATATACAATTCTTTGTGGCGAATATGTCCGCATATTATAATAAAAATAACGATATATATGAATTTTTCAAAGTATTTATACCATCCCCAAAAGGTCAATGGGATTTAATATCCAATAACAAAAAAAGAAGCATAGATACCGTCTTTATCAAAAATAAAGACGAAATCATTAAAGATATCGACGATTTTCTTTCCAGCGAAGAAGATTACCAAACATTCGGACATCCTTACAAAAGAAACTACCTATTCTTTGGACCGCCCGGAAATGGTAAAACCAGCCTGATTAGCGCCATCGCCAGCCAATACAATCTCGACATATACCTCATGTCATTTTCCGTCAATATAACCGACGAAATATTCAAAAAATTAATATCCAACCTACCAATTAATGGTCTCCTAGTTTTTGAAGATATCGACGGTCTATTTGACGAAAAAGAAAAGAAGCAAATCTCAATAAGCACAGTCCTCAATATAATGGACGGACTCGCCAAAAAAAACCGGCTTATGACCATCATGACAACGAACCATTACGACCGGCTCAGCGAAGCCTTTAAAAGGGCTGGACGCGTCGATATGAGCGTAGAGTTCGACATCGCAAGTATCGACTCATTCAACCAAATCATCAAGTTCTTCTGTAAATATAAGAATGTTGATATGAATGATGAATACTGTGCGATGGTTGAAGAGTTCTATAATGGTATTAAATATCTCGCGCCCAGTTGCGCACTGGTTCAAAAGTTCATTTTCGAAAACCGAAAAGTCGAAATAAAAGATTTGTTCAGTCGAAAAATGATATTGAAATTTAAGGAATTACACAATTTATATAAAGAGGACCGGTTTGGTGGGGGCGGGAGCGGGAGCGGTAAAAAGGGGATTAGTTTATATGCGTGAGTATGAGTTTATAAAATTTGTTTTCTCTTAGAGTGATAAAACAGAACGTAGGGGTAAATGGTCGCTCGGACAATCCGCATTAGGAAGTTCGGTTGTCGTCGTCAATAATAAATGACTCTTCAAGACCTTGAACTCATCTGATACAAAGATATAATCCAAACAACCGCAAAATTCCCCTCCGAATGTAGTATAATTGAAACACGTAAAGTTGGGTTCTTCTTTGTTCGCAATGAGATATGAACTTTTTAGAGTAATTGGTGATGTTGTATCAGTCAAAAACTCATATTCCTTCGACGTTGGAAGAACGTTCATATCTCCCGCCAAAATATACGGGATATCAGGAAATGAGGCGATAATTCGCTTCAATGCCTGAATATGAAGAATCTGAACGAGAGGTGTTTTGAAAGCACACGGCATGTGGTAATTATACAAGTAGAAGGCTTTTCCATTGTTTAGATGTATATTCATCCTTACAACAAGATTTGCCCGTTTCTTTGCGTTATCAATATTGGACTCAACTTCATTGTCATAAGAATCGTCATCAGATGAATCGTAATCGCAATCGATATAATCAGCAACGCGTATAAATTCTACTTCGGTGGGGTCGATTGCGTAAAAATTGGGGACCGCAATTCCGACGCCCAATATCCCATTTTTTTTCTGACCATAGTTCATACAATGAAATGTATAGTCTCGCTTTGTAAAATAGCGGTCGAAATCTTGTTTCCAATTATAGGGGACCTCCTGTAATATGATTATAGGAGATGTTCTGAGCCAACTTGTAAATAAAGAAAGAATTGCGTTCTTTCTTCTTAGGCGGTCAAGGATTGCTGGGTCGCAGTCTGGGTATTCCAAAGGAACAAGACTGAACGGTGTTCCAACATTGAATGTAATAACATTAATATTTATTGAGGATGTTGTTGTTGTCATTTTTAGTCTATAAAATATTACCTATATTTTTTATCAATTATTTTTTATTCTATTACTACTATATAATGGAAGATAACTTATACATTTTTATTACATTTACTCTTTTTCTTATTGTTATATTTATTCTTCCATTCAGAAATGACTACGAATTGCTCACTTTTAAAAAGAATAGAGGGGGCTCTGTAAAAAAAGGCTTCTGTGGGCCGGACTTCTCTCAATTTAGTCGCGATGATAACGTCAGCGTCCAATGTATCGGAGGCGATACAATGCGCATGACGGAAGCGGACTGCTGTCAGATAAGAAAGAGCGGGACCGTTTGTGGAGTGAATGCGGATAATTGGGAATCGTATGAATGTCAGTTTCAAACTATGAAAAATGACCGGTGCGGGGGGGCTGGGGACGCTGGGAAATGAAGCGGTTCTCAGTCATAAATAAAAAGCGGGAGGGGGCTACGGGGGAGCGAAGGGCTCCCTCGGGGGGCTGGGGGAATTTTTTGATGAAATTTTATTGTTGCTATACTATAATATAATGCGTATCTCATATATTATAATAATAATTCTTATCACTGCTATATTCGCTTTTTTGGAGAAGAATTGGGGTGGAGGAAAGGATGAAAAGTTCACTGTCCCAATCCCCGATTTTAAAAATATGGATAGCGAACTCGGATATTGCGGTCCGGACATGACTTTCGATGAATTTAAAAAAGGGAATTATAACACGAAATGCTGGAAAGATATGACTGCTGAAATGTGTTATGATATGAATAAAAATGGGTTCTACTGCGGGGTTAATCCGGCGACGGGGGAAAAACTGGAATGCGTCCATAGTTTAGGAAAATGTAAAGATGACCCAATGTGTTTTTCTACGTGCTATGAACAACGTGATTACCCATCATACATGATAGAAGTTGATAGCAATAACTTGATTGGATTATTCTGAAAAATTGATGGTAAAAATGCGAAAAATTACCCTATTATTGCTTGTTGCCTATATTTTAGTATGCCTCCTAAACCGAGTTTACCAACAAATCATGTTCCTACGGGAACCAGAGTTCCTACGGGACCTCCAAATATTACTCCAATTCAAGGAGATCTTGTTCCGGTTGGTGGAATACGTGGAAAGAAGAAACGAATTTCTGATAAACCCGCCCCCGCCCCCGCAGCAGAAGCTCCTTCATTCGAAGACCAAACAAAGCTGCCGCCTGCTGAACAATCTGTTTCTGGGAATGAAGAACCTTCATCCCCAAAAAAAGCCGACGATAGCTGGGAATCGTTGTTTGTGGATGATGTTCTAGAACAACCTGTTTCTGCTGAACAACCTGTTTCTGCTGAACAATCTGTTTCTGCGAATAAGGGTTCCCCATCCGATGAGAATGATTCAGAAAAAACAAATTTTGTGATCAGTGTTCCACCAATTCAGCCTTTCGCTGAGAAATTTTTTTTCAGCCCGAATCAGATATTGGCGATTCTAGCAATCCTTCATAAATCAAACCTGATTCCTGATGAGAATGATTCAAAACAAAAAATTCAGGGATATGTTTCGCTTGAAGAAAAGTTTTGTCAAGTCTCATTGAAAGATGTGGTTCAATCGATCCTTGAAAGTATTGGAATACGTCTAGATCCAAAAGACAGACAGACCATTCTGAAGATTTTGAATATGAATGGTGAGAATGTTGTGTCATTCCCGTTTATCCTTCAAGCCTCGACTGCATTGTTATCTTTGACAGAGATAACACAGAATTACATTGATCATGGGTGTTCGAATGTAATTACCGATGTTGTTGCCAATATGGTTGCTGCTGTTGTGGCGCTTGATGCGACTGATACTGAATTTGATGTTGGTGGGTTTTCATCATATTTAATGATGAAACGGTCTCGTTTTACTCCGGATGTGGTTTTCAATTATATCGTTGATATTCTCAATTCTCATTTGGATATTTCAACGAGATTTGCTCTTTTGATCCAAATGTTTAAGTGGCTCCCCAAAAATGTCTTGGGTGAGAAAAAAGACTTTGACATGGATAAGCTGTTGATGAACATCCTGTTCTATTCTAATCGAGAATTTTTCAGTTCGACGAAAAACCCAACCGTATTATATGAGACAGTAGTTTCTTTGCTGAAGGAAGCAAAAAAATTGCTTTCTGAACAGGCGTCTATTCTTCCCATGTCGGATCCAGCCCCCGATAATGAAAGACATGTCAGTCGGAAAGAAACCGAACAGCGGTTGACTTTGATTCAAAAGAAAAATGAAATTTGGGTAAGAATTCATTCAATTCTTTTGATGGTCGTCGTCATTTTCAGACAGGTGCCATTTCAACAAACGTTTTTAAATGGAGAAGCCGTCATTTTATTTTCGAATGAACAGACACAATTAGCATTTGAGTTCAGTTTCTTTGAATTTGTCAACTTCATTGAAAAGAACAATCTTCCTGACTTGTTCAAACGCTTATGCTTTGATAATACACTGCATTTACAACTTGCAGAAAAAGCAATCAAGAATAACTCTAATTGCATTGACCATAAGAGTTGTGTGTTGGGCGCGGGTTCGAACCAGATTGATTTAAGTGACCTGTATCGTCAGTTTTTTAAAGACAATGAATGCAAATTGATCCAGATGTCGCATGGCGTCGGTACAGGAAAGACAACTGTTGCTTTTTTGGCTTCCGTGATCAATGGAATCTTAGACGATCATGGCTTTTGTTTCTACTGTGGGCCAAAACATTCTTCCAATTTATTGGAAATCGGCCAACTTTCTCAAGCCGTTGAGGATTTTATGAATCAAAAGAAAACCAATGTAAAGGTTGTACCGGTTTTCAATGGGATTATTCCTGTGAATCAGAATGTCAAATCACGAACTGTGGGTGATCAAGGAAAATCCAAGAAATTCTTTGTTTTTTGTGGAAATACATTAAACGACATCTTTACGTTAATGTCTCAGTTTAAGGAACGGAAATTTCATCTTCTTATTGATGACAACAATAGTGTTTGTTCTTCAGATATCATGAAAATGTTGTCCGTCAAAGAATGTGAGAAAATTATCATTCTTGGGGCAACAATGCGTGTATGTTTTCCCGAATCAGTGCCAGTCTTAAAACTTGGATGTCCTCAATCAAACGAGACTTACAAAGAAATTCGGACTGTTGTAGCACATTGTTGCGTCGATGGAGTTCCTCTTTCGCAGAAGCAAATTATGTCTGCAAAACAGCATTTCGAGGCTGCAAGATGTTTTCTTGAAAATAAGACAGGTTTCAACTTCATTCTTAATTTGAGCAAATTGATAGACAAATTGTCTTGGATTTGTTCAGTGAGCAATATGTTATCTGCTTCAATGTCCCAGTGGTTTTCTAACTCAATTTTAGTTACCGAGATTGCCACTGGGACATTGAAGCAGATAACATATAGCTCGATGAAGATTGATCTTCGGAAATATCTGAATTATTTGAAGATTCATAGGGTTGTCTTAGTGGATAGTAATAAAATTGATGACTCAGTTGAAGGCTTCGATTTATTCACGTACTTCATCGATGTTGTATTTATGGTTCTGAAGAAACCTACCATTTTTCCTCGTGAAATTGACACTTTGTATCAAAAAATCATTCAGGACTTGAAATCTTCGAAAATGGAGTCTTTGACGCATCTTTCTGTCTTCATCAAGGATTATATCGATAAGATGACTGGTTGTTTTGCATCTGAGGATTCTGTTTTCAAACGGTTCCCAGTGATCCCAGAATGTGTTCTTGGTCAACTGGATATTGAAAAATTAAGCACCGACGTTAAGATAATACTTAAACTCATTCTTGATGCGGGCTTGATATTTTCTTCTGAACTAATTATGCCTCCAAAATCAGTTCCAGTGTCTGAACGCAAATTTCAACATCCTTCGGCTCTTTGTATTCTTAATAGGACCGATGATTCCTGTCAGGTTGCGAAGGATATATCAAATACAAATTTTGAAAGCAACAAATCTGTTAAAACTAAGGAGGAACAAAAAGAAGATAGGCCCCATCAAGATCGATCTAAATCGAAAAAAACTTCTTCTTCGAATAAGACTGATACGACGAGTGAGACTAGTGAGACTCCTTCAGAACCAAATGAAAATCAAGACAAGTTTCCCAACAAAGGAAGTGAAGTGAAAGCACAAAGTTTGCAGGATCCGAAATTACCAACTACTTCATTAAAGAGCGAAGTTCCGATTAATACTGAGTTCAAATTGGATATGCATGCCGATGATAAGAAACAATCTGAGGTGACACATGATTTCATGATGGAGTATGCTGATCGCATCCATGATGAACTCTGTAAAAGTGCACCTCTTCCATTAAGACCGGCAATACATTTGTTTGCAGCTCAACTTCTTAAATTGAGGCTTCCAAACTGGAAAGAAATCTTACGGAATTTTGTCCTTGGGGTTGTTGTCTTGAACTATGACTTGCCACATGAGGTGATTCACCTTTGTTTTAACTTGTTCAGACAACGTAGACTTTGTTTGGTTATTCAAGAGGGGGAATTTGACCTAATGAGCTTGAACCTTCTATACAATGGAGATCTCTGGATGATTTTTTTGTCAGAAGTTAGTGCACAGTTCTTTCGCCAAATCATCGGACGGGGAGGACGTGTCTCATCTGAAAATCAAGGAATTGGAATAGTCATCTGTCAGACACCATCTGGTACTATCGCGCTTCCAGAAGCCGACGAAACTGATATTTGTGATGATGTTTTATTATCACCGCAGCTTGATATTAGTTCAATTGATGATTTCATCATTCAATTTAAAATGGTCAATCCAACGTTAGTCAAAGAAATCTATTGTTTTTTGTCATCTTGTAGATTGAATCAGAACGACCGTGCGTTTTTTGTGAATCTCATAACTTTGTTTCAAGTTGTTCTCTACAATAAAGCATTCAAATATTGTTGTTCCACGAACGATGTTGGTTCTATAATGGATTTCTTGTCATGCGCTCTCATTGTTCAATCTGGAAATGACTTAGCATTATATAGAGAGGATGTTGATGGACGTCTTAGAGAATTGGCTCTGAATCGCGCTTCTAAATGCAACCAATTTACGAAAAAAACATTCAGTGAGATACAGACCAAATTTGTACAAGAAGTCAAAGGATTGATTGGGAAAGATCTTCCATCAGTTTTTGGTTTTCTTCGTATCCTACAAGATGGATGTTTTCGCTTTCAAGATGACTCTAGTCTTGCGCGTATGTTTTTTCGATTTCAAGAACTTACGAAACTCTCGGATTTGATGAAACGATTTCTCTTCAATCTCCAATCAGGAAAGAGTTCTCAGGACTTAAATCGTTCAATCAATGGCTTGTTGACGATGCTTACATCATTTGATGGCGTGTTAGATCAATTGATGAAAATGATCATGTCATCTTCAATTGACAGTGACACCTTTCAACGAGTAACTGGTGATCGAACTTATGGTAAAAGAACAGTTCTTCGTGAATTACGTTCCATTGAAGATGAAAATCCGTTTTCAACCTTGATGAGCGAACTTCATGCTGGACCTAAGAGTCTCGAGTTTCTAGTGGATTGTCTTTCAAAGCATTCGAATGTTGGGTGTGTGAAATGTGCTTCCGTATGGAACCAGTTTAAACCGTTTATATGCGGTCATATGAAAGCTGTTTTGGAGTCTTTGAAGAAAGATCGTTCAGCATGTATATTAGCTATCACCAAACTCGAATCAGAATTGTGTGAGCTGGATAATAAGATTCAATCGAACAAGGAAAATCTGACAGGAGTGAGAATTGGAAAAGCAAATCGGCCTCTAATTGAGGAGCGTAACTTGAAATTGGAGGACTTAAAAGCTAAAAAGTCTGATCAAGACGGCTTTGAGTTTCACATTCAATCACTAGAACAGGAACTTGCTCCTTATGTTGGATTAAGTGAAGCAGAAGCTGTTCATTTGTTCATTGAACAAATCGGTCAATCTCAATAACAGTATTGATTGATTGATTCAATTACCTCCCGAGTGGAGTGTTATAAAATTATAAATTATCAATCTAGATATCAGTTATATTTATAAATTGTTAAGTTCCAACTTTTTCTTATTATTTTATTTTAAATATTTAGAACTTATCAAAATTATTTTATTCATTTAATTATGTATCAGAACTTCTGGCCCTACGCACTTTTTGTGGTTGTCGCACTCGTTTCAATCCACTATCTTTCATGTAATTGCATGACCAAAGATTTCAGTATGGTTATGACCTTCCTCGCCTATCTCGTAGTTGCTTATATCGTAGCAACCTCAATGAGACACACCATCATCTATACCCAAGATGACAGAGAGAAATCCGTCCGCCTCTCGTTCGACTGTTTAGTCGGCCTCTTCCTCCTCGTAACCGCCTATTGTAAATACAGTGGCAAACTTATGAGTATTCCAATTGTCAATATTCCTTTACATCTTCTTGAAAGTGGAGTTAAGACGGTTAAGAGCGTTTATAAATAAATTTTTTAAAATTTAGAGAATTAGATGAAATGAATGAGAGTTCATCTAATTATGAAGATTTTGTAGAATATTGTCGCAAACACAACAGCGATTGTTGTAGTTTTGGCTATAAATTAAGTAAATACTTTATCGATTGGACATCATACCAAAAGAAATTTTTATACAATACGAGCTCAATTATCATTCCTTTCGCAAAGAAACTCGTCCAAATTATCAACATGGGTGTGTTTAATAGGGTTGCGTTTGTCTTACCGTATATCATCAACGAAGCCGTAGTTGTCGGAAGTGGGCTCAAATCAGAAGAAGTATATGTCAAATACGTCCTACACTACTTTTCGCGGAAATGTATTGAATTTGACGAGTTCGTTATGGCGAATAAAATGGGGGGCGAAAATAAACTGTTGCGGGAATATTTCGTGAATTGCTTCGTTATATTAATGGGAATGAACATCGGGAAAATAAAAAACTTTGAATTATACGACTACCTCACGCGACTGTGGGTAATTATCGAAAGTGGATGGGGGGGTCGCGGGGGCGGGGGCTGGTGGGATGAATGCGCGCGCTTCTTCGCGGGGGAAACCGTCGCGGGGTTCAGTAAAAGGAACGTTGTCGGTAAATGTATCGCCGGTATTAAGAAAAGTTGCGACGGGAGTGTGTATAAAAAGATAATACGGAGGCTTCGCTGGATGTTCGCGCGGTTCTATGGGGAGGGAGGTGAGGGGTCTGGGGGCGCCGGCACAGTTGAGCGCAATTTTATGAAATTCAAGGCGGCCATGAATATATACATCTACGCCCTCGATATCGACCAATGGAAAATCGATGTTATTGAAGGAAAAAGGCGGGATGATGAATTCATGAAAATATACGACGCGACATGTTGCGCAATAAAGCTGATTGATGACTTGACGGATATGCGGGTTGACCGTGAGAGGGGGAAGCCGAATATCGTTAACGCGTCGGAATACCGAATGGGAATCGCGAACTACGTGGTAGACACTTTCGATAAATACGGGGAATTATCCAAACACTTCATAATGATTTGTATGACGTTGATTTTACATTACCAACAAAAAGAAATTAGCGAGGATTTGGATGTAAAATGCGACTTCCTCAATTTGGAGAAATTCAACTTTGATAACACTATGGACCTACTACTCAACCGCGATTTTTTGATGAAATTCTTCAAAATATACGCAACCCATAATATCCTGATTTCGTAAAAATTGATGGGGGAAACGTTCAAAATTTATGTGTTTATGCTTAGTAAGTATTTGTAGAAATGAGTCTTAATGATTTCGAACAACAACAATTTGATTTTAGGACTTCTAATAAAAGGACTGCTCTTTTTAGAACTCCTGATAAAGGGACTCCTGATAAAGGGACTGCTCTTTTTGGGACTGCTGATGAAGGGACTGCTCTTTTTGGGACTGCTCTTTTTGGGACTCCTGATGAAGGGACTGCTCTTTTTAGGACTGCTCTTTTTAGGACTCCTGATGAAGGGACTGCTCTTTTTGGGACTCCTGATGAAGGGACTGCTCTTTTTAGGACTGCTCTTTTTGGGACTCCTGATGAAGGGACTGCTCTTTTTGGGACTTCTCTTTTTAGGACTCCTGATGAAGGGACTGCTCTTTTTGGGACTGCTCTTGAGAAGAAAGAATTTGTCGAACAATACTATAATTGTTCGATAACGACTCCCATAAAATCTGCGGGATCACGCGATCCATTGTGCGATTTTTGTATAAATCTCATCGATGATGGGGTATTTACGAAATCTCAACAACCTCCTCATTTAGCGACATCTCCATCCATTGGAGAGGGAAGCTTTTTCTCTGTTCATGAAGGGATGTCTCCTAAAACTGTTGTAAAGACCGCAAACGTTGGCTCCAACTCACGGTCAAACTTGGACCCGACATCATCACAAGCGTTGATGACAAAGACGGACGTGTTGGCTCTGTTAAATGCGATTCATCGAAGCCATGGGAACCCCCAAGTGGTCAAAATCTTGGAGATGTATTTCTCCCATTTGAGCGAAGATACTGGGGTCTTGATGATTGAGCAGGAAAAATGTTCACCTCTTCCAAAAAGCAAGGATGGGCTTTTTGATCTCATACAGTGTGTTATCGCACTTTATCGAGCAGGTCTACCTATCTCGGACGTCAAACCGGCCAACTTCATGGTTACGGATGACGGACGGGTTGTCTGTGTCGACCTTGATTTGAAAGATCCGAAAAAGGGGGTCTATAAGTTCGTTGTGAGTGGGGAATATACCCATACTATTGGGTTCGACGTGTCAGAGCAATTTAAGCAATTGCTTCTCGTCTTTCTTGAGACACTGGGTCATCCAATCGTTGGCGATAGAAAACCAGCTTTTCGCGACTTGTATCAACAGAAGGGGCTTCTCCAAAGGTATGGACTGTTATCATCCGATCGGTCAGTTTCTGAGACGACGATTGATGATTTCGCGGAGGTTCTCCAAAAAATCGGTCTGTCCGAGGAAGACATCACCTACCTTGTCAGCCTCATCGTTCCTCCGACTTCTTCCCAGTAAAAAACATTCGTTTTTACTGTGGATGAATTGAAAAATATGTAATATATTTATAAAAAATTCTGCTTAGCGTATCCAATAACTGCGCAAGAAATCCTTTTCCCCGCATTCCCAGTCTTCAAACTCTCCGCATTTCCCCCCTTCCCACAATCATCCTCATCCTCGTGAATAATCAATCCCCGCCCAATTATATTCGACTTCGTACAGTTTATATATGACTTTGTCATATATAAACTCTAGAGATATAAATCACGACGTGATTTATATCTTTCCCCGCAATTTGATAACACTATCGCAAAAACTATATTTAGCCTCTCCCTTCCCGTTCGTCTTTATGTTCCCCAAATCACCCACATGGCGCACCTTCGAATTCGGACCCCCATGCGTCTTGTTAAAAGGGTTGAAATGCGCACACATACTCGTACAGTTTATATATGACAAAGTCATATATAAACTCTAGAGATATAAATCATATAATGATTTATATCTGTACATTTATCACTCAAATCGCCAGCCTCATGGACGTGAAAACCGTGGAGCGAGTTCGGGCTCAATCCCACGATGTTAAGTTCAACCTTGACCTGATTATTCTCCAAATCTTCTGCGAATTTAACAACACCATGGATGCCGGATTGGTCCGCGAAAACGGCGATTGCGTGAATAGGTCGTGTTGTATCCATAAATATAAAAGGATTTTAATCTTTGGAATAAACCGAATCGATAAATTCATTTTAGTATTCTATAAATTATATAAATATCTCTGATAATTATATATGTATAAAGAATTAGTCTCCGATTATTTAAATGAAAATAAAGGAATTATAACCGCATTCATCCTCATAACACTCCTTACATTCCCCATAGAAAGTATCGCAATCCCCGAGTTATACGGTCGCCTCTATAATACCGTTAGCGGCGGGAAGCGTTCCGACGAGCTCCTCCGGCGCGTCGGTAAAATAATTCTCATCATTATCGGTGTATGGCTATTCATCCAAGTCTTCTATTACATCAAAAACTGGCTCATTGGTAAAATCCTCCCCGCATATTTAGAATTTACCCGACGTGTCCTATTCACCAAAATTATCGAAAATTATGAAAATAACTACCAAGATATAAAAATATCCAAAAATATTAACCGACTATTCAACCTTACGCGTGATATAAAAGATGTCTTCTTCTACGGCGCAACCTGTCTCATCCCATTAGCGCTTACAATCGGAATAGTCAATATATACCTATATATTCTAGACTGGAAGATTGGGCTCGTTGCGACAATCTCAATCGCTATAATGATGGTCGTATCATATTTTTTCAGTGTGAAAATAATAGAAGTATCTGCGATTCGCGAAGGGAAATTCCTTGATATGTCCGAAAGAGTTCATGACAGCTTTGAAAATCTAATGAATATATACCTCAATAATGAAAAAAATAAAGAGCTCGAAAAAACACAGAATATTCAAGATGAACACACTGGATATTACAATAAACAGCTCGATCTGATTAATAATATGCAGATATCAACCTGCGTGATGTCAGTTATCACATTCGCAATCATCATCGGAATCGCATATTACAACTTTTCGAAGGGAATATTCACACCCCAGCGATTCATCACAGTCAGTCTCATTGTCATCTATTTCCTCGGATTCCTCATTAATATAAACAGCTGGACACCCGAACAACTAATGAATTTAGGTATCCTCAAAAACTCGGAAGGATTCTTACGGGATATACTCCGCGAAAAAAAGAATAAATACATCAAAAATCCAAAATTGACGGGTGATATCATCGTTGATAATATATCATACAGCTACGGAGATAATCAACCCATATTTTCTGGATTTTCTTTGAGAATTAAAAATAAAGAAAGAGTCGCAATTTTGGGACAAAGTGGTTCCGGAAAATCGACCTTAATGAAGCTACTACTCGGGCTTCTCCCACTTAAAGGAGGGGTTATAACTATTAATAATGTTCCTATCCAAAATATAGAACCAGATGTTCTTAGAAGCCACATCAATTATATAAACCAGAGGACCCAACTCCTCAACGGGACAGTTTTGGAAAATATGAAATATGGGAACACAATTGATGACAAAAAACTGGTTGCGCTTGTCAAAAAATATGGGCTCGACGCCAATTTCCAGAGCCTTGAACAAGGGCTTTTGTCGGACGTCGGAAATCAAGGAAAATCAATGAGTGGAGGTATGCAGAAAATAATCATGAATATAAGAGGTATCCTCAAAAAGGGGAACGTCATTGTGTTTGATGAACCGTTGGCCGGTCTTGATGCAATTACGCGCGTGAAAATGATTAAAATGATTGATGATATGACGAAAAATAAGACACTCATAGTAATAACGCACGACAAAGAAATCCTCCGGATTATGAACAAAACTATCAACCTTCACGACATGAAGAAGAAACCGGCGCTGGTTTCTGTTCCGGCTGGGGCTGGGGTGGGTGCGGCGTCTCTAATAGAGGACTTTTTTTAGATTTTGAAATGAGTATCCTCTTATAACCAAACATCTTGAAATCCCACTTATACATATGATATACCATATCCGCCAGCTCCTGCGTATAATAAGAGATAAGCGTTTTATTACGTTTCCGGCTATTAATATGCGGGAGCGTCATTGTTGTGGGTAAATCATACTTCTTTTTGAAAGCCTCGAACTCTGCAGATAAATTCTCGAACCGGAGGACCTCGTCCATCCCATTTGCGCCATTCTCATTAATAACGAACTCCCACTGCGGTAATATAACCACGAAAGGCTCTACATTGTGGCGATAATAATTATCCAATTCTGAGTGGGCCCAATATATAAATTGTGTAAATGTCAATTTGTTCCCCAAAAAATGATAAGCGCTTATCATACGGTCATACGGATTCCGGACAATACAAAATTTGACAAAATCAGAGAGGGTCCGCTTCTTCTTCAAATAGGTCTTTGGTTTCCGATATATGTCCAAATACGTTAAATGATGTAAAACCTTCTGGCCCCGAATCCCCCATAGATTTTTGATATCGGCCATAAAAATACTTGTGAGGCCAAATACGAACCGGCGCCAATCACGGTTCCGCATCGAACCAACCATCCATCGCGAAAATTTGGTATCTGCGAATATAGTATGTATGACGAAATCAAGGGAGCGGTGCTTTCCAAGCAACATTTTCTCTATTGAGGACCCCCCCGCCTTCGGTATATGAAAGAAGAGTAAATTTTTGTAAATCATGTTGGTGGTGGGGTATTTATTTTATATTAGATTTGATTTTTTATATTCGGATTTGGAATTGGATTTGATAAAAATTGATTAAAATTGCGATGAAGAAATATTATGATTATTTATTGAAAAGATGGAAAATGCAACTAAAATAATCATTCGACAAATTATCATAAATAATCTGGTTTCAGACTTTATTCGCGAAATAATACGTTTTATAATGTATATCGCCTATTACAAGTTTTTATGCTGGATTTGGAAAAATTGATTAAAATTGCTATGAATTTATTTGGTATCCAACAAAATGGAAGACATACGACGTGAAAATACTGAACAAATTGAAATGATTCCTACATCTACTGAATCTGGAACAGAACTTGCTGGTCGTGAATCATATGAAAGCAGGGTCTTGAATCCTCAAAAATTTCAATTGGAATTGCGGGTATTATCTTGGGCCTTTTCATTAGAACCAGACCATCCAGACTCTGGATTCTTTCGCAGTGGCGAATGTAAGCAATGCGCGGAATGCTCGGATGAATTTAATTTCTTACATTATACCTCTGAAAAGAAAGCGTATTGTGTAAAATGCTACCTTGAACGATTTTGTGATATTGTTGAAGATAATACCATTTTTCTGGTTGTTATCAGAAAAAGCGGAAGAATTTTGATTGAAATACTGAATCCAAATGAATAAAAATGAAATTCTTAAAAGAATGGTTATTCTTTTAAGAATAAATTATAATAAATATTTGTAATATGAATCGAGCGAATCCTTCTGTAATTTATTCATATTACTTCGGGGAATCTTTCTTTCTGTGATATTTATAGCTTCTGCTGGTGTTTTGCTGTATTTGTATATAATATACGCGCACGCGGCGCTATTACTGCGCCCCTTCCCACTATAACAATGTAATAATATCTTTGCGGTCGGCTTCCATTGGAGATAATAATCAATTGTATCATTCATCTCCTTATAATTCGAAATAGTAAGAGGATTGTAATCAACTGCCGGTATCTGATGATAGGTTATATGCGGGACATCATTTATCCAAGCCGTCTCTGCGATGCCAACCTCATTCGTATCCAAAAAACTAATAATCAAATCGAACTGGCGAATTATCTCATGATTACGCTTTCGAGGTAAATTTGAAACCCAAACATTATCGATGACATGGTTCATATGGTAAAGCGCATTGTCCGAAAATGTGTCGATGATTCCAACGTATTTAACGGTGTTTATAAAACGGTTCCAGACACGATATTCCTTTGATAGGCGATAAAACTCATTATAAATATAATTCATTATAAATATATATAAATATATATATAAAAAGATTTATATAATTATACTTATGTCATCAATATTACCACTACATCGACTCTCAGAAGTCGCTTATAAAAGACCCAAAAAGACGCTCACGGATACCCTCCAAGATGAAGATGTAATCCAACAAAAATTAGAGGATTACAGCGAAGTTGAAGAAGCTGACATCGACGCAATACCAATTGGTTCCACGGTCCGATATATTAAATGGGACATCAAAAATAATTGCGAAAGATTCATTTTAGGAGGAAATATAATCCGCATTTCGAATGAATATATTGTCATCCAAGGAAAAGATAACGGAACATTTAGCGCCCAACGATATACACGCGATAAAAATGGGAAAATCATCCACACGACCCGCTTCTTCAAACTGAACGACGTCATTGACAAATATAAAGCGCGAATTATTGAACTTGAAGCCGAGATCAAAAAGCTAAAAGAAATAATCCGGAAACTAAGATAAAGATAAAAATGAACTCTCGTTAAATCTGACATATTTTTATTTTTATATAAATATGAATAGTATGATTACATTAGAAGACCGCATACTCTGCGACCTCGAAATGATTCTTTTAGGTGGGTTTGCACCCTTGAACGGTTTCCTCAACGAGGCCGACTACAATAGCGTTGTCGAGAATTGCCGTCTCTCTGATGGAACCGTCTGGCCCCTCCCAATAGTTTTACCTGTCGGAGTAAAAGAGCACGATAAACTCCAAAATGAGAGCGTTATAACCCTCAAAGATAAGACCGGCCTACCAATCGCGCGACTTTTTGTCGAGAGCCGATGGAAGCCCGATTTAGTCAAGGAATGTGAGATGGCCTACGGTTCATCCGATACTAACCATCCATACGTAGATATAGTTTTGGGGATGGGGATGAAAGACTGCTGGTATTACGGAGGGCGCGTCGAGAAGATTATGGACGTGAAGCACTACGATTTTATGGAATACCGGATGAGCGCCGAGAAATGTCGGGCGATGATTGCTGGATTTCGAGAATCAGAGGGATTGACTTCATTTGTCGGTTTTCAAACGCGGAACCCCATGCACCGGAGCCACTTTGAGCTCACCAAATACGCCCTCAAAAAATGCGAGGGGGGTGAGGGAGGCGGGGCGGAAGCAAAGCTCATTCTCATGCCCGTCGTCGGTATTACCCAATCATGCGACGTCGATTATCAAGTCAGGACCCGCTGTTATAAAAAATTAATGCCCTACTACGAAGGAAAAGCCGAGCTCGTTTTAATACCATTGTCGATGCGCATGGCGGGACCCCGCGAGGCCGTATTACACGCCATCATCCGCAAAAACTACGGATGCACCCACTTCATCGTCGGCCGAGACCACGCCGGACCAAGTTATAAAAAGAAAGACGGGACCGACTTCTATGGCCCATACGACGCCCACGCCCTCGTCGAAAAATACAAGGGGGATATTGGTATTGAAATCGTGCTTTCGCAAATGATTGTCTATGTCGAAAATTTGGGGAAATACCTGCCAATGAATGAGGTTCGCTCGGGGGAGGGGGGCGATAAAGTGATGAATATTTCCGGAACCGAACAACGAAGATTACTTAAAACTGGGTCTGAAATCCCCGAGTGGTTCTCATTTCCTGAAATTGTCGAAGAACTACGCCTCGAATACCGGATGCTCAATAAAAGGGGACTCTGTATATATCTCACTGGGTTGAGTGGAAGCGGTAAATCAACTGTGGCGAACTTTCTGATGGAGAAAATAATGGAGAATGAAAAGGAAAGGAAAATAACGCTATTAGATGCCGATGTCGTCCGAATGAATTTAAGTAAAGGACTCGGATTCTCTCGGGAAGACCGAAGCACCAACGTCAGGAGAATCGGATATGTTTGTAGCGAAATCGTCAAACACGGTGGAATTGCTATCGTCGCCAATATCGCCCCATATGAAGATGACCGCAAATATAACCGCGGGGTTATCGAAGGGGCCGGTGGAACCTACGTTGAATGCTTCGTAGATACCACACTCGAAAAATGCGAAGAAAGAGACGTCAAAGGGCTCTACGCTTTGGCGAGAAAAGGAGTCATAAAGGAATTTACGGGGATTAGCGACCCATACGAGAGGCCCATTAATCCCGAGATTGCGATTGATGGTGGAATTAGTCTGGACGCAATAATTGAGACAATTGTTGACTGGCTTAATAAGAGGGAATTACTGTAATTATAGAATAGAACATCTCGATTGCGCTTTTAATGTATTAAATCCTTGTGGTTGCGCATTTGGTGGAGGTGGAGGTGGAGGTAGAAGTTGCGTATTTGAATTGGCATGTGTTCGTGAAGCGCTGGATGCTGTATTATTTAAAACTTGTTTATTTTTTGATAGTAAAGGTTGTTTTAATTTAGTCATTTCATTACTTTCAGCAGACGTTTTTAAAAATGACCAAAATCCTCCTCCATTTTTAATTTCCTTTTTCTTTTTAGACTGGGATGGGGTCTTCTTTTTATGTTTTGGTTTATGTTTTTTATCCGATTTATTATTCATATTATATATTATAATATATAAAATGAATCTCAGATTTTTAAATTCAAGGAAATTAATAAATATTATTGAAATGGCCTCCCAACTCATCCTCCAAATATACCATCGCGACAACTTTATGGTTGAAATAAAAGAAGACAAATCCCCCCTAACAGAAGCCGACAAAAAAGCCAATGAATATATCTGTAATCAACTAACCAGCCTCTACCCCGAAATCCCAATCATATCCGAAGAAAATAAAAATGAGGATTATGAATATCGATCCAAATACGAGTTCGCTTGGCTCATCGACCCACTTGACGGAACAAAAGAATTCATTAGCCGAAATGGCGAATTCACTGTAAATATTGGGCTCATCCATTTAGGCGTCCCCGTCGCCGGTTTCGTAAATATCCCATGTACCGGAATAACATACTGGGCCATAAAAGGATGCGGGGCTTGGAAGAAAAATTACAATGAAGAAGACTCCGTCATGATTGAACCGCGCGGAGGAGATGATGGGGGAAGAAGGAAAAAGAAAATTGTTTTAGCCAGTCGGTCCCACATGAATGATGAAACAGTTGAATATATCTCCAAATTAGGTGGCGAAGTCGAACTTGTGAACGTCGGAAGCTCCATTAAATTAATGTGGATAGCCGATAATAAGGCCGATATTTATCCAAGACTCGCCCCCACAATGGAATGGGATACCTGCGCATCCGACGCAATCCTACGCGAATTAGGTGGAGGATGCCAGATTTATTTTAAGGAAATTAAGATGGGGGTCGGGGGCGGTGTGAAATATTTAGTTTATAATAAGGAATCTTTATTGAATCCATCTTTCATTGCTCAGATTGACTGATGATGAGTGTGAAAGACGCAATGAGACCGCGATGGTCGCTGTGTGTTGTGTCCCCAATTACTTGCGCCGGAGAATTTGTGAAATCTGAACTGACAAATATTCTATCGAACCGGTTTTTATTGAAAGTTGCTGGTGAATCCTGTTCATTCAAGTTAGGAATAGTCGTTTTTCCATTATCAGTGAGATTTGTATCTCCCGCAATAATAAATCGTTTGCCTTCCAGTATTGACGCAATAACGCGCAACTGTTTTATTTTAAGAACCTCTGACTGAGGAGGACTGAAAACACTATCACAATGAAATGTTCCTACAAATATCGTTTGCTTAGATGGTAAAACAATCTCAACAAGTAATAAATTGCGACTTGATTGTGTTTTTCGTAATGGAATACGGTCATATCGGATACACGGAAACCGGCTCAATATAATTGTATCATATGGGTGTTGGAATGTTGCGCCAAAATGATGTGGATATTGCTCCATTTTTAAGAAGTGTTCGACCATTTCACGGGGGACCTCCTGTAAGCAAACGATGTCCGGATTATGATGGTGAATGAGCTCACATATTTTCTGTATGCGCTCTAAGGTTAAACCCTTGAAATTAATATTGAATGGTAAAACTGTAATTCGTGATGTCATTTTAATTGTTATTCTAAAATAAATTATAATTATTACTATCAATTTTTATTTATTTAATTTTTCATTTGGTCAGATTGGACCAAATGAAATCACTCTGGTAGCTCTTGTGGATACAGAATCTGATTGAAAATAATTTTAATTGTCTCTATAATAAACAATGAAATATTCAATATCTTAATTCTTCTATCAATAATATCATAATCTTCCTCTTCTGATTGGGATGATGAAATAGAAATAGATTCTACTTCATCTGGGTTCTCATTTGGAGGCTGTCCCGCGCCATCTTCATTAGATGGATGATTATCAGCCATTTCTGGTTCTTCAACCGGCTCTGGAAGAAAAAACTCATTGGCATCTTCATTTTGAGGAATGCCATCATTATTTGGAAAATAATCATCGTTATTTTCTTCAACGAGGTCATGTTGCGGTTGCGGTTGCGGTTGCGGAACCGGAGCCTCTTCTAGTTCTGAAGCCGGAAGAGGATGTGGGGGAAAATTGTATATCTCCCACGGGTCATAGTTTCTTGGTCCTCCCTGTAAATGCGCGAAACCATTGAAATCTCTACACATCGGACATCTACCACGCGCGCTGTAAGCAGACGAATTCCACGAAAGACGAACGCAATTTGTATGAAATACGTGCTTACATTTGGAACATTGTGAAACATCCGCATCAAAATCTTCATAACAAATAGGACAACATTCATCCCTTTCAATCGAAATTGGGTTCTGAGGGCCTCCATATCGCTCCATTTTCTTAACGTCAATGATTCGCAAAGTGCTTTCCAAAATGCGTGCCAAGTATTGCGGATTCATCAAATCGGTCAATAACATACTATTGTTAAATATGTCGTGATTTTCCGAAAGACAAATCAATTTGAACATATGCTTACATATCGGCTTAACAGTGTGTTTCTGATAATCGGGACAACTACAAGTAATTGCGCTTTCAGAAAAGAAAACATTGTATATTATACCACGGTTCCCCTTGATAAGAACATTGAAGCTATTATCCGGATTTTGGGTAAAATCGACAATCTTCATATTTGATGGTCTCATCGCATTTCTCTTCCTTTTCTCAATTGAATGCGGTGTATTTGCGTGGTAAGCAAACGGGTTTGGATATTGTTCTTGAATTTGAGCCATTTTTATTTTTGTAAAGGAAATCATCATTTAATTATTCAATTTTTCAGGAGGCGATTGAGCGCCGGTATAATCACGTTTATGTCATTGGTATGACATTTAATGTGATTTAGTGAAAGGATTGTGGAGAGAACATCGAAAAACTCCCATTCGCGCCCACATATCACTTCAAATATAGTGGTCCCCTTATCGCAAAAGAACATATTCGACATTCCCGCCCCATGGGCGCATATTATAAAAGAGGCATTATGAAAATAGCGGACCTGCTCCTCAAATGAGAGGCGTTCAAGATAGAGGGCGCAAAAATTGGGGCCATGGGAGTGTTCTAAATGCGCTGAAAGACGGTCAATTTGGTCAATATCGCGGCGCTCCTTCCCTGTCGTTATATTCGTGTTTAGGGACCTTAAATAAGGGTCGTCTATTAGTGAGATGCGGTTGTCGCGCTTTATTAAAATGATTTGGGGGAAATTGGGGGGAGGTTTTGTGGGTATATCATACCGGTTGAAAATGAAATCGCGGAATCGATTGAAGTGATGGAGTGTAGAATAATCCTCCTTGTTCTTATAAATGAGAGGGGGGAGTGCCAGTTGGTCGAATTCTTCCTTCAAGAGTTCGCGGTTTCGCGTCCCCATAACCTCTTCATATATTTTGGAAAAATTACCGATGGTTTGATGAATTGACTTCTCGCGGATGACCTCGCCATGTAAATAGAGTTGATTAATAATCTCCGGAAATAAACAATCACACAAAAAATGGGCGTAATGAAATAAACTACCTTTTTTGCGACGGTTGATAACTTTTATCATAATAAGGTTTTTTAGAAAAACTTTTTGGAATTCAAAATATTTATATTTTTTGAATTTGTTTGGTTGTTTTGTGGAAAAACCGAGCAAAAATAAAAGGGGGGGGGAAGTTAT
>Ga0214919_10001593_pt1 | contig 36803 bp, 23 predicted proteins | sample LL1503_MetaG_FD_177994 | JGI IMG/M metagenome (GOLD analysis project Ga0214919, IMG submission 177994) | Freshwater microbial communities from Lake Lanier, Atlanta, Georgia, United States - LL-1503 | ecosystem: Environmental > Aquatic > Freshwater > Lake | place: USA: Georgia | collected...
AAGAAATTCCATGTTTCTTTTCGTTTGCAGAAGCTTTTTTCGGATCCCATTCAAATTTGATGTTGCTCATAACTACACTGTAGTTTATTTTACAGATCTATGCAACAGCTTGACTTAGTCAATACTCGCTAGGCAGCATGATCACCCAGTGCTGCGTGTCCCAGCAGGCGTACAGCGTGATGGCATCCAGGGGGAAGTCGGTGTAGGGGATCTCCTGCCTGGCCAGCTCGCGGTCACGGCCATCCTCGTAGACCATGACCGCCCTGCCCTGTGTGACAGAGACACGCACCAGTACAAACCAGTCCCCATCGCCGATCTCGCTCAAGTGGCTGGCCACAGCGTCCATCATCCAGAAGCAGGCCGCCTTCTCCGCCAAGTACCTGGTGCCATCTGTCAGCAGGTGCCGCCGGCTGATTCTGTAGTGCTTCTCAGTGCCGGTGAATTGAGCCAGGGTGCCGCTGTCCAGGCCCAGCGCAGTGAGTTCTTGTTGTGTCTTCATCTGTGTGCGTTCCATTTGTGTGGGTGTGACCACAGTTTGTTGTCAGATGCGCACTTGGGCAACCAGCGCTTGGTAACCCGAGAACTTGGCGGGGTACCGGGTCAACATCACCTGGGTATCGGGCCAAGTACGGGTCCTGCATGGTCCGCAGCTCGGACATCAAGGCCTGCAGCAGCCATTCGGTCTGTGGATGCGATCCGCGCTACCCAGATAAATTTCCCTGGAGATTCGCAAACATCCACGCACTAAAACCGCCCTGCAGCTTGTTAAACGGTGGGTGTGGGTACGTGGGGTGCTGGCACCGCTGATCAGAGCTTGCAGGGCTTGTAGACGCGTCTGTGCTGGTTATCCACAGGGCGGGTGAGTTATCCAAGAAAAATCACGAGAAATTAGTATTTTTCGTGATTTCGGTGATTCAGCGTTGAAATCATTGAAGATTTTTTCAGTGAAAAAGTTATCCACAGACAGTCCAATTCGCCTTGCTCTAGCTCGGTAACCCGAGACTTTGGCAGGACTCCGGTTGCTCTGATAAATATGTGAAAACATAATGCAATTAACGCAAACACATGATTACAGGAGAACTTGAATGGCACAGGCAAAAACACTGACAAAAGAAGAGATGACGCGCGTACTGGACTACATCCGCACACGCCGCTTCGCTCCACGCAACAGAGCAATGATGCTGCTGACACACCTAGCTGGTTTAAGAATCGGCGAGGTGGCTTGCCTGCGGTGGAGCGATGTGATGAATTTGGACGGAACGGTAAAGGACGAGATCCGCTTGCTGCCCGACATGACCAAGGGCAGACACGCTCGCACAGTTTTTGTCAACATCAAGCTGCGCGAGGAATTGCAAGCCTACGCTGAACAAGGCAAATGCGTGAATCGCAGCTACCCATTCTTTGCCAGCCAAAAGAGTTTCAAGACAGGATTCAGCGCAAACAGCTTGGCGCAAACGTTCGCCCTGCTGTACGAAGGCGCTGGACTTGAAGGTGCCAGCAGCCACAGCGGACGCAGAACGTTTTTAACAAATCTCGCCAACAAAGGCACAGCGATACATATTTTGAAAACGCTGGCTGGGCACCGCAGCATTAGCACCACTGCTGCCTATTTGTACAGCAGCCCAAGTCAGTTGAAAGCGGCTGTGGAGTTGGTTTGAATTAACTTTTTATTTTCGTGCTTATTAAAAAGCTCATTTCATCTCTTTTGCTCATTGCGATTTAGAGGGTTACAGCTCGCGATTAACCGGATTAAGAGCAACTAGTTTAAATTTTTACGCAAACGCCAAAGGGAAAATCTGAGACATCTAAATGTCTTTTTGTCAATAACCAAATAACCCCACCAGTTTGCTCAACATCAGGAAAATTTCCGTAGCCATCAGTAGCAAAGATCAGGTAAGCACCAACAGCATTTTCATCTATCCATTGAAAAACTGGCCGAAAATCAGTTCCGCCACGGCCAAATAAAGAAACCTTTGTAGGAATTTCTTCCCCATCCATTTGTTCATAGCTGGTAATGGTTTGAATGGCCGCATCACATTGAATGACGGTAAGGCGGCAAGGGTAAGTTTCTCTATAGACCCTTAGCTCGGTAAAGACTTCAGACAAGTCTTTATCCGACATTGACCCAGAGGTATCAATAGCAAAAATAATATGGCCAGGAGCCTCAACACCCAAAGAAGGCATATAGAGGCCCCGGTGTAAATGTTTTTTGGAACACGGCCACATGCTCCAATCATTCTTGATTCGATCCACTAGCCAGCCTCTGAGTAGATCTCGCCAATCAATTCTCCCCTCTTCAATGGCCGTGCACTCTGAATTGAACAAACCGGCCGCATCCCCTTTGAGCTTGCTGGCTGCGTCATTGCGCAGCGCTGCACAAATCTCAGCCATTTGTGCACGGTCCGGCATTTCGGTGTCACGTGCACCCATCACCGCTGGATTGTCGGGGTCAATAACATCAACCCCAATTGCCGGGATTTCTCCGCTGTTTTCAGAGCTAGCGGAGGCACCTTCATTGTGAATCTTGTCACCAAACTTAAAAGTAGACTTTTTAGGCAGCAGGTTATAAATTTGTTCAGCACTCATGCCGCGGTAGGCATGATGCGCAAAGCCCCCCTGGGGCAGTGAAAAACCTTGCTCGAGCAACAACAAGTTGATGGCATGGTCAGCGGCAATGTTCCACAGTTCTGGATCGCGATGGGACCGACGTGCCGAATGCTGAAACAAGATATGCAGCACTTCATGGGCCAAGACACCCCTGATCTCACTTTGCGACAGAGTGGCAACCCAGTTGGCATTGAAAAAGACGTGGTAACCGTCGGTGGCCATAGTTTTACACCAGCCGTAAACGGTCGCATCTTTGATGGGCAACCTCATGATCGCCGAGGCCAAAAACGGCTGGCGCAAAGAGAGTGCGATTCTCGCTTTAAGAACGCTATTTACAACCTCAGCTGGCGATGAGCTTGGCATGGGTTTTCATAAAGATCTTGTAGGCCTCCTGGCGACTGAAGGCTGAATGTAAGTTGATCATTTCTTTGGCAAGCACCACCGCAAACTCGGGGGGCAATCGGTTAAGCAATATAGAACTTGCTTTCACAACATCTTGCCGATCTGCGCTGTGTACCAGCCACGTGGTCAGCACATGCAAGCCGTCTAAGGCTTTAGGCAGCTTGGCTGATTCGGGGTTAGCCACAATTTCTTCAATTTGAGTCATATTGAGGGAGCGCTTGACGAATGCGGCGAATTCGGTGGCAGCCCCTTGTCCGACGATGCCCGGAACAATGTCACTGCATTCCTTTATGCCGCCAAACTTCTTGATCACATCAGAAAGAATCTCCCAAGCTCTAGGGGTAGGAAAGGCTGCTGATTCCGAAGGATCTTCTCGCAGAAGACCGGGTTTGTATCCAATGAATGCAGTCACCATAGGGTAAATATCATTTTTTAAAGCCCAAGCACGCCAGTCGCTCACGTCTACATCCAGCTCCAAGTGAACAAAGCGGTTGGATAAGGCGGAGGACATGCGGAAGGTTACGGCCCTATCTTTTTGGCGGTTACCGGCAGCAACGATCCACCATCCATCGGGCAGCACGTACTCTCCGACTTTTCTGTCTAAAACCAGCTGATAAAGGCTGGCTTGGACCATCGGTGGAGCTGCATTGATTTCATCAAGGAAAAGTACGCCCGGTTTTGATTGGGCTTGGGGTAGAAATGCGGGAGGACACCAAACCGCCTTTTGATCAATGATGGCGGGTATGCCACGCAGGTCAGTGGGATCAAGTAAAGATGCCCGCAAATCAATGACCTCCATTCCTGCCTTGCTTGCAACAGCATGGACAATCGCACTTTTCCCAATCCCCGGGGGCCCCCAAATGAACGCGGGCCAACGCTGACCGAGCATGCTGGACAAAACAGTATCTAAGCGTGAAGGTTTCATAGTGGTATTGATTCAAGCCAGATTTTTGACTCCTCCGGTACAAACCAGGGATACATTTTCGAAAAATGCCGAGTAACCTCATGGTCGGCATAAACGTAGGGTGTCTTTCCCAGCGTAAATTTTTTCAGAAGTGGCATGGGATCTACGGCCACTTTGCGCTGGTCATCGTCCATGGTTAAGTCTGGCAGTGCTCCAAATGACTTGAATTCCTCCGACTCAATCAGCAGCCACTGCCCCACCAATGAGGCAGCAGTCAACTCCAGCTTGGCTTGGGCAGAGAGTTTTTGTAGATAGAGGGCTCTGCCGTGTAGTTGTAATTCAGCTTTGCCAAGATTGCGGTTAAAACTGCCCATACTAGAGCCGACTTGTTCGGAATCTGGTCCATTCCAGAGAGAAATACTGCATATCAGTTTTCCTTTGACTGAAGAAAATACATCTTTTTTACTTGCGATTTTTAGAAGATGCTCACCATCAATGGCAGATTGATAAAACGATTGCTCAGAAGCAAAACCTTCCAGCGTCAGCATCAGGTCTGCTTTGTCGTTTTCACTTAGCAACTCGCTAAAATGCGAATCGGCTCTGATCATTTTTTTCGCCAAATCAACGTAAATGATTTCTTTGTGACTAGCTCGTAAAAAGCCAAATTCGACCCGCGATTTTTCGGATCTCAAAAGAAATTCCGCCCCCCCGCCATAGACAACGATGGCCAAAGACAAATCCAGATCATTCCGAACAAAAGGGATCACGCCTTGATTTAGCGCCTTTTTTAACATGCGGCTGAAGTTCACCTGGGGAGGTATCTGCCAAGGACGGGCCTTTTGGATCTTAGTGAGTGAATTTTGAAAGATGGCTCGCGCAAGCTGCAGATCATCCGGGATCCCTTTTGCCTTGGCCATTTGGCCAGCGGCCCAAACATACACCGCAGGTATTCGAATTTGTAAAGGTTTATTTTTCCTCGTACTTGCCATTCTCAAGCACTCCCGGTTTTGGACGGTAAGGCTGATTTACTTTTTTTCTTCGTCGGCTTAATTTTTTGAACCGCCTCGAACCTATGGATAAGTGGAGCTGCTGTCTCTGGCGCTACCATCTTCAAAAACTCAAGACGGCCGCGCAGGCTAGTGATGCCCATCGACTCGCCCCCCCAAACTAAAGGCCGTCCCCCCTCAAAGGCATGAACAGCCGCCCTGAGTTTCTTCTTGATTGTGCGCGGCACATTGACCCGCTCATTGACTACCAAGCCAGTGCACATTTGCCGTCTGCCACGCCGAAAAATATTGGTTTTTTGTGGGTCAAGCTCCAGTCCGATTTGACCCAGAACGCCGCGGGCAACGCCTAGCAGGCCTACCGCTTTTTCGCCACCAGAGAACGTTAGGTCGTCAGCATAACGGCTGTAGGAGCATTCTCGCAAGGCTGCTTGTTGGCTCAGTATTTGATCAGTTTTAAAAAGAACCCGGTTTAAAATAGCCGGCGATGTAGGCGCTCCAACTGGCAACACACCATCGGCCGTACACAAGTCCACCAAAAAGGAAATCGACACTGGGCTTAAACGGTCAGACAAATCCCGCATTAACGCTGCTCGAACGAGCGGCCAACGCACACTGGGGAAACAACTTCGCACATCGGCGTTGACCACCAACGGCTTGCCTACATGCAGGCTGGCATTGCCGACGATCGACTTACCAATGACAAAACCATAGGCAGCATCGTGAGACAGCAGCGGATCAAGCAGGTTGACAGCAATTGATCTTTGGATTTTTTTAAGGCCTGCGTTAGGGGCAGATATAAGCCGCATCTTGCCTGATTTTTTTGGAATTTCATGTCTGGTGTAAAGATGATCAAACTTAGCCCCAGGCTGCTTCTCCCTATCCCGGTTGGAAAGTAGCCATCTCAACGTCGAACCATGTCGCAAACCCAAGCATGATAAAAGTTCCAGGAAGATTTTTTCAAACGATTTCGCGCAGGGCAATTGACTCGATGTCCATAGCAAAGCCGCTGCAATGACCTCTTCGGTAAAAATCCTACGCAATTGCCGAAGTTGATGCAGGTCGTTGCGTGTCATTAGAACCAGGGCTCTGGCTCTCTGCTGCACACCTCCATCTACGCTTTTCCAGCGGGACACCCATTGGCACTGCCAACCCTTTGCGGCACCTTCCAGGCCCAGTTCTATGAGGTGGTCTGCATCAGTGACATGATTGAGCTGCGTCAGCCAAAGCTTGGCACGCTGCTCTGGAGTAGAGGCTTCGTAGAGCCGCTTGATCGATTGAATCGAACAATCGCTTGGTCTCAAAACACATATTTTTTGGATCAGCGAATCCGACAAATTTGGCACAATAAAGTTTGAATCCGCTGGCCTAACATCTATCCACCGCATGATATCCACTGCATCCGAGTGTATGACTCGCTTTGTACGACGCAATGTCGCCAATGTCTCTGCCACAAAGGCATCGGTCTTGCTATTGACCCCAGATTTGATCGCGGCATAAGACAATTGCGAAACAGTGGCTTTTTTAATCAGTCCTTTCTGAACGGCTATTGACCAAGATCTGGTACCAATTTGATCGGACACGAACTCATCCCAGCTGATGGCTTTAGTGCGATATGCGTTTCGCCACAATCTCTGGGAAACCACATCTTGTAGCAGATTAGAAAATTTTTTTGAAGCTATGCTGACTAAAGCGCTGAGAATTTCATCCGCGTCCTTTATATCGGGCAAATGCTCTAAAAGAAAGTCTTCACCATCGTTGGACCGCTGGCTTGCAGCATGCGCCAAAACAGCTATGGATTGATCGCGCCAAGCTGGATCTGTGGTTTCGATTGCCTGATAGCACTGTACTGCGATCAAAGCTTTCTTGGTCTTAAGATTCCATGTTAGACCTAGTTGGACGATGTCGAGTGGTGACAGCGAACGCACTGGCAGCTGGCCGGAGACTAACTTATGAGCCAGCTGTTCGGCGTCAAGGTGCCAGAGGCCGGGCACCTTCGATTTGCCGAATAGCTTCACCAAATGGCTGTGGCCCAGTTCAGGCATAGCCGACCAACCGTGCGTGGGTTGTCGATTAGTTATGTCGGCTATGTCGCCCATATCCCGAGCGACTTGCCTTGCCGCCAAATTGGCGGCAGCATCCGTCACTATTCCGACGGCCATTTGGCCAGCTTGACTCCAATTTCGTTGCCCTAAATGCAGAAAAATTAATTTGAGAATTGCCAAATCACTGGCGTATTTCGATCTAAGCGATTGAACTTTCTTGACCGCAACTTCAAAACGAACTGATCCTTGGGCGTACATCGTTTTAAATAAAACGGTATCTGAGACCAAGATGGCAAATTCTGCTGCGCTCAAGGTGGTAGCTTCAGGCGAGGCGAGCTGTTTGGGCTTGTAGTTGTCACAGTGAGACAAGGCTTCCTGCAATAAGCGTGAGGCCTGTTTAACGGGAACCGATTCCACGGCCCCAGTGCATTGCAGTAATTCAAGATGCGTGGCATGACGTTGGACCCTGCAAGCTAAGCCCCACCGGGTTCGTATCACCCCCGAAAATCCAATCTGTCCGAGCAGATCTAGTATGTCAGCTTCTGGCCCTCTATCAAGTAAGCTTACAAATGAAACTTTATCTGTTGCATCACGCTTTGACATGAAAAGCAATTGAGTTGCTCTTTGCACGGTAGGCGGGTCGTTTTCCAGCACCACCCCTGTGTTCAGAAAATCGCACAGGTCATGCAGATGTGCAATGCATGACCAGCTGTTTTCAAGAGCTTCAACGCTGCAAAGTTCCGCAAAAAGAAGGCGTACTCGATGCCATCCTCGCAAGGCTTCCTCTTGGTAGATTTTCTTTAAGTGCTGCCGTGATCCTGGCTGGTAAGGGTTCCAGTCTGTGATGAGATCAGATAAGCGGTTTCTTAAGTTGCCTTTGCCTACCAAGGCTTGCCGGACTTCTCTCGACGTGTAGCGTTTCACTAAATAAACTCCAGCACGAGAAGGGAAAAAGGTGGATAGCTTTTTCGGTCACTCAATCACCGCTTGACTCGACTTGAAGGACAGGAAAGGGGAATCTTTCAAGCCTTCGAAGTCGGCTGAGGAGGTTGATAGCTTCCCCTTTCCTGGCCTTTGAGGCACTGGTAAAGGAATATGCAATTCTGGCGATGCACCAGATGAACCTGAGCCGAAAAAACTACCCGAAATCATTATATGGTGCTGGCAGCCCCGATCAGCGCTTGTAATCGCGTCTGTGCTGGTTATCAGGCAAAGACACTCTCAACCGCAGAGATTGAGCACCTGCTGGACTACATCACCACCCGCAAGTAGCGCGTTACAGGGCCATGGTGTTGCTCACGCACTGGGCAGATTTGAGAATTGGTGAAGTGACAGTCCTGCGCTGGAGCGATGTCACAACCACAGACGGCGAAATTAAAGATGAGATCCGCCTGCTGCCCGACATGACCAAGCGGCGGCAAATTACCCTCGAAATAGCGCTCATTGGGCAAACCGGCCTGAACATGAATGACGCCGAGCCTAAGTACACCTTGAAGTCTCTGCCAGGCCAGTTCTCCGGCATGCACCTGATTTCGATCATGTACGTCGGCATGAAGGAACTGGACTCGGACACGGACCCTGGGGTAGACCTGAGTGCGGAATACGAAGCTGCGAAGCTCATGCAAAGTAAAAACTAGTCTGGCCCTGCTGAAATCCGCCAAGCTCACCACACGAGCCCGGGTGACCATGCCCCATCCCCGCCGGGCTGGTTAAACGAACAGGTGGCAGGGCTCATGGCGTGAGCCCCGGCCGCATCAAACTGCGGTTTCTTGTTACAAGCTTTCTCAAGAAGGCTCAAATTACAGACCGATGGTCTAAGATGCAACAAAAAATACGGCGTTTCAATCAATCGGGGAAACAGTCATGAAACCAGCTTTGCCGGCAGGGCAGTCATGAGCGAAGTGGTGCGGCTGTACCAGTACAAAAGCCTGCTGGTCGGGCGCCGGGCCATGTCGGCCGAGGATTTGATGGCGCGGCTAGAAATCTCTCGAGCCACCCTCAAGCGAGACATCGCCAAGCTGCGTGACCAGTTGCATGTGCCCATCGAGTTTGACCGCGACGCTGGCGGCTACACCCTGAGCCAGGGCCACACCGACTCCGAATTGCCAGGCCTGTGGTTCAACCAAGAGGAGTTGCTGGCCCTGGTCACCATCCAGCAACTGCTGGAGCAGTTGGAGCCGGGGCTGCTGGGCCCCAAGCTCAAGCCGCTCAAGGAGCGCTTGGGCCAGCTGATGACCAAGCACGGCCTCTCTAGCCAAGACGTGGCCCGGCGTATCCGCATTTTGCACGCCGGCAAGCGCGTGGTGCTGGCGAAATCGTTCGAGGCGGTGGCCGCTGCCACGCTAGCCCGCCAGCGCCTGAAGATCTGGCACTTCGGCAGGCAAAATGGCCAGACCACCGAGCGTGAGGTTTCACCACAGCGCCTGGTGCACTACCGCGACAACTGGTACCTGGATGCTTGGTGTCACCTGCGCGATGATTTGCGCAGCTTCAGCATTGACGCAATTCCCCGGTTGGAAATCCTGGCTACTGCCGCAAAAGAGGTGTCAGACAAGACCATTGAGGAAACCGTTGGAGCCGGTTACGGCATCTTCAATGGGGCGGCCAAGGCCTGGGCCACCCTCAAATTCACGCATGAGCGTGCGCGGTGGGTGGACAAAGAGGTCTGGCACCCGCAGCAGGAGGCTCATACAGAGCCCGATGGCAGCTTGGTGCTAACCTTTCCGTACTCGGACGACCGTGAACTGGTGGGCGACATCCTGCGCTTTGGAGCCGATGTGGAGGTGGTGGGACCGGCTGGATTGCGAAGCAAGGTCCAAAAGCAGTTTTTGGCGGCGGCGGCGCGGTATGTGTAAATTGTGTCTTGGAAAATTCGATGGCCAACACCGTTGACAATTAAATAAGCTCTCAGGCCAAAGAACTTCGACGGATTCCCCAACTAAAAATGCATTCACAAGATACCTTGGCCCCCGGCACCCGCGCAGTCATTCGAGACGAAGAATGGCTGATTCGCCGCATTGATCCTTCTACCGATGGCGGTTGGTTACTCACCTGTGATGGCATTTCCGATCTGGTGCGAGGCCAGTCTGCACTGTTCCTGACAGCGCTAGAAGACAAAATCGAAGTGCTCGATCCTGCGACCACGGCCTTGGTTTCGGACGACAGCCCAACCTACAACGCGACGCTGCTTTACTTGGAGAGCCAACGCCGTCGCAGTGTCGCCAATGACGACCGCATCCATCTGGGGCATAGGGGTGTGATGAACCTGGTGCCTTACCAGCTTGACCCTGCGCTGCAAGCCTTGCGCCAACCGCGCGCGCGCATTCTGATTGCCGATGCGGTGGGTCTGGGCAAAACGCTGGAAGCCGGCGTGCTGGCTACAGAGCTCATCCAGCGCGGACGTGGCAAGCGCATCCTGGTCGTTACCCAAAAAGCAATGCTCACCCAGTTCCAAAAGGAATGGTGGAGCCGTTTCTCCATTCCTTTGGTGCGGCTGGACTCTGTCGGTTTGGCCCGGGTGCGCAACCGTATTCCGGCCAACCACAACCCGTTTAACCACTTCGACCGCAGCATCATCTCCATCGACACGCTCAAAAGCAATCTGGAGTACCGCAATTACCTGGAAAACGCCTGGTGGGACATCATCGTCATTGACGAGTGCCACAACGTGGCCGCTCGGGCGGGAGAGACAGGCGTTTCCCGCCGTGCGAAGTTGGCGCGCCTGCTGGCGACCCGCTCTGACACGCTCATGCTGCTGTCTGCCACCCCGCATGATGGCTCTGCCCGCAGCTTTGCGTCCCTTATGGCGCTGCTGGACCCCACCGCCATTTCTGACCCTGACGATTACTCCCCAGACGACTTCAAAAGCAAGGGCTTGGTGGTCCGCAGGTTCAAGAAAGACATCAAAGATCAGGTCTCTGCAGACTTTCAAGAACGCACCACCACCTGCCTGCGCCAAGCAGCGAGCGCGCAAGAAGAAGCGGCCTACCGTGCGCTACTTGCCGTGCAGTTCACCCAAGGCGGGGAACACCGCGCCGGCAAGCAGCAAGAGCTGCAACGCGTTGGCATGCAAAAAGGCTTGTTTTCCAGCCCGGCAGCGGCATTGAAATCCACAACCAATCGTATCCAGTTGCTGCAGGCCAAAACCGGCCCGACGGCAGACGAAGCCACGGAGGTCCAAGGTCTGCAGGAGTTGGCCGATGCGCTCAAAGCCATCACCACAGACGGCACGGCAAACTCTTTCAGCAAATACCAAAAGCTGCTGAACCATTTGCGCTCAACCGAGTTCGGTTGGCAAAAGACCGACGCTGGTGATCGCTTGGTCATCTTCTCCGAGCGTATCGAGACGCTGGATTGGCTCCAAAACCGGTTGGGTGAAGACCTCAAGCTCAAAGCCAACCAGATTGAGCTGCTGCACGGCCAGATGGCGGATACCGAGCAGCAAGACCTGGTAGAGCGTTTTGGTCGTCTGGATGACCCGCTGCGGGTGCTGCTGTGTTCCGACGTGGCCAGTGAAGGCCTGAACCTGCATTACTTCTGCCACAGCCTGGTGCACTTTGATATGCCCTGGTCGCTGATGGTGTTCCAACAGCGCAATGGCCGTGTGGACCGCTATGGCCAGAAGCATCAGCCCAAGATCGTGTATCTGTTTACCGAGTCCGCCAACGAAAAGATTCGCGGTGATTTGCGCATTCTTGAAATTCTGGAGAAAAAAGACGAACAAGCCACATCCAACCTGGGCGACCCTTCCGCCTTCCTCAATGTGTTCGATGCCGATAAAGAGGCTGAGAAAGTCGCCGCGTTCATGGCCGACGGCCTCACCCCCGAGCAAGTAGAAGCCAAGCTGGACGCCACCGCTGCATCGGACGACGACAACGAAGCCGATGCGATGATGAGACTGTTTGGTGCCAGTTGGCTGGGTAACGCTGAGCCAGCTGATACAACCCAAGCCACCACCACAGGGGTACAAACCAACACCGGGGTACAAGCCAACACCGGCAACAGCCTCTCCCATATCACCGAGCCCGCCTCGCTGTTCAAGACCGACTACCAATACGCTCAAACCGCGCTCAAGCAAATCAACCAGCCCGAGATGCTGTGCCAATGGGCTGCGCATGATGCCGACCAGATCATTTCAATTACCGCCCCGGCTGACCTGCAAGACCGCCTGCGCCAATTGCCGCGAGAAGCTCAGGCTCCCAATGACCTCTACGCGCTGTGTGCCGATCCTGCCCGCATGGCAGCTTCCATTGAGACCGCCCGCCAGGCCAAGGCAGAAGACGATACCTGGCCCAAGCTCCACTACCTCTGGCCCCAGCACCCGGTGCTGGAATGGTTGGGCGACAGGGTGCTTAACCACTTTCCCCGCCACAGTGCTCCCGTGGTGCAAAACCATAAGCTGTCAGCCGGCGAGCAAGCCTTTATCCTCATGAGCGTGGTGCCTAACCGCAAGGGCCAGCCCTTGTTGGTGGAATGGCAAGTGGCCTGCCGTGTTGGCAATACAGGTGCGTTCACCCTGGAGCCGTTTGCTACGTTTGTACAACGTGCTGGTCTGCAAGCCGGCGGTCTGCCCAACCGTGGAACGTCCGAAACACTGGCTGCCACCACGCAGGTGCTGCAAACGGCATTGCCAAACGCAGTCGCCACCATGCGCGCCCACATGCTGCAGCTGCAGGGTAATTTCGCCGCCCAGTCCGCGCTGCGCCTGCATGACACGCTACAAAATCTAGAGCAACTGCAAAAGCGGCAAATCGTCCAGCTCGAGTTGCGGCTGGAGAGTCAGATCGAAACCGTCAAGCGCAGCCGCTTCGAGCACCGCAGCCGCCAGATTGGCCGCGTATTTGACGACTACCGTGAGTGGGTCAAAGACACCCTCACCACCGAACCCCAGCCCTGGATTCAAGTCTTGGCGGCGGTGTGTAACCCCGCCTCGGGCAACACTTCTTTTGGAGCCTGACCCATGGCCGTACTTGACGCCGTTGACACCTTCGCTGGCATTGCCAACGAAAATGAGTTTTACAGCCACCACTACCTGGCCGAAGTTTTCAAGGGCGACATCAAGTCCCGCCTGGAAGCCTGGGACGCCCGTGAAGCCTTGCACCCCGGCACTGAGAGCGAACGCGCCCCCGCCAAACGCCTGAGCGCCTGGGGCCAAAAGTGGTTTGCCCTGCGTGGCCAGATTGCCAAGACCCGCGACGACAATGAGAAGTGGCAAATCTTCACCCAGCTACAAACTGGCCTGCTGCAAGCACTGGGCTACCCGGCACCCGGCAAAACCGCGCCTATTGTTGAACTGGTCCCCGGCCAGCCCTTGCCCCTGTGGCAACTGCTCGCCAAGGGTGGGGCAAATGGGGCAACCCCATTTGCGCCCCCGCAGCTCGCCATCGTCCCCGCCTACCAGCCCGGTGCAGAAAACGAAGACCTGCTGGACCACAAACTCACCCAACTGCACTACGGTGGTGACAATGTGCCCCCCGCGCTCAAGGGCGAGGCATGGGCGGCCATCATTTCCGAAGCCCTCTTCGGTGCAGAAAATCCCCCGCGCTATGTGCTGCTGCTGGGCCTGGACCATTGGCTGCTGCTGGACCGCTACAAATGGCCCAACAACCGCGCCCTGCGGTTTGACTGGGTTGACATCCTCGACCGCAAAGACACGGCCACCCTGCAAGCCGCCGCCGCGCTCTTGCACCATGACAGCCTGGCCCCCGGCGAAGGCATCAGCCTGTTGGAAAGCCTGGACGAAAACGCCCACAAACATGCCTTTGGCGTCAGCGAAGACCTCAAGCACGCCCTGCGCGAAGCCATCGAGCTGCTGGGCAACGAGGCCGCTGACCAGTTACGCAAGCAAGCCGCTGATGCCAAAAAAGGCTTCTTCAGCGGCAAAGACCAGCTCGACCCCGCCGACCTCAGCCTGGAGTGCCTGCGCATGGTCTACCGGCTGCTGTTCATGTTCTACATCGAGGCCCGGCCAGAGTTGGGCTATGTGCCCATCGGCAAGAGCGAGGTTTACCTCAAGGGTTACAGCCTGGAATCCTTGCGCGAGCTGGAGATGCAACCGCTCAACACCCCCCATGCCCGAGACGGCTTTTACTTCGACGCTACCTTGCGCCGCCTGTTCAGCCTGGTAGCCAATGGCTGTGGCTTTGAGAATGCAGCCGGTGAGCAAAAGCACCTTGCAGGGTTAATCGCCGGCGCCAAAGACACCTTTGCCCTGGCCCCGCTGGACAGCCGCCTGTTTGACGAAACCACCATGCCGTTGCTGGCCCGCGTGCGTTTCCCCAACCATGTGTGGCAAACCATCATCCGCCTCATGTCGCTCACCCGTGGCAAGAAGGGCGGCCAAGGCAGGGGCCAACGCCGTGGCCGCGTCAGCTACCAGCTGCTGTCCATCAACCAGTTGGGCGCGGTGTACGAGGCCTTGCTCAGCTACCGTGGCTTCTTTGCCGCTGAAGACCTGTACGAGGTGCAACCCGCCCCCAAAAAGTCTGGCCGCAGCGCATCTGATGAAGACGAAGAAGGTGGCTCAGACGCAGGCGACGCCGAAGCGGACGGCGACACAGATGACACTGGTAGCGACGACAGCTCTCAAAACAATAGCGCCTCATCCAAGTCCCACGCGGGCTCAGGCGCTGATTTGCTTGAAAACGCCTGGTTTGTACCTGCCAGCCACCTCAGCGACTACAAAGACGAAGAACGCGTGTACGACGTCAACGAAGCAGGCCACCGCCAATTGCGCAAGCACCCGCGTGGCAGCTTCATCTACCGCCTGGCCGGGCGAGATAGGCAAAAGAGCGCCAGTTATTACACCCCCCAGGTGCTCACCCGCTGCCTGGTCAAGTACGCGCTCAAAGAGCTGCTGGGCAGCGACCGCGTTAAATGCGCCGACGACATCCTGACCATCACCGTCTGCGAGCCCGCCATGGGCAGCGCCGCGTTTTTGAACGAAGCCGTCAACCAGCTGGCCGAGGCCTACCTGGAGCGCAAGCAGACTGAGCTGGGCAAACGCATCCCCCACGACGACTACCCGCAAGAGCTCCAAAAAGTCCGCATGTACCTGGCCGACCGCAATGTGTTCGGCGTGGATTTGAACCCCGTGGCCGTGGAGCTGGCCGAGGTGTCCCTGTGGCTCAACGCCATTTACGGCGAACCCACGCAGGACATTGATGGCAACCCTCTACCCGTCAAGCCTGCTCGAGTGCCCTGGTTTGGCTACCAGCTGTTTGCGGGCAATAGCCTCATTGGCGCGCGGCATCAGGCCTACCGCCCCGGTGGCCTCAAAAAGGGTGCCAAACCCGCCTGGCATGAAGAGCCGCCCAGGGATTGCAGCAAAGCCAACCCCCGCCAGCCAGATGAGATCTGGCACTTCTTACTGCCCGACCCCGGCATGGCCAACTACACCGACAGGGCTGCCAAAGCCCTATACCCAGACGATTTCCAGCGTCTGAAAGATTGGCGCAAAGAGTTCAACAAGCCCCTCGAATCACACGAGGTCGGCCGCCTACAGCAGCTCAGCAAATGCATTGACGACCTGTGGGCCGAGCACACTGCAGCCTTGGCGCGGGACCGGGAGCGCACCGAAGATTTCTTGACTGTCTGGCCTCACATTAAGCCAGTCATTCCCGCGCATGCGGGAATCCAGCCACCTGCCATTCCACACGCCATCAGCCGCGCCCAAAAAGAAGCCATCCGCCGCCAGGGCCTGCTCAATGCCGATGGCGACTTGGCCACGCCGTACCGCCGCCTGAAATTGGTGATGGACTATTGGTGCGCCCTGTGGTTCTGGCCCATTACCCAAAGTGCCACCCTGCCTAGCCGCGAAGCCTGGTGGATGGAAGTGGGTGCCATTTTGGAAGGCAATATTGTTGACCTGGCCCCCCAGCAAGGGCTGGACCTGCACCCTACGGAACCTGAGGCGCCCCAGGTCATCATCCCTGAAGTGCAGTCCTTGCTGGAGGGCTTCGAGGTTCAACTGCCATTGAGCCAGTCCGCTGACCAGCCCAATTTGCACGACAAGCTGGGCCAGTTGCGCATCAGCAAATTGCGTCAGCACTTTGCCCGCATTCCGCAGGTAGAGGCGGTTGCAGAAGCGCGCCGGTTCTTGCATTGGGATTTGTGCTTTGCGGACATCTTGTTGCAGCGTGGTGGGTTTGATTTGATTTTGGGAAATCCGCCCTGGCTAAGAGTTGAGTGGAATGAATCAGGGATCTTGGGCGAACGTAATCCAGTTTTTGCCATTCGCAAAATAGGCGCAATTGAACTGGCAAAAATTCGAGACGAGGCATTTGACAGTTTTACAGGGTTGAAATCCGCGTGGACAGATGAATTGCAGGAGGCAGAGGGAGCGCAGAACTTTCTCAATGCCGGGCAAAACTATCCACTGTTGAAAGGAATGAAGGCTAACTTGTACAAATGCTTCATTCCGCTAACTTGGTACTTGAGCGCGAGCCGCGGAGTAGTCGGCCTACTTCATCCAGTGGGGCCATACGAAGATCCCGATGGCGGAGCTTTGCGAGAGGTCGTATATCTAAGGCTTAGAAAGCACCTCAGTTTTGTTAATGAATTGCAGTTGTTTGCCGAGGTGCATCACCACACGAAGTACAGCGTAAACATCTATGGTCCAGCTCAAACTTCACCAAATTTTGGACAAGTTGCTAATTTATTCTCGCCGGCGACTGTAGATGAGTGCTTTCGGCATGACGGTAGTGGTCAAGTCGGAGGCTACAAAAATGATCATGGGAAATGGAATACAACTGGCCATGCTGAGCGGATCGTAAGAGTAGACAGCGCCGCACTCGCGATTTTTTCCCAACTCTATGACGAGCCCGGAACGGTCCCATTGCGCGCGAGACTTCCAGCAGTTCATAGCCAATCCATTTCGCTTGTCTTAGGAAAGCTTTCTGCACATTCGAAAAAGCTGGGCTCCCTTGGCCGCAAGTATTTTTCCACGTATATGTTTGACGAGACAGCGTCTCAAAAGAAAGGAATCTTGCATCGATCTGTCGGATTCACTGAAGATCAGGAGCAATTCGTAGTCTCTGGGCCACATTTTTTTGTCGGCAACCCAATGTCAAAGACACCACGCTCAGTGTGCGTTTTAAATAGTCATTACGACGTCATCAATCTGGAAGATGTTGGCGAGAGATATTCTCAACGAACTATTTATAGACCTAGCTTGTCTGTAACTGAGTATTGTCAGAAAACTCCCAATAGTGAATTTTCTGATGGAATTTCTAGAATATCCAGCAGCCACTATCGGTTCATGCATCGCGACATGATTGGTCCAAGTGCCGAGCGGACACTCATAGGGGCCATTTTCCCACCTGGCCCTCGGCATTTGTCGAGTGTCATTAGCACAGCATTTGAAGAAGATTCTGATCTGATTGAGTTTTCGGGGTTTTGCGTGTCACTGGTCTGCGACTTCTTTGTCAAAACCACAGGTATGACCCACGCGAGGACTAATCTTATTGACAAGTTCCCAATTGGGTTTTCTAACAGAATAAGTAGACCAAAGTTGTTCTCGAGAGTTTTGGCTTTGACTGCTCTTTCGAATAACTATGCTGAACTTTGGGGGCGGAATTACCGACTGGATTTTGTCGACGAATGCTGGAGCCAGCCCGACAACCCGCGCCTGCCGCAAGACTTTTGGCAAGACCTCACCAGCGATTGGACGCGCCATTGCGCCCTGCGCAGCGACTACGCCCGCCGCATGGCTCTGGTCGAAATTGACGTGCTGGTGGCCCAGGCGCTGGGCCTCACACTCGATGAGCTGTTGCTGATTTACCGCGTGCAGTTCCCGGTGATGCAGGGCTACGAGCGCGACACTTGGTACGACATCACCGGCCGCATCGTCTTCACCATCAGCAAAGGCCTGGTCGGCGTCGGCCTGCCCCGCAAAGGCAGCCGCACCACCCCCAAAACCAAAATCACCACGCCAGACGGCAAAGTGCGCCCTGACAACTTTGGGTGGGAAGACCTGTATAAAGACGACAAGTGGCTGGTGCCCGATGGCACCGTGGTGACCATGGAAGTCACCGACGACACCCTGCCCGGTGGCCCCCGCCAAGTCACCCGCACCTTCAAAGCCCCCTTCGCCCGTGCCAGCCGAGAGGATGATTACCGGGTGGCTTGGGCGTTTTTTGAGGAAAATAAATGATGAAATATGCCTCTAGCCCTCGTCGGCTCTGCCTAAGCTGCTATGAATATAGGAGCGACATTGCAGTTAACCCGCGTGCTCTTCCCTTGCTCAGTATCATGAGCCCACAATCGAAATTTCAGGAGTATTGACATGCAAGCCATCGAGCTCTCCACCACGATTTCAGCGCAAGGCGGGATTGCGCTGCCTGCCAATTGCAAAGCTATTTACGGACGGGACGCACGCATGATTCTGTTGATAGACGACGATGTGGCGCTGGCCCCGCCGACCCCCAACCGTCTCGAACGGCAGGCGAATCTGCGCCAAGCGTTGGCGGCGGTGGCGCAGGCGGGCACGTTTGCCCACGTTGAAGATGCAGGCGCTTGGCAGCGCGAGGTGCGCGCCGAGCGTCCTCAACCCGGCCGCGAGGACTGATTCCTATGTGGCTCGCTGACAGCAACATTCTGATTCGCGCTGTATCAGCGCCAGACCACCCCTTGCAAGAGTGGCTGCAGAGCCAACTCCCCGCTATTTCCATCGTCACGCGCATTGAGGTACTTGGTTTTCACCGGTTGCGCCCGGATGAGGATATGTTGCTGCGGGTGCTGTTGTCATCGTTTGATGAATACCCCATTAGCCAACAAACTGCCGCGCTGGCCATTGACCTGCGACGTCAGCGAAAAATGTCGCTGGGTGATGCCCTTATAGCCGCCACCTGTCTGGAGCACGGCTTGAAGCTGGCAACTCGCAACATCAGCGACTTTGATTGGATCCCAGGGCTGACAGTGGATGCCTTGGCGGGCTGTGCCGCGTGAAGCAAATGGCCACTGAGGCAGAAATTCGCGTCAAGGGCATGCAGGCTCTGATTGGTGCTAATTCGGTGCCAAGATGGCCAATGACTACCGGGTGGCTTAGGCGTTCTTGAAGAGAATAAATGATGAAATATGCCTCTGGCCCCCGTAGAATTTGCGTAAGAAGCTATAACTTGTGTAGCAAATTGGGCGGCCGAATTTACACTCTCACCGCTGCCCGCAATAGCTCCAACCATTGGTTAGAGAATTTCCGATTGCAGGAGGGGTGGCATGGTGATTGAAACACCTACCAGCGCCCCTGAGTACATCCGTTTGCTTGCCCAATGTGCATTCGCACACGCAACTATTGGCGGTAACGGTTTAGGCCGCAATTAGACCGTCTGCCGCTGAAAAACTCAGTTAAGTGGCAAATTGACTATGAACCCTGGCGATAAAGTCAGAAAAATGGCCAACCCTTCACGGGTGGGGGTGTTGACCGGTGAAACCAGTGGTTCCGCAGCGCGTTTGCGTTATTTGGTGGTTTTCTCGGATGGCGAGGAATTCGTCTTGGGTGAGTCGTTGGAGGTAGTCTCCGGCAAGGGCACCCAAGACCCGTTCGACTGCATCATGCAAGGCCGTTTTGGTCGGGTTCCTGATCTGCGCGGTGCCATCACTTTTTTTCGGCTTAGCGGCAAGCTGGCCAACCTGATTTATAGCCTAAATACCACCAACACCAAGTTCTTGCCTTACCAGTTCAAGCCAGTGATGCAGTTTTTGGATTCGCCCAGCAACGGCCTGTTGATCGCGGACGAGGTGGGTTTGGGTAAAACGATCGAGGCAGGTCTGATTTGGACAGAGTTGCGCGCCCGGCAAGACGCGCGCCGCCTGCTTGTGGTTTGCCCTGCTATGTTGCGTGACAAATGGAAAATGGAATTGGGCAACAGGTTCGGCGTTGCTGCCCAAATCGTGGATGCGTCTGAGTTGCTTGGGTATTTGCAAGAGGTTAAGCAAAATCCGCAAACCAGCTTTGCGCTCATTGTCAGCATGCAGGGGGTGCGCCCATCAAGCCGCTGGGACGACGATGACGAACCGTCTCCGTCGTCCTCGGCACAGCTCGCCCGCTTCCTCAAAGAGACCGAGCTGGATGACCCGTTGTTAGATTTGGTGGTGATTGACGAGGCCCACTATCTGCGCAACCAAACAACCAAAACGCATCAGTTTGGAGCGCTGCTCCGGCCCGTGACCCTGAGCATGGTTATGTTGTCAGCTACGCCCATACAGCTTAAGAGCACGGACCTTTTCAACCTGTTGCACTTGCTGGATGAGGATGCTTTCCCGTTTGAGGGATCGTTTGATATGGTCCTGAAAATGAACGAGCCTGTGGTGCGCTTGCGCGACAGGATTTTGGCGGGGCTGGTCGAACCCGACGAATTTTTGCAAACTATTCAAGAGATCAGCCGTTTACCTTACTACACGCAAAGTCAGCAAGTACGGTATTTCTTGGAGACACCCCCTGCAGCTGATAGATTGGCCTCGCCCAGAGGGCGCTCGGAACTGGGTGATCTGCTGGATAGGCTAAATCCGTTGAGCAAGGTCGTCTCCAGAACGCTTAAGCGGGACGTGACAGAGGGGCGGGTTGAGCGCGAAGCCGTGGTGATCAAGGCAAAAATGTCAAAGGCAGAATCGGCCTTCTATAACGCTGTGACTGACAAAGTTCGTGAATATTGCGCTTGGATGGACGTGAGCGAGGGCTTTATGTTGACCATTCCCCAGCGCCAGATCTCCAGTTGCATGGCAGCGGCCTGCCAAGGTTGGTTGGAGCGCGCGGCTGATATTGCCCCCGATGACGAGCTGCTCTACGAGTTGGGTGTTAATCGAGAGATTGAACCCGTTAAAACACCAGCGTTCAAACAGAAACCTCAAAAAGCCATGGGTGACTTGCTCACGGAGTTGGTCAGCATAGCGCGTGCGGTGGGCGATGTTTCTGCGCTTCGACAACATGACAGCAAATACCGTGAACTGGTGCAGAGCTTGAGCCGCTATTGGAAAGCCAACCCGGGTAGAAAAGTAGTTCTCTTTGCCTTCTACAAGAACACTTTGCATTACCTCGCCGCACGCCTGATGGAAGATGGCATTGACTCAGTAGTGGTGCATGGTGGCTTGGATAAGCAGCAGGCCCTGAAGAATTTTGAAGACCACTCTGGGCCCCGCATCTTGTTGTCGTCCGAGGTGGCCTCAGAAGGCGTGGACCTGCAGTTTTCTAGTTTAGTGATCAATTACGACTTGCCATGGAATCCGGCCAAGATTGAGCAGCGCATCGGCCGCATTGACCGAATAGGTCAAGAGTCGCCAAAGATTTTGATTTGGAACTTTCTTTATGAGGAAACGGTGGACGATCGGGTCTACAGTCGCTTGTTAGAGCGCCTGAACATCTTTGAGCGTGCACTGGGTTCAATGGAGATGGTGTTGGGCGAAGAGATTCGCACGCTTAGTTATGAACTTTTGTCTCACCGACTGACGCCAGAACAGGAGAAGGCCAGGATTGACAAGACTCGAGTAGCCATCGAGACCGTAAATCGCTTACATGAAAAGCTCGAAGCCGAGGCGTCAAGTCTGATTGCACACGGTGACTTTATTCAAAACAAGGTCAAGGCTGCGAAGGAGTTGGGGCGCTACATTCGGGGCGACGATTTGCTGGCTTATGTAAAGGATTTTATAGGCACAGCTTACCCCGGCTCGCGCCTGCTGTCTGACCCCAAAGCGCCCGACCATTTCCGGTTTGATTTCTCGGCGGATGCGCGTTTGGACTTCACCACTTTTATTCAGCAAACTTACTTGCAGGGGAAAACAGCACTGTTGTCGGCCAACCCTCCCAGGTTGTTATTTGAAAACCGTTTGGGGAAGTCAATAAACGGGGTTGAACGGGTTACACAAGACCACCCACTTGTGCGATTTGTATCCGCGCAAATGCTGGAGCGTGGTAGCAGCAATACGTACTTTCCGGTGTCGGCCTGCAAGGTCAGTATGGCTGATCCAAGATTCCCACCAGGTGCTTATGTTTATGCGTTAGCACGCTGGACTTTGTCAGGCTCACGCGATGTAGAGCGCCTCGAATATGTGGTTAAGCGCTTAACGGACGGGAGGCTGATGGACGGCGACTTGGCTGAATGGATGGTCAATAAGGCTGCACATGATGGATTTGACTGGCTTGGTGCCTCGGGTGAGCTAGATCTAGTGCAGGCGGCTGAATTGCAAGACGAATGCAGGGCGGAGTTGGAGGAAGCCTTTATCGAATACCGGGATGCATATGGCCGAGAGGATGTAGACCGTATACAGCAAATGATCCGCTTTCTGGAGATCCACTTGGATCGCAAACGCCGAAGCCTTTTGGAGCGGATTAAAACCCTGACTGATTCCGGCGATACCAAAAGGAAGCGGATCCTGCCCGCGTTAAACGGGCAGTTGCAGCGAGAGCAGGTCCGGGTAGAGCAAAAAATTGCCGAGATCCGCTTGAGAGAAAAACTAGAGGCGCGGGATACATTGGTCAGCTCTGGAGTCATACTTGTTGAATAGGTGAAGGGGGCGAGGTGAATCTAAAAGACGCATTGAAAAAAGCATATGCTGCACAGGGTAAGCCGCTACCGGCGCCCGACGAAGCGGTGCGAAACCGTGTATTGACGATGCAGAGCGCAAAGGGGCAAATACATCAGATTACGGTAAATTACGGAAATGCTGAAGGGTGCAGGGCCTCACGACCGCAGTCAAGGGCTGATAAAGCCATCCAGACTGGCAAGGGGAATGCATTAGGCGCAGCTGCAAAGGGCGTGCCTGCCAAGGACTCGGGCAATTCAAAGCCTGTAGCGGGTCCAATCACGGTTGCTGCGCCAAAGCCACTTCAAACGTTGCAAGCGGTGCCAGTAAAGAGCACACCCAAAGTTCGCCTAAGTGCTGGCGCAAAGTTTTTGGTGTCTCAGTCCGACAATGCATCTCCTGCGCGCTTGCTGGCTCTGGACCTGTCTGTGGGTTGCAAAGAAAGTGTTCACCAAATAGCACGCCCTGAAACTCACGAATTGGCTTTGGGGCTGGATTTTGGAACTTCCACTGTGAAGGTGGTCATTGGTGACTTGTCATCCGATAAGTCATATGCCGTCCCTTTTTTGAAGTGCGAGGGGCTAGATGCTTACCTGTTACCCAGCCGGGTTTATGAGCTAACCGCCACCTCAGCCGGTACCCGTAGTTTTGGCCTCGAAGGCGGTGAGCTTGCTTTCAGGGATTTAAAGCTCAGCCTTCTGGCCAGCCCGGATTCAATCGATCGACAACTTGAGGTGATCGCGTTTTTATCACTGGTCATTAAACGAGCCAGGGCATGGTTTTTTCATACGCACCACACGATTTACAAGCGAGTCAAGTGCCTATGGCAATTGCGCATTGGCTTACCGGCTGCAACAGCTCTTAATAATAAGTTCGTCCCTTTGTTGGAGGGCATTCTTCGGGCAGCTTGGCAGCTTGCCTCGTACGAAGGTGCCCCAGAGAGGGCGCGCGTGCTTCAGATACAGACTAAGGCGTTCAGTGAACTAGCGACTGAAGACGGCCCAGAGGTTCGCGTTATTCCGGAGATAGCGGCACAAATCTTCGGCTTTGTTGTCTCTTCGTCCTTTGACAAAAAAGCGGCAAATCGTTATCTCATGGTTGACGTGGGGGCGGGCACGGTTGATGCATCGTTGTTTAAAGTGTTTCCGGGGCGTGGTGGTCAGTGGCATTTTGAGTTTTACACAGCGGTTGTGCAGCCTTTTGGAGTCGCTAACCTGCATGCGCACAGGGTGGATTGGTGGTTGTCTATTTTGGCCGAGGTAGAGGACAGCGGTGGGTTGCTGGGCGAGTTGCGGGCAAGCAAGTTTGTGACGGATTTCAGATCTAAATTACCCGAGCACAACAAGAACTATTTTTCTGGGGTGCATATCAATGTTGGTGATCCGAACAATGCAGACGCTGAGTTCTTTGACAAAAAGTTGATAGCTCAGGTTCAGGGATCCACACTTTGGCGTGCCGTGCATGATGGATTCTTGACCAAGGAAGATATGAAAGGTATGCCGATGTTCCTCTGCGGTGGGGGCTCGAGAAGCCCCTTTTATCAGGCGTTGGAGGGTAAACTGCAAAAGATGCCTGGCTATTCCTGGCTATCCACAGAGGCTTGGCAATTGGGGTTTCCTCATGATCTGGAAGTCGATGGCGTTGATGAAGGCGACTTTGACCGCCTGTCGGTTGCCTATGGTCTAAGTAAGGCTAATGTGGGCCAGATTACCCAGGCCTTGCCACTCCCGAAGGTTCCGATTGAGCATCAAACGGCATTCACTGATCGTTACATTGATAAAGACCAGATCTAAAAAATAAAATCATGCTTCCGTCATTACTGGCCAAAGACATTCAGGAAGGCCTTAGACAGTTCCTGATCACAGGGTTTGAGGCCTCTGACGACTTCATGCACGGGCTGATGCGCCGGTTTGTGGATGACCAATCCGGCTGGCTCAAAGGTCCGTATTTGCAGGTGGGTCTTCCATTCACCCCTGGCAAGTCAGGAAGAAAATTCTTCAGCGGCTTTGAGACAGAGTTCCCCGGCCATAGCCATCAGGAGCTGGCCTGGCAAAGGTTGTCCAGCCAACATTTAGCAGACCACACCTTGGTGGCAACAGGCACTGGTAGCGGCAAGACTGAATGCTTTTTGTATCCTGTTTTAGACCATTGCGCGCGTACCAAAAGGGCTGGAGAGGCAGGCATCAAGGCGCTGGTGATCTATCCTATGAATGCGCTGGCGACCGACCAAGCACGCCGTTTTGCGCAGCTTGTTGCGGCAACGCCAGCCTTTGCAGGCTTGCGGGTAGGCCTCTTTATTGGTGGGGCAGTGGCCGATCCTGGCCAGGGGATGGTAATGACCCCCACCAGCGTCATCACAGACCGCGACGCCTTGCGCAAGAACCCCCCCGATATTTTGTTGACCAACTACAAAATGTTGGACTACCTGCTGCTGCGCCCCAAAGACCGGAAACTGTGGGAGCGCAACACGCCCACTACGTTGCGCTACCTGGTCGTTGATGAGTTACACACATTTGATGGGGCGCAGGGAACGGACTTGGCGCTGCTGCTGCGCAGGTTGCGCGCTCGCCTAAAAACACCTGTCGGGCATTTGGTCTGCGCTGGCACCTCGGCGACATTGGGTGGGTCTTCAGATACGGCTGCTTTGCGTGACTACGCGCGGCAAATATTTGGAGCGCCATTTTCACCAGAGTCGGTCATTACCGAAAACCGCCAATCTGTGGGCGTTTTTCTTGAGGACGCGATGGTGGACTTCATGTTCCAAGCCCGCCTTGATTTGCCAGTGGTGCTGGACTCCACCGGCTTTAAATCCCCAGAGGATGCCGTGGCCGGATGGTTTGGCTTGTTTTTCCCGGATGAGCCCGCGCCATCCGATGTGAAGGACATGGCCTGGAGAATCAAGCTTGGCGACTACCTCAAGAGACACATTCTGTTTGTCAATTTGCTCAAGCAATTGAAAGGAGGCGTGGTCCACTACGCAGAGTTGACAGAGCGTTTGCAAAAGAATCTGCCCTTGGCTACCCATCCGCATGTGCGCGAAGTGCTGGACGCACTATTGGTGCTGGTGGCCTGGGCACTTGTCCCGAGTGCCAATGGCAAGACCATGCCTCTGGTCAGTCTACGTTTGCAACTTTGGATCAGAGAACTGCGCCGGATGGTTGCCAAACTGGCAGTGGATGCAGAAGATGTTCGGTTGCGTAGTTCAGCAGACGTGGCTGCCAGCCCAGACGGTGTTTATCTGCCAATGATTCAGTGCAGTGAATGTCACACCACGGGCTGGCTCTCGCGCATGGTGCAGGGCAGTAACCGGCTTTCTACAAAGTTGGACGAGATATACAACGGCTGGTTTTCTGGGCAGACAGAGGCAACCCGACTTTATGCTGCGCAGAGCGTGAAGCGCCCCCAAGTGGAGGGCGTGATTCAACATGCTTGCACGGCCTGTGGCAATTTGCAGCAAGCGCCGGGTGCCTGCCAGGCCTGTGGCCAGGAAGAGATGCTGGCGGTGTACAAGGTAATAGCCCAGCGCAGCTTTTCTATTGGCACGGTGCAGCACACCCGCCATGACACAACCTGCCCGGCTTGTGGTACCCGTGACCGTCTTCTGTTGTTGGGTGCACGCAATGCAACTCTGGGATCACAAGTGGTGGAGCACAGTTGGGCCAGTCCGTTTAACGACGACAAGAAGATGATTGCATTCTCGGACTCGGTGCAGGACGCCGCCCACAGGGCCGGTTTCTTTGGTGCGCGGACCTACCTGAATAATGTAAGGACGGGTTTAGCCAAGGTGATCGATGAGCTAGCTACCCCTGGGCTAAGTTGGGCAAATTTTTTGAGCCAAGCCGAGGCGCTGTTCGACACACGTGGGTCGATTCTGAACATGACCCCCGAGCGGCTGCTGTCAGAGTTCATTGGCCCCAACATGACCTGGCAGAGGGATTGGGCCGATGAGTTGCTCAAAAATAATGTGTTGCCCGCAGCAAGCCGTTTGCCCGGAAAAGTGCGCAAGAGACTGCTGTGGCAGGCGTATAGCGAGTTCACCTACCTGAGCCATCGTGGTCGGAATCTGGAGCGTATTGGCAAAGCTACGGTGTCTGTGCCAATTGATCGGTTGGCGGCAGTCGCTGAAACATTGCTCCCGAAATTGCGAGAGCATTTCGACGCAAAGGGACTTGAGCACAAGGTCTTGGTACAGTGGCTGTGGGGGTTATTGACCCACTTGCGAAAACGCGGTGCGGTGATGCACACAGAGCTGGCGGCCTATGCGGGCGATGGGAATGTATACGTGCTGTCCCAAAAGGGCGGACGTAACGAATGGTTGCCACCCATGAGCGACCGTACCCCCAGACCGATATTTTTGACTCTGGGACAACATCGAGATTTTGACCAACTGACCAATAGCAAGGGCAACAGTTGGTTCGATAGATGGGCGGCCGCTTGCCTCGGGCGGCAAATGTTACTTGCAACAGGGATGCCTGCTGATTTATTCCGTGCTGCTTCGGTGGTGCTTGTAGATGCCGGTATTTTGATTCGCACGACGGACCCCCAAGGCGATACTTTGGCCATCAATCCGCAGGCGCTGGAACTTTGTGTGGAAACAGCTCACCTTGCCACCCCTCTGGGAAAGAGAAAATTGACAGTGCCCGCCAGTGCGGCACCAGCGTTGCTTGGCATGCCCTGCATTGACGCAACCGATGAGTTTTACGAAGATGTTATGCCGAGCGGTGGCTGGCTATCAGGCCGATTCAGCCAAGGTGACTTGCGAAGGGTGATTGCCGCCGAACACACAGGCTTGCTGGAGCGTGCTGAGCGGGAAGCCCTTGAAATTCGATTCAAGTCCAAGCAGCCCCGTGATTGGTATGAAAACCTGCTGTCAGCCACGCCGACGCTAGAAATGGGCGTGGATATTGGCGACTTGTCGTCTGTACTCTTGTGCTCGGTACCGCCCAACCAAGCCAGCTATCTCCAGCGCATGGGACGCGCCGGACGGCGTGATGGCAATGCCATGACCACCACGTTGGCTGACGGCAACAGTCCGCACGATTTGTATTTCTTTGAAGAAACCCAAGAGATGCTTTCTGGCGAGGTAACACCACCTGGCGTTTTTCTGCAGGCCGCCGAGGTGTTGCGGCGGCAGTTGTTTGCCTTTTGCATGGATGACTGGGTCAGCGGGATCAGCACAGCAACTGCATTTCCTGAAAAAACATCCACCGCTTTGGATGCAGTGGAGCAGGCGAATCAAGCACGCTTTCCCTACAATTTTTGCGATCATGTGCTGTTGAATGAGCCAAAGCTGTTTGCGGCTTTTGTGGACCTGCTGGGCAATGATGTCAACGATTCGGTACGCCAACGCTTGCAAGACTTTATTCAGGGTCAAGGTGATGCGGATGGTCTTCGCTCGCGCTTGCTCAAGTACCTGCAAGAGCTGGTGGAAGAGCGCAAGACCTACAAAAAGCGCAAGGAGCAAATTGACGCAGCGAAGCGGGCAGCAGAACTACGCCCCAAAGATGAGGCTACGATTGCCGAGATAGATTCTCTGCTGCGTGAACGCGACAAAATGCTGGAGTTGATCGCAGAAATCAACAAGCGTGACTTACTGAATACGCTGACCGATGCGGGCTTGATACCGAATTACGCGTTCCCAGAGGCGGGAATCGAGCTGAAATCCATACTGTGGCGTAAGCGTGGTTCTGACGAACAAGGTCAGGGGGCGTATGTAGCCCTACCCGCCATCAAATACGAACGTCCTGCTAACTCGGCATTGTCTGAATTTGCCCCTGAAAACCGGTTCTATGCTAATCAGCGCCGTGTGGAAATAGACCAAATCAACATGAGTTTGGCAAAGACCGAAAGCTGGCGATTTTGCCCCTCGTGCCATCACATGCAGAACCTAGAGGTTGAGGCGGATACGCATGCGGCTTGCCCCCATTGTGGTGATGCCATGTGGGCTGACGCTGCACAAAAACGAACCTTGCTGAGGTTCCGCCAGGCAATTGCGAATAGTGACGACACCAAGGTCCGTATTGATGACAGCGTAGATGACCGAGAGCCCAAGTTTTACGTCCGTCAGTTGATGGCGGATTTTGAGCCTAAGGACATTCGGGAGGCTTGGCAAATCAAGGCGGGACTGCCCTTCGGTTTTGAGTTCGTGTCGCGTGTCACCTTTCGGGATGTGAATTTTGGAGAGTTGGTCAAGCTTGGTGAGTCCTTCAAGGTCGCGGACAAGGAATCGTCAAGGCCTGGATTCAAATTGTGCAAGCACTGCGGCAAGGTTCAAACGCCACCGAAGAACCGATACGAGCCTGCGGGGCAGCGTCACAGCTTTGATTGCGCGAAGCATGGCAGCGAAGACCCAGCGAATCTGCTGGAGTGTTTGTACCTCTACCGAGAATTTACGTCAGAGGCCCTTCGAATTTTGGTGCCCTACACCAAGTCGGGCGTGGATGAGGAAGTGGTGCAGTCATTCATGGCGGCATTGCAACTGGGTCTTAAAAAGCGGTTTGGGGGCAAGGTGGACCACCTTCGTTTGGTCACGCAAGACGAGCCTGGCAAGGATGGTGGCCCTCGTCGACATTTTGTGATGTTGTACGACTCTGTGCCAGGAGGAACGGGGTATCTGCACCAGTTGCTAGCGCAGGACGCAGGCACGCTGGCAGACGTTCTCCGAATGGCGTTGGAGACAATCAATAAGTGCACCTGTAACGAGGATCCAGAAAAGGACGGTTGCTACCGCTGCGTTTACCAGTACCGGTTGGGTCGCAACATGAATTTGGTGTCCCGTGACAGGGGCAAAGAAGTCTTAACCGAGTTGGTAGCAGCGCTGGATCAGCTGGAAAAGGTCGCCACCATTTCTGACATCTTTATCAACCCAAATTTTGATTCAGTACTGGAGAGCCGCTTTATTGAGAGTCTGCGCCGGATGGGGGGAACTTTAGGACTGCCGCCCGTCAAGCTAGTGCAGGACATCGTTAACGGTAAGTCAGGCTACGTGATGGAGTTGGGAGGGCAGCGGTACCGAATTGAGCCCCAGTGCAATATTGGAGCATCTGAAGGCGTAGCCGTTGCCAGCAAGCCCGACTTCGTCATTTGGCCTTGGCAGGCAGGATCGTCCAGGAGGCCTATTGCTGTTTTCTGCGACGGTTGGACCTACCACCAAAACTCATTGCGTGAAGACGCTGCAAAGCGTAGCGCCTTAGTTATGAGCGGAAATTATTGGGTATGGTCGGTCACCCACGAGGACGTGAAGATGGCGTTGACTAGCGCCGCTGGTACTGAACTGGACTCGCCACTGGTTGCGTTCAATCGCCATGCTGGAGCCAGTGCGCCGCCAGGTCTCCCCCGGTGCGCGCAGGGCGCATTTTCATATCACGCTGTATTCCAACTGCTGAGAACGCTGGCTATACCACCGGGCATGCTGGGAGCTCCTGATGCCGCTATAACTCAGTTGCAGCGAAATGCACTCTGGCTTGGATACCTGATGGTGCCATCTACCCAACAGGAAATGGAGTCGGTAAAAGTCGAAATGTCGACTTGGGCGCAAAAACTTCCAACGTGGCTTCAAAGCCCTGGTGGGAAGCACCTTCCAAGTATGTCACGCGATGACGCATCACCGTTGGCACTGTCGTGGTGGCCAATGGCCTACATAAATGGCAAAGTAGAAGGTGTCACTTCGCCTGGTGCCCTAGTGCTGAATGACCTTGTGGATCAATCTGAGAAAAAGCCACATCTGGACTGGCGCCGGTGGCTTCAGTTGTTCAACACATTTCAGACATTGCCGGGCATGGTCATGACGACGCTGAGTGGCATACAAGCTGGAGACCTTGAGTCTTTGGTGACGACGAAGCCGGCGGCAGTGGCACCCGGTGGTTCACCAGACCAAGTTGCACTGTCGCAAGAATGGAAAGCGGCACTGGATATGACGCTTGAACCGCTGAGACCCGGTTTGCACACCCTGGCTAGACTCAGCGCAGTGCCGCCGGTAATTGGTCACGAGCTTGCAAATGAGCGTGGCGTTGTGGTTGCAGAGGCTGAAATGGCCTGGACGGAGTCGCAGCTGGTGCTTCTTACATTTGATCAAGTTGATCTCGAGAGCATTTGGAAAAGTGATGGATGGAAGACGCTGGTTTTGGATCAACATTGTTCCGTTGTGGATGGTGCGCCATGGACAGATGCCGTATATGTTGCCCTGGCCATTGGCAAATCAGAAAAATCGAATGAGGGAGAGTCGGCATGAGTCTTAAACCCAAGGTGGCGTTGTCGCAGGACTTTCTGTTCCAGTTGGCCAAGCTCCCATCCAATGTCCACTCCAAGGTGTTGAAGTGGGCGGTTCTCTTTCAGACTGACCCCAAAAGCCCCGGGATCAACTACGAGAAGATTCATGCTGCGCGAGATCCGAACCTGAAGTCGGTGCGCATTGACCAGGATTGGCGGGGCATCGTCTTTAAGCCGGAGAGTGGTGATATTTACGTGCTGTTGTATGTAGATCACCATGATGCTGCATACAAGTGGGCAGAGCGACGTAAGTTGGCAATCAATCCTGTGACGGGTGCCATGCAAGTGGTGGTGATTGAGGAAGTGGTGACTACGGAGTACATCAAGCCTGAAGTCAGTGATGCCAATGTGGAAGTTAGACCGCTTGCAGCCGATGCAGAACAATCACAGGAGCAAACGCGCATCTATGCGGAGCTGTCAGATCGCGAACTCATGAGCTTGGGCGTGCCCCAAGAATGGCTGGCAAAAATTCGTGCGGTGGCGTCCGAAGCAGAGCTAGATGGATTGCAGGAGAGCTTGCCAGTCGAAGCCTATGAGGGACTTTTTTTGCTCGCTGCGGGTGAAACTGTTGCGCAAGTTTTAAATTCCCGTGAGACACGTGTGGACAAGGCGATAAATACCCAGGACTTTGCTGCGGCTTTGACCACGCCTGAATCACAGTCCCGCTTCGTCATCGTGGACGACGATGAAGCTATGTTGGCGATCATGAATGCACCGCTGGCGCAGTGGCGCATATTTCTTCATCCGACACAGCACAAGTTGGCTGGTGGTGACCGCAATGGTTCAATTCGCGTGCTGGGTGGTGCTGGCACTGGCAAGACCGTGCTGGCCATGCACCGGGCTAAATGGTTGGCAGAGCAGCGAACACCTGATGGAAAAAAGGTGCTTTTCACGACATTTACCAAGAATCTAGCGACTGACATTGAAGACAACTTAAAGACGCTTTGCTCGCCCAAGACCATGGCAAAGATCGAGGTTCGCAATCTGGATGCTTGGGTCCACGGATATATGCGATCACGCAAACTAGAACATAAAATTGTTTACGACCGAAGCAAGGACGGCGCTTTGCAAGCTTGGCAAGCCGCAATGGCGGCGAAAGACTCCTCTGTTGACCTCCCCGCTAGTTTTTATGAACAGGAATTGGAGCAGGTTGTACTTGCCCATGGGGTTACGACGCGAGATGAGTACAGAGCCGTCAGGCGGACTGGACGCGGCGTCATCCTCAGCAGAGCCAAGCGTGATGCAATTTGGCCGGTTTTTGAAGAATACCGCGGGCAGCTAACTTCGCGTAAGCTCAAAGAGGTGGACGATGCCTATCGGGAAATAGCCAGTTTGCTAGAAAAAGAGGGTGCGGGAGGAAAACAACTCCCCTACATTGGCATTGTTATTGATGAAACACAAGACCTGGGTCCGCAAGCCTTGAAACTGCTCCGGGCGATGATTCCCCGAGTGGCTAATGATCTATTCTTCGTTGGCGATGGTCATCAACGGATTTACACGCGAAACCGCGCTGCAATGAGCAAGTGTGGAATCGATATTCGTGGTCGATCACGCAAGCTATACCTAAACTACAGAACTACGGATGAAATTAGGCGCACCGCAGTTGCGGTTTTGGAAGGGTGTGAGATCGATGATCTCGACGAAGGGCACGACGAAACACGCCGTTATAAATCCTTGTCCCATGGCCCAGTCCCTCAAGTTGTCGACGTACCAGGCATAGAAGAGGTAATTTCTCTTTCTTTAGCAACCGTCAAAAATTGGCGAAGCAACGATGCAGATGTACACGCAAACACAGCCTGCGTGATTGCAAGCAGCCAAACTATGCGGGATGCTTTGGCTCGACAATTTTCCTCAGCAGGTTTTACGATTTCAGTGATTGATGCAAACCAAAATCTTTCATCTGATCCGAAGGCTATCCACTTTGCCACAATGCACCGCGCAAAAGGCCTGGAGTTTGATCACGTAATCGTAGTAACCCCATCGAGCTATCTTGGAGAACCCCAGGATACGGAGGCAACTCGAAAATTAATCTATGTTGCCCTGACTCGGGCTAAACGGGGAGCCATGCTGATAAAGGTGTAGTTGCCCACAAATGGATCCGTTCTTAGCGTGAATATAACGCCTCGGTCTAAATTGGCAGCGGCATAGGTGCCCTCGTTCCAGGCGTTGACCATGATGAGATCAAGTCGGGGTATCCGTCTCAAATCAGACTTTCAACGTGTGGACGTATCGATCGTCATCAATCCTCCTCCCAATCGCCCAGCGGCTCCATGGCCACCTTGTGTTTGGGACAGATGGGTGGGCCGAAGGACAAGAATTTTCTGAGCATGGGCACCTGGTAGCCGCAGCCGGCGCACCTGGCCAGGGCGCGTTTGCGGCTGGGTGCTTTTTTGTTTGCCACCTTGAGCCGGGCGTGCGGGTAAGGGCCCAGCGCCAGTGCAATGCCTTGCAGCTTCGCTTTGAGCTCAGGGCCAGCACCAGCACTGCGCATCGGGCCTTTGAGGCCCAAGCCGAGGGCCATCTTTTTGAACTCTTTGCCGTGTTTATGGGCGCAGTTGTCCACCGCATGGATGAGTTCATGCACCAAGGTGTCGAGCACATGCACGGGCTCGCAGAGTGCCGGCGAGATAAAGATTTGGTTGCGGGCGTCCTCACTGCTCTGGGTGCTCCAGCACTGCCCGATATGCCCGCTGCGCAGCCCGCTGCTGGCAAAGCCGCAGGACACCTGGCAGGCCGGGATGATGTGCTTCTTGGCTAAAAACAAGGGGCGCAGGGCCTCAACAGCCGCCTGTAACCAGGCCTCGCGCAGGGTGTGCGGGGCAACTGCCAGCGCTGTGGGTGACAAGATGGGTGTTGGGCCAGGCGCCACTATCGTCATGACGAGGCCTCATCAGCCGAGCCGCCCGGCTTGTTTTGCCCATGCGGCGGCGGATTGCCATCACCAGTGCCATCACCGGTACCATCAGCAGAACCTTCGCCGGAACCATCCGAGCCATCCGAAGCAAGCAAAGTACCCGAACCCTCCCCTGGCGTCTGCTGGTAGTTGAGCAGTTTGTTGAGCCACTCAGGCTTTTGGGGGCAGTGCGCCTTGAGCCATTTGGTGGCCTCTTCGTCGCCTTGGCTGGCGGCTCGGCCCATGTAGCGGGTGGCCTCCTCGAGGTCTTGCTCCACTGCATCCCCAGCAGCATAGAGCAGACCGATTTCGCGCAGCGCACAGGCGTCGTCTTGCTCGGCGGCTTGTTTGAACCATTTGAGCGCCTCGGTGTCGTTGGGCTCAACACCGTCGCCGTAGCGCAACATCAGGCCCAGGGTGGCTTTGGCATCGGCATTGCCCAAGCTGGCAGACTTACGCAGCCAGCGCACAGCGGCCGGCTTGTCAGTACCAATCAGGCTGCCGCGCAGGTAAGCGCGGCCCAGCCGGTAGGCCGCACGCGACTCGCCGGCAGTGGCGGCCTGGGTGTAGCAATCAATCGCAGCTTGGGGGTCTTTGTCTGTGCCGTTGCCTTGCTCGAAGCTCAGGCCCAGCAGGTAGGTGGGCCAAGCGCCACCTTGCAGGCTGGCAATGCTGAACAGGTTATGCGCCTTGGCGAGGTTTTTTTCAACCCCATCGCCCCGGCTGTAGGCCAAGCCAAGGTAGGCCTGGCAATCCGCATCCCCCTTGTCGGCACCCACTTGGTACCAGTGCGCAGCCCCTGTCGGGTCGGCCTCACAGCCGCGGCCTTCGCGCAGCGCCTCGGCGAGCAAGTAGCAGCCATACGCATGGCCTTGCGCAGCAGCAGCGTGCAGCCACAGCATGCCGTCGGCCTGGGCCTGGGCTGTTTTGCTGCGCCACACCATCTGCCCGCCCAGTGTGGTCTGGGCGCGGGCCACACCCAGCATGGCGGCGTGGTGTAGGCTGACCATGCCCTCAAGGGCTGCATCACCGCCTAAGTCAAGGCGCGTGCGGCCGAGCCAGTAGATGCAGTCCTCGCAGCCCAGGCTGGCACCCTTGCGCAGCCAGTAGCAAGCGGCATCAAGGTCTTTGGCCATGCCTTGGCGGCCGTAGACTGAGTTCACACCCAGGTATTGGCAGGCAGCGCTCTCGCCGAGATCGGCGGCACGCTCGATCCAGTGGCGGTGGCTGGCCCGCTCGGTGTCGGACTGGGCTTTCTCGCACAGGTAGTAGCCGTGGCAGTAGAGGCTCCAAGGGTCAGCGGCTTGCACTGCGGCCAGCATATGTGCCTCAAACCCGGGCTTGTCCAGGTGGGCCCAGTAGCAGTGACCCGCCGGATTGCCTAGGGCAGCGGCCTGCTCAAAGAGGGCAAAGCCTGCCGCTGGGTCTTGCAAGGCGGTGTGGCGGCCTAGGTTGATGATGCAGTGGGTGTTGCCAAGTGCTGCACCGCGGCGGTACCACTCGGTGCCAGTCACTAGGCTAGGTGGCACGCCAAAGCCCAGCCGGTGGGCCCGGCCCAGGTGGAACATGGCCTGGCTGTTGCCTTCTTCGGCCAACACCTCCAGCGCAGCCAGGGTTTGGGGGAAGAGTGCGGGGGCATCTTTTTTACCCCAATTGTCAGTGGCTGCCATCAGCGCTGCGGCGTGCCCCGCCTTGCGGCCCCGGGCGTGGCGCACAAAGTTCAGGTAGTCATGCGGGTTGCTGCTGGTGCGCACAATGGACCAGATGAGTTGGTCAATCTCCAGGTCGGGCGTGGTATCGGTCATGACAGGGGCTCCAGTGGCTTTGGGGGCGTAACAGTGGCGGGTAGGGGTAAAGAAGCAGGCTCGAGACTAGTGATTCAAAGGCTCATGGGGTGAGCTTTGAAGGGGTCTGAAGAAGTTTCTTTTACGCCATCTGGGCGGCCTGTCTAGGCCTTGGTGCAAAAAAGCCACAGATGAAATAAAAAAGTGACAGCCGCTAAAAGCTCAGTAGACTGGCGACTTACATCAAGAACAGGGCCGACGCCCTGACCAACCTGCCCCCGGGCAAGGTGGACCGCCAAAGCGGGATGCGGCCTCACAGCAGAGGCAACCAACCGGGAGACGCGTCGGCCCTCCATAGCATCTCTGGAGGGCTTTTTTTATGGCTGAAACGACGCAGATCCAACCCGACAAGATCCGGGCTTTTCTGGCCACGGACTACCGCCTGGGCCACACGGCGCAAGACATTGTGCTGACCATCGGCCAGCGGTCAGACCGCCTGGCGGTCTTGTTTGCGGCCAAAGGCGTCAATTGCGGCGCCTTCCTCACCGCCTACAACCCACGCGGAGCCCTACAGCCTGAAGCGGCCAACCAACTGGCGCACGCCCAACTGGCCACGCAGCTTGAGCAACTCGGGCAAGAGGTCATTGCAGGCTCAGGCAGCGAGAAAGGCACCGACTGGGCAGCTGAAGAGAGCTACTTCGCTTTGGGCCTGGCCTTGGCGCCTGCCAAAGCCATGGGCACCCACTTTGACCAGGATGCCATCGTGTGGGCCGGGGCAGACGCCGTGCCACAACTGATCTTGCTGCGCTAACGGTTTTTTGGTCTGGCCAACCTGAATGGCTGGGGGGATTTGATCCAGATTGCTGACCCCGACATCTGTCTAAAACGGCTAAACCGGAGAACTCTATGCCTTTATCGAACCCAATCACGCAGCCCTGCGTGCTCGCACCCGAGGCTTTTGATCGGGCCTCAGTGACCTTGTTCAGCACATGGGGCTTGGCCAATGGCTGGCCCGCTCCGCCCAATGACCTTGGTCGGCCCAAGACAGTGCCCTTGCAGCTTTTGAAGTCTGAGTGGCGCGACCCGCCAGCGTTTCGCCTCAAGCTGTTCTGCGCCAACACGCCCGGCCAGGTTCACTCCCGCGCCCAACCCGAGGTGCTGCATCTGCGCCGCTGAGATGGACGGGGTGCGCTTGGCACCTGCCCAAAAACTCCAAGCGTCGCTGATTTAAGAGACAACTTGCAGGGCGACTCATAAAAAACTGCTAAAGCGTCGTACACGCCTGCCCCGGCGTGCTCGATGCCAGAGCCATTCGGGGACAGGAGTTTTTAATGTCAGAACTATGCAAAGCGCCCGCATCCGCATCCGCACCCACCACCGCAA
>Ga0214919_10001594_pt1 | contig 36800 bp, 35 predicted proteins | sample LL1503_MetaG_FD_177994 | JGI IMG/M metagenome (GOLD analysis project Ga0214919, IMG submission 177994) | Freshwater microbial communities from Lake Lanier, Atlanta, Georgia, United States - LL-1503 | ecosystem: Environmental > Aquatic > Freshwater > Lake | place: USA: Georgia | collected...
TCCATAAAGGTCAAAGAAGCCTTTGAGGAAGTTTTTCCAGCGTGAATAACGATGCAACTCATCGAAAGCCAGGACTGGCTTCGCCGTTCGGATTTTTTGAAGGCCGGCAACCTGCGCAATTTCGGCAGGACCCTTCAGAATCAGGGCACGCGAATCCTGATCGTCCCAATTGAAATAGGTCGTGGCCAGTTCGCGACAGACGGTGGTCTTGCCCACCTGTCGCGGTCCCGAGACGAACGCCATCTGGCGATTTTCAGCCAGATGCTCCCGAATAATTTCGGGATAGATTCTAGGATAAGCTTTCATCATTCCATTAATCACAATACTGCGGAATGGTCAAGTCTATTCCGCGTTAAACTGCGGAATGGTCACACTCCTTTTAATCCTTTCCTTGCGTCTCTACCCCGTGCTCCTGTCGGGGCTTTGCGTCCTTTGCGTGAGTAGAAACTTCCCAACCACTAATAACCAATCGCTAATTCCCAATCCCTAACCCCCACCCACCACCCTCCCCAACCCCCAATCCCCAACCACCAATCACCAATCACCAATCACCAACCCCCAATCACCAATCACCAATCACTAATCTCTAATGCACCACCCCCTCTTTCCGTATCACTTTAAAAACTGTCATCCCTAGTATTTTGAGATCCAGCCAGAAGCTTCGGTTCTTCAGATACCACTCATCGAGTTTCACTTTTTCTGGAATCGGTAGCTCGTCCCGTCCGTTTACCTGTGCCCAGCCTGTAATTCCTGGAGTCATCTCATGCACTCCTTCTGCAGTGCGTAAGGTAATCAAGTCGTCCTGATTGAACAGGGCGGGCCTAGGCCATACCATCGACATATCCCCACGCAGAACATTGACCAATTGCGGAAGTTCATCGAGGCTAGTATGTCGCAATAATCCTCCCACTGGCGTGAGAAACTGATCGGGTTTCTTCAATAGATGCGTTGCCACCTGCGGTGTATCCATTCTCATCGTACGGAACTTATACATCGTAAAAAGTTTGTTGTTCTTGCCCACCCGACTCGTACGGAAGAGTACAGGCCCGAATGAAGTAAGTCTAACCGCCAGCACCACCAAAAGAAAAAGTGGCGCAAGGACCAGCATCGACCCCAACGCAACCAGCAGATCAAAGATTCGCTTCACAACGATTCCAGATCCATCCATCAAGACAAAAGACCGTGCTCAGGAGTTAGTTGGGTCAAAAGCCAAAATCTCCTCACTCGTTAGCAACGAATCCCCATCGATGACCGCCTCATTGCCGTGCAAGTATGCGCTCGTAGTATTTAAGAAGAGCCTCAATAAGTATGTCTTGGCGAAATTGCTCTAATACACGGGCCATCGCGCTTTCTCCCATCCTCTTCCGTTTTGCTGCGTCAAGTGCAAGCCTTAGAATCGCAGCCTCAAGTGCCTTAGCACTACCAACTGGGACAAGAAATCCAGTTTCTCGGTCTAGAATCGCATCTGACAACCCATAAATATCAGTTCCGATGCTAGGAATGCCGCACGCGGCTGCTTCGATCACTACAGACCCGAATCCTTCTCGATAGCTCGGTAGAACCAGAAAGTCTGATGCGGCCATGTATTCCTCAGGTTTTTCCGTTAATCCTGCCCAGTGAAGTTTCTTGGATTCCTCTGCCAGTAACGCTCGAATGTATTTTTCCATGCCAGCCTCGTCCGGACCAACCAGAATTAGGTGAAGTTGCGGACATGACTTTGCGGCTGCAAGAAAGGCGGCGCATAATTCCCGAATGCCTTTTTCGGTCTGTATTCTGCCTACAAAAAGGACGACCGTAGCCTCGTCCGAAATCCCGTACCCCGCTCGAATCCGATTTCGAGCCCCCAAATCAGGATGAAACCGCAGGATGTCAACGCCACATGCGGACCCACCAGCAAGCACTTGAATTGCATCCGCTGATATTACTTTCTCCGCAACGAGAAACTTCGCCTGGGAATGGCTGTCCGACAGTAAATGGGTCGCACAGCGTGAAGTGATCTGATCCATCGTCTTTAGCACGAAACGCATCGACCCGCGCCTTGTGGCCCAAACTTGTCCGGTGAACCAGTGAATCCGTACAGGTACACCAGCCAGAAACCCTGCAATCGTTGCCAGTAGACCCGCCTTAGGTGACATGGAGTGAATAATATCAAAACGCTCTCGCCTAAAAAGATTCCACAAGGAGATGAGGGCAATTAAATCGCAGAGAGGCGCGATTTCTCTCACGATGCAGAACCTGTGAATTTCGGTTTGCCTAAGCTCTGGCCGAAGGTCTTGAACTCCTCCGTTTAAAGCAATTGCGACTCGGTACTTACTCGCCAGGGCCAAAATGTGTTGGGATAAGAATGCGTTGGCGGTGAATGGAACAGCAACCACGAAGCAAATTCGGGGGGATTTGATGGAACCACGCTCGCTCAAAGTGAGGCTTTCACCACGTCCTCAATTCCTTCTGGCATGGGTTTGGCAAAAGCGAATCCGAGCTCCTCGAAAATCCGATCCGATGAATATCGTGATCTGCTGGTAAGCGATGCCAGTCGGCCGCTGGTGAGCGGCAGTCGCATATGATCTTCCAAAGCTCCGATCACAAGTCGCAATGGTAATGCGGGAATCCGCAGACGAGGCGGTCGGACCCCAACAAGCGAAGCGATGCGTTCAATCAACACCTCCCAAGTACAATCGCTAGATAAGTTATAAACACCTCCCTTTGGGGCTTTTTGGCATGCAACAAGTGCGTGGACAACGTCTTCGACGTGAACATACGTCGCAATCGCTCCGCTTGGGCCAATAAAAAAATAACGGCCACGACTTACCGCCTTTACCAACGCGAAAAAAGATCCGTTCTTCATTTCCGCACCGATAACATTCGATGGACGTAAAATAACGTAGTCCATATCGGAGCGCTGACAGGTCTCGTCGAGGAGGCGGTCCGAGGCCAGTTTCGTTCTCTCGTACTCGTTTGCAGGTTCCGGTGTCGTTTCCTCTGTGACCAAGAGACCTTTTGGTGGCCCGTACACTCCAATACTGCTCAATTGAATCCAGCGTCGCACACCAGCTTTCGTTGCTGCTGAAAGAAGATTCGCTGTGCCCTGAACATTGACTGCCTCCATTTCCTCGGGCTTGTTCAGCTCAGCTGCTAGGTGATAGAGGGTATCCACCCCGCTCAGGAAGGCAGGGTCGATCGGATGGCAAAAGTCCCCTTGATACCACCTTGCACCCTGAAAGGTGCTTCTAGTATCAGCAGGGCGTCGACTCAGTACTCTCACCTCATCCCCCCCTTCTAAGAGAGTTTTCACAAGAGGTCTTCCGATAAAGCCAGTCCCTCCTGTGATAGCTGTTTTCATCGTTTCATCTTTACCTGACTGCATGCCGAATCTGATAGAAAATCCGCCCATAGAACTCCCGGATGGCAAGTTCGGTCTGGCTCAACGCGTTGGCAGATGGCAGAAAATCCAAAATAGTGATTTGCTTTTCCGATGAGACAAGAAAATCAACAGGGTAAGCCACGACCCGGAATCCTTTGGCCTCGAATTGGGCCTTCGCCCTCGGCATGTGAAAAGCCGAAGTGACGAGCAAAAGGCTCTGCGGTTTCTTCTTTGCTTCGGGCCCCAAATGAGATCGATCGGCTAGCAATCGGGCCACGGCCTCGGCCTCCTCAGCTGTGTTATAAACTCTTCCGGTGGTCACCACCGCTTCGGCAGGAACCCCATAACGGCGCGCAAACCCAACGAGGATCTCCCCCTCGGACGGAGCAGAAGGCTCCCAGAGCGTCGCTCCACCTGTGAAAACCAGCAACGGCGCCTTGCCGGCTTGATACAACTCGACTCCTCCAAAAAATCGGTCCGCATCCGTCCACTCGCTGATCTTTGAGGTTCCAGGGGCAACAATTCTCGCCCCACTCAAAACCACGATGGCATCGCCGGAGGGGGCGGATTGTGGTGTGTTCCGAACCGCATCTCCCTCGATCAACTTGAGCGCCTGTCTTCCAACCAGTGGGATGCTTCCGGTGTAAAGCACCCCCAAGGCGACCATAAAAAAGGCTCGGCGCCGGAGTACCAATCCTGCCATGAGGAGAATCAGCGTCACCCCCATCGGAAGAAGAAACAGTGGTGCTATTTTGCTTAGGTAAATCACTCTTACTTGTCTTCAGCTGGCAACTGCGAAATTGCCCCCCTTCGCCACACGTTCAAATGGATCATAGCCAGAATTGGGAAAAGCCCCAAAGCGCCATAAATGTTGAGACTCTTCCCGGAGGTTATAGACAAGGAAGCACAGGCCCAACCACCCCAAGTCACCATCAGAATCCAAGGCATGCCTGGGCGGATCCCACACACTTTCGATGTCGAAAAAACAAGATACAAAGTTCCCACCACGCTGGCCGCAAGCGACGCGTAAGCGATTCCCATAATTCCCATGGAAGGAACGAGAAAGCTACTCACGGCAATGCTTACGCCCAAACCGAGAAGAGATGCCAGAACCGTCGCAAAAGAGCGCTGCGTCAAGGCGGCAGCCTTGATCATGATGGCTCCGACAATCAGCACGGGCAGCTGGAGAAGGCCTATTCTAAGAACTTGGGAAACAATTTGGATTTGCTCTTCCGTCACATGCGGCCCCCTCAAAAGGCTTGCGACCACGGGATTCACAAACTCAGTTGCCCCTAGCAGAATAATCCCGCCTAACCATGTTCCGCCAATCACGAGAAAAATAAAGTATCTTCCGATCTCGCCGGTGGTGTGGTGAATGACCGCTTTGGCCATATGGGGCAGCAAAATCGTGGTTACACCTGCCACGAGCAGTCCGTTGAAAAAAAGAATCATCTTGCTCCCCAAGGCCCAACCGGAGACCCCCCCAATTCCGGTCGTCCCTGCAAACATATAATTCACGGGAAAGGAAATCGCCGTAAATAGTGCTGCCGAGACAAGCCAGCCATATGAGCCGAGAGGCAGACGGAGGAACTCTGAACAACTTGCGGGCGATGGACGGAGAGCTATCCCTTGGTGGTGACAGACAATTGCGACAATTGCTGCATTTGCAAGCGAGCCGACAACCATCCCCAGAATCGCATAAACCATGAGGAATTCCGGCGGGGCGATTAGAATCGCCGTAATAGAACAGATTGGGACAGATAACTGTGCCAAGGAGGAGTCCTTGAATCTATGGAGGGAATTCAACACCGCATTCCCAACCACCGTCCAAGTGCCCAGTAGCACAACCGGCGTGAAAAGCCTGAGCAGGATAGCCCCTTCGGCAATCTGCTTAGTATCGTCCTGCCCCAGGATCAGTCGCAAGGCCGGGATAGCAAAAATAAATAGCACGGCAGCGCCCCCGCTCATGACCAGTCCAGCAAGAAAGAGAACTTTTCGAATAAAATACCGACCTCCCTCGAAATTACCCTCCGCCCAAAGTTTTGTAAAAGGCCCCGTAATTGCGTCAGAAATTGGGATAGCGAGGATGTTAACGAGGACCATGGGCAACATCATTGCCAAAAAAAGCGAATCTGTTTTTGCATTCAATCCAGTGGATTGAACCAACATGAGGTCACGCGTCAGAAATCCTACATAACCAATGATTGTAATGATCATCGTTATTGCGCCGGAGGCCACAAGCGTGGGGAGACCCAGACTGAAACTTCTTACTTGGCTTAGCGCCGAATCGGTTAGGGTCGGGGTCGGGACATCGGCTTGGTGTGACCTCTCAATGCGGTCAAAAAAGTCAAGAGCCACGCTTACCCAACCGATGGCCCCGCCAAGCAGAAGAAACATCCAGAATCCAAATCTCATCCGATAGAGGGTGCCTATATTCGGTTGGATATATTCGAGCAGCATGATGATCAGGAAGCAGAAAACTACCCCTGCAAGTAACGGTTGGCTCGGTTTTCGATATCCGAGGACAAGCAGACCAGGCAAAAAGCAGTACCAGACAGCCGTCTCAACGGCGCCAGTCAGGCGGGTAATTGAAACCCGTTCGCTCCAGGAATCTGGGAAAGGAGCGAATAGTCCGATGAAAAGAGCTCGTGGCATATACTCCAAAACACCCAGAGCGGTGGATGGTATGCGATCCTCGTCAACTCCGGAACCAGCTTTTGCCCTTTGGGCATAGCAAATGAAATGATATCTTAGATAGGTGATACGCTCAAACAGCGAATCCACCAACTTTGGCAAAACAGCCGTATCATGCCAGAGAGAATTCCATTTAGAACGAAGGCTCTCTGATCCAAGGCTCTCTGATCCAAGGCTCTCTGATCCAAGGCTCTCTGATGCGAAAAGTTTTCTAGAGTCATCTTGAGGGATTATTTTCTGGCTATAAAATCCAGCCACCCCAATCGTTCCTACATAGAGAAGCGTGGCTAAAATCGAAAACATCTCTTTTCTAAAGTTTCTTTGAATGAGGGTAACGCAAAAACAGGCCATCCAAGAGCCAAGTAATGAAGCTGCAACAATGGTCGGAAAATAAGGCCTGACGATCGTCAGTAAGGCTACCCCAGCCAGGCCCAGCAAAAACATTCTGGCAAGACTTACTCGAATGCTTCCCATTTGCTGGATCCGCAACCATGCGTAGAGCATCATCAATATCCCAGAAATGGCGAACGCATCCTTGTGGTTTTGGCTATACCATTGTAAAGAGGAGGGAAAGGCGATAAAAAGGGATCCAGCGATCAAGCCTCCAGCACGACCAGTCTTACCTGGCCAAAGAACTGGGCCCAAAAGAAGAAACATTACAGCGCCAGTGGCATGCGCAGCAACATTGAGTGGGATAAATACTGCAGGTTCCGGCCCAAATAGTGTGTAAAGAGCAGCCAACACACCCACGTTGCCAGTATTACCTGGGGGGAAAAGGCTCCACTCGGACCATCCGTTGGCGTGGATTCCGGCCGCAAGTTTAACCGCCGCATCATGAAAGACGATCGCATCATTTTTGAGGAGCCCATGTCCCCCATGCAACTCTGGCATCATGGGCAAAAAGAGCTTTTGCACGGCGAGCGCCAATAAACAGGAATAAGCGAAAGCAAGCATCCAGAACATACCAAGGCGGGATGTCACTATGTTTTTAAATTTTGATATTAAAAATATCATCTTGAATAATACTATCTCGCCGTTCTTTCTGCACAATTAAAAAGGTCTTTGTCCAGGCTCTCCATTCCTTCTGGCATAGGCTTGGCAAAAGCGAATCCAAGCTCGTGGACAATCCGATTAGATGGATACCATGATCTGCTGGTAAGCGATACCAGTCGCCCACTGGTGAGCGGCAGTCGCACGTGAACTTTCAAAGCTCCGATCGCAAGTCGCAAGGCTACTACGAGGATCTACCCGAGAATCGAATAATGGAAATGACTTCAGAATCAACCGTTGAATTTTATGGTCATTTCTCAAAGTATTGTGCTTCGCGATTTATCATCAGCACTATGTCGGTGTGCCGCTTCTTGATAACTTTTTATTGAAAAATATACTCAACTTTCGGCATCAGTCTCAAGACAAGGGAGCGTGCCGTTCCTTCAGGCAGTCGCTGAATCCAGTGTCTATGGTCTTGAGGAAGCAACTTAACTTCTGCATCCAACTGCATTGGGGTTATGCTCTGAACTTCGAGGGTATCGAAATTTAAAAGCTGGATTTTTTTAGGTAACATAATTCTCACGCCATATTTTATGTTTACGATTGAATCGTCTTCGACCTTCGTAAATCGCGATAGGGGGAGAACCGAAAACCTTCGCCCCGTCGCAAGCTTGAAATAGGCCGTCGCTACCCACTCTTCGGAAGCCCCTTCGATATGATCAAACCAGCCCAATCGGCTATAACGGCCTCCCTTTGTCAACCAACATGCGGATGAATCAAGAGGCTTGGCTCTATCAAGTTCAGCTAGCCCTCCTATGATTTTAGCCTGAGTTTGGGCAAAAGACCTCCAATGACGACTCAAACCTACCGCGCACAAGATGGAAAAAAAGAGTATGGACTGATATTTCCATTTGGAACTGCCTATCCAGATGGCCAATAGCCATACAACCAACAGGGCGGAGTAGAGCACAACGCGATTGCCCAAATTAAATGCCACCTGTGGGTAAAGCCCCGTCACAGCAAACATGCCTAAGGCAAGAGTCACCATGATAACCAAGGCCAAAGTCATTTTGGCACAATCTGAGCGATCCAGTGGCGGCTGCATTTCGGAAGTCGATTTTCGGCTGGCACGGTTGATTATGAAGAATATTCCCACAGATATGCCCAACCCAATCCATCCAGCTGCGAGACAGCTCAGAAACATTTTGCATATAAAAGAAATTCCGATAGTGGCATCAACCGAGGAAAGAACTTGAAGCAGATACTGTTTCGGAAGTGTTGCCACAGTCAGATCCCTGCCGATCCTTTGAATGCCCAAGCCAAACACACGCGTTAAGCTGAGATAATAGGCAACGTATAAAAGATTGGGGAATATGAGCCATCTGGCTTTAGCGCGCTGGTTTTTCATCCAAAACCATATTCCGAAGCCTAAAGCAATGGGGGTGGAGCCATAACTGATAAAAGAACCAGCCAGAGCGGTTGCCACCGCTAGCGATCGCTTGTTGTTTTGCGCGGCACAAAAAGCCCAAGCGTAAAATCCAAGGCTCATAGTCACATGTTGCCCGATATAGAAAAAGGTCGAAGCTTCGTGGCTTGGGTAAAACAAGAAAGTGAACGAGGACATCAGAGCTAATGGACGAGGGAAGAACAAACTGAAGAATTTAATCAACGAAAAACACACGAAGCCCATGTAAAAGGACTTGCACAGCTCCGCCAAACAAGAACCACGAAAAGGCATGAAAGTGAACATAATCCAGTGAGTAAAGTGCAAAAGAGGGTTGGCTTCTAGCCCTCTCATGTCTGACCAGGAAGTTTTTTCTGATGCCAAGGCCCCTAAGTCATCCGAGAAAAAACCCGTATTATATAATAATATCAAAACCAAAATTAGATATAAACATGTATCGTTGTTTCTGGATATCCATAAAGATAATCCTGATTTAAGGTTTCTTATTAAAGAATCTATTTTTCGCCAGAATGTTATAATACTTCCCATTTTATTTAAGACACTCTTGTTTAAGATCTATGACGAGGCTTCATTTTAGGTTACTAGAGCTTTGCCTGAAGGATCATTTTTTCTGATATTTCGATTTAGAAAATAACACGGATGCCATCCACTGTGCACCGATTGGCAACCAACCAAGCCAGGGATCTAGTATTTTTTCGGACAACATCGCATTAGGCATAAACCCAAAGTACAACCCGCTAAAATTTTTAGGCCTGAATGAAGCCAAGGATCGACGCAAGGAAGCGAGTGTTAGCAGCTCTGCATCTCGATCAAAACCACATCGCGCCACAGCCCACCGAGTAAAAGGATTGTAAGGGTTATGCTCCACAACGACAAGAACTCCATTTTCTTTTAGAATTTTAATTGCAGATAAAAGAAATCTGGCACGTTCTGTGGGTGCAATATGATGCAATACACAGGAAGCAACAACGCAGTCGAATCGTTCTTTCTTAAATAGCTGAACAGGATTATCACCAAGCATAACCTCTATTCTTGGAGTTTTTGAATTAGCTATTTCATGGCTTGCCGGGGATGGTTCCCAGCCCTTCGTGATTTTAAAATATTTACTCAATTGAGATGTAAGATTTCCAACTCCACAACCCCCCTCACAACAGCTCAAATCGCTGGATGGTTTTCCAAGAAGCTTTTCCACCGAGTACCTGATGAGCCTAGCTTTGCGCGCGCTGTATTGGCTTAACTCTTGCGCCGCAAAGGGCCCCAAAGCATTTTTCAACTCGGAATCATAGGACGAAGCCCATTCGTCAAAATGGTGACTTGTAGCTCCCTTTTTAAGATGCATTTGCTAAAATGATTTTACCACGTAGTTCAGCGGCCTGTGATGCAGGTTTTCACAATATTTTCCTAGCAGAAGATCAAACTGGTTCTAGATATTTCCATAAGTATCCTAAAAAGGGCAACACCCTTAACTTTTTGTGAAAATGGCAATTCGATTCAGATGTTTATTTATAAAGATATTTTTATTACAGGTCTTCGGGTTTGATTTTGTTTGGTTTATAATTAAACTTAAAAAGTTTTTTCAGAAATGACAGCGTTGGGCCAACGGCGAATGTCACGACTCATGGAAATAATGTACTCACCGATTATCCCAAGACAAAGTAATTGTCCACTGCCAAGCAAACATATTAAAACGACTAGGGCGGTAAACCCTGGAGGAATGTTTGATCCACGCAAATACATGATCACCGCGTAAATCCCGTAGGTAAGCGCCAGAGTTCCGGATGCTAGTCCCAAAAAAGTAGCAATTCTTAAGGGGACGCTCGAGAATCCGATAACTCCAGTAATACCGAACCCCAGAAGTTTTTTGAAACTATATCCACTTTGCCCGCTTTTTCGTTCCCGTCTAGCATACGGAAAAGGTTGTTGTCGAAAACCTGTCCACGCCCGTAATCCTCGCCAGAATGGTTGGGAGGTCTCCATCGAAAGCATAGTGTCGACCACTGTTTTTCGCATTAAACCGAAATCGCCGGCATCATTTGGAATTTCGATTGGCGTTAAAATTTTTAAGAGACGATAATAAATTAAATAAGCCCAAGCCCGAGGCCCTTTTTCAGGCCTGCTGGAACGAACACCATATACCACATCAGCTCCATCTTCTATTTTTCGTAGCATCTTGGTAAGAATTTCTGGCGGATCCTGCAAGTCGTCATCCATGATTGCAATGATTTGGCCTCTTGTATGTCGAAGTCCTATGCCGATCGCAGCGGCGTGGCCGAAATTTCTGCTGAGCCTAACACCTCGAACCTCTGGATGATGGCGGCTGATCTTTCGGATGACAGAAAAAGATTCATCTAGACTCCCATCCTCCACTAAAATTAGCTCCCAAGGTCGTTTCAGCTCACGTAAGCTAGAATGCAATCGCGCGATTAACTCAGGCAAGATTAATGCGGAACAGTAAACGGGGACAACAATGCTCAAATAAATGTCTTGGCTCGGGCCTGTCCCTGCTAACATTTGCCGTGTTTTCTTTACAGTCCTCAAAAGCCCTGCCCTTGTGCCATGGGATGATGTCGTCTTAATTGTTAACCTTCTTTAGAATGTCAGTGGGGGGGCTCGAAATAGGATGTGATGTCTCCCACAGATTTATTACGGATTGCAACAAGTTCATCTGTGGAATCCAGCCTGTAGCTTTACAGATCTTTTCAATTTTAAGAATATTTTCTTTCACATCGCATGGCCGTGGAGGTTTTTGCACAGTATTTGGGTTCAGTCCATCCTTTTTAGCCAAATCAGCTATGATTCTGATGACTTGCGCATTGGAGGTCCCTTTACCAGAGCCAAGATTGTAAACTTCGCCAGCGCGCCCTAGCTGCAAAACTCCTTCCATGCCTTTGGCAAAGTCATCCTCATGAAGGTAGTCACGAACGGAGTGCTCTCCCCCAAAATCATCTAAACACCTCCCCGTCCGAAAAGCGTGAATCGCTGTCGCGATCAACCCCTGCCCGCGTAATCGTTTTTGGTGGGGTCCAAAGATGTTGGACGGCCTCACAATCACAACTGGCAAGCCGGTTCTCTGCCAGGTTCCGAGGGCTATTAACTCAGCTTCAAGTTTGGCTTGGCCGTATTCACAAATAGGCAAGCAAGTTTGCGTCTCGGGAATCGGCAAAGGTCCTACATTACCATAAACAGTACCCCCCGATGAAATAAAAACGAATTTCCTCAACCGTTTCTCTGCAGCCCAAGATAACGATTCCATTAAAGGCTTCAGATTTTCTTGCTGTTGCTTTTCGTTAGAACCTAGCACTTTACCGGGATTGCCCGTCCAAGCCAAATAAACACAGGCATCAACAGGCTCACGGAGCTCGTGCAGGATGTTTGCCACGCTCGAACCAATCGGCGGTCTGCCCAGAACGAGACTCTCACGGAAGCATCCATGCGTGCTCCGTAAAAGAGTCCCTAAAAATCCTGCGCCCCCGATCAACAACACCTTCAATATTTATCCTTCTCGATTAGGGATTTTTTTATCATTGTTTCTACTGCTCGTATAATTATCCAATTTAAACAGAAGGGAGTTTTTATTTTTTAAAAATGAGGACAGGTATCTGTCAAGATGATCGCTGACCCCATCAAAATACCATTTATAATAACAGTGGATACAATTTGCGACATTGTTATTAGTAATTTTATAAAAGATATTTAGCGCGGATAGCTTTCTGGCAAAAGGTTGATTATTCCCAACAACGTTAATGATAACATAAAATCCCGCCTCTTAATGATGAAATGCTTCCGTGTTTGCTCTTTTCAGCAGTGACTCTTAGGTATTTAGGATTTAAGAAGATCTCCGCCGGTTGGCGCTACGTCTTCTGCCAACCAACACTTAGTCCACTAAAGAAACCCAGAAGCTGCTCAAACGACCTGTAACGCACGGAACAAGCACGTGTTGCTATCGCAATCCCGAAGAGAAGCCACATCAGCCAACAAGTGTTCCGTGAATCCCTGAAGTGTATATTGTGATAAGCAATAAATTCTATAATTCTACGTGTTTTTTTCGTCCAGCAGAATCACGTCCAGCTGGCGCAAAATTGTCCTCCAATCGTGCGCACGGATTAATGTTCAATGCCTTTTTTGCAATATCTTCCGCCATCCATCATAAACGCCCAGAATTGCGCTCAAATTTAAAAGGGTCAGCGAGTGCATTGCAAATCCGACATTTAACCAGAAAAACATAAGCCAGGCAGAGGTAGTCTTTTGAAAGTTTTTGCTGAAATGATAATAATAAAAATAAACCTTATCCGCAACGGATTGCCGTTCTCCACAGCGAGCTGTGGTCGAAGGAAAATGGTAAATATGAGCGTTTGGCTGAATGATCAGTTTCCAAGATTTCCCAACCCGATAGGAAAAGTCCAAATCCTCACCCATGCATGGCCCGACCAGTTGTTCGTCGAAATGGAATAATTCGAATACATTGCGGCGATAGGCACTGACCCCCGGCAACGTGTTCGTTTTGATCGAAGCAGCTAGCGGATAAAGATATACTTCTTCTCGAATCTGCCGAAAAGGTCCTATAAAAAACAACCTAAAGAAAGTTTTTTTGAGGAAAGAAGCTTTTCTATTTGGCTCAATAACTAGTCCGGCAACCCCGCCTACATCTACATTATTAAACTCTTGCAACAGCCTTAGAAAATACTCTTTCTCCAGGACGACATCATCATCAAGAAATTGGATGATCTTACCCCTTGCTTGTTTTACCCCAAAGTTTCTTGCAGCAGTTAAGCCAGATAGCCAAGGGGCGTGGCAATAAATTAGTTTTGGTGATGCACTCGAGACTTCAAACACTCCTGCTAAAAGAAGGTCGTCGAGGCGATCTGGTGTTTGATCCACAACAATTACTTCGTCTACCAACACAGATTGATTTCCAATGGAGCGGAGGGTGTTTAGAAACAATGGGCCTCTTCCTTTTGTCGGTATAATCACACTTACGGTTTTGGCCTGCATGATAAAGAAAAGTTTTTTGTCCTCTAGACTTTTTTGGAATTAATCTAGATTGAGATCAGGTGCTCTTATGTGGTGTCCACGCGTAGCCGAAAGCATTTCATCATCTGCTCAAAGGAATCAACTTTAAAAGACCAGATTGCCTTTAATCGTGTGGGCATACCCATTTTTTGAGCACCGCATCCACAAAGAAAGTTTTCTTTCTGTAAATGTTTTTGCAAGGGAAACACGCGAAGCTTCCTCATTGCGAAGTTCAGTTCTATTTGATTCCATGAGATCGGACTTGTCTTCGACGCCGGTTCGCACTTTTCCTATTTTTAGCAAAAACTTTATCTTTCCCGTCGGAGCTGGTCTTTTCAAGCCAACCGCATCAACTATCTTCTATTTTGGATGAATTCAACCAAGAACGCAGGATCTTGGCATGATTCCTAGAATCAAAGTAATGAACGGCCCTTGCTTTACCATTTCTCCCAATTCGACATCTTAAATCCTTGTTTACAATTAAGGACAGCATCTGCTTCTGCAGGTCTTTTTTATCATCCGGATTATAGAAGCATAATTCAGTATCAGCAAACATCTCTCTTACTTCCTTGATGGAGGAGCATAAGACAGCATTCCCAGTGGCCATGTACTCTCCTAATTTAAATGGATATCCTCCAAGCGCGTATGGCACGTTCCGTCTGGGAACAATTAGTATATCACATTCATGAATAAGTTTATGATATTGCCTGGAGCTAACGTATCCCTTGTATGAAATCTTGGGATTGTTAAGGTTTTTTAAAAGAAGTAGTAGTTTAACTTTGCATTCCCTTTCGGGTTGCCCAACCAAAATGAGTCGAATATTTTCAATACTTAAACTGAGCACATTAAAAGCTTCAATTACCTCTTCCACGCCATCCTTTAATCCATAAGCACCGCCATAAAAAGCGGTTACTGTGCCTCTTGTTTTATTTACTTTTCTGACATTGTATTTATCAAAATCCACGGAAACAGGAATTTTAAGAACTGAGTCCTTATTTTTTATTAGAAGGCGCAAATATTTATAAAGGTGATCGCTAATTACGACAGTTCCATTTACAAAATATTGAATATATTTTGCAATACAGTTGTTAGTAAGTTTATAAAGAATATCTAGCTTGGATAATTCCCTTGGAAAAAGGCGGCTATCTTCAGTAATGTCAATTATAACATAAAATTTATTATATCTTAGAAACCAGAAAAGCAGTGCTTCAGGCACGCCAAAAGCACCGTAGTAGTATGCAATATTTTTCCCTCTTTTTTTTTGCTTACAGATTCGCTTATAAAGGTCAATATATCGTACACATTTATTCCAACAGTATTTCAGTGCACTCATTTTTTGGTAATCTTGATGCCTAAAGAAGATATTTTTTGTACGGATTTCTTTATATACTTGTATTTTTTTAATCAGGTTTTCGACTCTCCTATTGCCAGCCATTCCGCCGCGAACAGAAATGGGCGAAAATATTATATTTAACATTTATTTGTACTTCGACGAGGAAAACAGTTTCGGATTCTTAGACTTTCCATTGAGTAACCAAATTTAAATTTCTTTTTAAAGCGGCCATTTCCGCTTAATCGGAGGCTATTGTCCTGCGAGAATGCCGATCTCATTTTCTTGTTTGTCCTTCCTTTTGGTCCCATCTGTCAACTCTAGGCAAATTGACGGTTTCTTGCATATCGCTCGACTGCCTTTTGCAATAAATAGAATAGTTCTTCCGTTTGAGACGGGTTCAGCTAAAGGGAATTGAGGTGTTTTCACTATTATTCAAATGGCTGAAATCTTGGCAAAAGCGCATAAAGGTTTGCTACTACTCATTTATGGGAAGTCGGCCTTGGTCTCGTGGCTACGCTGAACACAAGGAGGCTGAAATCGTGAAATGCCTTGTCGATGGGGGGTTCCCTGCAGAATCACTGCCTTTCGGTTTTGGATTCCGTTTGGATGAAAGAATTATCGAGTACCCTTGGCTTTTTTCACGACTACCCAAGGCATCCGGGATTCTCCTAGACGCTGGATCGACACTCAACCAGACATACCTGCTGAGCCAACCGTCGTTGCGGGCAAAAAAAATTCACATATGCACTCTGGCGCCTGAAACCGAGTGCCACTGGCAGCAGGGAATTTCCTATCTTTTCGGCGATCTTCGGAGCCTTCCCTATCGAAATAAGTTGTTTGATTGGGTGATCTGCATTTCGACTCTTGAGCATGTGGGCATGGATAATACCCGGCTCTATACCCAAGATCCCGCCCGGCGGGAATCAGCACGCCACGACTACCTTCAAGCTGTTGCCGAACTTCACCGGGTGTTGAAACCAGGCGGAACCCTATATGCATCAATTCCGTACGGCCGCTCTGCGGATCATGGATGGCTCCAAGTTTTCGATTCCTCCGCGGTAGATACTCTGGTGAAAACCTTTGCTCCAAGACGCAATAAGGAGTTTATTTTTCGTTATCATCCGGACGGGTGGCGTACTTCCTCACGCGGCGATTCTGTTGAGGCTACTTACTTCGATGTTCATACCGACGCAGCAGACGCTCCCGATCACGCGGCCGCAGCGAGAGCAGTCTGCTGTTTGGAACTGCAAAAGTAGATTTTCCGTTGCCCTCATTCAGGACTATTATTTTTTAGCTGCGTGAATACGAATTTTATAAATCGGATATCTTCCTTCTCACCCAGTTTCGCCCGACACTAGCCTTTCAATCACATCCTCAAATTTTATTTTGGCTGACCAGTTCAGTTTTTGCCTCGCTCGACTGGGATTTCCTTTACTCATCTCTATATCCGAGGGCCGAAAAAGCGCAGCGTCTTTTATCACATGCTCATGCCAATCCAAGTTCAAGCGAGAAAAGACTTTACTAGCAAATTCCTCGAGGGAATGGGTTTCACCAGTCGCGATGACAAAGTCTTCGGCCTGATTCTGCTGGAGAATTTTCCACATCGCTTCCACATATTCGGGAGCCCAGCCCCAATCCCGTTGAATTTTTAAGTTTCCGAGGACGACTTTTTCTTTAGATCCTCCCGCGATCCGCAAGGCGGCCGACACGATCTTTGCGGTCACGAACCGTGCGGGCCGAAGTGGAGATTCATGGTTAAAAAGAATGCCGTTACAGGCAAATAAGCCATATGCCTCACGATAATTCGCGACGGCGTAGTGGGCGGCTGCCTTCGCCACGGCATAAGGGCTCCGAGGGCGGAAGGGGGTTTCCTCGGTGGCAGGTTCAGGGGTATTACCATAGGACTCACTTGAGCTAGCATGGTAAATTTTTGCGGGATGCTGCAAAAGCCTAAGACACTCGAGAATATTTAATGTCCCAACAGAAATGCTTTCGAACGTCTCCACCGGATACTTAAAAGATAGTCCCACAGAGGTCTGACCTGCCAGACAGTACACCTCATCAGGATTGACTGCCTTCATCGTGGTGAGAACGCTTCTGAAATCCACCAGAGACAATGAATGAAATGCGACCCGACTTTTGATTCCAACCCGTTCCAGATTTAAAAAGGGATTAACTTCGTGATCCCGCGATGTACCGTGGACTTCGTAGCCTTTTTCCAATAGCAGCCTGGAAAGATAAGCGCCGTCCTGCCCCCCTACACCGATTATGAGAGCAGTTGAGCTCATAACCCGTCGTTTATTTTGTGGTAAATATGCATTGTTTTCTTGGCACACTGTTCCCAGGTAAAAAGCTTATGGCGCACTTGCCCAGCCTTAACCAGCTCTTCTGCTCTGGTCGGAGAAAAGACCACGCGTTCAATGGCATTGGCCATTTGTTCATTCGATACGGGATCAAAGTATTCTGCCGCATTACCGATGACTTCTGGCATAGAGCTGGTGTTACTGCTGATGACCGGGCAGTTGTGGAGCATTGCTTCCAAAGGTGGCAACCCAAAACCTTCGTAGAGCGAAGGAAGAATGTATGCCATTGCATGGGCATAAAGTTTTCCAAGCACTTCGTCGCTACCAGTGACATGCCGAATCTGATTATCTCTAAATTTTAATTCTACTATTAAGTTTTTCTCAGTAATAGTGAGGGCACTGGAGCCAAACGTAACTAAATCGAATTCGTGGCGTAGTCTTTTTGAGCTTGCGAGTGTTTTTAGCAAGCCGGGGAAGTTCTTATACGGGCCGCGTGATCCCACATAAAGTAAATAAGGCCTAATGATCTGCGTAGATCCCGTAGAAGAAGAATTAAAACTCCGTATTTGTTCAAGGCCTAAATGCACAACCGACACCTTACTTTCATTAATATTAAAGATTTCCAATAAGTCTTTGCGAGTATTATTAGAAATACATATAATGTGATCTGCTCTATCGATAGCCATACGCTTCAAGCGAGATTCAGAATCTGTAACCGGGAAAAGCTCTTTAAACTTTTCATGAATCATGTCATAGACTGTAAGCACTGTTGGGCAGCCCCGGGGGGCAGAGCCTTGTCGATTAAAGTACGTTTCATGAACAATGTTGGGCTGCCACCGCCGAATAGAGTTTTTGGAAATCCACTGATTTATCATCATCATGAGTGGTTCGGTTCTTGGTAGATAGCGCGGCAATCCGTACCCATGAACCACGGAAGGTGGCAAAGCCCTGACATACTGATTTAGATGTATCGGCGCAAAAACACCTACTTCCTGTCCTAATTGGAGCAACTGCTCCGCTAAGCGCGTAAAATACCTTGTTATACCACCGTAGGGCTGTGCGCAGAATTTCTGGTAATCAAATGCAATTTTCATTATATAAAGCAACCCATGCCTAGCCTGAGATTCGATTAACCCTGTTTGCTGCTTGGTAGAAGTGTAACAAGATCATGCATTAAACTTTGAGCCCTCGCAGATTTTTAGTTTATTTACGATTTCTGAATTCAAATGTTATTTAAATAAACTAGGCGCGAGTACATTTACTTTCCTACAATGTGTTCGCCTGTTGGAGCTTCTTAAGCGTCCGCATAATTCCGGTTCGAAGACTCCCGCGGAAGACGAAACCTGTTTTTAAGATCCGACCAGAGCACACCTCATAAGAAAGTTGATTCATAATCTTTGAATTAACATAGTTAATTTTAAGTTTAGGCACATAATGAGATATTTCCATGGCCACTTGTCGGACAGTTGCGTTTTGAGTAACCGCATTAAATATGCCTCCATCAAATTGCTGCCTTGATATAAAGTGATGAACTACGCGAATAGCATCACCCAAATCTAGATAAGGTCGCATTTGATCTAAGGCCGTTCGCCAAACGGAGATTGGCTCACCCATCACCGCCTGCCAGCAGAATTTGTTCACGGCGGTATGAAAGCGCATTCCTGCCGAAACTCCGAAAATCGTCCCAAAGCGAAGGGTAAGATAAGGAAGTCCGGTTTTTCCCCGATACTTTTTTAACCACTTTTCTTCCATGAGCTTGAAATAAGCATAGGGGCTCTGTGGCTTGAGTTCGTTTTCTGGACAAGATTCGTCTACCTCGTTTTTTTGTGTTCCATAAACACTCGTACTTGAAAGATGGATTAATCTGGCTTTTTTCTTGGCAACAGCTTTCGCCACATGCTGGAGGCCTTTGTAATTATTGTCTTCGAACTCCTTTTCTCTGCCGAAACTCGAAGCCGCATCGGTAATAGACGCCAAGTGAACCAGAACATCCTCTTTCCGCAGCATCTTTGCAAGATCTACATTCCGAACATCTTTTTCGATGAATGTGTACTTTCCCTTTTTTGGCAGGTTGAATAGCGAGCAGTATCTCTGTGTCATCAGATTGTCGATCATCAGAATTTCACATCCCGGAAAGGAAAATGGCAAATCACGAATTAATCTAGATCCAATATGCCCCAGCGCACCTGTGACAACGATTTTCATCTATTTACGATTTTGCGTTGAGATAGCCGCCAGGATGGCAGGTGAACAAAAGTTTTGCGTCGATATCCCGGTCTACCGAAAGTCTCTTATTTGTTTTAAGAAATTCCCTTAGTGCTGTGGCTGGGTTGTTGCCCGGTCCCCATGAGCGGGGTCGATGACCTTGCGCTGGAATCGACTCCACAATGGTGTCGCCACAAATCAGGTAGAAGCCTTTGCCTACAAAAGGAGCGTAACTACTCAATTCCTCTAGAACATGATCGTGGGTGTGAAATGAATCCAATATCACCATTACTTTTTTGGATTTCCCGATTATTTTTTTAACCTGTTTAATTGTGTCGCAGTCAGTGCTGCTTCCATTGATTAGCTTGATACGGGAAAATAATCTGGCATTTTTTGCCAGTCGTGATCGAAGGTTCTTAGGAATGTATATATCGATCCCGATTACCTTCTTCCCACCCATTAATTCTAACATGGAAGCGCTAAAAAGCAGACTTCCTCCCCAAGCCACCCCAGTTTCAATAATATAATCCGGCTTTGTTTTATAAATAATTTCCTGTAGAGCAAACATGTCTTGGGGTAGATTAAGCAGGGGCTCTCCCATCCATGAGTTCTGATGAAGCCATCGATACCTGTCTGCTTTGACCAGAATGTTTTTGGCTTCCGATAACAATTTGCTATTTCTCTGCATTCCTTTGACACCTTTTTGATTTAAGGCCAAAAACTGCTGTTTTGTAATTTTTTTGCTCATTTATTTTTTGTTTCCTTTAGAAAGTTACCATATTTCCTGATATAGTCATTCTCTTCATATAGGCGATTGCAAAGAACCAGCATTACCGCCTTCGAGTCCAAATATCTTTGCTTGGCCCAGATCCTAGGAGGAATGAGAAGCCCTTGCCCCTCATGGCTAAGGACGTACCTCCTTTTCGACTTTCCATCGTCACATTCGATGCTGATTTTACCATGGATACAGACGAGGAGTTGGGTGCATTTTTTATGGGCATGCATTCCTCGGACCGCGCCTCGTTTCGCCCATACGGTAAAAACTCTTTTTACCGCAAAGGGGACGCCCTCCACCCTGCCGTAGGCGCATAAACTTCCGTTTAATGATATATGCCGCTTAAAATGTAATTTTGCTTCTTGATTGGATATTTTCAAAGATAATCTCTTATGCGTATTTTTGTGTGAGTTGTTCGTAAAAATCATCATTTGGGCGCCAGCCCGTTGCTCTTTTGAATTTAGACGAATCAATCACTATATTTCTGTTTTCTATTTCAGAAAGCCCCCCGGGTGCTTTCACATTTTTAATTTTGACTCTTTTGCCAGTCTTCAGAGCGGCTAATGAAATTACATGACGGAATGCTCCACCTATACTTGTGCCCTTTCCGCTTCCTATATAAAAGGTTTGACCGTTTGTTTTTTTTGCATTGTTTGCAGCAGCACATAAGGCTGAGACCACGTCATCTATACATATATAATCTCTTTTACATGTTTGTTTAACAAACACTTTAATTGTTTTCCCCGAAAGAGCTTGCAGATATATTTTATCTAAAATACCTCGATTTATATTTTGTGAGTCTTGGCGCTTTCCGTGTACATTGCCAAGCCTCAAAGCACACCCTTGAACCCATCCTTCCTTGATATACTGTTTCAAATACATTTCAGCTGAAAGTTTGCTTATATCATAAAATGTACATGGGTTATCTCTTGTCTTTTCATTAATTGGATTTTTTCTGGTTATTCCTGCTTGTGTAGCCGTTCCTGTTATTATCACTATGGGACAATGACTTTGTGTCTTCAGATATTCCATAAGCTTTAGAAGCCCCAGAATATTAGACTCTAAATCAGCCACGGGGTTCTTTTTAGCCTCGTAGATGCTCGTCTGACCTGCGAGATGAAACACGTAGTCAATCACCGGTAGTCTTCTCTTGGTCCAAGAATCCGTTACCAGATTATGCTGGATCCATCTAATTCTGGATGTGCTGTTATGGTCTGCTCGGCTTTGACAGAATAACGAACACTTCGTTGATTTGAGTCGCTCTATTAGAGCCGTACCAATCAAGCCCCTTGCACCCGTAATGAGGACGTTATGCCGGCTGCTGATTGTCATTTTTATAAAGGACATGGAGGTAGTAAGGAAAGATTCCAAGAGGCTCAAAGGCAACCGCTTTAAATGACTTTGTCGGAAGGTAATGGCTAATATGCTTCTTTCTAGCAAGATGCATTGATTTTTTATCAAATATATCAATGAGTTCCTTCGATAATCCCAAAGAGAAAACATCCATCATATTTTTCTTGCTTAATCGCATGAGGCCAACTGACTCAGGTCGGTATTTACCAATAGGGTTTTTGGAGTAAAAGAACCGGCAATTACGAATTACTTTTTGAAAATAGTATTTTATTGTTTGCCGTGGCATCTCTTGAAAACTGTCAATGTTGATTACGAGATCACATGGAGGGAAACTTCCCAGCGTTTCTAATGAGTCTGCGACGATAAACTTTAGTTTTCTGAAATCTTTTTGTTTCAAAACGCTCTTTAAATAACAAGAACTGAGAGCGAGGACATTTGGCAGATCTATAATCGTGTAAGATCGTGTCCTCGGGGCGAGCTTTAATATGCTCTGGGCAGTGCGACCAAAACCTGCGCCTATTTCGACAATGTCTCGGACTCCATTAAAGCCCATATGGTCCTTAAGGAATGTATATTCTTCTACCGCTAGGAAGTGGTCAAGATTGACAGATATTTTCGTCCCATCCACAGCTCGGAAATGGACAGGAATGTGAACTGGATTTCCTACATGTGTCGGGCCAATTTTTGCATAGTTTCGAAAGAACTGCTTATTTTTAGAATTGACGACATGAAACAACAGGAATTTAAAATACCTCAATGAGGGATCTAACGGGTCCCACGCTGCGAGGCGATTGTTTGGCATTCCTGGTTGCCGAAAAGACCGCAGAAATGTCTTGTTGATTCTCGCAAATTTTGTCCGACTCAAATGTTCCCACAATGTTGATATTTTCATTTGTCGATTAATCTGCTGGGATTAAGTTGTGTTAGATAAGGGTGGCCTTTGTCCCGATTAGACATTACAATCTTCTTCAGAGGCCACTTTATTTTTATTTCTGGGTCATTCCAGTTAAGGCCACCCTCATCCGTAGGATCGTATTTTTGACTTACTTTATAATGTAAATCGGCCCAATCAGAAAGAACGCAGAACCCATGAGCAAAGCCATGCGGCATGTAAATCTGTCGTTGTCCCCCGTCGCTTAATTCAATTCCGAACCATTTCCCAAACGTAGGTGAATTTACGCGGATATCGACCACCACATCAAATATCTTTCCACGCATTACAGTCACGATTTGAGATTGCGGTTTTTTTCGCGTAAAATGCAGACCCCTAAGGACATTTTTTACAGATCTGGAGTGGTTATCTTGAACAAACTCCTCAGTAATTCCAATCTTCGCGTATCTCTCTTTTTGAAAGCACTCCAAAAAAAAGCCTCTTTCGTCTTTGTGGAATTCGGGGTCGAGAATTTTTATTCCCTGGAATGGTTGCTGCAGGACCTTCATTCTATGCCCCCATTGCAGCCGCAACTTCTTTGGCTGTTTCATTCGAAAGTTCGGGATACAATGGAAGAGATAGAACTTCCTCTGAAAGGTTTTCTGTAATTTCCATTATGTGTGCAGTGCGAATTCTTCTTTGATATGCGGACTGCTTGTGAATTGGAACCGGGTAATGGATTCCTGCATGAATGTCTTTCGCCTTGAGGGTCTCCAAGGCTTTGGTTCTTTCCCGGGATTTCACCACGTAAAGATGGAAGACATGCTCTGCATTGGCTCTGGTTTTAGGCAAGACAAGGCCGGGTAAGTTGAGGAGCTTTGTGTAGCTGTGGGCAAGCTGTCGACGCTTGCTGTTATCTTCGTCCAAATGCCTTAGCTTGATCCGAAGGATGGCTGCCTGCAGTTCGTCCAAGCGGGAGTTTCGGCCTGAAATTTCACTGATGTAGCGTTCCCGCCAGCCATATTCTCGGAGCATTTTGATCTTTTTTGCCAAACCAGTATGGCTTGTTGTGATTAACCCTCCATCGCCGATTGCCCCAAGGTTTTTTGTTGGATAGCAGCTGAAACAGGCTGCAGTTCCAAAACTTCCCAACTTTTTCCCGCGCCAAGTAGATCCATGAGCTTGGGAGACGTCCTCCACCATGATCAGTTTGTGTTTTTGGCAAAAACTCATGATCCGTTCGAGATCAACAGGTTGGCCGTAGAGGTGGACTGGCATGACTGCTTTTGTTCGGGGACTGAAAACCTCCTCAAGTTGGTCGGGATTCATCGTGTAGTAGTCGGGGTCGACATCCACTAGTACAGGAGTAGCCCCAGCCGACTCAATCCCTGCCACCGTGGCCACAGCGGTATGGGAGACAGTGATAACCTCATCTCCGTGGCCAATGCCCATGGCTCTTAGAACGAGTTCGATGGCATCGGTTCCGTTGGCGACGCCGATAGCATCGGTTGCGCCTATGTAGGATGCGAATTCTTGTTCCAAGGCCTCGACCTCCTCTCCCAAAATATACCGATTTCCTCGCATTACCCGAAGGACAGCATCCTCAATTTCTGCCTGATGGCTTTGGAACTGGGCTGAGGGGTTGGCGCAAAGAATCATGCGATCACTCTCACCTCGGGCACGTGGGTGATCCAGCGTCCACCTTGCGCCATGTACTCCTTTTCCTTGGCCATAATTTCTTCGGAGTGGTTCCAAGCAAAGAGGACGGCGTAATCAGGGGGATTTTTTTGAAAATGTTCATAGGGCTGGATTGGAATATGCATCCCGGGACTAAATTTACCCTGTTTGATCGGGGTGGTATCGCAGATATACTCCACTAAATCTGGGCCGATTTTGCAATAGTTCAGAATAGTGGTGCTTTTGGACGTGGCGGCATAGCCGCACACCTTTTTACCCTGCTTTTTCAACTCTTGCAGTAGGGCAATCAGGTCGACCTTAGATTTCTCTACCCTACGGCGGAATTCGGCAAAACCCTCCGCTCGATCGAGCCCTTGAAGCTTCTCCTTGGCCATGAGCTGGTCCACGGCTGGAGTGGGTGGAAAGATTCCTTTCTTGGCCAGCACATAGCGCATGGAGCCGCCATGGGTTTTTTGGGGAAGAAGGTCGATCAGCTCCATCCCCACTTTCCCGAACAGATATTGAATGGAATGGGCTGAAAAAAGGAACACATGCTCATCGTAAATCTGATCATAGGAGGCTTTTTCAACCATGGCGCCGAGGTAGGGATCCTCGAAGATCAGCACCCCGCGAGGTTTAAGGAGGTTATTGATCCCCTGCGCTACCCCTAGGATATCGGGGATATGGCACATGACATTGGCCGCCAAAAAGACATCTGCCGGCCCATCTGTTTTCAGGATTTTCCCCGCTAGGGCGGCTCCGAAAAACTCCGAAATCGTCCGAACTCCGTGTTTCTGGGCCTCGGTAGCTACATTTTGGGACGGTTCGATCCCGAGGTGTCGGATTCCCCGAGCGGCGAAGTTCTTGATTAAAATTCCGTCGTTACAGCCTAGTTCGACAACAAAGGGATCCGTTGATTCAAGATAGTCTGAAGCAATGACTGAATCGGCAAACTTTTGGAAATGATCCTGCATGAGACGAGAGGTACTAGAGTAGAAGGCATACTGATCATGAAACATTTGTTCAGGTGCAGGCTGCTCCAGCAACTGGAACATTTTGCTTTGCTCGCAAAACCCGGTTTTCATGGAGTAGAAAAATTCCTTCGTGAAGTCTTTTGGCACAAGGAATCCATTCCCGAGGGGTTGGCGCCCAAGATCCAAAATAGGGGTCAATTGATGTGGTTGACTAGGAAAGTTCAATGGTGTGCTGATAAGATGAATAGAGCCTGCCGAAGTATTGACCAGAGATTGCTAAATATCAGATGGGGTCTTGGATAGTTGGAAAAACAATGCTTAAACCACCTCTTTTTCATCGGCCACCGCAAATTCTTCCCTCGCGCCAGAACAGAAGAGGAGTAGATTAAAAAAAGCTTTATAAGGTTTTTCTGGATGGTTCGCATTGTCATTGGGCTAGACTCCTTGTAGATATCGTGAATTTCATTTAAAAAATCTATTTCGGCAGTCCAATAAGCTAGGATGTCTGTGCTAGCTACTGACAATGCTGCTGGATGTGACCTATAGAAGTACATTTTTTCATGAAGAATAAGAATGTCCCCAAGGGTACTTAGCTTATAGGGAATTAAGTTGTCACTATAAGGTCCAAATCCATTGCCCAGTTTCAGAAAACCACCTGACTGTATAAGTGTTTTCCGATGCAAAAGCCCATATATGCCAATTATTTTTGTGGGGTTTTCAGAATACCACACCCCTAATTTTTTTGTATCTAATAAAGTTGCTTTCAAGGGTGTTTTTGTTTTTTGGGGTGTTGTTGGCGGGAATTCCCCTGAATCATAAAAGGGGTATACAGCAGAAATTTTATCTTTTTCGTTTTCGTTCAGGGCAAGCATGCATCGTTCAAGAAATTGTGGGTATAAAACTTCATCGTCGGCTAACCAAGAAAAGTACTCCCCACGACTTGCCTTTAGGACAAAGTTCAGATTTTCTGCCTCCCCAAGATTAACATTATGATTTATTATTCTGACGCACTTATTTGGTTTAATACCTAAGGTTGCAAGACTAACTTTCTTTTTGGGATTATCATTTGAAATAATGACTTCGAAGTTTTTGTACGTTTGGCTCAAAACTGACTTTACGGCTTCTTTAAGCATTTCAGCCCGATCATAAGTTACGATACCAATAGAAAAGAAATGGTTTTTCATTAATAAAATTTTTAATTAGTCCAAGACGAAAGATGTGTTTTAGCTTTCGCTTTGTTAAGAAAATGGAACAGTTGATTTTGGTGGGATCATTCGAAATTTTTCTGAAGTAATAAATCTTGTTATAGCATACTTTATTTTTGAGTGTTTCTCCTCCGTCCATTCCTCCGTCCACTTTCCATAGACCGCATCCGTGAACTGGGCAGAATAGCCACCAAGCGCTTCGATTGTGGTTTCGTAGTTATCTAAAAATAAGTTATTAGTATTGTACATATGCTGCATAAAGTAGTACTCGTATACTTGGTTTTTATCGAATTTGAATTGGAGCGTATCTAAACCGAGCAACAGGCGGCGATACTCCTCTGCATCTTTGGGGTGTAAGTTAAAATTGTAGGAAATGTGCGGATTGTTCAAGGAGCAGTTGATTACCAGGATGCCAAGTGCGGCGTACTCGAAGCCAATTGTGCCATAAACAGTAAGCGCAACGTCAATCCCCTCGGCAATAATCTGGTGATGCGAGGCTTCAGAGGGAAGGAGCGTAAGTTTTGGGTAGCGAGCGACAAACGACTTGATGATTTCCATTGTCCCCGGCAGATAGTCGGGATGGGTCTTGATATACCAGTCGTAATCCGTTTTATTGGATATCTTTCCAAGAAATTCCAGCCATTCATAAAAATCGGGGAAGATGTTGTTTCCGTAGCTGTGTGGACTGTCAAAAAAACAGTGCGTCGCAATGAGGATTTTTTTTCTGGGTGTCTCGTTTAGCAGTCGCGCATGACGCAAAGCGCCAAAGGCCGACTTGGTCGAGTAAGCCATATCCACACCTACCTCGCCGGCAAAGCGTTTCTCAATCCGTCGCTGAGCTTCAGCAATACCTGTCTTTTTAATATCCTCTGGCAACGCAGCAAATAGTTCAGGAAAATAGCGATAGTCGCTATAAGCAAAATAATTATCTTTGTTCATATGATACATGTGGGTCATATTCGCTTGAAAGGCTGGAATATTATTTCTAATTGCAATCCGGAGTGGAATAGCAAGATTATAAACACAGTGGCTCACATTGACGGCCTGTACGTTGTTTTCATTAAAATATTCATCCCACCAGACAAAAATCTGGATGGACTCTAAGAGAAACTTCTTAAAATCGGTGGAATCCTTTTCAATGGTTGGCTTTTTAAAACCCATTAGGTACGAGTCATAAATCAAATCTCCTATCCATACATTATTTATCGTAATATTTTCAATATCTCTTTTGTCTTTTATGGTTAGCATTAATTCATCGCACAACTTACCTGCTTTCTTTTTTTGTTTGCTAGAGATTGCTGGCCGGATAAAGCCTTGGCTTCCAAATGATTTATAAACGCGCTCTGTATCGCCTCGCATTTTTGATGGAATAAGTTTTCTAATCCAGCGCTTCCATAGCTTTTGAGGGGTCACACTAAATGAAACAATCTTGGCTTTATATAAATCACCTAGTGCATGCGCTAAATAACTGTAAGCAATGTGCGCCGAGTGCATTTTATTATTCTCTATAAGTATAATAGGAACGTTTTTTTGATCCGCTCTTTCCCGCTTGGGAAAGACTTTTTTATTGTGTTCAATAAATGCTTTTGTTGCGTTCATCCGAACTACCTTAGGCTATTTTGCGCTTATCGCTAGATAGCCGATGTAAGAATTCATTTTCTGAATACTTGAAGTAGTAAACAGTGTTGACCAAGCACCGTCCGACTACTTCTTGTTTTTGCCGTATTGCCTCACGTCTCATTCCAGATCGTCGCATTAGCTTCACCATTGCATGGTTACAGGTCAACGTTCCAGCTGTGACTTTCCTTATCTTTTTCTTATTCAGCAACCAGTCAATCCAAGCATTCCAAGCATCTTGGCCATATCCCGCCCCCCATACTGATTTGTCCCCTATTAGAATGCCAACGTCTGCAGTCCCATGGTGGATATTTTGGTAGGCCGTTATAGTTCCAATGGGGGAAAGATCGGAACGTCGCAGGATAATTGCCAGCATGTTGTTTGTTTTCTTGAATGAGTCGTAGTACTTGAGGCATGTTTTTTTCGTGTGTCGCACAAAGCGCTGGTTGCTATACCGCACCACGACAGGGTCGTTTAGCCATGAAATATATTCTTTTGTTATGTCTGATTTTACAAATAGCCTTAAAGTCACCTTATCGCCGAAAAGTTTTTTAAAGTTTTTTTTAATTCTCGACGAGCTCCCTCTGTCTGCGGTTCTATTCTTAAATGTTTTCAAGGTTTCCCCATACCTTTTTGAATGCAGCAACAATTAGTTTTGTGTCTTTTGCACTTAACTCGTGCATACACATGCCAATCCCTAAATAATTACTGTCGTTCAGTTTTTCTGCGACGGGGCATATTCCCTTTGCATAGTTCACATCACCCTTGTAGATATCTGACGTCCAAGGGAATCCTTTGGATCCATAGGCGATCTTTTTTTGGTACATCGGAAGCAAATGAAGGTTAGTATAACCCTCTGCAAGTCCCTTAACTCCCTCTGCCACTAAAGCCTTGTAGATTTTCTTACGACTAACCCCCAGCTTTTCTATGTCGAGCGCTAGCGGATAAACATAGTAAGCATGCGTGCAATCCATTCTAGTGACAGGGGTTCGGATTCCCGGCAACCTCGAAAGACCTTCTCCCAGTAGTTGGGCGACTTTTTGCCTGCGCTTAACAAGCTTCTTTAGTTTTTTGATTTGCTCAATTCCTATCGCACACTCAATTTCACCCAATCGAAAGTTGTAGCCAATCATATTCGATAAATCGGTCACCCCCTTGTTACCGACGACCGCTTCAGCGTGGTTGCGAATCAATTGCATGCGTTCGGCAATCTTGTCGTCATCCGTAACCAAGATTCCACCCTCTCCCGTATGAATATGCTTGTGATAGTTCAAGCTATACCCCCCCACATGGGCAATGGTTCCCGCATATTTACCTTTATAAAGAGCTCCAGGGGCTTGTGCGGTATCAGAGATAACTTTAAGCCCATGCTTTGAGGCAATCGTCATTAAGGCATCCATATCTGCGGATTGTCCGAAAATATCGACGGCCATTATGGCCTTGGTGTGAGGAGTAATGTTGGCTTCAACAGATTTTGGATCGAGGCAGAATGTTTCTGGCTCAATGTCTGCAAAAACTGGGATGGCATTCCAGTGGAGAATCGCCGTGGCACTGGCACACATCGTCCACGGACTTACAATCACCTCATCTCCAGGCTCGATTCCGATTGCACCCACGGCCGCCACCAAACCCGATGTCCAAGAATTTACCGTTACCGCATGCTTTACCTTGAAGTATTTTTCGCAAGCCCGCTCAAATTTTTGTACCATAGGTCCCCCGTAAAAGTCCGGGTCCCAGCAGCCGAGAAATTTCGAGAGTACGCCGGACTCCACAACTTTTTTCGCCGCGACAACCTCTTCTTTGCCGATAGGGTTATATCGCTTGAATGGCTTGCTGATGGTTTTAGGACCACCATGGAGTGCTAGTTTTTCTACCGTCTTCAAGATCTTTGATGAATAATTTTGTGCATAGCCTCAATCGTTGCAAGCGCCTCTCTGCCAGTGCATAAGGTGTGTTGCCTGCCGGCGAATGCATTGGCGAGTTGTTCTGCAACGTGATACTGAGACCGACCCATACCGTTGGCAATGATTTCGGGCTCCGCCTGGAGTATCTTGTAACCTGAAATGCGGGGGTCGGGGGTCGTTGCTTGCCAAGCGATGGTTCCACCCCCCTTCTCGTATCTTAAACGACCTGAGGGGCTGAGAAGTTCTATCGTACAGTGCGAGAACTCCTCCTCCCAGCCTGCCAGAAATACTATTTTCCCTCGGTCAAACTCCACCTGCACATCCGGTTCTGAGTCTAGATCGTCCAAAAGTCGGCCCTCGTCCAATACCTTTGCCTTTTTAAAGGCACCAAGCCAAAATTCTAACAGATTGAAAAGATGCGATCCATTGTGCAGGAAACCCTTGGAATACCAAGCGACTCCTTTGATTGGCGAAGAGATTTCACCTGATTCGATGCGCTTTTTAAGTTCGACACATCCAGAATCAGATCGCCGCATATAATTTACAAATAATTTTGCCCCAGCTTTATCGCAAACCTCGACCATCTTCCTGGCCTCCTCCACGTCATACGCTAGGGGCTTTTCACAGAGAATTGCTTCGGGCTGGCACTGACCAAGAACTTTTTCCAGAACAGCAAGATGGGTTTTGGTTGGGGTGGCAATCACCACAACTTCTGGTTTTATTTTCTGGAAGGCTTCTGACAGGTTCAGAAATCCAGGCTTTTTATAATGGAGCTCGAACAAATTCCTTTGCTTTTCGGATGAGTCAACAGCGCCAGATAGTTCAAATGCCTGATGAACAGAAAATGCCTTGGCGTGGCAATAGACAAATGCGCCAAGATCGAGTGTCAGATCATAGCCCATTCCGATTTGGCCCAAGCCGATGATGAGACATTTCTTAGGCATTCAGAAAACTCTTTTGATTTGAAACTAAAACTTGCAGGCGCTCGATTCCTTTCTGCGGAAGGGCACACATTCTCCCCCCAGGCGGAATCGAGCAGATCACACGCTTTTTCGCCAATAAGCCCACAACCATGGCCATAGAAGCACAACCCACTACCACATCGGCTTCCATGATTTCCTCCAGCAACGCTCTGCCCCCGCCAATTCCAATCGTTAATCTGCCAGCCTGTCTTGCCCAATCGTATTTATTTCGTCCTTCAGACGGATGAGGACGTATTTTAATAGTAGTAACATTGATGCCAAATGCGCCTATATTTCTGATGAAGTATTTTAGGGCGTCCTCCTCTGTATATCCCCAAAAGCGATCATCGCCATGCTTCATCTGGGCGTACTCTCGGATTGGCTCACAGACATAAAGAGCCGAACATTTATTTGAATCTTTTGGAGTAATTTGCACTTTCCCAAGCTCGATCTGCAAATCCTCGAAATAAGGATTAGGTTTCAAGACAACAGGCAGTTCCGGAAAGTTTACTTTAGCTATTTTTTCCGCATCAACATCCGCAACCCAGATTTCGTCTGGAAGAACAACCTCATTTTTCTCTTTAAATCGTTCCCTGAAATTAACCCAGTGATCTAGAAACGACACGACCCTTTTACCTGAAGTTTTTGCCAAGATTATCGCGTTGCGTTCGAGATTTGAGTTCCAACTGGTGCCACATAAAACCCAATCGCACAGATTAATCGCTTTGTTTAGTGAAATACTTTTTTTGCTTTCACATTTTTTTTGAAAAATCTCTTTTGCGGGCCCATCTAACACGAGACAGTATTGCTCAGGGGATCGGAGCAACCAGCTACTCAGGATCTCTGCTCCACCAGCATCATGGCTGACTACAGCTATCACTGGTTCCGCATTTCTTATGTATCTCCCTTGCGGACTACAGCTTTGTTGATATCCACCCATTCCGGTTTTTGTCTGAGCAGTTTAATAGTATCAAGGCAGCTAAAAAGTGGATTATCTGGTTCGAAATATTCGATGATTTTTTTTAGCAGCTCATAATCCTTGGTCTCATCGAGAGTCAAGCCCAACCCAGGCCAGTGCAGCTCTGGAGGCGCAATCAAATGGGCTGATTTAAATATTTCCGGATGATTGCGTATATGCAGTGTGACGTGCTCATGGTCTAACCTGTCGCTGGTCATTGTTGCCGAGCGCTTTAACGTGCCCAACCAAAAAACCTGTGCGCCCATGCCATCCGGGAAACTCCTGATGTGACCATTACTTACATAATCAACCTGCTTTGATTTAAACACGCTGATTGTTTGCTCTACGATTACAGGGTCGATGATTGGACAGTCCCCCGTAATCTCCACAACGACATCCGCCTTAGCAGATTCTGCGGCACCAATGACGCGATTCATGACATCATTTTCGCTGCCCCGATAACAAGCTATCCCTATTTTCATTGAAAATTCTTCAAGTACATCGTCAGTCCTATTCGTTGTTGTCGCAAGTACGATTCCGTGAAGCGATGGAACGGCCCGAAGTCTATTTACCAAATGCTCTAGCATTGGCTTGCCTGCAGCTTGAAGTAATACCTTACCAGGCAAACGAGAGGAAGTCATGCGAGCTTCAATTGTAGCAATGATTTTCAAATCTTTTTTTTCATTCAACCACTTGTAATATTTTGCGCCTTCCCGACTTCCCTTGAGATCTTCGCTCTCATTCTTTACTCAATCATGCTCCAAGCAAGAGTCGTTCCCATGCAGGCTTTTTATATCGCCCGGTGTACTCCTATCGCCTTCTTGAGTCGGGGTCAACGGCCCCCAGAAGTTGAAAGTTTGGGTTCCTTGCAAAAGCGGTTGTATGGGTCAATGCCGGCCCGGTTTCGGGCATGTCCCAATCATAACCCATTCCGATCTTTTCTAACCCAATCAACAATACTGTATGCTTTTTTCTGTTGATGACTTTATACCGTCTTTTTTTTCGACTGAAAGATCGCTTCGGCTAGTTCCCAATCCTGCTCATCATCAATATCCACGCTCATAGATTTCGGGAGCACGTAACCAAGGAACCCTTTATCGCTCCCTGCTCCTTGGGAGTTTTGCACGACCGCAGGAGGAAAGATGGCAAAACACCCTGCGTCAAAATATTTTTTTTCAATCGTTTGAGATGGGACCGCGAACATCCCCGGCTGTAGGGGCGTCATTTGTCCGGTCGGGGCTCTGCTAAGGGCCCATTCGATCGGGGAGGGATATTCCGAAACCGCCAAAAGAGGTTGGCCTCCTCCAGCGGGGGCAAACACTTTTTCAGCCTGTTGCACAGTCTCCGCATCAAACAAAGGGGCACAGGCCATAAGCATCCAAGCCTGCTCATATTCAAAACCCCGCCGGTGGTATTCTTCAATTACATATTTTAGAACCGGCATAATGGGTGTTTGATCGTCGACCAAGGAAGCAGGTCGCATAAATTCGACCCCCAAACCCAATTTCTTAACGATTTCTACAATTTGAGGGCTGTCTGTGGATACATGAATTGTGTCGAATAGTTTGCTCTCTTGGGCGGCTCGAAGTACATGATGAATCATCGGACGACCGGCAAAGTTTCTAATATTCTTCCCCAGAATTCGTTTTGACCCCGCTCTTGCAGGAATGATGGCCAGCCTCTTCATTTAATAATAGAAGAGCTTTTTTTGATCATTTCCAAGCTCTCGGAGCCGCAATTAAACAGAAGATCGATGCATGACATAAAAGGAAGAAAGGAGCCGAAAAGTTGAGAATATTCCGGATGGTGAAAATCAAAGTAACTAACATGGATGCCTATTTCATGGAAAGCGTTTGATTCTTTTAGATATTCCCTTGAACCCGGCGGGGAAATATATTCAGTCGCCCCCACTTCCTGACATAGGGCGGCCAAAAGATCCGCTTTCGCACCTTGGGCATTTAATTTGCTTGATAGAGCTGTTTTCGTTTGAATCCCAAGTGCATTTTTCATCTCATGAATTAGTTCAAGAGTAACTTCCGCCATGTACTTTGTGGGTTCTTGTAGTTTGTCTAACAACGTTTTCCCATAGGCATCGAAGAATCTTGCTTTTTTGTAGTTCATTTCGATGGCTTTTCTATGCTGGCCGGAAAAATCTGCATCTTGGTTAATGATCACCTCCCGAATGGTCTGCTCTTGTTTTCCCTTTGAGAGAACAGGAATAGTTAGCCAAAGAGACCCTTGTGGGGTTTTGATTTGGTTTCTTTGCTGCCACGATCGTTTGGCAAATTGCACTGAATCGAGAAAAATAAATAAATCCACCGACTGCATCAAACCGAAGTACCCCGACCAAGGGAGGTAAGTCGGCTGCATAATGGCAACCCGCATTATTCCTCTACAGCCCAGCCGATTCCTTCGTATCCATAGTTATTTCCATTATAAAACATGTAGCTCCGCCCCTGATATTTTACGACGGCAGCATATTCAATCATTTCGCTGTCGAATCCTTCGTCGCTTACCCCTATGCCCGCCCAATGATCGCGTCGTTCCCAAGATACACCATCGGCCGATTCGGCATATCCAATGCGATACTTTTCCCCTTTGAAGGCAAACCACATTTTCCATACCCCTGACTCCCGTATTACGTAGGGACGCGCCAACGCGTTCTCTTCTGGATCCTTATAATCAAGGCAAACCTTCCCCTCTCGTTTCCAATTCAGACCGTCCATCGATGTCCCCATCTTGATAAGATATCTAGGAAGATCTTTGTGCACCCACTCGGTTCCGGAAACATAGTAAATCCTGTAATCGTTCTTGTCCTGGACAACCCACGGAGCTGTATTGATGAGCGGATCATGGATGGTTCGCTCTAAAATCGGGGCTCTCGACCACCGGTTAAATGTTTTCCCTTCATCCTCACTGATCGCCAACCCTCCGAAGAGGCTCATTCTTGTTGTGCCCCCCAGAGACCACCCAATATAATAAAGGTGAATTTTATTCTTAACCCGAATCACGCAGGAGGGAGTTACCCCATTGTCATCGAAACAACCCAGTTCGCCCAATGTAAGGATGGGCTCGGGCGGATTCTCGACGATCCTTCCGTCTTGATTGAGATCCAAAATCACGGAACCGATGCTTGACCGATTTTGGCTGTCCCGGCCTGAAAAGAATATTCTTAAAAGCCCATAGTCCAACATGAAGGGCGTCGGAACCATGCAGTGAGTTTGAGACCAAGCGCGCCGGTAATCAGGAAGGATGATCAGACCCCTCTTTTTCCACCGGATAGGATCTTCTTTGAACATTACTTTAGTATAATGAAGGTTCGGTCTGTCATAAATTTTGACTTTCTTGCCTCATACCGCACACCCCGAAATACTTCCTGAAAGGCCAGTGTCTCGCCCGGATAGTCACGATTGTTGAATTCATCCAAGATGAGCACGCTTCCTGGAATTAAATTCGGTCGGATCGCCTGAAGCGCGATCTTCGTGGGCCGATATAACGCCATGTCGAAATAAGCTAAAGCGACAACCGTATCGCGATTTTTTTTGAAATATTTCGGTGCTGACTTAGCAACATCCCCTTTTATTAATTCATGCTTTTTAACTGCTGCCAGCACATTATTTTGTTCGTGATAATCTAAAAGCGCTTTGAGATGCGCATCGTATCCGCGCGATACTTCATAGCCGCCGGTTTTGATGGTTTCGCTTGGGCGATCCTTTTTCGAAATGGAAGAATATCCGGCAAATGTATCAAATCCCAATACGCGCCGACTTGCATTGAATGGCTCATAGATTGCCCGGAGATTTTCAAATAAAATTAGATTCTGTCCCCACCACGTGCCAAATTCAACAATCACACCCGGGAGATCTAATATCAACCGATAGGCCTCATCCACAAAAAGTATTTTGGTGAGAGCCGAGCTCCTCATATAAAGCCCGAGACAAATAAGCAACTGGTCGTCTGGCATCGGGCGATCCTTGAAAAGCTTGTAAAGAATTTCCCTATGAGCCATTTGCTGCTGGCTCGCTTTTGTTTCCATTTTGTATTTCATTTTCATAGTCTTCCTTGGGTTTGTTTTAGATTTTAAAATATGCTTTTTTTAAGGCACGGGATCGTCGGTCGTCAGCAGGATAGGTTTCTGCCGTGGGTCCTAACGCAACACTCCCGGGCGCAAGATTGCATGTCACAGAGGCACCCATTCCGACAAAGCAGTCTTCTGCTATTTGTATAAAATCTTTCACAGCAGAATTCACTCCCATAAAGGATCTTTCGCCAATTCGACTATGCCCACACACCACCACGTGAGAGGATATGTACGCATGGGAGCCGATGCTGCAGCCATGCCCGAAATGATTTCCTGACCAGACCATGACGTTTTCTCCAAATATAACCTTGGGTTGAATGGTTTGGTTTTCCAAAATAAAACAGTTTTCTCCATGAGAGAAATCCCGGCTGATCGATGAATGGGAATGCCGGTACGACGCCAGATGGTATCCAGCTGTTTTGGCTTGCAGATACTTCTCTTGTCTCAGCTGGTTTAACTTTCCGTAGGATAAAGCAACATGCATATCAACCTTCCCGGGGGGATATTTTTGAGTTGCCTCACTGAATCCCAAAAGGGGTTTGCCTTCAAAGCTGTTCTCCTTGACGAATCCGTCATCGACGGTGAATGCGACGACTTGATATGGGCTATCATGCTCAAAATAGTATTTCGCAAGCTCAGCAGTTTCTGAGGATCCGAAAATCACGATTTCTTTCTTCATAAACTACCTTTCAGCGACACAGGGCGACAAGAAAATCGAGCGGAAGATTCATCAGCCTTTCCGTCACCCGACCTGTCTCGATTCGTGGGAATGTTTTTTTGCAGATTTTTTTGACGGAAGCCTCGTCCTCAAAAAAGAAAAAATCTTGCCCATCTCGGAAGTCAAAATTCTTTACCTTGTACTGGTGAGGTCCAAGTTTTTCTGCTCGAGTGAATATGGTGTGCGCGGGTCCGACGGTTGAGAAATAAAGCCCGCCCCCTGGCTTCATCACCCGCCGAAACTCTAGAAGAGCCTTGTCTATATTCACCTCCGTCCCCTCATAGTGCAGGGTGTTGATCGAAAGGATTAGATCAAAGCAGGCGTCCGGATAAGGAAGCGAGCGG
>Ga0214919_10001595_pt1 | contig 36791 bp, 33 predicted proteins | sample LL1503_MetaG_FD_177994 | JGI IMG/M metagenome (GOLD analysis project Ga0214919, IMG submission 177994) | Freshwater microbial communities from Lake Lanier, Atlanta, Georgia, United States - LL-1503 | ecosystem: Environmental > Aquatic > Freshwater > Lake | place: USA: Georgia | collected...
ACGTTCAGCGGGCCGGAATGGGTCCCGTAGTCGCCCATGGCCGAGGCCTTCACACCCACGCAGAACGGCGGCATCAGGTCGTAGAAGAACCCGTTGTAGTGGTCCGGTGAAAACTGGAACACGACCTCGGGGTCGAACGCCTCGATGCGCCGGCCGAGCCGCTGCAGCGCCGCGTGCACGTCCTCGCCGACGCCGTCCGCGAGCTGCGTGAACGGCATCAACGGGGTGTGCGAGGCGCAGGCCGCCTGGAACAATGCGCTCATGGTCGGGATCAGCGCGGGTTGAACCGCGTGGTGAAGGCCGCCGCCGGCACATCGTCGAGGAACCCGCCGCCCATCACTTCGTTGGCCATCTTCGCGAACGTGGACAGCGACTTGATCGTCGCGTCATTCCAGGTCGTCGCGTAGTCGGCGAGGACGCGGTCGCGCAGGATCTTGGTGCCGGCTGCGTCGAGCCCCAGCGCCTTGGCGGTCGGCTCGAAGACTTCCGGGTGGGTCCGCACGTACGCCACGGATTCGATCCAGGCGCGCACGAACCCGGACAGCGCCGCGGGCTGCTGCGCGATGTAGTCATCGTTCGTGGCCACGCCGATCCAGAGGAAGTCGTCGCCGACCTTTTCCTTGTAGACGTCGGCAAGGTTCACCACCGAACGGAAGGGGCCCGAAGCGATCGCCTTGGCCGCCAGCGGATCGAACAGCAGTGCAGCCGCAATCTCGTTCTTCTCGACGAGGCTGGGCAAGAGGCCTGGCCCGGCGTACTGCATGTCGTTGGTCTTTGCCGGGTCGTAACCGTAGTAGCGCGAGGTCAGCACCCGGAAGAGGACGGTGGCGGTGCCCGCCGCACCCGCATACGAGCCGACCTTCTTACCCTTGAGGTCGGCGAGCGACTTGAAGGTGGATCCCTTGGGCGCAATGATGTCGAGCGACACGCCGCGGCCCACCGGGTAGAACATCGTCACCGGGAAGCCCTTGCTGCGGAACTGCGCGAACGCGGTCCAGCCGCCAAAGCCCACGTCCACCTGCTTGCCGCGGATCGCGGTGAAGAGACCATCGAGCGTCGGGTAGGTGGAGTACTCGACCGCGATGCCGTGCTTCTTGTCGAAGCCCTGCTGGATCATCACGTTCGAGGCGATCGAGTTGAGCGCCTGCGCGAGGTCGCCGAGTTTCACCTTCACCGGCTCGGCTGCCCGGACCGCCCCTGCGGTGATCGTCAATGCAGTCAATGCGCACAGCGCCAGCACTTGCCTGATGCCTGGGGACTTCTTCATGGCTTGCCTCCGGGTGGGTTCAACGCGGGATCGGATTCTGGAACGGCGGGCTCCGCCACATCGGCGGCCGCAAGGAAGCGGCGCACGACGTCGCGGTTGACATCGAAAACTGCGGGATCGTCGTAGTCGCGCGGGCGCGGCACGGTGACCTTGATCTGGTCGCGGATGCGGCCGCGCGCCATCACCACCACGCGGTCGGCGAGGTACGAGGCCTCATAGGCGTTGTGGGTGACGAACACGATGGTCTTGCGGCTCTCGCGCCAAATGCGCAGGAGGTCGATCCGCAGGCGGCGCGCGGTGAGCTCGTCCAGCCCGCCGAACGGTTCGTCCATCAGCAGGATGCCCGGCTCGACGCAGAGCGCGCGCACGAGCGACACACGCTGGCGCATGCCGCCGGACAATTCATGCGGGTAGAATCCGCGAAATGCCGACAACCCGGCGAGGTCGAAGTAATGGTCCTTGAGCTCCGCGCGCCGGGACTGCGGCACCGCGCAGCTGTCGAGGGCGAAGTCGACGTTCTTCTCGGCGGTGAGCCACGGCAGCAGGCGCGGCTCCTGGAAAAGGTAGCCCACGCGCGTCGCGCCGAGTTGCACGGTGCCGGTGTAGCCGCCTTCGAGCCCGGAAATGATATTGAGCAGCGTCGACTTGCCGCTGCCCGAGGGGCCGAGGATGCAGACGAACTCGCGATCCGCAATCGTGAGATCGAGGTCGCGCAACACACTCAGCTGGCCAAACCTCTTGTTGAGGCCGGCGATCGCAATCGCTGCGGGTTCCACGGCTGCGTTCACAGGCCCACCCGCGGGCGCCAGCCGAAGAGGCGATGCTCGATCTGCTTGAGGATGCCGAGCTCGATCACCAGCATCACCAGCGTGAAGAGGAGCGTCCAGGCCAGCACCTGCGCCATGTCCGCCAGCTGGTACCAGTAGAAGAGCTTGAACCCGACGCCATTGGGCCGCCCGATCAGCTCGACCAGCACCGCGATCTTCCAGACGATGCCCAGGCCCATGCGCACCGAAGCCATGATGTAGGGCATCACCTGCGGCAGCAGCACGCGGGCGAGGATGCGCGTGCGCCCGGCCTCGAAGATGCGCGCCATCTCGACCAGCTTGAAGTCGATGGTCTTCACGCCCTCCCAGAGATTGATCGCGATCGACGGCGCGGCGGTCAGCCCGATCGCGACAATCGTGGCGGCCTCGTTGAGGCCGATCAGGATGAAGCAGATGATCGCGTAGCACAGGCTGGGCACGGTCAGGCCGACCATGACCCAGATGTCGAGCACTTTCTCCGCGCGGTGGTTGATCCCCATCAGGATGCCGAGCGGCACGCCGATCGCCATCGCGAGCGCCAGCCCGCCGGTGACGCGCAGCAACGTGATTGCAAGGTGGGGCAGGACGTCGCCCTGCGCGAAGTCCTTCGCGAGGGTCACCGAGGCGACCCATGGCCCCGGAAGAAGGTTTGCCGGCATGGCCAGCGACAGCAGCCACCAGATCAAGAAGGCGCCGGCGAGGGACGCGAGCCTCAGCCCCATGGCATCGCGCTCAATGCGGTACGCACTGCGACGAGAAATTGGTTGTCATTGGCAATCGTTCCATGGCTGTCGGATCCTACGGGCTGGCGCGGATCAGGACAAGCCCTGTTCTGCTGCGCGGTCGTGCACCATGCAGGCCCTATGCATTCTTTGCATCCGCCCGGTGTGCGTGCAACCCCATCCATCGCTGTTGCAGAAAACGAAACAACAGCAAGGTCACCGGGATCATCAGCCAGAGCGTCATCGCGAACCACACCGGCGCTTCGGGCCTCTGCGTGGTGTCGAGGATCCACCCGGCCAGGGGCGGGATCACGGACAGCCCGATGAAGTACATCGTCGAGGACACCCCGAATCCGGCGTTGCGACTGCCAGGCCGCAGCACCTCGGAGGGCAGCGCCATGATGCCGCCGGTGCAACCGCCGCGCAGCAGCCCGAAGAGCAGGATCCACGGCAGCACGACCGTGACCTGGGGCAGCATGAAGCAGCACGCCGCCGCGCCGAGCGCGCCGAGCGCGATGAAGGCGTTGGGTTTGCGCGTGCGGTCGGTCAGCAGCCCGCCCAGCGGCACGGAGGCCAGCGCCACGATGGCCGACAGGCTGACGAGGAACCCGGCCTGCGCCACGCCGGTGCCACGCGCGATGAGGAGCACCGGCGCAAAGCTCATGAAGAGCAAGTAGCCCGAGGCGAACAGCATGCGCATGATCGCCGCGAGCAGCGCGAGCACAAACTCCGGAAAACTGATCTGCAGGTGGAGGCCGGGTTGCGCTGCCCCCCTCGCGTCCGCAGCCCCTTCCGGGTCGCGATAGACCGCCAGCACCATACCCAGCGCCACGCCGACCAGCGCGGCGCTGGCCCACATCGCCGCCTGCCACGAACTGTAGGCGGCGATGCCCGAGAGCAGCCCCGTCGACACGCCGATGCCAAGACCGAAGCTCGCTGCGTTGATCGCCATGGCGGTGGAGATCTCGCGGCCCGCGAACCAGTCGGTCACCACCTTCAGCCCCTGCGTGGTCAGGACTGCGGAGCCCGCGCCCCCGGCCACACGCGCCACAATCATCACTGCGTACGACTGGGTCATCGCCATCGCCACGCCAGAGCCCAGCATCAGGGTCAGCGCGATCGCCATGGCACGCCGGTCGCCGAGCCGTCCTGCCAGCATGCCCCCGGGCAGCGCGAGGAACACCCCCGGCAACATGAACACCCCGGTCAGCACGCCGATCTCGGCGTAGCTCAGGCCCACCTGCGCGACGAGGAGCGGCGCAAGCGACTGGACGCTCTGCAGTTGCATGGCCGCAGCCAGGCCGAACAGGAACATCAGGGCCAGCGCGGACCAGCGGCTGCCGGAGTCGCCCATGGCAGGGGGACGGCCTAGGACTGCGCCTGCAAGCGCTCGTCGGGAGGGGCGATCTGGGTCACGAGGTCGCGGATCAGCGCCTTGTTGGGCAGCGGCTCGACAAGCATGTCGCGCGCCTCGAGCCGTGCAGTGCAGGAGTAGACGGTCTTGCCGTCAACGGCCACCATGCACTCCTTGCAGGTATTCGCGGTGGTGCACGAGTAGCGGATGGCGAGGGTCGGGTCGGTATGCGCGCGGATCCAGCGCAGCGCGTCGAGCACGGACTGGCCGGGCTCGAACGGGACTTCGTGCACTTCGTAACGCGTTGCACCGCCCGCGACACCGCGCAGGATCTTCAGCCTTGTGACGCAACTCATCGGATCACCTGGTTCTTCTGCCATGCCGGATCCATGCCGGGGTAGTCCTCCCGCTGGTGCGCGCCACGGCTTTCGGTGCGCTGCAGGGCGGAGTGTGTCACGCCTTCGGCCACGGCAAGCATGGTGCGCAGATCCAGCCAGTCGACCAGCGCGGTGTCGTAGGCCGTGCCGCCCGGCGGTTTCGCCGCAGGCAGGCTCGCGCGCATGGCGCGGATCCGGGCGAGCGCGCGCTCGAGGCCAGGCCCGGCCCGGAACGGCCCCACATCCTTTTGCATGAGCGCCTGCAGCTCTTCAATCATCGCCGCGGGGTTGGGGCCGGATCCCGGGGTGCCGTCCATGAGGAAGTCGACTGCGCCCGCGAACGCCGGGGCACTTGCCGCAGGCGAAGTCCGCGCCAGCGCGCGTGCCGCCGCGCTCTTGCCCGCCGTGCGCCCGAACACAAGCGCTTCGGTAATCGCGTTGCCGGAAAGCCGGTTCGCGCCGTTCGCCCCCCCGCCCGCTTCGCCCGCCACAAAAAGGCCGGGCACACGCGTGGCCATCGAGACGTCCGCCTTCACCCCGCCCATATGGTAGTGGGCGATCGGCGCAACTTCGATGGCCTGCTTCGTGAGGTCGATGCCGTTTTTTGCGAGACGGTCGATCACCGGCCCGGCAGCCGCGCGCAACTCGGCCTCGGTGCAATGCTCGAACGACAGCCAGGCCCCGCCGTGCGGGGAGCCGCGCCCGGCCTCCACTTCCTTCACGATCGCGTAGGTGGCGAGGTCGCGCGTCACGACGTACTTGCCCTCGTCCGTCGCGCCGTAGTTGTGCACGAACTCCTCGCGCGCGCCGTTGAGGAGCCGGCCGCCGAGCTTGTAGCGGAAGGGGTCCCACATGATCGGATCCATGCCGATCAGCCGCGGGGCCAGGTGCCCGATGGGGAAGAACTGCACGAACTCCATGTCGATGAGTTCCGCCCCCGCGGCATGGCAGAGCGCGTAGCCGTCCCCGCCCATGTTGGCCGAGGCGCTGTTGCGTTGGTAAAGGCGCGTGAGGCCGCCGGTGGCTACGATCACGGATGCAGCAGCGATCGTGATGGCGTCGCCGGTGGGCAGGTGAAGCGCCACCGCGCCGACACACTCGCCTTCGTGCACCAAGAGATCGGTCACCAGCAGGTCGCCCACTCGGCGGATGTCCGGCGTACGGATGAGCCGCGTGCGCAGCGTCTTCGATACCGCCGGCCCCGTGTTGAGGAAGTCCACATAGACGCAGCGCGGCCGGTCGTGTCCGGGCGCATGAGCTTGCTTCATGTGGCCGTCTTCGCGGGCCCAGCCCACACCCCAGCCATCCATCTCGCGAATCACTTCCGGGCCCTCTTCGCAGAGCAGTCGCGCGAGGGCCGGGTCGCACAGGCCGCGCCCGGCCGCGAGGGTGTCCGCGAGGTGGTGCTCCCAGTGGTCGGGTTCCTGCTCGCCCACCGCCACCGCCACGGTCATCTGCGCCATGATGGTTGCGCCCCCCCGGCCGATGAGGCTGCGGTCGGCGAGGATGACCTTCGCGCCGGTGCGGGCGGCCTCGAGGGCCGCGTACATGCCGGCGCCGCCGGCGCCGATTACCAGCACGTCCGTGGATAGATGCATGGGGTCTAGGATTTACGTCAGGGATTTACGTCTGGGATTTACTTGTAAGCACAATCATTCTAAGGCCAATGCTCAACCTCTTCCCCAATAAATTTCCGCCCTGCACAATCCGTGCACTCTCCAAATTGCTTGCAAACGCACATAACCCGGCGTAGCTTTCCCGCATGCCGACATTCGACCTCGAAGGCCACAGCTTCTTCTGGATGACGCAGGTCATGGCCTGCCGCGACCGGCAGCTGGCCCAGGAACTCCGGGGCGAAGGCCTGCGCGTGCCCGAATGGCGCGCCCTTGCCTCGCTGCACGCAAAGAAGAGCCTGTCGATGAGCGAACTGTCGGACCTCGCCTCGATCGACCGCTCGACACTGACGCGCACCATGGACCGCATGCAGAAGTCGGGCTGGGTGACGCGGCTCTCAGACTCGGACGACATGCGCGTCACGCGCCTCGCGCTCACCGCCTCAGGGCAGCGCCTCTTCGCCCGCGTGTGGCCCATCGTCGAACGCTTGAACATCGCGGCCTGCGCCGGCCTGCCCGAGTCCGCGCTCGGCATGCTGCGCTGGACACTCGAACACATGCGCCAAAACCTCGACGCGGGACTGGCCAACCAGGACAGCCGCGCCGCCTGACCGGATTTCAGAAGGAGAACCTGATGCTTCGCGAAAACATCCCTGCCATTTCCAAGCTGGTCGAACCCGACCGAGTGCACAAGGCCGTCTATACCGACGAGCAGTTGTTCGAGCTCGAGATGGAACGCATCCACGAGAAGGTGTGGGTCTACTGCGGCCACGAGACGCAGGTCAAGAATCCCGGCGACTTCTACACCGTACAGATCGGCCGGCAGCCGATGGTCATGGTGCGCGGCGCCGACGGCAAAGTGAACGTGCTCTACAACCGCTGCCCGCACCGCGGAGTGATGCTCTGCGGCGACCGCCACGGCAACACCGGCGACGCATTCCGCTGCTCGTACCACGCGTGGACCTTCCAGCTCGATGGCAAGCTGAAGAACATCCCGATGATGGAGTCGGGCTACAAGGGCACGCGCTGGAACCGCGACAACCCCGACATCAACATGAAGCCGGCCGCGCGGGTCGAGAACTACCGCGGCTTCGTGTTCGCCAGCCTCGCCGAAGAGGGCCCCTCGCTGGTCGAGTTCCTCGGGCCCGGCAAGATCGCGTTCGATGACATCTGCGACCGTGCGCCCGAAGGAGAGGTCGAGGTCGTGCCGACGTGCTTCCGCGTCATCCAGAATTCCAACTGGAAGATCTTCCTCGAGAACCAGCTCGACGCGCTGCACCCGTCGGTGACTCACCAGTCCACCGGCCGCGCCGCGCGCGACGTCGAGGTCGAACTCGAGAAGAAGACCGGCCACGCGCCGCTTGCCTACCACATGCTTTCGGCCTTCTCGACGGTGACGATCGACAAGTGGGACAACTTCCAGACGATCAACTACCCGTACGGGCACTGCATCCTCACCGGCTACATGGGCCTGCGCCCGCAGGACCCCGATACGCTCGCCTACGAGAAGACGCTGGTGAAGGCCTACGGCGAGAAGCGGAAGGAAGAGATCCTCACCACCAACATCCACCACGTGCTGCTCTACCCCGGCCTGTCGGTGCAATCGCCGCTGCAGCAGCTGCGCGCGGTGCGCCCGCTGGGTGTGAACAAGACGCTGACCGAGATCTGGCACTTCCGCCTCAAGGGCGCGCCGGAGCCGATCTACCGTCGAGCGCTGGCGTACTACAACCTCGTCAACTCCCCCGCCACGCTGATCAACGCGGACGACCTCGAGAACTTCTGGAAGGCGCAGACCGGCCTCGCCTCGGATGGCGGCGACTGGGTGAGCTTCGCGCGCCACTACGGCCGCGACATCACGAAGAAAGGCGTGGTCGAAACCGCAGAAGGCATGGGGACGTCTGAGGCGCCGATGCGCAACCAGATGAAGGCGTGGGCCGAATTCATGGCGAAGGGATAGGAACCGACATGGCAAAGAAACTCATCAGGAAGGCCGCGAAGAAACCCGTGGCAAGAAAAGCGGTGGCGAAGAAGCCGGTCAAGCGCGCTGCGGCGCCGAAGGCCGGCTCACTGGCCACGCAGCATGCGGTCGAGCAGTTCCTCTATCGCCAGGCCGAGATCCTCGACGCCAAGCGCTGGCAGGACTACATCGACCTGTTCACCGCCGACGCGGTGTACTGGATGCCGGCCGACCCGGCCGACAAGCACTGGGACGGCATCCCTTCGATCTTCGCCGAGGACAAGAACCTCATGACGGTGCGGATGAAGCGCGTGCTGCACCCGGACGCCTGGTCGCAGCGCCCGCTGTGGGGCACCAACCATGTGGTCGGCAACGTGATTGTCGAGCGCGAGTCGCCCAACGGCGACGTGGTGGTGCGCTCGCGCTTCCACATGATGGAATTGCGACGCGACAACGTGCGCCACTTCGCGGGCAGCTACCGGCACGAACTGAAGAAGACCGCGACGGGCTACCGGATCAAGGCGCAGCGGGTGGACATGACGAACGCACAGGCGGCGTTCGAGTACGTGCTGCAAGTCTGGGTGTGACTATTTTTTCCCGGTAAGCGCCTGATCCTTCGGCAATGCGGCGGCGTCCCAGCCGCCGCCGAGGGCCTTCACCAGCAATACGGTGGCCGTGACGCGACGGGCCAGCAGGTCCGCCGCGGTCCGTTGGCTGGCCAATGTCGTGGCCTGCGCGGTCACCACCTGCAGGTAGGTCGAGATCCCGGCCTTGTACTGGTTGAGCGAGTACTCCAGCGCCTGCTGGGATGCCTTCACCGCCTCGCCCTGCACCACGGCCTCTTCCTCCAGGATGCGCAACGCCGCCAGGTTGTCTTCCACCTCCTGGAACGCCGTCAGCACCACCTGCCGGTAGTTGGCCACACTCGCGTCATACGCGGCGGCGACCTGGTCGGTGGCCGCCTGGCGCTTGCCGCCATCGAAGATCGTTTCCGCGAGGGCCGGGCCGATCGACCAGAACCGGCTGGGCAACGTGAACCACTGCGCTGCGGTCGCGGTCTGGAAACCATACGATGCGTTGAGCGTCGCGCTCGGGAACCACGCAGCCTTCGCCACGCCGATCTGTGCATTGGCAGCGGCCACGCGGCGCTCTGCGGCCGCGATATCGGGGCGGCGTTCCAGCAGGTCCGCGGGCAGCCCCGCGGGCACGGGCGGTGGCACGGCGGCCAGCGGCTTGGCTTCCAACGAGAAATTCCCCGCGGCCTTGCCCAGCAGCACGGCAATCGCGTGCTCGAGCTGGGCGCGCTGCACGCCGAGGTCGAGCAACTGTGCCTGCGTTGATTTGAGCTGGGTCTGCGCCTGCGCCACATCCACGCGCGCCACCACCCCCACCTTGTAACGGTTGTTGGTGAGCTCCAGCGACTTGGCATAGGCCCCGACCGTATCGGCGAGCAACTTCTTCTGCGCATCGACTGCGCGCAACTGGAAGTAGTTCTGCGCGAGCTGCGACTGGATCGACAGGCGCGCATTCTCGAGGTCGGCTGCGCTTGCCTGCGCGGAGGCCTCGCCCGCCTCGACCGAGCGCCGCACCTTGCCCCAGACATCCGCTTCCCACGAGGCGTTCAGCGGCATGGACCAGATCGTGCGCTTGGTCGTGGCCACCCCGACCACCGGCCCGGTGGTGCCCGAGGGCCGCGAGCGGGTCTCGGACAGCCCCGCGGTCACGGTCGGGTACCACGCGGCGCGCGCAGTGTCGGCCAGCGCCACCGACTGGCGGAACTGCGCCTCGGCGGCGGCCAGCGTCTGGTTGGAGACCTTGACCTGTTCGAGCAGGGCGTCCAGCTGCGGGTCCGCAAACCCCGCCCACCAATTGCCGCGGCTCACGTGGTCGCGGGGCTGGGCGGGCTGCCAGGCGAAGCCTTCCTTGTAGGCCGCCGGCACTTCGGTTGCAGGGCGTACATAGTCGGGCCCGACGGTGCAGCCCGAAGCTGTCAGCGCCACGACAACGAATACGAGGTCGGTTTTCTTCATGTTGCCTGTCCTCCGAGCACCGTGCGGCGCGCGCTCCACGGCCAGCGCCGTCCTGCCCACAGGCGGAACCGGTCGAGGTATAGGTAGACCACCGGCGTGGTGTAGAGCGTCAGCAGCTGGCTGAACACCAGCCCGCCGACAATCGCGATGCCCAGCGGGCGGCGCAATTCCGCGCCCTCGCCCAGTCCTACCGCGAGCGGGATCGCGCCGAGCAGCGCCGCCATGGTGGTCATCATGATCGGGCGGAAGCGCAGGACGCAGGCCTTGTAGATGGCCGCTTCGGGCGTCAACCCCTCGTTGCGTTCCGCGTCGATCGCGAAGTCGATCATCATGATCGCGTTCTTCTTCACGATGCCAATCAGCAGGATCACGCCGATGAACGCAATGATGCTGAGCTCCGTCCCGAATGCCAGCAGCGCGAGCAGCGCCCCCACGCCAGCGGAGGGCAGCGTCGAGAGGATCGTGATGGGATGCACTACGCTCTCGTAGAGGATGCCGAGCACGATGTAGAGCGTGACTAGCGCGGCGAGGATCAACCAGGGCTGGTTCTGCAGCGAGGCCTGGAACGCGCGGGCGGTGCCCTGGAAGGTGCCGTGCACGCTGGTCGGCACGCCGATCTCGTCGAGCGTCTGGCGCACGGAGGCAGTGGCGTCGGAAAGCGACACGCCTTGCGGCAGATTGAACGAGATGGTGGAGGCCGCGAACTGCCCCTGGTGGTTCACGCCCAGCGGCGTGCTCGTCGGCCCGTAGCTGCTGAACGCGGAGAGCGGCACCTGGACGCCGCCCGTGCCGCTCACATGCACGTACTTGAGCACCTCCGGGCTCTGCCAGAACTCCGGCGCGGCCTCCATGACGACGCGGTACTGGTTGAGCGGGTTGTAGATGGTCGAGACGATGCGCTGGCCGAAGGCGTCGTTCAGCGTCGCGTCGATCATCCGCGTGGTGACGCCGAGGCGCGCCGCCGTGTCCCGGTCGATCACGAGCGAGGTCTGCTGGCCCTTGTCCTCCTGGTCGGTGTTCACGTCGACGAGTTCAGGCAGCTGGGAGAGCGCGCGGCGCACGCGCGGCTCCCACAGCCGCAACTCCTCCAGGTCGTCCGCCTGCAGCGTGAACTGGTACGCCGCATTCGCCTGCCGTCCGCCGACCCGGATGTCCTGCACCGGCACGAGAAAAAGGCTCGCGCCAGGCTCGCGGGCGAGCCGCCCGCGCATCCGGCCCACCACCTGGTCGGCGGAGATGCCGCGCTCGCTGAGCGGTTTCAGGGTCACGAACATGAACCCGCGGTTGCGCTGGAAGCCGCCCGTGAAGGCAACCACGGTCTCGACGGCAGGATCCTCGCGTACGATCTCGACGAACCGCGCCACCTTGGTGCGCATGGCCTGGAAGGAGATGCCCTGGTCGGCCTGGATGCTGCCGACGAGCCGGCCGGTGTCCTGCTGGGGGAAGAACCCCTTGGGCACGACGGTGTAGAGGTAGAAGTTGAGCCCGACCGTTCCGGCGAGCAGCACGAGCATGACCCGGCTGTGGCGCAGGGCCCAGGAGAGCGTGACTTCGTACACCCGCAGCATCTTCGCGAAGAACCACTCGCCGGCGCGGTAGAACCGCCCGTGGACCTGCCCGGCCTCCGGCCGCAGCAGCCGGGCGCACATCATCGGCGTGGTCGTCAGCGACACCAGCAGGCTGATCAGGATCGCCACGGACAGGACCACTGCAAACTCACGGAACAGCCGCCCGACGATGCCGCCCATCAGCAGGATGGGGATGAACACTGCGATCAGCGACAGGCTCATCGACAGCACGGTGAACCCGACCTCGCGCGAGCCCTGCAGCGCCGCCTTCATGGGCGGCACGCCTTCCTCGATCCGCCGCGAGATGTTCTCCAGCACCACGATCGCGTCGTCCACCACGAACCCGGTGGCGATGGTCAGCGCCATCAGCGACAGGTTGTTCAGGCTGAAACCGCAGAGGTGCATGACGGCGAACGTGCCGATCAACGAAACGGGAACCGCCACCGCGGGGATCAGCGTCGCGCGCCAGTTGCGCAGGAACAGGAACACCACAAGGATCACGAGGCCCATCGAAATCACCAGCGAGCGCTCGACCTCCAGCAGGCTGGCGCGGATGGTCGGCGTGCGGTCGAGTGCCACCTCCAGATCGATGGCGCTCGGGATCGAGGCGCGCAGCACCGGCAGGATTGCGCGCACGCGGTCCACCGTCTCGATGATGTTGGCGTTGGGTTGGCGGTTGAGGATCAGCAGCACCGAGGGCTTGCCGTTGGCCGACCCGGCATTGCGCAGGTCCTGCACCGAATCCACCACCTCGGCCACATCGGACAACCGGACTGCGCCCCCGTTGCGGTAAGCGACGACCAGCGGCATGTACTCGGCCGCCTTGCGGGCCTGGTCGTTGGCGAGAATCTGCCAGTGCCGCTCGCCGTCCTCCACGGTGCCCTTGGGGCGGTTGGCATTGGTCGCCACGATCGCCGTGCGCACGTCCTCCAGCCCGATGCCGTACTTGTAGAGCGTCGCCGGGTTGAGTTCGACGCGCACCGCCGGCAGCGAGGATCCCCCCACCGTCACCTGCCCGATGCCTTTCAACTGCGAGAGCTTTTGCGCGAGGATCGTCGAGGCCGCGTCGTACATCTGCCCCTGCGTAAGGGACTCGGAAGTCAGCGACAGGATCATGATCGGCGCGTCGGCCGGGTTCACCTTGCGATAGGTCGGGTTGTTCGGCAGGCCCGTCGGCAGCAGGGTGCGCGCCGCGTTGATGGCGGCCTGCACGTCGTTGGCCGCGCCGTCGATGTCGCGGCTGAGGTCGAACTGCAGCGTGATGCGCGTCGACCCGAGCGTGCTCGTGGAAGTGATCTCGGTGATCCCGGCGATCCGGCCCAGCGACCGCTCGAGGGGCGTGGCTACGGACGAGGCCATGGTCTCGGGGCTCGCGCCGGGCAGCTGGGCGGTCACCGAGATGGTCGGGAAATCCACCTGCGGCAGCGGCGACACCGGCAGCAGCCGGAATGCGAGGATGCCCGCCAGCGCGATGCCCAGCGTCAGGAGCGTCGTCGCGACCGGGCGCTCGATGAAGGGCTGCGACAGGTTCACTTGCCGACGCCTCCCTCAACGAGGGTGGACTTGCGCCGCGCGAACCGGTCGAACCAGAGGTAGATCACCGGCGTGGTGAAGAGCGTGAGCACCTGGCTCACGAGCAGCCCGCCCACCATGGTGATGCCGAGCGGCTGGCGAAGTTCGGAGCCCACGCCACTGCCGAGCATCAGCGGCAGCGCGGCCAGCAGTGCCGCCATCGTGGTCATGAGGATCGGGCGGAAGCGCAAGAGGCACGCCTGCCGGATCGCCTCGCGCGGCGCCTTGCCCTCCTTCCGCTCGGCGTCGAGCGCGAAGTCGATCATCATGATCGCGTTCTTCTTGACGATGCCGATCAGCAGGATGATGCCGATGATCGCGATGATGCCGAGGTCGTTGCGCGTCAGGATCAACGCGAGCAATGCACCGACGCCGGCCGACGGCAGCGTGGAGAGGATCGTCACCGGGTGGATGTAGCTCTCGTAGAGCACGCCCAGCACGATGTACATGGTGACAATCGCCGCCAGGATCAGCAGCAGCGTATTGTCGAGCGAGGCCTGGAAGGCAAGCGCCGCGCCCTGGAAGCGCGTCTGCACCGACAGCGGCATCGCAATATCCTTTTCCGCGGCGCGGATCGCATCGACCGCCTCGCCAAGCGAAGCCCCGGGTGCGAGGTTGAACGAGATCGTTGCGGAAGGAAACTGCCCGAGGTGGCTGATCAGCAACTGGGTGGGCTTCTCGATCACCTTGGCCACGGCCGAAAGCTTCACCTGCTTTCCCGTGGAGGACCCGATGTAGATGTCCTCCAACGCCGCCGGCCCCATCCGGAACTCAGGCTTCACTTCGAGGACGACCCGGTACTGGCTGGTCTGCGTGAAGATGGTCGAGATGAGGCGCTGGCCGAAGGCGTTGTAGAGGGCGTTGTCGATGGCGGCCGGCGTCACGCCGAGGCGCCCGGCGGTCGCACGGTCGATCTCCACGTACGCTTGCAGGCCGTCGTCCTGCACGTCGCTCACCACGTCTGCGAGTTGCGGCAGCGTGCGGAGCCGCTCGACCAGCCTCGGCACCCACAACGCGAGTTCGGCCGGATCGGCATCCTCGACGCTGAACTGGTACTGGGTGCGGCTGATGCGGTCCTCGATGGTGAGGTCCTGCACCGGCTGCATGTAGAGCGTGATGCCCTCCACCTTCGCGAGGCGCTGCTGCAGGCGGCGGATCACTTCCACCGCGTGGACGCGCCTTTCCTCGAGGGGTTTCAGGTTGATCAGCACGCGCCCGCTGTTCAGCGTGGTGTTCACCCCGTCGACGCCGATGAACGAGGACAGGCTCGCCACCGCGGGATCCTCGAGCACGACCTTGGCCAGGGCCTGCTGGCGCTCGGCCATCGCGGCGAACGAGATCGACTGGCGCGCCTCGGACACCCCCTGGATCACGCCGGTGTCCTGCAGCGGGAAGAATCCCTTGGGCACGAACACGTAGAGCACGACCGTAAGCACCAGCGTGCCCGCTGCCACCAGCAGCGTCGCCGCCTGGCGGTCGAGGACCCAGTCGAGCATGCGCGCATAGCGTGCAATGACCGCGTCGAAGAACCGGCCGCTTTTGCGATAGAACCAGCCCTGCTCCGATTCCGGCGTGTGGCGCAGCAGCCGCGCGCACATCATCGGGGTCAGCGTCAGGGACACCACGGCGGAAATCAGGATCGCGACCGCCAGGGTGATCGCGAACTCGCGAAAGAGCCGCCCCACCACGTCGCCCATGAAGAGCAGCGGGATCAGCACCGCGATCAGCGACACGGTCAGAGAAATGATGGTGAAGCCGATCTGTTCGGAGCCTTTGAGTGCGGCTTCCATCGGTGACATGGGAGGCGTGTCTTCGGTGCCCTCGATGTAACGCGACACGTTTTCGATCATGACGATGGCGTCGTCGACAACGAAGCCGGTCGCAATGGTCAGCGCCATCAGCGTGAGGTTGTTGATGCTGAACCCGCACAGGTACATCACGCCAAACGTGCCGACCAGCGAGACCGGCACCGCCACGCTCGGGATCACGGTCGCCGAGGCGCTGCGCAGGAACAGGAAGATCACCATCACCACGAGCGCGACGGCCAGTGCCAGCTCGATCTTCACGTCGCGCACCGAGGCGCGGATCGTCGTCGTCCGGTCGGTGAGGAGCGCGATGTCGACCGACCCCGGCATCGTCGCCTGCAGCTGCGGCAACAGCTTCTTGATGCTGTCGACCACCTCGATCACGTTGGCGCCGGGCTGCCGCTGGACGTTCACCAACACGGCGGCGGTCTCGTTCGACCAAGCCCCGAGCCGTGAATTTTCCGCGTCATCGAGGGTGTCGGCCACGTCCGACAGCCGGATCGGGCGGCCGTTCTGGTAGGACACCACGAGGTTGCGGTACTCCTCGGCGGATTTGAGCTGGTCGTTGGCGTCGATCGTGGACGCGCGCGCCGGCCCGTCGAAGCTGCCCTTGGCCTGGTTCACGTTGGCGCTCGCGATCGCGATGCGCAGGTCCTCGAGCGACAGGCCGTAGGCCGCCAGCGCCTTCGGGTTGGCCTGGATGCGCACCGCGGGACGCTGGCCGCCGCCGATGCTGACCAGACCCACACCGGGCAATTGCGAAATCTTCTGCGCGATGCGCGTGTCGACGAGGTTCTGGACCTTGGGCAGCGGGACCGTTTTCGAGGTGACCGCAATCGTGATGATCGGCGCGTCCGCGGGGTTGACCTTGCTGTAGATCGGCGGCACAGGCAGGTCGGACGGCATCAGGTTGGCCGAGGCGTTGATCGCGGCCTGCACCTCCTGCTCGGCGACGTCGAGCGGGAGGTCGAGCGAGAACTGCAGCGTGATGACGGAGGCGCCGCCGGAACTGGTGGAGGACATCTGGTTCAGGCCGGGCATCTGCCCGAACTGCCGCTCAAGCGGCGCGGTAATCGACGAGGTGACCACGTCCGGGCTCGCGCCCGGGTAGAGCGTCACGACCTGGATCGTTGGGTAGTCGACTTCGGGCAGCGCCGAAATCGGCAGCACGCGATAGGCGACGATGCCCGCCAGCATGATGGCGACCATGAAGAGCGAGGTCGCGACCGGCCGGAGGATGAAGAGGCGTGACGGGTTCATCGGGGGATCCCGCTACTGCGCGTTGCCGCCGGCCGCCTCGCGTTTCTGGCGCAGCTCGCGCATGCGCTGCTTGCGCTCGTCCTCGGGGAGCTTCTTGATCTCCTCGCCGAACTCGCCGCGGTCGATGCGTGCGTTCACCTCGGCCCAGCGCTTCGCCCTTTCCTCGGGGGACAGGCCCTGCCATCCGCCGCCTCCGCCACCGCCCGTTGTTGCCGCAGGCTGCGATGCCGTCGCCTGCGATGCCGCGGCCCCAGGCGCCCCCTTGGCGCGCTCGCCACCCGCGCCGCCGTCCTTGCGGAACCCGCCTTTGCCCGATCCTGCTTCGCGGGTGCTCGCATCAACCTTCGCCCCCTCGCGCAGCTTGTCGGCACCGTCGACCACGACCATCTCGCCAGCCGCGAGGCCCGACTCGACAGATACCGACTCGCCCTGCGCCGGACCGAGCTTCACCCTGCGCACGGACACCGTGCCTTCCGCCCCGACCACGTAGACGAACGTTCCAGGCGTGCCCCTTTGCACCGCGGCGTTCGGCACCAGCACCGCATCGCGCTTGACCTCGACCAGCATGCGCACGTTGGCGAACTGGCTGGGAAACAGAGCGTTGTCGGCGTTCGGGAACTGCGCCTTGAGCTTGACCGTCCCGGTGGCCGGGTCGATCTGGTTGTCCGCAGTCAGCAACATCCCCGAGGCAAGCTTTGCCTTGTCGGCCCGGTCGTACGCATCGACCGGGAGCTTTTCCCCCGCGCGCAGCTTGGCCATCACCGGGGGCAGGCTGTCCTCGGGAATCGTGAACACCACTGTGATCGGCTGCAGCTGGGCGATGACCACGAGCCCCGTGGCATCACCCGAGCGCACGATGTTGCCCGCGTCGACCTGGCGCAGGCCGAGGCGCCCGCCGACCGGCGCGGTGATCCTGCAATAGGTCAGCTGGAGCTTGGCCGTGTCGATCGCGGCCTGGTCGATCTTGACTGTGGCCTCGTACTGCCGGACGAGCGCCTCCTGCGTGTCGTACTGCTGCTTGGCGATCGAGTCCTGCTGCAGCAATACGCGATAGCGCTCGAGGTCGATGCGCGCGTTCTTGAGCAGCGCCTGGTCGCGCGCCATCTGGCCCTCGGCCGTCGCGAGCTGGACCTGGTAGGGGCGCGGGTCGATCTCCGCGAGCAATTCGCCCGCACGCACCACCTGGCCTTCCTTGAACAGCACGCTCATGAGCTGGCCGTCGACGCGGCTGCGCACCGCAACGGTGGCAACGGGCGTGACCGAACCAAGGCCCGCGAGGTAGACGTTTACATCGCCGGTTTTGGCCGCGGTCGCGATCACCGGCACGGGTCGGTCGCCGAATCGACCCTTTCCCTTGCCTTTGCCTGGGCCGCCCTTGGCGCCGTCCTGCGCAGCCTGTCCCGCGCCCTGCGGCGCATAGTAGAAGTAGTAGGTCGCACCCGCACCGGCCGCAACAACGAGCAGCGCGAGGATCCATATCCAGCTTCGGCGCAGGAAGGAAGGTTTTGCGTTCAGGTCGGAAGTGGGCACGGTCATGGGGTTCGCTGGTGGTCAGGGCGAGGCGTGGTTAGTGCTTTATAGCGGTTCGCGCCCCCTGTGGGCAATGCTGCGTTGTAACACTTTGTAGCGGGGCGCGGGTGCGCCCACCAAGTAGAATGGACGGATGATCCGCCGCGCAACCGCCGTGTTCTCCGCCGTGCTTGCAGCCACCCTCGGGACCGGCCTCGCCCTGCCGGGTGTCGCACAAACGTTTCCATCGAAGGCCCTGCGCCTCGTCGTCGTTTACCCGCCCGGCGGAACCAGCGACGCCGTGGCCCGCCCGCTCGCCGAGAAGCTCTCCGCGCAGCTGGGCCAGCCTGTGATCGTCGACAACAAGGGCGGCGCAGGCGGGGCGGTCGGAATGGATGCCGTGGCGAAGTCCCCTGCGGACGGGTACACGCTGGCCTTTTCGGCCATCAGCCCGCTTACCCTGCTGCCCCACGTGGGCAAGGTGCCCTACGAACCAATGAAGGACATCGCGCCGGTGGCGAGCGTGATGTATTCACCGGTGTACCTGCTCGCCACGCCGGCGTTTGCCGGGAAGGACTTTGGCGAGGCGATCTCCCAGGCGAAAGCAAAACCCGGATCGCTGCGCCTGGCAACCTCGGGGATCGCCACGGTCGGGCATGTGATGCTGGAGCAACTCAAGCTCGCCGCGGGCGTGGACATCACCCACGTGCCCTACAAGGGAGGCGGGCAGGTCATCACCGATGCGGCAGGCGGGCAGTTCGAGCTGTTCACCTCCAACCCCAGTCCCGGCGTGAATGCGCTGGTCGCCCAAGGCCGCCTGCGAGTGCTGGCCGTTGCAGCACCGCAGCGACTCACGGCGATGCCGAACACGCCGACCCTGGCCGAACTCGGCTATCCGGACTCGAACCTCACTTCGCAATTCGGGATATTTGCCCCGGGCCGCACGCCCGAGGCCGTGGTCAAGCGCCTCAACGCAGAGGTGAACAAGGCGGTCGGCACCCCGGAACTCTCCGAGCGGCTGGTGAAGCTGGACAACGTCCCGTCCCCGGCCAGCCCGGAGCAGTTCGTGAAGTCGATCCGCGCGGAATACGAAGCGAACGCGCGCATCGTTGCCAAGGCCCACATCCGGGCCGATTGAATCCAACCCAAGCAAGGAGTACCGAATGAGAACCGCCCTTTTCTGCCTGACCGCCCTCCTCGGCACCAGCCTGGCCGGCGCGGCGGACCTGGCCAACGACCGTGACAAGACGTTCTACGCATTGGGCGTGGCCGTCAGCCAGTCGCTGGGCGATTTCGCCCTGACCCCCGCCGAACTCGAGATCGTCAAGGAGGGCATGTCCGATGGCGTGCTGAAGCGCCAGCTCAAGGTGGACATGCAGACGTTCGGGCCGAAGATCCAGCCTCTCGCAGAATCGCGCGCCTCGTCCGGGGCCGACAAGGAGAAAGCGGCCGGTGCGGCGTTCATCGCCAAGGCGGCCGCCGAGGCCGGCGCAAAGAAAACCGCTTCAGGCGCCATCGTCAAGGCGCTGAAGGAAGGCAGCGGCGCAACCCCCACCGCCGCAAGCACGGTGAAGGTCCACTATCACGGCACGCTCGCCGACGGCACGGTGTTCGACAGCTCGGTCAAGCGCGGCGAACCGGCGACGTTCCCGCTCTCGGGCGTGATCAAGTGCTGGACCGAAGGCGTGCAGCAGATCAAGGTGGGCGGCAAAAGCCGTCTCGTGTGCCCCTCGAATATCGCCTACGGCGATCGCGGGTCGCCCCCCACCATCAAGCCCGGCGCCACGCTGGTGTTCGAGGTGGAGCTGCTGGAAATCGTCAAGTAAGGCCAGCGCGGCGTTACTTTTCAACCAGCGACGGGTCGATCTCCCCGATCGTCCGCGTGCCGCAGAGCTGCATGCTCCTGTGCAACTCGTCGGCAAGGATGGCCAGCGCGCGCAGCGCACCGAGTTCGCCGCCGGCCGAGGCGCCATACAGCGTCGGCCGGCCCGCGCAAACCGCCTGCGCGCCCAGCGCGCGGGCCTTGATCATGTCCGAGCCGCGCCGCACGCCGCCATCGAGCAGGACCGGGACCTTCCCCCCTGCTGCCCCGACAATTTCGGGCAGCGTATCGAGCGTCGCGCGGGCGCTGTCCAGTTGCCGGCCGCCATGGTTGGACACCCAGATCCCGTCGGCGCCCAGTTCCACGATGCGCGCCGCGTCGTCGGCGCGCGCCACGCCCTTCACCAGCAGTTTGCCCTTCCAGAGGTCGCGCAGGCGCTTGAGCCCCGTGTAATCAAAAGCCGAGTCGAGGTTCTGCCCGACCGATGAGGAGATCGACTGCAGCGACTCGCTCTTCTTGTGGTCGAACCCGCGCAGGTTCTCGAGCGTAGGCAGGCCGCCGTTGGCAAGGATGCGCAGCGCCCAGTCGGGCTTGGTGAAGGCCTCGAGCACCTGGCCCAGCCCGGGGCGAAACGGCTGCGTAAAGCGGTTGTGCGAGTCGCGCTCGCGCTTGCCACCGACCGGCAGGTCCACCGTGATCACCAAGGCCTCGTAGCCTGCAGCCCATGCGCGTTGCATGAGCTTGTCGGTGAAGTCGCGGTCATACAGGATGTAGAGCTGGAACCAGCGCCGCCCGCCGCCATTGGCCTCGGCCACGGCCTCGATCGTCGCGGTCGATGTCGTGGACAACGTATAGGGAATGCCGTACTGCGCCGCCGCACTTGCGATGGCCACGTCCGCGCCGGGCCAGCCGATGCCGATGCCGCCGGTCGGAGCCACCACCAGCGGCATCTTCGACGGGCCGCCGAGGATCTCGCAGGACATGTCGATTTTCGAAACATCCCGCAGCACCCTTGGCTTGAGGCGCACCCGCTCCCAGGCCGCACGGTTGTCCCGCAGGGCGATCTCGTCCTCGGCGCCACCATCAAAGAAATCGAAAATCGCGCGCGGCAGGCGCTTTTTGGCGGCCAGGCGCAGGTCGCCGATGTTTACTGCACGGGAAAGATCGGGCATGAAGGGGTTCCAGGACGGGCGGGGGGGGGGAGACCGTGCAGTTTACCCTGCGCTTATAATTGGAGCCTCGCACCAAGGAGACCAATAAAACCATGAAAACAAAATTCAAAATCGCCGCTTTGGCTGCGCTTTCCGCTGCCGCCCTGGCCCCCGCCATTGCGTTCGGCCAAGCCTTCCCGACCAAGGCGATACGCCTGATCTGCCCGTTCCCTCCGGCCGGGGCAGTGGACATCGCCTCGCGCGCCATCGCCAACGAACTGCAGAAGACCCTCGGCCAGCCGGTCACCGTGGAAAACCGTCCCGGCGCGGGCGGCAACCTGGGCGGGGAAATGGCGGCCAAGTCTGCGGCCGACGGCTATACGCTGTTCATGACCACCAGCGGGATCCAGGCGATCAATCCCGCCCTGTATTCGAAGATGAGCTACGACCCGAACAAGGACCTTGTCCCGGTCGCACCTCTTGTGTCGCTCAACAACGTGCTCGTGCTGCACCCTTCGGTGCCGGGCAACTCGGTGCGCGACGTGATCGCGGCCGCCAAGGCGAACCCGGGCAAGATCACTTACGCCTCGTCCGGGAACGGCACCTCGATCCACATGTCGGGCGAACTGTTCAAGCACCTGACCGGCGCGGACATGCTTCACATCCCCTACAAGGGCAGCGGCCCGGCGGTGGCGGACCTGATCGGCGGGCAGGTGAACATGATGTTCGACAACATCCCCTCATCGCTCCCGCACATCAAGGCGGGCAAGCTCAAGGCGCTGGCCACCACCGGCGCGAAACGCGACCCGGCCCTGCCTGACCTGCCCACCATCGCCGAAGCCGGCGTTCCCGGATATGAATCGGGCGTGTGGTTCGGGATTGCGGTGCCTGCAGCCACGCCGAAGGACATCATCAACAAGCTCAATGCCGAAACGATCCGTGGCGCCAAGGCGCCCGAATTCGTCAAGCGCATGACCGACCTGGGCTACCTCATCATCCCCGGCACCGCCGACCAAATGACCGACATGATCAAGGCCGAAATCGTCCGTTGGACCCCGGTGGTGAAATCCTCCGGCGCGAAGATCGACTGACCATGAAAACCGCCTTCATCGGGGTCGGCATCATGGGCGTGCGCCAGGCGGCCAACGTCGCCGCAGGCGGGTTCCCGCTCACCGCATATTCACGCTCCCCGGAGAAGGCCGACCCGCTGGTGGCCAAAGGCGCACGGCGCGCAGCGAGCATCGCCGACGCCTGCCGGGACGCCGATGCGATCATCACCATGGTGAGCGCCCCGGCAGATGTGGAAGAAGTCTATTTCGGCAAAGGCGGGGTTCTCGAGTCAGCCAAGGCGGGCGCCCTGCTGGTCGACATGACCACCTCCAGCCCGAAGCTGGCCGAGCGCATCCATGCCGCCGCAAAGGCCAAGGGATTGCGCGCCATCGATGCGCCGGTGACCGGCGGCGAACAAGGCGCGGCCGAAGGCACGCTGACGATCATGGTCGGCGGGGACAAGGCGGACTTCGACGCCGCCCAGCCGCTGCTCGCCACGATGGGCAAGACCATCGTCTACTTCGGTGCAGCCGGGCAGGGACAGCGGGCCAAGCTGGTCAACCAGGTGATCGTGTCGCAGAACGTGCTGTCGGCGATCGAAGGCCTGTTCTTCTCGCGCAAGGCCGGCCTTGACGGCGAGACCATGCTCGCCACGCTGCAGACCGGCACGGCGGATTCCAAGGCATTGCGCATCCAGGCGGCAAGGGCCTTCCGCGGCGACTTCACCCCGGGCTTCTACCCGAAGCACCTCGTCAAGGACATCACGCTCGCAATCGAAGAAGCCGACTCGCTCGGCATCGACCTGCGCGGCCTGAAGAACACGCGCGCCCGCTGGCTCGAACTGCTTTACAAGCACCCCGAGGCGAAGGCCATCCAGGACCTTGCCCGGCTGTACATGTAGTCCCCGAGGAGTCCACGTGAATAAAAAGATCGCGAACATCGCGGCAGCCGCCCTTTCGGCAATGCTGGCCCTGCCCCTGTGCGCCACGGCGCAGGACTTCCCGTCCAAGCCGATCCGGTTCATCGTGCCACTCACGCCGGGCTCGGGCGCGGACATCGCGGGTCGCATCCTGGGCAAGCACATCGGCGACGCGGTGAAGCAGACAGTCGTGATCGAGAACCGGCCCGGCGCCGGCGGCATCATCGGCACGCAGGCGGTGGCCAAGGCCGATCCCGACGGCTACACGGTGCTGGTGCAGTCGGCCTCGCATGCAGCGAACTCCGCGATCTACAAGTCGCTCCCCTATGACCCGCTAAAGGACCTCATCGACGTGGCGCTGCTGGGCGTGACGCCCTACGTGATGGTCACCGCGCTGAACGGCCCCTACAAGAACCTCAAGTCGCTGGTCGATGCCGCGAAAGCGAAGCCCGGCGACATCCCGTTCGCCTCGGCCGGCGTGGGCGCTTCGACCCACCTCGCAGCCGAATACTTTGCCCAGGTGGCGGGCGTGAAGATGCTGCATATCCCGTTCAAGGGCTCGCCGGAAGCGATCCAGGACACGATCGCCGGCCGCACGTCGTTCTACATGGCGCCGATCAACACGACCATCGGGCAACTGAAGGAGGGCAAGCTCCTCGCGCTCGGCGTGTCCACCAAGCGCCGTGCCGACGTGCTCCCCGACCTCGCGACGCTCGCCGAGCAGGGCCTGGCCGACTTCAACATTTCGCTCTGGTTCGGCATGTGGGCGCCGGCCGGCACGCCACCCGCGGCCGTGCAGAAGCTGAACGCCATGGTCAACGCGGCCCTGCAGGTGCCCGACGTGAAGGAACAATTCGCCAAGCTCGGCATCACGCCGAACCCGCTGAAGCCCGACGAGTTCGGCCGCTTCGTGCGCGACGAGATCGCGACCTACCAGAAGGTCGTCAAGTCAGCCAATATCCAGCCGCAGTAATCACCCGCAGTAATCACCGCAAAGAGCACAACCATGCCCGCACCCCAGCGCATCAACGGCGTCCTTTCGCCTGTCGTCACCCCTTTCCGCAAGGACCTCTCGCCCGACACCGACCGGTTCGTGCGCCACTGCAAGTGGCTGCTCGGCCACGGCTGCTCGGGCCTCGCGGTATTTGGCACCAACAGCGAGGCGAACTCGCTGTCGGTGGAGGAAAAGCTCGAACTCCTCGACGCCCTGGTGAAGGGCGGGGTGGACCCCGCCCAGCTGATGCCCGGCACCGGCGCCTGCGCCCTCACCGACTCGGTGAAGATGACGGCGGCGGCGGTGAAGATGGGCTGCGGCGGCGTGCTGATGCTGCCGCCGTTCTACTACAAGGGCGTGTCCGACGAGGGCCTCTACCGCAACTTTGCCGAGATCATCGAGCGCGTGGGCGACGACCGCCTGCGCCTGTACCTGTACCACATCCCCCCGGTCTCGAACGTGCCCATCACGCTCAACCTGATCGAGATGCTGCTCTCGAAGTACCCCGGCATCATTGCGGGCGCAAAGGACTCGTCCGGCGACTGGTCGAATACCAAGGCCATGCTCGATGCGTTTTCCAAGAACAATTTCGACGTGTTCGCCGGCAGCGAGGTGTTCCTGCTCGACAACCTGCGCAACGGCGGCAAGGGCTGCATCACCGCCACCGGCAACGTGAACCCGGCCGCCATCGACAACGTGTACCGCAACTGGCGCGGCGCCGATGCAGACAAGCTGCAGGCCGGCATCACCGCCACGCGCAACATCGTGCAGAAAGTGCCGATGATCCCTGCGCTCAAGGCCATCGTCGCCCACTTCGGCAACGACCCGCAGTGGAAGACGGTGCGCCCGCCGCTCACCGAACTCACCGCCGCGCACGAAGCCCAGGTCATCACCGACCTGAAGGCCGCCGGCTTCACGATGCCCGGGCTGTAGGAACGCGGGCATGCTTACCGCCCTGGTGACCGGCGCCGGGCGCGGCATCGGCCTTGCAACCGCCAAGGCGTTCCTCGCGGCGGGATGGCGGGTGATTGCGCTGGACAAGGACTTCAGCCGCTTTGATGCCACAGGTGCGGTCGAACGCCTGCAGTACGACCTGACCGACATCGCCGGGATCCCGGCGATGTGCGCGTCGCTCGGCGAAGTCCATACGCTGGTCAATAACGCCGGCGTCCTCTACTGCGAGCCTTACGACGCGATTCCCGAGGCTCACAAACAGGAAATCCTGGCCGTTAACCTGGAGGCACCCGTCGCGCTGATCAGCGCGCTTTCGACGCCAATGGTTGACCGCAAAGGAGGACGCATCGTGAACGTAGGGTCAGTTGCAGCGTTTACCGGCCATCCGGACCTCTGGTACGGGATCACCAAGGCGGGCCTCCTGAACCTCACCAAGAGCTGGGCGACCCGGCTCGGGCCGCATGGCGTACTGGTGAATGCCGTCGCGCCGGGCCCGACGCACACGGACATGTATGAGCAGCTGCCGCAGTCGAGAAAAGACATGGTGACTCGCAGCGTCTACTCCGGCCGGGCGGCCCGGCCCGACGAAGTGGCCGCCACGATCCTGTGGCTCGGAACAGCGTCGCCAGACTACCTGAACGGCACTACCGTCGACTGCAACAATGGGTCATACCCTCGCTAAATCAATTGCTTACAATTTACCGCCTCGCTTTGCAGAGTTTTGCAGTTTGTCCAGCGGGAGTCGGTGACAATAGCCCCCTCACCCGGTCATGGCCCGATGCGCCACACCACGCAATTGAAGCACTCCTTCCCCGCCCTGCTTGCCCTCGCCTGCGGCCTCGCCGCCGGCCTGGGCACGGCACCTGCACGTGCGGAGGCCGAAGCGTCGAATCTCGAGATGGTGGCAATGGTGGGCGGACGCATCATTGGAGCAGCGAAGGCGTGCAACATCAACGCCGAGCGAATCCGCAAGACTTCCGGCCGCATGCTGTCGGTCGTCAACCTGAAAGCGAGCACGGACGCCGAGCGCAAGTCCGCCATCGGCTATTTCCAGTCCGCCCAGGCGGTCGGTGCTGAGCAGATCCACTCAGAAAAATCGCGCTGCAACGAGATCCATGTGGATTTCAGCGAGATCGAAGTGAAGCTCGGCCGCGCAGCGGTGGGGCCCTCATCGGAGGGTGATCGCGTGGTGGCCAAACGCGGCGTCCCGCCGCTGGGCCCTCTCTAGACCGAGCCTTCTGCGACGCAGAAGCAGTAGTCCCCTCAGCGTCCCCGCAGCGCCGGTAGAATGCCCTTCGTACCATCGGAGAAGGGGACAAAATGAAAACACTCAGCATGCTCAGGATCGCGACCGGGTTCGCGCTCGCCTTGGGCCTCGCGCCCGCCCAGGCGCAATGGCCTGCCAAGACCGTGCGGATCGTGGTGCCTTTCTCCCCCGGAGGCATCGCCGACAACAGCGCGCGCACCGTGGCCGACAGGCTCGGGGGACGCCTCGGCCAGCCGGTGGTGGTGGAAAACCGCCCTGGCGCAGCGGGCAATATCGGCGCGGAACAGGTCGCCAAGAGCGCACCGGACGGCTACACGCTGCTGCTCGGGTACGACGGCACCATCGTCGTCAACCCGCACGTGTACGCCAGGCTCGGGTTCGACGTGCTGCGCGACTTCGCGCCCGTCACCAAGCTAGGGGATGCCGGCGTGATCGTGGTTGCGCACCCTTCAGTGCCGGCGAAGGACCTGCGTGAACTGATCGCGCTGGCGAAAGCGAAACCGGGCACGTTTACCTACGGTTCGGCCGGCACCGGCAGCAGCGCGCACCTCGCCTGCGAAATGCTGAGCCAGCTCACCGGGGCGGGCCTCGTGCACGTGCCTTACAAGGGCGGCGGCCAGGCCCTCGCCGACGCGGTGGGCGGGCAGATCCCGCTGGTGTGCACGGCGGTCGCGGGGGCGCAGCAGTTCATGAAGACCGGGCGGCTGAAGGGCCTGGGCCTCTCGAGCGCCACCCGCGCGTCGGGCGCGCCGGACGTGCCGACCTTCATCGAAAGCGGCTTCGCGGGCTTCGTGGTGGATTCGTGGGTCGGCCTCCTCGCCCCCGCCGCCACGCCACGCGCCGTTATTGACCGCCTGCAAACGGAAACCGCTGCCGTGCTGCAGATGCCGGAGGTGAAGGAGCGCTATGCGGTGCTCGGCATCGAACCGGTCGGCAACAAACCCGAGGAGTACGCCGCGCAGATCCGCGCGGACCTCGCACGCTGGGCCCCTGTTGTGAAGCAAGCCAACATCCGGATCGAGTAGCCCATGAGCAACCTTCGCAGCCTCCTCGCCTCGGGCGAATTCATCGTCGCCCCCGGCGTGTACGAAATGTTCTCCGCGCGCATCGCCGATCGCATGGATTTCAAGGCGCTGTACATGACAGGCTACGGCGTGTCGGTGTCGCACCTCGGCCTCGCGGACGCCGGCCTTGTCACCTACCGCGACATGGTGGAGCGCGCGCGCACGATCGCCGGCGGGATCTCCAAGCCGCTGATCGCCGACGCCGACACCGGCTTCGGCGGCCTCATCAACATTCGCGAAACGGTGCGCGGCTACGAGGCCGCCGGCGTCCAGGCCATGCAGATGGAGGACCAGGAGATGCCGAAGAAATGCGGCCACACGCCCAACCGGCGAGTGGTGCCGCTGAAGGACATGCTGAAGCGCATCGAGGTCGCGCTGGACGCCCGGCGCAGCAAGGACTTCCTGATCATTGCGCGCACCGACGCGCGCACCGCGCACGGCATTGACGAGGCCATCGCCCGCGGCAAGGCGTTCGCCCAGGCCGGCGCAGACGTCGTGTTCGTCGAATCGCCGGAATCGGAAGACGAGTTCCGCAAGGTGGGCGAAGCGCTGCGCGGGAAGGCATGGCTGCTCGCGAACATGGTGCCCACGGGCCGCTCGCCGGTGGTGTCGAAGGAGAAGCTCATCGAGTACGGGTTCTCCATCGCCATCTACCCGAGCGCCGGCATGGCAGCCGCCTGCGCGGCGCTCGACGGCGCCTACCGGCACCTGCTGGCGCACGGCAGCACCGACGGCAGCCCGGTCCCGGCGTGGGACATGAACCAGATGCACGACCTCGCCGGGTTCGCCGACGTATGGTCATTCGAAAAGAAATACGCGGAGGCCTGACTTGGGAAAGACACTGTTTGAAAAGATCTGGGACGAGCACGTGGTCGCCGACCTCGGCGGTGGCGCGAGCCTCCTGCACGTGGACCGGCATTACCTGCACGAGTTGTGCATCAGCCGCGGCTTCCCGACGCTGCACGAGCGCGGCCTGCCGGTGCGCAACCCCGACCTCACCTTTGCCACGCCGGACCACGTGATCTCGTCGGCGCCGGGCCGTACCGGCGGGGCGTTCCCGTGGTCGATCAAGGTCATGGACACCATGCGCATCGAGACCGCCAAGGCCGGGATACGCCTCTTTGACATCGACCAGGACGGCCAGGGCATCCTGCACGTGATCGGGCCGGAGCTCGGGCTCACGCTGCCGGGCACCACGGTGATCTGCGGCGACAGCCACACCTGCACCAATGGCGCGCTGGGCGCGCTTGCGTTCGGCATCGGCATCAGCGAAGTGGTCCACATCCTCGCGACGCAGACCATCGTGCAGAGAAAGCCCAAGACCATGCGCGCCAACCTCGAGGGCGTGATGGCCCGGGGCGTGTACTCCAAGGACCTGATCCTCGCGCTGATCGGCAAGGTCGGCGCCGCCGGCGGCGCAGGCTACGCGATCGAGTACGCCGGCAGCGCGGTGCGCGCCCTCGACCTCGAAGCGCGGATGACGCTGTGCAACCTGTCGATCGAACTGGGATCGAAGACCGGCATGATCGCCCCCGACGAGAAGACCTACGCCTACGTGAAGGACCGCCGCTTCGCGCCCAAGGGCGCGCAGTACGACGCGGCCGTGGCGCACTGGAAGACGATCACCACCGACGCCGACGCGAAATTCGACGCGGAAGTCTCGCTCGACGTGTCGGGCCTGCCGCCGCAGATCACCTGGGGCACCAGCCCCGAGGACGTGATCGGCGTGGACGGACGCATCCCCGAACCCCGCCACGTGTCGAAGTCCGAAGCCCTCGCCTACATGGGGCTTTCGGCCGGTGACCGGATCGCGGGCACGAAGGTGGATCGCGTGTTCGTCGGCTCCTGCACCAATTCGCGCGTCTCCGACCTGCGCATCGCCGCGGAAGTGGCGCGGGGCCGCAAGGTCGCCAGGCACGTCGAGGCCTGGATCGTGCCCGGCTCGGTGGGCGTCAAGAAGGAAGCCGAGGCCGAGGGCCTGCACGAGATCTTCCTCGAAGCCGGCTTCCAGTGGCGCGAACCGGGCTGCTCGATGTGCGTGGGCGTGAACGAGGAGTGGGCCGCGCCCAAGGCGCGCTGCGTCTCCACCTCCAACCGCAACTTCGTCGGCCGCCAGGGTCCCGAGGTGCGCACCCACCTTGCCAGCCCCGCAATGGCCGCCGCCGCTGCAATCGCAGGCGAGATCGCCGACGTCCGACAGTTCATGAGCTGACCATGGAAAAATTCACCACCCTCACCGCCGTCGCCGCCTACTACCCGCGCGCCAACGTCGACACCGACCTCATCATCCGGGTCGAGCGCTGCGCCAAGGTCGAAAAGAATGGCCTAGGCAAGTACGCCTTCGAAATGGCCCGGTTCCTCGCCGATGGCAGCGACAACCCGGAGTTTCCGCTGAACAACGGCCCGTTCCGCGAGGCGCAGATCCTCGTCGGCAACATCAACTTCGGCTGCGGCAGTTCGCGCGAGATGGCCGTGTGGGCGATCGCCGGCCTGGGCATCCGCTGCGTGATCGCCCCCTCGTTCGGCGAGATCTTCTTCGGCAACTGCTTCCAGAACGGTCTGCTGCCGGTGATCCTGCCGCAGGCGGCAGTGGAAAAAATCGGTGCCGCACTGGCTGCCGACCCTGCGAACGCGAAACTGACAGTCGACCTCAGCCGGCAGGTCGTGGTGGCACCGGACGGATCGGAGCACGCCTTTGCGATCGAACCTTTGCGTAAGAAGGCGTTGCTCGAGGGTCTCGACGAGATCGGGTTGACGCGCCTGCGCGAACCGGAGATCGTGGCCTTCCAGGACCGGGATCGCGTCAAGCGGCCCTGGATCTACGTCTAAATTCAGGACTTTTACTTAGAAAAATCGGCTCTGGGAGCCGCTCTCCTGTGAATTAACGTACCGGTACCGGTACATTATCGGTGGCGAGACCAAGCCACCAGCCCGGCACCCGGACGCCCGGATCGTCGGGCTCGAAGCGCCAGTCGCCGGCGTCGGACACATCCTCCCAGAGCAACGAGTGCGCACCAAGGCGACGCACCTCCCCTGCGCGGGACCATCGCCCGGCCACGGCGGTAAACAGGCCGCGGTGGACCAACCCCGGACCCCACGCCACGCCCGGGTCAACCTGCTCCATCACGCCACTCGAGTCACGCAGCATCAGGTTGAGGTCCCGCGTCGGGCCCTCGAGCAGCCTGCAACCGGGCGCCGCGCCACCATCGAATCGCAGCGGCGGATCGCCTGCGCGGATCACGCGGTCGCCCCCGGGAAACGCCAGCGAGACCCCGGTGCCGGACAGCACCACAAACCAGCGCTCGACCCCGGGAAAAGCGGAGAACGGGCCGTCTGCGGCAATGTCCGCCATGCTGATGCGCAGCGCCCAGTCGGCTGCGGAGGGCCACGCAAGCAGTTCGCGCGTGGTCCCGCCACCGTTACGCCAGGGTTGCGGCGGGACGGCGCCCGCCTCGATAACGTGGATCGCCAGGAAGCTAGGCCTTGGCCTTGCGGTTGAGTTCGAGCCGGGCGTCGACCAGCGCGACCACTTCGTCGAGCACGGCCGACTGCATGCCCTTGTGCGCGGCCACGGTCTTCACCAGCCGGTCGACGCGCTCGATGTTGGGCGCCCCGCCGAACAGGGCCCGGGCCGCCGAGGACGGGTTCGCGAGGCCCTGCGCCGCCGCCGCGTACTTCTCGAACGGGACGAGGTCCTTCTCGTTGGCGCCGAGCGACACGCAGAGCTTCACCACCCAGTTGAACACGTCGCGCGAGGCAGCGAGGTCCGAGTGCACCGCGTCCTTGATCGGGCGCATGCCGTCCTTGGTGATGCAGCGGTAGTTGCCGGCGATCAGCATGGCCCACTTGGCCAGCGGCACGAAGACCGACTCGTGGACTTTCAACTTCACCGGCAGCTCGATCTTCTCGGTGCCGGTATCGAACCGCACGGCCTCGATGTCGGCCGCCAGCCCGCGCAGCATGGCGGTGTGCTCGTCGGAAACGAAGCGCGCCGACTTGAAGTTGGTCGGCAGGCGGACCTGCAGCACGTTGACCTTGTCCTCGGGCGGGCGGAAGGCCTGCGGGTCGGGGCTGCACAGTGTCATCGTGGCGGGGTCGAAGCTGTCCCAGACCTCGGGGCCGGCGTAGCACTCGCGGCAGGCCTTGACGTCGATGCCCGGCACCCGCGCGAGGTAGGGCAGTGGCGGCATGTTCATGATCGACATGCATGGGACTCTCGACTTGGCCACCGCGTCGAGCAGCTCCCTCACGCCGGGCGAACGGTACTGCGGCTCCTGCATGGCCAGCACGACCAGGTCGTAGTCGGCGGGATTGGCCGACTGCGGGTCGCCCGCGGTCAGCTTGCCCGGCGCCTTGCGCGAATCGAGCTGCACCAGCCCTTCACGGCCCTTGATCGGCATGCGCACGATCGCGCCCTCCGAATTGAACAGTTCAGCCTCGGCCGGCAGGCAGATCAGCTTGACGTTGTGCCCGGCAAGCAGGAGCTTGATGGCGAGCAGCGACCCGTAGGACGCGCCCATGATGAGGATGTTGCGTGGTGTGGCCATGTTCCTGTCTCCAGCTGTTTTAGTGGTTGTGTTCCCATGCTATGCAATGCGCTTTCACCATGCAATGTGGAGTTCGCATACACTGAGCATCAGGAGGAGAAAACGCATGCTGAAAAGAATAGCCTCGATTGTGCTGCTTGCCCTGGCCGCCTCCTCTGCTGCAGCGCAAACAAGCTATCCGGCGAGACCGATCCGGTTCGTGGTGCCCTATCCACCCGGCGGATTCACCGATATCCTCGCCCGCCTCATCGGCCAGAAACTGACCGACAGCTGGTCGCAACCCGTAGTCATCGAGAACAAGGGCGGAGGCGGCAGCACGATCGGCACCGACATCGTAGCCAAGGCCGCCCCCGATGGCTACACGATCCTGATGGTCGCACCCGACCTCGCGATCAACCCGAGCCTGTACGCTAGGCTCCCCTACGACGCAGCCAGGGATTTTGCGCCAGTCAGCTTGGTGGCGTGGGGGCCGATCGCCCTGGTCGTGCACCCTTCGCTGCAGGTGTCCACGCTGAAGGAGTTCGTCGCACTGGCAAAGGCTTCGCCGCGTCCGCTCAATTACGCTTCGGGCGGCAACGGGACGGCCGGGCACCTCGCCATGGAATTGTTCAAGTCCACCGCAGGGATACCCCTGGTCCATGTTCCCTACAAGGGCATTGCGCCTGCCTCGACCGACCTGCTCTCGGGCCAGGTGCCGGTCATGTTCCTGCAGATGGCGCTTGCACGGCCGCACGTGATGGCCGGCCGGCTGCGAGCGCTGGCCGTGGCAGGGAGCCGGCGTTCCGAGGCCCTGCCCGACGTGGCGACGGTCGCTGAAGCCGGGCTACCTGGCTTCGAGGTCAACCCCTGGTTCGGCGTCGTCGCGCCGGCGGGCACGCCAGCAGATGTAGTCGCGAAGCTCAGCAGCGAGGTCGGTCGGATCATGCGACTGCCCGACGTGAAGGAGCGCATAGCGACCCAAGGCGGCGAACCGGCTGCCAATACCCCAGATGAGTTCGGCGCCTTCCTGCGCTCGGAAATCTTAAAGTGGGCAAGGGTCGCGAAGGACTCCGGCGCACGTGTCGACTGAAGGCGCTACCTGATCCGGTAGATCGCGTCGTCGAAGTTGCCGCGCGAAACGGACAGCCAGCCGCGCTTGCCCGTGGAGAGGGAAGAGAGCATCGCACGATCCGTGCCCTGCTCCCAGAGCACCTTGTAAACGAGGCGCTCTTCCTTGTTCTTGCTGAGGAGGGTGTCCTTCGACTCGGATACCGGCGCGCCGTAGCGCTTCTTCAGGTTGGCGGCCACGACTTCAATCAGCCCGGTATCGAAGCGGATGTCGAACCCCTGCACCGAGTCGGACTTGAGGTAGACGGTGATGCGGGCCTCCACCCCGGCGAACGAGACCTTGGCGTCATCGCAACGGCGGTCGGCCGCATCGGATTTCCACTCGAGGGGCTTGCAGCGAATCCCGGGGAAAACTTTCTTTACCGCCGCCTCGTTGTCGCCGAGCTTGACGCCGTTGGCATCGAACGCCCCCAGCGCCATCGCAGGCGAAAGGAGGAGGAGCAGCAGGAGTCTTCTCATTTGCTCAGTTCCCGGTGGCGAAAGCACTGTGCCAGGTGGTCGTTGGCCATCCCGGTGGCCTGCATGAATGCGTACATGATGGTCGTTCCCACGAACTTGAAGCCACGCTTCTTCAGGTCCGTGGACAACGCGTCGGACACTTCGGTTCGCGTTGGGATGTCGCCGGAGGTCTTGCGCCTGCCCTGCACCGGCTTGCCGCCGACAAATCCCCACACGTACTTTGAAAAACTCCCGTATTCCTGCTGGACGGCGAGGAAGGCCTTGGCGTTGGTCACCGAGGCTTCGATCTTCGCGCGATTGCGGATGATGCCGGCATCCTCCATGAGGCTGGCCTTTTCCTTCTCCCCGTACCGCGCGACCTTGGTCGGGTCGAATCCGCCGAAAACCTTGCGATAGTGCTCACGCTTCTTCAGTACCGTGTCCCAGGAAAGACCGGCTTGCGCACCCTCCAGGATCAGGAACTCGAACAGGACCCGATCATCCCGGACCGGCACCCCCCATTCGCGATCGTGGTAATCGATGGCGAGCGGGTTGCCCGGCCAGCTGCAGCGCTTTTTTTCAGGCGACGGCGACATTGCGTGCAAAGCCCGCGTGCAGGTCGAGGATGCGCTCGCGCCAAGCGGCCAGCGGGTCGTCCGCACCGAGGAGCGCCGCGGGGCTTCCCACACGCGCCCACTGGAACACGGAGAACACGATGTAGTCGGCATAGGCGGGGGCTGGGCCGCAGACGAAAGGCTGGCGCTTGATGACGGCCCGCAACGGGTCGAGTGTGCGGCCGAGGCGCTCGATCGCCTTGTCGCGGCCTGCAACGGTGTCTTCGAGCCGGCACTTGAGAAAGCCTTCCATCATGCCGCGGAAGAACTCCCTGTCGGCCGGGTCGATGCGCTCGAACACGTCGGCGACGATGATCGGCATCACTGCGGGCACCAGCGTACGGTCCGCCCAAACGTTGAAGGTGTGGCACAGGCCCTGCCCGATGGGACCGCCGAAGAGCGATGGCCCCTGGGGATAGGCGGCCTCGAGGTATTCGGCGATCTTCCAGGAGTCGCGGACGACGGTTTCGCCGTCCCGAATGACCGGGACGGTCTTGCCACCCGAAAAGGCGATCGCAGGCTTGTCCGACATCAGCACCGGGCATGACTCGAACGCAAGGCCCTTGTGGGCCAGCGCCATGCGGGTGCGCCAGGAGAACAGGCTGTAATACCTGGCGCCTGTGCCTTTCAGTTCGTAGAGCTTGATCATGCAGGTCTATCCTGGTTCAGTTTGCGCGAACCACGATTCTACCCGCCCGGCCTACTCCGCTCTTGCGCCAGTGACCCGTACGACGTTCTTCCAGCGCTCGAGCTCGGATCTCAGGTAGGCCGAATACTCGCCCGGCGACGATCCCACCGGCAGGGCCAGCGGTACCGGGATGGTCTGGGTCACCGGCTCGAAGGGCAGAAGCCGCAGGAAATTCATGATGTCTCCCCCTCACCTTTGACTTCGTGCGATGCCGGGCGCTGCGCAATCTTGCCTGCAGCCCAGTCGGCCCGGTCCTGCACGGCCAGCCGATAAGCCTGGTCGCGTCCCGAAAGGTACGGCTTGGGCCAGGCCTGGCCCATGTGCTGGTACCAGGCCGAGGCGTGCAGCGTGAAGTACGGGTCGGACAGGTGCGGCCGCGCGAGCGCCACGAGGTCCGCGCGTCCCGACACGACAATCGTGTTCACCTGGTCTGCGTTGACGATGTTGCCGACGGACATCGTCGCAATGCCGACTTCGTTGCGGATCTTGTCGGAGAACGGCAGTTGGTACATCCGCCCGTAGAGCGGTTTCTGGTCGGCGACCACCTGTCCGGTGGACACATCGATGAGGTCGGCGCCCGCGTCCTTGAATAGCCGGGCAAGCGCGAGCAGGTCGGCCTCGGAGAGCCCGCCCGGCGCCCAGTCGGTGGCCGAGACACGCACAGACATGGGCTTGTCGGCGGGCCAGGCCGCGCGCATGGCCCTGAACACTTCGAGCGGGAAGCGCGCACGGTTCTCGATCGATCCGCCGTAATCGTCTGTGCGCAGGTTGGTCAGCGGCGAGATGAACGATGACAGCAGGTACCCGTGCGCGGCATGCATCTCGACCATGTCGAAGCCGGCTTCGTGCGCGTAACGGGTCGAGCGCACGAAATCGGCGACGATCTTGTCCATGTCCGCGCGCGTTAGGGCGCGCGGCGTATGGGAGTCCGGCGAATACGGCAGCGGCGAAGGGGCGACCAGCTCCCAGTTCCCGTCGGGGAGGGGATGGTCCATGCGGTCCCAGCCAAGCTGGGTCGAGCCTTTGCGACCGGCATGCCCGAGCTGCAGGCAGAGCTTCGCCTTCGATTGCGCGTGGCAGAACTCCACGATCCGCTTCCACGCATCGCGTTGCGCATCGTTCCACAGCCCAGTGCACCCGGGGGTGATCCGCGCCTCAGGAGACGGACAAGTCATCTCCACAAACACGAGGCCCGCCCCGCCGATGGCGCGACTGCCAAGGTGCACGAGATGCCAATCGGTCGGCATGCCGTCCACGGCCATGTACTGGTCCATGGGCGAAACCACGACCCGGTTCTCGAGCGTCATCCCGCGCAAGCGGAAAGGCAGGAACATGGGCGGCGGCGGGTTGGCGAGGTCGACATCGAATCCTTGCGCCTTCACCTTCTGCGCGAACCAGTTCGTGACATCGCTGAGGAATTTCTCGTCGCGCAACCGGACGTTCTCGTAGGTGATCTGCTTGGAGCGCGACATCACGCCGAATGCGAACTGCATCGGGTCCATGCCCCAGTACCGCGGCATGTTCTCGAACCATGCGAGGGAAACGTCCGCTGCGTGCTGGGTCTTCTCGACGTCCTCGCGGCGCTGCGAATCGTAGTGCGCCAGCGCGGGCTTGACCCCGACCTGCTTGCGGAACGCCTCGAACAAGGCGATCGCGTCTTCCATGGCCAGCTTGGTGCCCGAGCCGATCGAGAAGTGCGCGGTGGCCTTGGCGTCTCCCACCAGCACCACGTTGTCCATGACCCAGGTGGCATTGCGGATCGTGGGGAAGTTACGCCACAAGGAGCGGTTGGCGATCAGCTTGTGGCCGGCCAGTTCCTCGGCAAAGATGCCCTCGATGGCCGCCAACATCGCCGCCTCGTCCATCTTTTCGAAGCCGAACTTCTCCCAGGTATCGGCGTTGGTCTCGATGACCCAGGTCGAGGCGCCCTTTTCGTACTGGTAGCAATGCGCCAGCACTATCCCGTTGGGCGTTTCGCGGAAGAAATACTTGAACGCGTCCATCGGAAGGGTCGAACCCAGCCAGGTGAACTTGTTCGGCCGCAGGTCCACGCTGGGCTTGAAGTGTTCTTTGTGCGACTCGCGCACCCGGGAGTTGATGCCGTCAGCCGCGACGATGAGGTCCGAATCCGGGAAGTCCTCGACGCCGCCGACCTCCTTCTGGAACTGGAGCTTCACGCCGAGTTCCTGTGCGCGCTCCTGCAGGAGCCGCAGCAGCGTCATGCGGGAGCAGCCGCAGAACCCGTTGCCTGCGCAACGGATGGTCTGGCCCTTGTAGACGACATCGACGTCGCCCCAGTACGCGAAGGCGCGGCGGATCGCTTCGTAGGCGACCAC
>Ga0214919_10001596_pt1 | contig 36789 bp, 25 predicted proteins | sample LL1503_MetaG_FD_177994 | JGI IMG/M metagenome (GOLD analysis project Ga0214919, IMG submission 177994) | Freshwater microbial communities from Lake Lanier, Atlanta, Georgia, United States - LL-1503 | ecosystem: Environmental > Aquatic > Freshwater > Lake | place: USA: Georgia | collected...
TTTATTAATACATTTTATTAATACATTTTATTAATACATTTTATTAATACATTTTATTAATACATTTTATTAATACATTTTATTAATACATTTTATTAATACATTTTATTAATACATTTTATTAATACATTTTCATTGTAAACTCTTAAAACACCTACTAATCTATACTAAAGTTTTTATACTAAAAAGGAAGGTACGTGTAGGAAACCTAGGTTTCCTTACTAAAGTTTTTATACTAAAAAGGAAGGTACGTGTAGGAAACCTAGGTTTCCTTACTAAAGTTTTTATACTAAAAAGGAAGGTACGTGTAGGAAACCTAGGTTTCCTCACTTTTATTAATAATAATAAAAATTGATTTTTTTTTAACTTAAAAAATTAAATAGGTATAATATATATCTTATAAAATGACAACTTTAATTCATGACTTACAAAATCCCGAAAATATAGAATCTATACATGAAATCCAATTTAGTTTATTTAGTCATCAAGATATTAAGAAAGGTTCAGTCGTAGATGTATTAACACCTGATACATATGATTCAAATATTCCTAAAAATAATGGTTTATTTGATCATAATATGGGTTCAATAGATGCATCTATAATTTGTCCAGTAGATGAAAAGAAAGCAGAATTATGCCCAGGATATTTTGGAAAAATAGATTTAGCATTACCAGTTTTTAACAATCATTTTATATCATATTTAGAAAAAATATTAAAATGTGTTTGTTTTAGATGTTCTAATTTATTATTAGATAAATCTAATCCAAATATATTAAAACAATTAAATGGAAAAAAAGGTTTTAATAGATTTGTTACATGTGTTGCATTGTGTGCTAAAAATAAGAAATGTTTATTTAATAATGGATGTTTTGTTTTACAACCTACTAAATATGTTAGATTAAATGGAGCGGCAAGTATTAAAGATAAGAATAATATTATACAAATTTACGCAGAATTTTCACAAAATGCATTAAAAGATAGTAAAGTAATGAAACACCAAAATTTTACACCTTTGATTTGTTATCAAATTTTAAAGAAAATTAAAAATGAAGATGTAGAATTTTTAGGTTTATCATCAGTTTATAGTAGACCAGAATGGATGGTTATAACAACATTAGCAGTTCCTCCTCCTTCTGTGAGACCATCTGTAAGACAATCAGATAATCAACGTTCAGAAGATGATTTAACTTATGCTTTATCAAATATTGTTAAGGTAAATAAAACATTAAAGCAAGTATTAGAAAATAACAATGGAAATAACAAAAAAATTGAAGATTATCAAGGATATTTACAATATTTAGTATCTACTTATATGGATAATGAAATACCAGGTGTTCCAACAAATTGTCAACGCTCATCATTTAGACCATTAAAAGCTATTACACAACGTTTAAAAGGTAAAGAAGGACGTTTAAGAGGAAATATTATGGGTAAACGTGTAGATTATTCAGCAAGAACAGTTATTTCAGTGGATCCAAATATAAATATTGATCAATATGGCGTTCCGCAAAAAATTGCAATGAATTTAACTTTTCCGGAAATTGTAACACCATATAATATTAAAAGATTAAAAAATACAGTTAGAAATGGACCAAATACTTATCCTGGTGCTAAAACAGTTATTAAAACAGGAAGTGCACATAATTTAAATATTTCGTTAAAACATGTTGATGTACAACAAATTGCGGATAATTTGGAAATTGGAGATATAGTGCGAAGACATTTGGTTGATGATGATATTTGTTTATTTAATAGACAACCTACATTACATAAACCTAGTATGATGGCACATAGAATTAAAGTACTTCCATACAGTACTTTTAGATTAAATGTTTTTGCATGTAAACCATACAATGCAGATTTTGACGGGGATAAATCTTGTCCTCAACAGGCGATTGCTTGTTAAGTTGTAGATAATACTTAACAGGATTAACAATGTAATATCTACTAATTTATTATTATATGCATATTGAATAATAGATTAATATAATCGTCTAGTTTATTTATTAGAAACTAAAAACTAATAAATAGGCGATGTGATCAAATTGCTGGAAACCCTTAAAGTTAATTGTTACTAAATAAATTATGAAAATAATTTATGGCACTGGGGAAACTCAAGTGGTATAGTGAAAATACAGTTAAATGAGTTTAGTTTAAAAACTAGACGAAGTAGGCAATCAGCAGCCAAGACCCTAACCTCGTTATGATAGAGTAAGGGTAAGGTTCAGAGACTAAACGGTTACAGGTTTCAAATGATGTATCTAATCAATACTGATGAAGCTCAAGATATAGTCCACTCCTATGCGAAAGTATAGGTATTTTATGGAGATGAATATGCACATACCTCAGTCATGGCAAACTTTTACCGAGTTAGAACAAATTTGTTTAGTACCTCAAAATTTAATCAATCCTGGTACGAGTAAACCAATGATTGAAGTAACACAAGATACATTAGTTGGAGCGTATTTATTAACAATACAAGATGTTAAGATTGAAAGAACACAGATAAATAATTTAATGATGTTTTCTAAAAAATATTTAGGAGTATTACCTGAACCAGCAGGTGTTGAATATGGCATTGAATATTGGACTGGAAAACAATTATATTCATTAATATTACCAGATATTACTATTAATCAATTGAAAAATGTTAAGATTATTAGAGGAGATTTGACAGAGGGACATTTGAATGAAGAATCATTAGGTTCAAGTCCAGCAGGTTTAATTAAACAAATATATAATGCTTATGGTGTAAAAGCTTGTACTAATTTTTTAAATGATACACAAAATTTGATAACTCGATGGATGATGAATAATAGTTTTACTATTAGTTTTGGTGATTCATGTGTAACAAAAAAACAAAGAATGACAATTAAAGATATTACAAATCAATATATAGAAGAAGCAAATGATATAATTAAAAAGGCACAACATGGAGTATTTGCAAATGATTTAGATGATGAATATAAAGGACCAAAATTAGAATTTGAAATTACAAAAGTATTATCTAAACTTACAGAAAAGGTAAAAGATTTTATTTTTGAAAATATTTCAAAAACTAATAATTTTTATATTGCAGGTTCAAAAGGTTCTGGTTCAAAAGGTTCTGCATTACATACAATGCAAACACTTGGTATTGTAGGACAACAAGATATTTGGGGTACAAGAATTATGGATGGTTTTACGGAGCGGACATTACCACATTTTTCAAGAAATGATGTTGGACCAGATGCAAAAGGATTTGTTAGACATAGTTTTAATGAAGGATTAACACCAAGTGAAGTATTTTTTCATGCAATGGGTGGTAGAATTGGTGTTATTGATACTGCTATCAAATCAGTGACTGGTGATACTCCAATTATTATAATGGAAAATGGAATTATGCAACATATTAATATTGGTAGTTGGATAGATGAATTATTATTAAATAATTTGGATAAAGTTGTTGTGGATAAATCAAATGATGAAGGTCATGAAGAACGCGAATTATTAGAATTGGATACGAATATCGAAACATTAATTCCTACAACAGATTTAGATGGAAATGTAAGTTGGGGTAAAATTACACATATTACTAGACATAATCCAAGTGTTATTATGTATGAAATAAAAACAAAAGGTGGTAGAAAAGTAACAGTAACTGATTCACATTCACTTCTTATTTGGGACATAGAAACACAAAAACTAGTAAGAATGTGTGCATCAAATATTAATATTGGTGATTTTGTACCAGTTACATATAAAATTGAAAATATTAGTAATTTGGATAAACCAAATATTGATTTAAACCGTACATTCAAAACAATGATTGGTCGTGATATTGCAATATTACAATTTAATTCAAATGGAATATATGTTGATATTGATCAAAATAATCCTCTTCAATTAAATTATGTTTTAGATAAAGATATTAATATACATAATGATATAGTATTAGATTCAATTATTGAAATTAATAAAGTTAATTCTAATCAATATAAGAAAGTATATGATTTAACAATTCCATCTACATTAAATTTTGGAATTGCAAATGGTCTTCATGTTGTCGATACTGCGGATTCAGGATATTTATCGAGACGATTGATTAAAGCAGCTGAAGATTTAATGATCAATTATGATATGACAGTTAGAAATGCATCAGGATATATAGTACAATTTGGCTATGGTGATGATAGCATTGATCCTATTAAATTAGAAAAAGTTAATAGAATTGAATTGATTGAACATGATAATGAAAAAATGAAACAATATTATAAGTTTGATAAGGTAGATGATAGAACATATTTTGAAAATTTTATGACACCTGAAGCAATAAATGAAATGATGGAAGATGAAAATTATAAACTTATATTAAATGATGATTATGAAGAAATGATGCAAATGAGAAATGATTTAAGATATCTATATTTTAAAAATACAGAAGTGATTGGAGATATTAATACTTATGTTCCAATTAATTTGTATAGAGTAATTCCATCACAATTGATTAAATTTAAGGTAGAACCATATGATTTATCAGATTTAACACCTCAATATATTATAAAAACATATAATGAAACTATGCTTGATATAATTAAATATTTACCAGAAAAACAAGAAAATTGGAAATTATTCAAGATTATTTTTAAATCATTTTTAGCAACAAAACGAGTATTGAATGAATACAGAATGTCTAAAGCAGCATTTGATAGTATTATTTTGTTAATTAAAGAAAAGATGTTAGATGCATTAATTAGTCCAGGTGAAATGGTTGGTATTATTAGTGCCCAAACTTTAGGTGAGATTTCTACACAATTAACATTGAATTCAGTAACATATGAAACAGAAATAATTGTAAGAGATTCTAATAAAAAGATTACAAAACATCAAATCGGCGAATTTATTGAGCGAGAAATTAGAAAATCACATAAAATTGAATATATGGAAGACAAAGATACAACTTATGCAGAATGTTTAGATTATTATGAAATACCTTCTTGCAATGAAGACGGTGATGTGTCTTGGAAACGTATTGAAGCAGTTACTAAACATCCTGTTATAAATAAAGATGGTAGTGATACAATGTTAAAGATTACAACTGATGATGAAAGAACAGTAATCGCAACAAAAGCAAAATCATTTTTAAAATTAATAAATGGAAAAATTCTTCCAATAGAAGGAGAAAATTTAAAAGTAGGTGATTATCTACCAGTAAGTATTAAACAAATTGATTTTGAAGAAACATTTACATTAGATTTAAAATCTATATTATTACCAAATGAATATGTTTATGGAAGTGAATTAGAAAAAGCGAAAAGTGTTATGAATGAACATCATTGGTGGAAAAACCATTCTAATAAAACTTTTATTTTACCTCATAATAGAAGTGATATAGTTGTACAATTAGCAAGTAAGAGTACTATTAAAAATAAATTTGTTTATATGTTAACATCTCGCAAATGTAATTATGAAGTACCAGAAATTATTGATTTAGATTATAACTTTGGATATTTCATTGGAGCTTACTGCGCAAAAGGTTTTTTAACAAAACATCAAATTTCAATTTCTAATAATGATACTAATTATTATGAGCCTATATTAGAATTATGTAAAAAATGGAATATTACAACAAAGATTTATAAAAAAGAAAATAAAGAAGAATGGACAAGTAAAGATTTAAGAATATATAATACTATATTATGTAAAATATTGGAAAATTTATGTGGTAAATTGAGTTATAATAAATTTATTTCTGATAAAATTATATATTCTAATAAAGAATGTTTGAAAGGATTTTTGGATGCATATATTGGCGGAAATGGTGCAGTAAATAAAAGTATTACAATGTCATCTGTATCAAAAACAATGTTAGTTAATGTACAAAATATATTACTTTCATTTGATGTTTTCTCCCATATTCACAAACCATCTAAACAAGAAACAAATAATCGTGAAAGTTTAGATATAAAACAAATATATATATTATGTGTATGTGGAAAACAATCTAAAAAATTAGCAAAAATACTTGATATTAAAATTGACTACAAAAATGAAGCATCAAAACAATTGTTAATGTATAATCATGAATTTGAATATTCCAAGGAATTTGAAAAAATACCAAATGAAATAGATGGAGAAATAATTATGGAAGATAAAGATGGAAGATTTATTGATACAGTATTTAGCAAAATTAAAACTATTGAAGAAGTTAAAAATAGTACAAAATATGCATTTGACCTAACAGTTGAAGAAACTCGAAATTTCATTGTGTATAACTCAATAATTCTTAGGGACACTTTCCACGCAGCTGGTAGCGGCGCATTGGTAATTACTGAAGGAGTTCCAAGATTAAAAGAAATTATTAATATTAGCAAAAATTTAAAAAGTGATAATATGACAATTTATTTAAAAGAAGAATATGCACTAAATAAAGATAATGCTAAAAAGATTCAATCAAAGTTTTCTTACACTCAATTAAAAGATTTATTAGCTACTACAGAAATATTATATGATAATAAAAATGGAGATACAGATAACAATGAAGATTACGAATTTATAAAGAGTTATCGAGAATTTACTGAATTATTTGGAATAGATAATATAGATACTGAATGTTTATCACCATGGATATTAAGATTAATATTTGATAAGGAATCATTAATGAATCGTAAAATAACAGTACAAGAAATACAAGAATCAATAAAACAAAACTTTCATAATGATCAAGAAATAGAATGTATATTTAGCGATGACAGTGTAAATGATATTATAATGAGAATTAGAATTAAATATGAAAGTAATGGTAATTTTTTGGAATTTATGAAAGATTTTGAAAAACAGTTAATTGAATTACCGTTAAGAGGAATATCAAATATAAAACAAGTTGAAATTGCAGAAACAAATATTATTAAATATAATCATTATGGATCTTTTGAACCATCAAAAGAGTGGTTATTAAAAACGAGTGGTAGTAATTTAATAGAAATATTAGCAGAGGATTATATTGATATTACTCGAACAATTACAAATAATATTATAGAATTCTATGAAATATTTGGTATTGAAGCAACACGTGAATTAATATATAGAGAATTATATAAAGTATATGCTGAAAAACATCCAAATCCACGTCATATTCAATTATTTGCGGATATAATGACTTATAGAGGAAAGTTAATGCAAATTGATAGACATGGATTAAATAAAAACACTGAAATTGGACCAATTGCTAAAGCATCATTTGAAGAAGTAATGAATATATTCACAAAAGCATCATTATTTGCTGAAAAAGATAATATGAAAGGAGTTTCGGCAAATATATTAGCTGGTCAATTTTGTAAATCAGGTACAAATACATTTGATTTATTAATTGATGAAGAAAAACTATTAATGGAAGTAGATATTCCAGATTATGTTGAAAGTGAAGAAGTAGATGTAAATGAAAAAAGTGTTGATAGAGCGTTTGATAAAGCATTTGCTTCATATGAACAAACAGATGCAATAAATGATGATGATTTTACATTTGGATTTGGAATGGAAAATCAAAAAGAATATACACTTGAAGGAAGTAATACTATAAATACAAATGTTGTTTTAACAAATACAAAAACACAAAATATTATAGTATCTAATGAATTTGAAAATGTAAATATTGATGAAAAAGAATCTGTATTTGATAATATTAATATTGAAGAACCACTATATGAACAAGAACCTAAAGCGTTAGATAACAGTTTAAATATTGATTTTGAATCAATTGCTATAAATGAACCTATTTATGAGGAACAGCCACTTGAAGAAAAATCAACAAAAAAAATTAGGATTAAAAAAACAAAAAATGAAACTGGCGAAGAAAAACCAAAAAAAACTAGAGTTACTAAAAAGAAATAAACTCAGAATAAAATGAAGATTCATCGCTATTTTTCAAAGTATACGAATTAAAATACGTAGATAGAGATAAAAATCACTAATAATGTTATAAATTTTAAGCCTAAAATAATAATGAAATAAAGGTTTATGATTATTTTCCAGAGTTTAAGGATATACTCCGGAGTTTATGAAGGAAAATACAACAAATACATCTTTATTTTTTTGTAATAAAAATTATACATTCATCTGTTTCAAGACTAATATTATCACACCACATTTGAAACATATTATTAATTATCTGTCTATTTTGATCAATAATTTTATATTTATCAATTAAAACAATTTCATTTAAATCAATATAATAATCTTTAATAAAATTATCATCTATTATTTTTAATACAGTTGAAAAAAATAAATGTGATTTCTCAATAAAATCATGATTAATATTATTAACACACAAATAAATAACCCATTTATTTAACTGATTATTTTTTATATTAACAAAACTCTCTTTTGTTAATATAAAATTATTATATGTAATACTAATATCATCATCAATCATATCAATATATTGTTGTAAACATATAAATTTTTTTATATCGTCAAAAGTAGATTTTATTGAACTCTTAACTTCAATTATTTTATCAATAATATAATTAGTTCCATCAAAATATATAATTATTCCATCAACCTCTCCTTTAATTGTTTCTTTATGATTAAGAAGAATACCAAATAATTTTATTATATTAACATTTGTTTCATAATAATAATAATAATGTCCATTTTTATTTAATGAATTTACATATTCTTGTATTACTTTATTTGCAGTGTATTCAGATTTTTTTCCTAAAAATGAACGTTCCATATTATTTAATTGAATTAATTTATGATCTATTCCATATTGATATTCTAAATCAACTAATTTATTAATATTTTCAGTAATTTTTTTTGAATGTTTTAATAATAATTTATATCTATATAAAATAGTATTTAAACATAACATTATTTTAATATTTGGTGTTTTACTATTAAATAAGTTTCTAATTATTCGTATTGTTCTTAATAATGCTGCTTTTTTTTCATCTATTATTTTAAAAATATTATTTATTTTAAACATATATTTTTTAATATCAACATATGGAAAAGCATTCATATCAGATAATATTTTAATATCATAATTAATTTGTTCTATACATTTATTATATAAAATATTATTATTTAATTTTATTATTTGTCTTTTAACTTTTACATATTTTAAATAATTATGCTTTTCCATATGTTCTAAACTATAATGATTATCTATAAATCTTTTGAAGTTTTCGTATGTATTAAATTCATTGTCCGAACATACATTTTTTAATGATAACTGTGTAAAATGTGTTTTTAAATATTCTTTTATTTCCATTTTTATTTCTTTTTTGTTTTTATAAATATATATATATCTCTTTATATTGTTATAAAAAAATCATTTTTTTTGTCATGATAGAAATTATATAAGTTCACATATTTGTCTTATTGCAAATGTTTCAAATAAATAGCTTGGTATATGAGGAAATTCTTCAGATATATTAAATGATTCCGTAAATCTTAATGAACAAAACTAAGATTAATATGAAATCTTTCTTCATAATGATCTAGTAATAGCACATTTGTATAGCATAAACAACTTTATTAACAAAATCATTATATACTAATATAAAAAAGTATCAATTTTCTTCTGAAAAAAATTGATTAAATAAAAATATTTATAAGTTTTTATTTAATGTAAATAAATTTTTTATGTAAAAATGGAGTACAATAAAGAATTAAATTTAATAAAAACATATATAAAACAAATAAAAATTGAAGATGGATATGAAAATGAATATAATAGCAAAGATGAAGCACAATTATTCATAGAAAAATATGGAATAATTCATGATAAATTTACAAAAAAAACCATGATAATATTTTATCTCATAATGAGAGAATTTGAATTTATTATGTTATATCACAAATCAGATTGTTTATTGATTTCAGAAAACATAACAAAAAAAGCTATAAAATTTCGCGAAAAGTTATTATCATACGAAAATAATAGTTCCAAAGTTACTAATTTTTACAAAAATCATCTATTTGATATAATAAATAAAATCTCTGAATATTTAGTTAAATTTAAACAAATTTAGTAAAAATAATTCATTGTTTTTTCCTTTATATACATTCCGGAGTATATCCTTAAACTTACGCTAAAGCTCCAATTTAACTACATAATTTATAAATCGCTTCTATTTGTTTTACCATATTTTTTCGATAATAATTACTATAAATATTTAATACTATTTCCATATAATCTTCAAAATCAGAAATATTATAATTTAATTTAGTAAAAACACCATATAAATCACCAATATTATATATATTTTTAGCATTTAATAACATACCATCCGAATAACCATTTAATGTAGAAATAGATGTACTAAAAATTTTATTACTATTCATTAATGGTCTAGTATATTTAGATAAAATATATTTCCTTTCTATTTCCTTTTCTAATTTAATAAATATTTTATATAAACATATTGTATCTGCTAAAGAACAGTGAAAATTTATATTTTCATCTTTACCAAAAAAATACTCATAAACTGATTTTAATTTATAATTGGGTTTTATATTTTTATAAAGTTCTTTAACAATGGGAAATAAATCAATAAAATACCAATTATCAGGTATTTTAACATTAGATACTTTAAAATTATTTTCTAATATAATTTGATCATAACCAAAGTTATTATAAGCAATAAAATAAATATCTGTTCTTCCATAATTGTCTCTAATAATTTTTTTAATTAATGTACATAAATCAACTGTATTTATAGCATTATTTTGTATTAATTTATTTTCATCAATACCATGTATATCATAACCTTCTATCCTATTATCGAATGGATATGTATATTGATTTAATAATAAATTACCATTATAATTTAATATTGTTATTTGTAATATTCCTGTTGTATAATAATCCAATCCATTTGTTTCTAAATCATAAAAAATATAATTTTTATTATTTTCACTCATATTTTATATTATAAGTAATATTATTTTATATTAAAATTATACCGTAATTTTATCAAAATCTTTTATTATAGAGGATAATTGTAATGAATCATCATATTCTTCGTCTCTTTTTCTCTTTTTATCTATTACATCCCAATTTAAAACTTTTTTAGATAAAATTAATTTATTGTTATCTTTTTTACTAATTCTATATCTATATTGGTTTCCTTGGTGTCTTAATTCTGTTGCATTAAATATACCATTAATTATATTAATATTAAACATATCTTCAAACTTATTAATTATTTTTTTAATATTTTTTTCAAATTGATGATAATAATATCTTTCATCTTGATCTATACTTAAATATATATGTAAAATATCTATTTTTATATAAAAATTAATATTACATATATCGACTAATATACTATCTACATCTTGTAAAACAATTGGTACAATTTCATTATCTTTTTGATTAAAATGTATATACCCATTCCATAATGTTGGATATGTTGTTTCCAATTTTGTATTAGAATAATAATAATTATTATTATTACTTATGTTTGTTAATAAATATTTATTATGTTCGTCCATATATATATTATTTGTTAAATAGATTTTAAATTTAATAAATAATAAAAAATCAATTTTTTACAAAAAAAATATAATATCAATATATGGTACAATATATAACACGTAAAAAGAAAGGATCTATATTTGAATATTATATAGATAATAAAAAAATTACAAATAAGAATACATTAGAAAAAATAAATAAAATTTACATTGCACCTGCATATACAGATGTTAAAATATATTTAAATGGTGATATTTTAGCAACTGGTATTGATGCAGCGGGAAGGAAACAATATATTTATAGTGATAATATGAAAAAAAAACGTGAAATTAAAAAATTTAATAAACTAATTCACATAAGTGATAATATTGATAAATTAAAAAAAAAAATAAAAAAAGATTTATCGAATGATAAATTTACAAAAGATAAATTGATAGCATTAGTATTAAAAATAATGGATTTATGTAATTTTAGAGGTGGAAATAAAAGATATGAAGAAAAATATGGTTCATATGGTATAACTACAATACATAAAAAACATGTTATTTTAAAGAAAGATAGTATTGAAATAGATTTTATAGGAAAAAAAGGTGTCAATAATCATTGTATTATACAAAATAAAGAAATACAAGATATTATAAAAAAAGTATATAATATGACATCAAAAGATAATCCTTATATTTTCTCAATAAATTATAAAGGTAAATATATTAATTTAACATTACTTGATATAAATAAATATTTAGAAAAGTTTGATATAACAACAAAGGATTTAAGAACATGGAATGCTAATATAATTTTTTTAAAGAATTTAAAGAATGAAATAATGAATATGGATTTATTAATATATAATAAAAAAACAAATGCACAAAAAATAAATATTAGAAAAAAATTGATTAGAGAAGCAATAAAGAAAACAGCAATATTATTACATCATACACCATCAATATGTAAAAGTAGTTATATTTATAAAAAAATATTAGAAAAGATTGAAAATAGTATTATTATTATTAAAAATAGTAAAAGTTCAATAGAAGAAACATTAAAAAAATATTTGTACTCATTCAAAAGAAATATTATGATATAAAAAGTCTAAAAAATAGTTCTTTATTTACACATAAATGTTCCGAAAAATTCATTGTATTTTCCTTCGTAAACTCTGGAAAATAACCATAAACTTACGCTAAAGCTTCAGTTTACTACATATTTTCCTTCGTAAACTCTGGAAAATAACCATAAACTTACGCTAAAGCTTCAGTTTACTACATATTTTCCTTCGTAAACTCTGGAAAATAACCATAAACTTACGCTAAAGCTCCAGTTTACTACATATTTTCCTTCGTAAACTCTGGAAAATAACCATAAACTTACGCTAAAGCTCCAGTTTACTACATATTTTCCTTCGTAAACTCTGGAAAATAACCATAAACTTACGCTAAAGCTTCAGTTTACTACATATTTTCCTTCGTAAACTCTGGAAAATAACCATAAACTTACGCTAAAGCTTCAGTTTACTACATATTTTCCTTCGTAAACTCTGGAGTATATCCTTAAACTTACGCTAAAGCTTCAGTTTACTACATATTTTCCTTCGTAAACTCCGGAGTATATCCTTAAACTTACGCTAAAGCTCCAGTTTACTACATATTTTCCTTCGTAAACTCCGGAGTATATCCTTAAACTTACGCTAAAGCTTCAGTTTACTACATATTTTCCTTCGTAAACTCCGGAGTATATCCTTAAACTTACGCTAAAGCTTCAGTTTACTACATATTTTCCTTCGTAAACTCCGGAGTATATCCTTAAACTTACGCTTAGGGCTCCAGTTTACTATATAAATTTTTTATTTGGTCATATTTTTAGGAGTTTTATTATAATTTGATCATAGTTTTTCATTTTTTGAAGCCGATTTTTGAACACTTTTATTATTATTATTATTATTATTATTATAATTTGACCATAGTTTTCCCTCTTCATATCCTGGAATAATATTTTTAAGAGCCGGTCTTTGAACACTTTTATTATTACTATTATTATTATTATTATTATAATTTGACCATAGTTTTCCCTCTTCATATCCTGGAATAATATTTTTAAGAGCCGGTCTTTGAACACTTGTATTAGTATTTGAATCTGATATAGTTTCATTATCTGATTCATTACTATTTAAACCTGATGTAGTTTCACTAATAGGTACAATACTATTTGAATCTGATGTAGTTTCACTTAAACCTGATGTAGTTTCATAATCAGTTACATTACTATTATTATTTATCTTATTTTTTGTATTTACATTTTTTAAATTTACTGTTTCTGGTTTAACCATTTTATTATTTTTTCCATATACATGTTTTCCATTATTTTGAGGATTATAAGTTACTGGTGGGAATGTTCCAAATTGTAGTTGTGTTGGTTCTAGTTTAACCATATTTGATTTAATTTGTTTAACATGTTTCATTTTATTATTTGGTTTTTTTTCATATTTATGTTTTCCATTATTTAGAGAATTATGAGTTACTGGTGGAAAATTTCCAAATTGTATTGATATTGGTTTTTTTATTTGTTTAACAGGTTTTTTCCCATATACATGTTTTCCATTATTTCGAGGATTATACGTTACTGGTGCAAAATTTCCAAATTGTATTTTTTTTGGTTCTTTTATTTGTTTAACAGGTTTCATTTTATTATGTAGTTTTTCTCCATATACATGTTTTCCACTATTTAGAGGATCATGTTGAGGTACTGGTGGAAATGTTCCAAATTGTAGTAGTTTTGGTTCTGAAGATTCATTATGTTTTTTAGATTTATATACATAAGAACCTAAGAAATACCATGGTGTTAAAAATGTTCCATCATCTCCTTTTAATGTTTTAAATTTTATATCATATTCATGATTTGTTTTGCTATTACCATATTTACCTTCTACTGTATAATTAGAATTATCTAAATATGTAAATAATTTAATTGCACGAACAATATATTCTTTACTTTCAACAATTTGCATAAATAATCTTTTTAGTGAATCAAAAATTATATCAGTACTTAACTTATGCATTATAGCAAAATTTAAAATAATATTTTTTAATGGATATAATACAATATCTATTTTATTTATTTTACCTTGCTTTAACATAGGTTTTCTACTATTCATTATCATTTTTTTTACTTGTTGCCAATGTCCTAAGAAATTTATAAATTTGTCTTTATTTGGTATCCATTTTTGTTTTGAAGAAGGTTTTTGTCTAACATCTACATATATATTATTAGCTATAGTTGCTCCGGGTTTGTATTGCTTATCAAATTGTACTTTTAAACCATCATATACTCTACCTATTTCAATAGAATCATAATCATTTATACGTAGAAAACGTCCAACAGGAGAGTATGGTGATTCTTTAGCTAAAAATGTTTTAATAAATGCTATAATTTTCTTTTTTCTTTTATCTAATGATTTATCTTCTATGCTTAACATTAAATCTTTTAATACTTCTTTTGTTAATATTTTTTTAAAATCAATTAATTTAGATAATTTTGTATTTTTACCTATTTTACTATATGTAAGTAACTCTGTATGAAATTCTTTTAAATATAATGTTTGTGCAATTTTTATTGTTTTTTTCAAAAATTTAACTGCATCTAAATTCTCATTATAGAGTATAAAAGCTCTATTAATATAGTTATTTTCAATTTTTGCATTATGAAAATAAGTAACTGGGTTATATAAATATTCTAATATATACATTTTATCTGTTTTATGAGGACTATAATTTGTTTTCAATAATATACCTATTACATCTTCCAAATTAGTTAGTAAATCATCACAAAATTCTTTATTACTATTCCAACACAAATCTAAATATCTATAAATTTGTGATTCAGGTTTAGGTAAATAAAATTTTAAATCTTTATGTTCATTCAGGAGTGATATCATTCTATTATAATCTTCTATTTGTTTAGGTTTAAGATTACGAGGCATTTTATGATAATTATTAGTTTTATGGAAATTTGTTTGGTTATTTTGTGAAGAATTATGAACAACTTTTACAAATAATTGACGAAAAGTTATTATAACAAATTTGAAATCTAAATAATTTGCTTTTGACATTATATATTAAATAAATATATTTTTTTAATATGTATAAAATAAAATATAAAATATATTAATTAAAAATAATGGTTATATGTCATGAAAAAAAATGTATATTTATACACATTCCTAAAACCGCAGGAACTAGTATAGAACAATTTTTAAAAGAAAAAGGTAAAAATAATATAGAATATATAGGCGTTAGAAATAATCGTTCTCTTCAACATTTAACCGCTTTTGAATTAAAACGTGAATTAGGTTCTATTTTTACTAATTATTATAAATTTTCAATTGTTAGAAATCCTTATAATAGATTATTATCTGAATATTACTGGACACCTTTAAATATAGGATATAAAGCAGGTAAAACAAAAGCAGAATTTATAACACATGTTGCTAATATAGTAAGAAATAAATTATATTTTAATAATATTTATAATGATCACTTTATTCCGCAATATCTTTTTCTATATGGTAATAATAAAAATATTTTAATCGACCAAGTATTTAAATATGAAAATTTAGATGAAAGTATTAAATATTTAAAATATAAATTTAAAATAGATAACGATTTACCGTTTTTAAATAAATCTAAAGATAATATTGTTAAAACATACTGGAATGAAAGACAAAAAGAAAGAATTTATAAAATATATCAAAAAGATTTTCTTGTATTTAATTATGATAAGTAATATTTGTAAAATAATAACTATTTTTTTTCTTATATTTTTATTATTTTTTATTTTTAATTACAATTTAAAGAAATCACTGCCAAAAGAATTATTTTCTGAAAGAAATACTTATATTTTACCAAAAATTATATATGGTTATTGGGATAATTTAGAAGAAAATAAATTAATTAATGCTCATATTGATACGTGGAGAAGAAATATTCCATCTGAATGGAAAATTGAAATAATATCAAAAAAAAATATATTAAATTATGTTGATAATGATTTTTATAATAAATACAAAAACTTACCTGCATTTCGTTTTTCTGATTTTTTAAGAGTTTATTTATTAAGTAAAAATGGTGGAGTATGGATGGATGCAGCAACAATTATAATAAATGGTAAGTTTTTGAATGATTATTATAATGAAATGCATAAAAATAAATATGATTTATTGGTATATGAACTAAGTGACCATTCTACTTATAATCAACCATATTTAGAAAATTGGTTTATAATGTGTCCTAAAAATAGTAGAATTATAACAGATTTGTATAATCAATTTTCAAATGCATTTGATATGGGATTTATTAACTACAAAAATAATATATTAAAACCTAATATAGATTTAAGCAAAACAATAAAATATGGTAATAATACATATCATATGCAACATGCTATAATACACTATTTATTAAAAAATAATAAATATAATTTAAATATAAAAGATGCTAATGAAAGTATGTTTAAAGCACAAAAAATAAACGATTGGAATGGTGAAAAGTTAATTAATTATATATTAAATAATAATGATTGGTCTGAATATTATGCAATTAAATTAGTTGGATTTAATAGAAAAGCTATTAATGATGAAAATTTATTTATAAAAAAATTAAATAGTTTTTAATTGATAACTAACCAATTTTTTAACATCATTTTTTGAATTCGATGATTATCTGGATTATTTATGCTTATTGCTGTTTTTGCCTTTATTTGTTTAATAATATCATTCAATACAATCATATTATTATATTCATCAATAAATGTATTTTTTTCATCATAATAATAAAATATAAGTATATTAGTATATAATACATCTTCAAATTTATCAAAAAAAACATTATTTTTTAAATATTTATTAACAACATTTTTACTTATTGATATACTATTATTTACATATCTTAAACAATTACAATAAAAATCAATATTTGTTCCAACAATTATATCCATTGCATCATATATATCTATATCTTTTTTATGTACAAAAATATCAAGTGTTATATTTTTACTTGAATTTTCATATATAATTTTAATTGTTGTAAATTCAACTATTAAATTATTTGAATCTTCAAAAGGTATGTATTCTTCACGAATATATTTTTCAAATTCAAAAAAAATATTTTGTTTTTTTAAAAAAAAAAATAAATTACTATATTGTTTTTCACTCATAATACAATCAATATCATGTGTTGTTTTTGATAATATAGAAATGAACTTAAGCGAATGGTCAAGATTTTCAATATTTTCAAAAGACAATATAAATTCTCTAACAATACCTCCAAATAAAGCAATATTATTTGAAATAAGATAATTTAATATATATTTAATCAACATTTTTTCATTGTATTAAGAAATTTAGATTTTATCAACATTACAATATAAAAAAATCAATTTTTATTTAGACTTATATATCAATAAAAATAACTTCGAAAAATAGTTCTTTATTTAGTATAGATTCATCGCTATTTTTCAGAGTTTACGGATGAAAATACGCAATTCTCTAAATATTTTTTTAAATCATCTATAAACATCTGTGTATCTAAATCCCATGTATCATAAAAATTTGCATATTGTCCTTCTTTATCTGTTTTATCTGAAAATCTCAAAACACCACTATTGTCTGTTCTAAGTTGTTCTGTTAAGTTTTCCTTGTGATTAATAGCAATTAATATAAAACTATATGGTATATCAATAATTTTATCTAATCTTTGTTCACAAAAATATTTATGTTCTCCATTTTTGCAATTTTCATCAAACGAGCGCTTTTCCCAAAATTTCTTAGTATACGCCATGCTAGCTTCTGATAAACTTATTGGTCCATCACTACTCATTGAACTAGTATTATTTATAATATTATATGTTCCAATAAGTGTACTACCAACACATTCTATATCTTCATTTTTATATTTCAATAGAATTTTAATTCTAGCTAAAATACTTTCTGGTGGATAATAATCATCATCGTCCATATGTACAATATATTCACTAGTGCTATTAGATACAGCAATATTTCTCTTCATTGCTACTGTCATATTTTCATTTCCCGAATCAATATGTATATACTTAATTCTTTTATCACGTGGTATTAAATCACGTACTGTTTCATCAGTAGTTTCTGTTTCAGGTGAATCATCAATAATAACCCATTCCAATTTATTTTTAGGATAAATAAAATTTTCAAAATTACGTAATGCCATTGAAAAAAGCTTTCTTCTTTTATATGTTGGTGTTATAATAGTCACTTTAGGAAGATCTGATTCATGTATATTAGGTAATTTTAATATATAATTATTTTCTGAATCAACTGTATATTGAGGACAACGTAATCCTTTTAAGGTATATTGCATAAAATCATATGATACTTCTCTATTTTCAATATCAGAAAATCCTTCTTTTTGTATAGCAATCATAGGATCACACATATATGCATTAAAATTAGGATGTATCTTTTCCAAATAAAATCTATCTATTTCCTCATTATATGTTTCTGCTTCCAATATTTTTTCAATAAGTTTTTTATTAGAAAGATTTATCATATAAGCATGTGTTGTCCAACATTGTACTCTTGCATAACCATAATATCTATTCATTACACGATGAACAGTACCACCAAAATATAACATATCCCAATCTGATGGTGGTTCTAACATTGAAGATAAATTATTGATAAATTTACAATCATCCTCTATAATTAATAGATATTTGATGTCATTTTTTCCAGTTTGCTCACTTAATGTTTGTTTTATTACACATATATGTGATTCAAGACATCCTCTTTTAGGATTATAATGTTTAGTTGCAGTGAAAAAATCATATTTAATTCCTTTTGATTTTAATTGTTTATTTATATATTCTTTTTTATCAGTTCGTTCTTTTAAATTAATAACTACACATTTTACGTTATCTAAATATTTATTTAACTTCATTTTTAATAAATATTGTCATTTAATCTTTAAATAAAAAATTGATTTTAATTTAGAAATGAAATAATTTAATAAGTAAAAAAAGAAAAATTAAATATGTTTTTAACTTTAGAAGAGAGAATTGATAATTTACCAGAAGATTTAAAAAAAAAAATATATATTGATTATTTTGGTTCAATATATATTTTTAATAAATTTATTAATGAAAGATTAAAAATGATTGAATCCGTTAAATTAAATTATTGTAAAATAATAAATATAATTCCATTTATTATCAATAATAAAACAATTGTTGAATATTTATTAGAAAATAATAATGAATTTAGATTAACATATAATGACCATATTAACGGTAAAAAAAATTTTAAGTTAATGGATTGGAATAATAGTATTGCATTATCTTGGTTATATTATTTATATCATTAGGTAAAGAAAATAACAGGAATAAAATGAAGGTTAGTCGCTATACTCCTGAGTTTACGAAGGAAAATCTTATAAATAAGAAGGTATTTTCCTTCGTAAACTCTGGAAAATAACCTTAAACTTACGCTAAAGCTTCAGTTTACTACATTTTAGAGCAGTGCGTATTTAAAATGCCAGTTTTTATATAAAATAAAACTACTTAAAAAGATAATAATATAAGGTAAGCCTATTAAATAGAATTTATAGTTCCAGCATTGTGTATACATTTATTTCCCAGAATGGTTATAAAACTGGCATTTAAAATACGCACTGCTCTAAATTCCAGAGTATAAAAAAATTATCTCTTATATGGTTTACAGAAAAAGGTTTATAAAATAAATTATCTTTTCTCTAAATATCACTAAAATCATCTAATATTATTTGTTCTTTAACTGAATTACTTTTTCGTGTATTCTTAATAGGTTTAATGAATTTTGACATATGTATCTGTTTCTTACCACCTGAATTATCATCATATATTGGAATTTTTACATCAACTATAATTTGTTTCATACCTCTTGTTAAAGCAACATAATGTAAATTAGTTTCTTTTTTAACATCAATATCATTATATATTCTAACAATATCTGATTCTAATCCTTTATAGCTATGTATAGTATACATTTCTATAAAACAATTTTCTTTTTTAACAATATTATTTTCAATATCCGTGATTATTTTTTCGAGATCTTCAACAGATAATTTTAATAAAAATTTTGGTAAATCATCTGATAATTCATTCATTTCATCTTCATCAACACTACCAGTTTGTAATCTACTATGTAAACGTTTAATATATTCCATTTGTGATTGAAAACCATTTATCCAAATATTAGGTAAAGCTTGTGCAGTAAGCATTAAACTTCTCCAACTTCTAAATAAATAAACATATTTTTCAGTTGGTATAACATCATAATGTATATGTGTAACATTTTTACTTTTTGATATCATCCAACAATTTTCAAATTTTTGACATATTTCTTCGCATGCTGGTGTACCAACTCTAAATGTTGAATAAAATTCAATAATTAATGAGTTTTCAGGTAATTTTTCAAATGCATTAATACATCCTTTCCATTCATAAATTGCTTGTCGAGTATCTCCGACAAATAGTTTAGGAAGTGTTGTATCTTCTAATAATATTTTTAACATTGTATTATCAAAATCTTGTGATTCATCAATAAATATCATATCATATTTTTCATCAATATAATTTTTACACCAATGATTTAATTCAACAAGTTTTCTAATAGTATCAAATGTAATTAATTCATATTTTAAAGCTTTTGTCCACATATTTGTTAATAAATTTTTTTCACCGCCTAACACTTTTTCTGAAAATAATTTAATATCAGAATATTTTGTTTGATTGCAAAATTTACTAAAGTTTTTAACATAAAAGTTTTTGATTCTATATGGTTTTTTAACAAACCATTCTATAATATCTGGTAAATTTTGAGGTTTTAAATCAAAAATATCAGGTGAATCTATATTTGTTCTTTTAATAAAAACATCTCTCATTAATGCATCAAATGTTATTGGATATAAATTTTGAATATTTTTAGATGCTATTTTTTCTTTTACTTCTGTAATTAAACTTTTATTAAAAGCAATATATAATATTTTTTTAACTGAATGTATTTTAGCTAATTCTAAAAGTGTTGTTGTTTTACCACTTCCAGCAACAGATTTTATTGCAATAATATGATTTTTTAAAAATTTGTGTCTATATACATAATCTCTATAAACCTTGTCTAAAAAATTCATAGAATTTAAACACCTACCATAAATTATTGGTAATGTTTCAATGTCTTTTTTAATAGGAGGTTTATCAATATTTTTTAAATCACATTGTTCTAAAACCTGTTCAAATGTTAATATTTTACATAACCATACTGTTCTAATAACACCTTCTGTTTCAATTTTATATTTTTTTTTATTTTTTAATGATAAATATTGATTAAACTGTGTTTCTAAAAATATATTGTGTTCAAAATTAGCAAATTTATTAAAAACTTCTTCATTTGGAATTTCACATATTCCAAATAACCCTATGTTTACTTTTTTTACATATTGTTGTTCAACATTGTATATGATATCCATTTATTGATTATTATATAATAGTTGATATAATATATCTTTAAAATAAAATAAAAATCATTTTTTTATAAGTTTTTAGGTATTTTCCTTCGTAAACTCCGGAAAATAGTTCTTTATCTACGAATAAATCATCCGATAAATTCATTGTAAACTTGATATCATGTTTACTCTATTTAGATCCATTTGTATGGACCATTTCCTTTTATATCAACTTCATTTTTATTTGGTTCTACATTTATTTCACCTCTTTTTCCATATACATTCCACCAAAATTTAGAATTTTCACCATATACTTTAAATTGATTATTTTCAATTTCAGTAGCAGATAAAGATACTATTTTACCATCATAAATATGTGTAATTTGTACACTTAAATCATATGCCAAGTGAGAAACATATTGAGGTAAAGTAATTACAGTATATTGATTATTTATAATAGTTCCTTTACCTCTGTAATAAACACCTGCTTCAGGTCCTTCTAAACAAGAATGTACTAAATATTTATCTGGATTAACTGGATGGTCAATAACAAATGTTTTTGCTGTATCATATCTTATTTCAGATGTTAATATATTATAATATAAACCACCTGTTGTACCAAATATATTAGGAGTATTTGAAATTGGATTAACATAAAATCCTCCTGTTTGTCCATTTGAATTTAATGCTGTATTACTTGCATTTAATATAATAGTATTTGCATCTTGATTTATATTACCAGCATTTTGTCCAATTGCAATTGCACTTGAACCTTGTCCAGTACATCCTGCATTTTGTCCAATTGCAATTGCACTTGAACCTTGTCCAGTACATCCTGCATTTTGTCCAATTGCAATTGCGTTTGAGCCTTGATTAGTAAACCCTGCTTTATTTCCAATTGAAATAGCATTTTGACTTTGTATATTATATCCAGCTTCTACCCCAATAGCAACTGCGGCTTCATTTTGTGTATTATGTCCTGCACTAGGTCCTATTGCGATAGCGTTATATTGTTGTTGTATAACACCTGTATCAGTACCAATTGCAATAGAATAATCATGTTGTTGATCACTACCTGCATTAGCACCAATAGCAATAGCACCTTTACTTTGTACTGTAAATCCTGCATGATCACCAATTGAAATAGAATTTGAACCTTGTGTATTGTATCCTGCACTAGCACCAATTGCAATAGCATTTCCACTTTGTCCACTAAATCCAGAATTATTACCAATTGCAATAGCATATAGACCTTGTATATCAAATCCTGCACCATTGCCAATTGCTACAGAACCTGAACCTTGTGCTGTATATCCTGCATTATTGCCAATAGCAATAGCACTATATTGTTGTGTAGTTTGTCCTGCAGCAGTACCAATTGCAATTGCATTTGAACCCTGTCCTGTATATCCTGCATTATTGCCAATAGCAACTGCATATATATTTTGTGTATTATTTCCAGCGCCAGAACCAATTGCAACAGCACTTGAACCTTGTGTAGTATATCCTGCATAAAAGCCAATGGCAACTGACTGTCCACCAAATCTACCTTGTGTATCGTATCCAGCATTAGTCCCAATAGCAACTGAATTAGTATATTGTGTAATATTTCCTGCATTATATCCAATAGCAACTGATGAAGATTGTTGTCCTGTAAATCCTGTATTTACACCAATTGCAATAGAATTTGAATTTTGTTCTGTAAATCCTGCATTATATCCAATTGCAACTGCATTATTTCCTTGGATATTATATCCAGCACTAGCACCAATAGCAACTGCACCTACCCCTTGTGTATTACTTCCTGCATTATGACCAATTGCAACAGTATCTTTATTTTGTATAACACTCCCTGCATTATGACCAATTGCAACAGCATCTTCATCTTGTGTAATAACCCCTGCATCAGCACCAATAGCAACAGAATTTTGACTTTGTCCGGTAAATCCAGCATTTAAACCAATTGCTACAGAATTTAAGTCTTGTCCTACATATCCTGCAAATGGTCCAATTGCTATTGAATTTGATTTTTGTTCTGTATATCCTGCACCAAAACCAATTGCAATAGAACCAAAATTCCCTAATCCAATTTCTGTTGCTTGTGATTCATACCCAGCATAGCTACCAATTGCTACTGAATTTGAACCTTGTCCAGTATATCCTGCATCAGTACCAATATGAACAGTATTTCCTGTTTCTACATTAAATGAATTATTATACGAATTCCAATATATGTAATTAGAATAATTTAAACCGGTTAAACCAAATGTTCCAGTAGGTCCAGTAGATCCAGTAGACCCGGTAGATCCAGTAGACCCAGTAGATCCAGTAGATCCATTTTCGATAACTTCTTCAGATGTATAAACAGATTGATTAATAACATTAGCATCATGTACTGCAGTTTGTTGAGCAATATTATCTGCAATTTGTTGTGCAATAGCTAATGCATCTTCATAACTTATAATAGATGTTGCTGTTGCAGATGCTGTTGCGGTTACTAATCCTCCAAACGCATCGTATGATGAGCCTTTACCTGTTGCGTATGCTGAATATATTTGTTCTGACATTATATATATATATAATATTTATTTAAAAATATTATTTAAATAAATATATAAACTTAAATATTTGTTGAAATTCTTCAACGATTTTTTCCTTAGTAAACTCCAAAGTATAGTGATGAACCTTCATTGCATTCCGATTCTTTTCTGTATATTGAACAGTATTTTATGGTATTTACGAAAAAACCTAGGTTTTCTAAAGACAAGAACTGAAACGAATATGAAAGTTCTTAGAAAATAACCACTATATTCCGAAGTTTACGAAGGAAAAATACTTATAAAATATTTCAAAACAAATTTGATATTAATTCATCTAAATTAACATCTATTGCTTCTGATGGTATATCAGGTAATAATGTTATTTTTTCTTCATTATTTTCTATAATTTCATTTGATGAAATCATACTAAAATCTAAATCACTTACAGAATTTATTATATTATCAAGTTGCATATTATTATAAAAATCTTTTAATTCATCACACTCTTCATCTTCTGTATTAAAATAATTATTTTTTCTAACAATAAATGTTGATTCATTCTCATATTCTAAATATATTATATTTAATACATTTTTTCTACCAAATCTTTGTGCTCTTCCAATAACTTGTTTTTCCATAGATTCATTCATTTTGTGAACAAAAATAATAGTACTAGAATTTTCAAAGTTCATTCCACATCCAAATAATATAGAATTAGATAGTAAAATTTTTGCATTACCATATTTATATTCTTGAACACAATTATCAATCTCTTTTATATTTCCTTTATCTAAATCTATATATTTAATATCATTATCATCACATAATTTTTCAATATATTGAAAAATAGAAGAATAATCCGAAAATATAATAATTTTTTTATCAGATGATTTTAAATTACTTATAAAATTATTTAAAAAATCACCTTTATTTGAATTAAAATTTTCAAAATTACATTTTTTTTCTTCTAATAATTGATGATCATATTCAGTTTCATTTTTAATATTTTCTCCAACTGATTCGCAAATATAATATAATAAATCATCTTTATTTATATTTTCACAATTACAAAATATACAATTATTTTTATCCATATTATACCATTTATCAATACAATTTCCACATATTTTATTATTACAACATTTATGTGTTATATATATTTTTTTATTATCATCACTATTATTAAAAACATCATAACATACTGGACAACAACTATTTTCACTTAATCTTTGATAAATTAAATTAATCTTATTTTCATTATCACTTATATTTTTAGAACATACTTCAACTAATTTATTAAAAATTTCTAATTGATTATCTGATATTAACATATTTGTATAATCATTTATTTTTAATATTAAATCTTCATTATAAATATTATTATCTAATACTAGTTGATGATAATTATTTGCAATTTCATTTTCATCTTTTACATTTAACAAAATTTTTTCAATATTTTTATTTATAATAACTAGTTTTTTAATATTCATAATTGTCATATCAATTTCAGCACCTAAACGTTTATTATCATAAAATCTTTTACATATTTCTTCAATATTATTAATATTATAACATATATCTATTGCATCATCCAATAATATTTTTAATGATTTTATTTCATTCTTTCTCATTTCAATTACAATTGTTTTTAATGATGTAATTTCATTTTTTCTAAATTCATTATCTTCTTCTAATATTGTAGAATTAATATATATTGTTGAGAAATTATCAAAATCTGTAATAAAATTTAAAATTTTTTCTTTATAATTATATATTTCATCTAATTTTTTTATTTTATTTACATATTCTTCTTCATAATAAGTTTTATTAATGTTATATTTGGTAAAATGCTCTATTTGTTTTTTTGCATCTTCAATTTTAAATTTATCAAACTCAATTATAGATTTTCTATTTTTTAATATCATATTTATAACGTCTTTTTCATTATTTGCTTTTTGTTTTTCAAATGTGTAATGCATTGCATTTAATCCTTTTAATTCTTTTCTTGTAATAATATTTTCTAAAATATTATCAATATAAATATTTTTACATAAATAATATGTTTTTATAGGTGGTTCTAAATAAATATTTTCATCAATAAAATCATTTTCACATTTACATGTTATATTTTCTAATTTATTATTATCAACTTTATTACGATAATATCCTAAATGTTCTAAATCAAATGATGCAGATATAAACCAAATAAAATTAGCATTTATTTTTGTACATATAATATTTGATATACTATCAATTTCATCGAAAAAAACACGATTTATAATAATGTTTAGTGACGATAATGTTGTTGCAATAATATGATAAAATGATGATGTTGTTAAAATAATGTCTGTTTTTGATAAAATATCTGGATTATTATAAAGAGTCATTATATTTTCATAATTGATAAATTTAGTATATGTTAAATTTAATGAAAATTTTTCAATACTTGTTATCCACTGAGAATAAATATTTTGAGGAACAACTATAATATTTGTTTCTTTGGGTTTTTTTGTTTCATAAATTAATGATATAACAACATATGTTTTACCTGTACCTGGTTTATCGTTCATTATACCAAAAGTATTTTGTTCAGTTTTAATATTCTCAATATCAATAGCTCTTTTTAGCATTGCTAATTGATGCTTTTGAAGTGTAACATTTATATTTTTAGGATGATTTGCTAATTCTGATTTAGATGATAGTAACATATTAATAATTATTATTTATTTTTTCTTTATATTATATTAAACGAAAATGGTATTAAATTTATTTAAACATAAAAATGTATTTAGAAAATACAATTAATTTATTCGTATTTTCCTTCGTAAATTCCGGAGTATAGCGATGAATCTACGCTAAAGCTCTGATTCTTTTCTATATTTTCCTTCGTAAACTCCGGAAAATAACCTTAAACTTACGCTAAAGCTTCAGTTTACTACATAGATTAATTCTAATAGAAAAATATGTGTAAGAAACTTAGGTTTCCTCACAAAAAAAATATGTGTAAGAAACTTAGATTTCCTCACAAAAAAAATATGTGTAAGAAACTTAGATTTTCTTACAAGAAAAATATATGTAGGAAACTTAGATTTCCTCACAAAAAAAATATGTGTAAGAAACTTAGATTTCCTCACAAGAAAAATATGTGTAAGAAACTTAGATTTCCTCACAAGAAAAATATGTGTAAGAAACTTAGATTTCCTCACTCCTAGGTTTCCTCACAAGAAAAATATGTGTAAGAAACTTAGATTTCCTCACAAGGAAGGTATGTGTAGGAAACCTAGGTTTCCTCACAAGAAAAATATGTGTAAGAAACTTAGATTTCCTCACAAGGAAGGTATGTGTAGGAAACCTAGGTTTCCTCACTCCTAGGTTTCCTCACTCCTAGGTTTCCTCACTCCTCACCTTACTAATAAAATATAATAACAATCATATTCTTTTTATTATTACTAATTACATTCATATTTTTATATTTTATATTTGTATAAATTATTGACAAATTTAAATTAAAAGGTGCTTTTAAAATAACATATTTATAACTATTATCATATAAAATATTTAAAATAGTATATAATTGTAATTTACCAATTTTTAAATTAAAATACTTATAATTCTTGTAACAGTTTCCACCCCATGGCGGATCCATAAAAAATATAGATGATTTTTTATTTAATTTATCAATAATATTTAAAAAATTATCTAAATAAATTTCTACATTAGTTAATGATAATGCCTCAATATTATTTCTTAATACATCATGATGAGTACTATTTATTTCTATTGCATATACTTTAGAAAAATATTTAGCAAAATTAATTGTATTACCTCCAATACCTGCTGTAGAATCTATTATTGTTTCATTATACACATTTAGATTATTATCTTTTATAAATTTAATAATAATATTAGAAATCCATTGAGCATCATAAAATTTAGATATACTATAAAGACCTTTATCTGTTATTTTAAGTTCTTTATTATTAATAACTGATTTATCTAAATCTTCTTTTGAAAAAAATTTATCTAGATTAATATTGCTTAATATTGTTGGTTCCATATATTTTTTTTCAGATGTTTGTGTTTCTGATAGTGTTTGGTTATCAGTTGATAATTCTTCATATATGTTATAATTCATATTTAGTAATAAATATTATTATTAAATATTATTTATATTGTTTTATATTAAAGAAAATAATATTTTTAATATAAATTATTTGGGTGGTTTTGATTTTTGATAACCTTCAACATAGTCATAATTTTCATTATATACCATAGCATTTGATATATGGGACAACTTGTTCATAGTTGTATAATAATCACCATAAGCAATACCTACTTCAGCATCAGGATCTATTTTATGAAGTAAAAATTTAATTTCACCAGTTTGTTTATTAATATTTGTAATATACATTACTATTTTATTATCTGTTATTAAAGAACTTGGAAAAATAAATTCTAATAAGTTTTGATTTGATTTACTAATTTTACTTAAATCTATTACATATCCTTTATCTTTTTCTAAAACTAATTCAGATGATTCAGATATAGTACTTATATTATTATTACTATTATTTAATTGTATATTAGGATTCGAATATTTTAACATTATATTGAATAATTTTATACATCTTATTTTAGCAGTAGTAGGTCTCGGATCAAATAAATAATCAGCACGAATATCTCTCATAATAAAAATAATTTTTACTAAAACGTTATGTGGAATATTAAATTTATTACATATTTTTGTTAATAAATCCATATATACTCCATTAATTAAACCACTATATAGTTCATCAAAAGTTTTTTTTAAATCTTGATTTTTATTAAAAGGTATATACTGAAAGTTTAATCTATTTAAATTATTTAATGAACGTTTATTTGATTTTTGTGAAGTATTAATACTAATACTATTCAAATTATTCATTCTTATTATATAAACCAATATTTTTTTTTAATAAAAAATTAAATATAAAACCAAAATTATAATATAATACAATTATAAATGGGAGTTCCTACATTTTTTTTAAGTATATTAAAAAATAAATTTTATAAAAATGTTCATAGTGCTGTTAAAAACGGTAAAATAAATTGCGATTATTTTTTTTTAGATTATAACGGAATTGTTTATAAAGCATATGCACGCATTAAAAAACAGATTGAATGTAATAATTTATCAAAAAATAAAATTGAAGAAGCAATTATTGAAGAAGTTATAAGATATACAAAATATTTAATATGTGAAGTTGTAAAACCAAATAAAATGACATATATTGCATTGGATGGTCCCGCACCTCATGCTAAAATGGTTCAACAACGTTCTCGTAGATATAGAACTTATAATCAAAAAATATATTTAAAAAATGAAAAAATGAAATTAAAAATTCCTATAGATGAAAACGAATGGGATGATAGTGCTAATATATCACCAGGAACTGTTTTTATGGAAAAACTAACTCAAGCATTGTTAAATATAATGAAAAATAATGGATTTAGTGATCATTGTAAAAGCATGGAAGTTTATTTAAGTAGTAGTAATGTACCTGGAGAAGCAGAACATAAATTTTTACCTATTGTAAGACAAATGCGTACTAAAAAAGGTACTGAAAATGCTCCTGTTTATTTCTATGGTTCTGATGCAGACTTAATTGTTTTAGGAGTATCAATGCATAAAAAAAATTTACATATTATAAGAGAAGTTACTGACACTAGAGAAATAATGAAAATGTATGAAAATGCTGAATTTATTGATGTTAATATTAATGAACTTGGTAATGCATTTAATCATGATTTAACTCGAGAATTTAAAGATCATAATTATGATAAAACCAGAATATTAAATGATTATATTTTTTTGACATTTTTGGTTGGAAATGATTTTGTTTTATCAATGCCATATTTAAAGATTAAAAAAGATGGTTTAAAATCACTTATTGCAATTTATCATGAAATAAAAGTTAATCATAGTGGATATTTAATCAATTACCATCCTAATGAATCAACAATATTACCAACTGTTAATATTACATTTTTTAAAGATTTAATATTTCACCTAACAAAAATCGAAGATCAACAAATGAAGAATCAACAATCAGAAATGGATAAATTAATGAAAGGATATAGACCAAATTATTCTCTTGAACAAGAATCAAAATTAACACCATATGAAATAATAAGTAGTAGATATACACATTTAGAAGTTTGCTCACCACATCATCCATTATTTCCTAAATATCATGAAGAATTCAAAAAGATAGATTACATCCAAGATTATGAAGTATGGAAAGAACAATATTATAAATATTTTTTAAATATTGATAAATATAATGGAATAGAATATTACAATGTTAGAATGAAACTTGTTGAAAATTATTTAGAAAGTTTAATGTTTACATTAAAATATTATTTTCAAGGTTGTCCATCTTGGACTTGGCATTATAAATATAGAATATCACCATTAATATCTGATATTTATGAAGCACTTGATAAAAATATATATAATATGAATGAATTATCATTTGAATTGGGACAACCTTATACACCATTTCAACAATTAATGCTAATATTACCGCCACAAATGGAATCATTAGTTCCAACTGTTTTAAGACCAGTAATGAATGATGATAAATTATTATGCACACAATTTTATCCAACAGAATTTAGAATGGATGTTGTTGTTGGTATTAAAACAATGTACAGTGAGGCAATATTACCAGAAATTGATGAAGAATTATTAATAGGAACTGTTAAAAAGTTGGAAGAAAAACTAACACCTGAAGAAAAGGAACGTAATAAAATAGGTAATGTTAAAAAATATGAGAAGAATATGAAAAAAATGTAGTAAGAATCACAAGTCATTTTGGTTTGAATCCAATACTATCTATTTTTATTTTATTACACTATTTAATACAATGCTAGAAACTTAAGATTTTACATAGTTTTTGTTATAAATATTAAATTATTAAGTTAATAATTCAATATTAAATTATATATTAAAAATTGTAAAATAGGAAATCTAGGTTTCATCACTTATAAATTCCAGCATTAAATACTTCTCCAAAACATTGTACTTCAGTATCATAAACATCATCAACATTATCATTAAAGTATGTATAATAACAGCCTCCATCACTCATATAAACCTGAGATTTATCTTTATAATTATCTGGAATAGCTTTATTAACTTCTATCATTTTATCAGAACAATAATAACCACTACTTAAATTTCCATCTGTTAAATTCCATGTTTCATGTTCATATGGTGATTCATTATTTATCTTAGAGTCCCATATTCCATCATATAGTAACTTAGGTTTAGACATACAATACATTCCTTTATCTAATTCATTAACTTCTTTTATATTATCATCTATATATATACCTCCAATATAATTTTTATAATTTGTTGGAGATAATGGCATATTTGTTGCTGTTTGAAAATTTAATTGATTATAATTTTCTTGATCAATCTTTTTACATTCATCTATTTTATTAATATTTGTTAAGTCTTCAAAATTAGAAAAATTTTCTTTATTCCCTCCAATAATATTATGTAATATGCTACTTAATAAATAATTTCCACCTATAATAGATAAAATTATAAATAGTATTAAAAAAAATATTACAAATAATAAAGATATCATATATACTATAAACAGTAAAAAAAATAAAATAAAAATTATATATATATATTTTTGTAAAAAAATTTTTTCTTCATAAATTCTTAAAAATCTGTATTTTCCTTTGGAAAATAGCGAATTAATTCTTTTCTGTATTTTCCGAAAGAAAATAATGATAAATTCTTGTCTTTATTTTCATTCGTAAACTTCGAAAAATATCGAAGAACTTTCACATTCCTTTCAGTTCTTGTCTTTATTTTCCTTCGTAAACTTCGAAAAATAACGATCAATTCTTGTCTTTATTTTCCTTCGTAAACTTCGAAAAATAACGATCAATTCTTGTCTTTATTTTCCTTCGTAAACTTCGAAAAATAACGATCAATTCTTGTCTTTATTTTTCTTCGTAAACTCCGGAAAATAGCGATCAGTTTACTACATATTTTCCTTCATAAACTCCGGAAAATAGCGATTAGTTTACTACATATTTTCCTTTTTAAACTCTATAAAATAGTTCTTTATCTACGGATAAATTCATTGTATTTTCTGAAGTTTACAAAAGAAAATATGTAATAAAATGGAGTTTATCAAATGAAAATATATTCTTAATTTATTTATGTTTTAGTCAATTAAAAATATATTTAATAGATTTTTTTTCTTGGAAGAATATATATGGATCAAATATATTTTTGGATTTTAATACTATTTTTTATTATTTTAATATTAGATTATAGTGATAAATATTTTAAAAAAAAAGAAAATTTTGAAAATAAAGAAATAATATCAGATTCTACAATACCTCCTTATTATGAGGAAAATCGTTTATTTGTATATGAACCACCTTATACTTCAAATGCAGTTAATATAAGTAATAATCAAAATTTAAACTTTAAAAATTTCGGTACAAATGGAATTACACCACCTTTTTTAAAATGTTCTTCATGTAATTTACAATTTAATTGTTCAAATTATCCATATGAAGTTGATGAGAAAAATGCAAATGTTTGTACAAGTTGTTACAATAAAATATCTTTAGACAACAATAATTATCCAGTGTATTCAAAAGCTGTTGGACGTCCACGATTATGTCAAAATCTTAAATAAAAGTAAACTTCGGAAAGTACAATGAATTTATCGGAGCATTTATGCGTAGATAAAGAAGTATATTTCAGAGTTTACGAAGAAATATAGAAAAAATTATGAAGAAAAATACTTTTAAGACATTTACTAAACATAAAATTTAAAGTAATATTAATAATTATTATATATTTATTATATATATAATAACTATTATGTTTAAACAAACAGCAGGAAGTATTTTCACTCAACCTATGACGCGATCACATAGTTATTTACAATCTTTGTATAATCCTAGTCAGCAATCACAAAGTTATTTACAATCTTTTTCGAAACTATTACCTATTCAACAATCAAGTGAATCTTCATCTATTAAACAATTAAGTCAACCTTCATCTATTAAACAATTAAGTCAACCTTCATCTGATAAAAATTTAAGTCAAACATCAACTAATCAAAAATTAAGTCAACCTTCAAATAATCAACAATTAAGTCAAACTTCAACTAATCAACAATTAAGTCAACCTTCATATAATCAACAATTAAGTCAACCTTCATATAATCAAAAATTAAGTCAACCTTCATATAATCAAAAATTAAGTCAACCTTCATATAATCAAAAATTAAGTCAACCTTCATATAATCAACAATTAAGTCAACCTTCATATAATCAAAAATTAAGTCAACCTTCATATAATCAACAATTAAGTCAACCTTCATATAATCAAAAATTAAGTCAACCTTCATATAATCAACCTTCATATAATCAAAAATTAAGTCAACCTTCATATAATCAACCTTCATCTAGTCAATTGTATGAACCTTCATCTAGTCAACCTTTATCTAATCAACTGTATAAATCTTCATCTAGTCAACCTTTATCTAATCAACTGTATAAATCTTCATCTCAAAAGATATTCAATAAATTTTCTGGACTTTTTAGTAAAAAACAAACATCTTCTAATATACCACCATATAAAAATATTTCAAACAAATTTAATACAAATAATAAAAATAATAAAAATAATGAAAATAATGAAAATATTATAAGAATATCTTCGTGGAATATAGAAGATTTTACTATGATAACTGAATTATTAGAAGATGATTTATTGATATCTAAATTAAAATATCAACATATAATATTATTACAAGAATGGAATAATAAAGAAGGACAAGGAAATAGATTTTTAGATAAATTAAAAAAATTTAAATGTGTTTTTGTAGATAGAGTAGCTGTTCTTTATAACAAGAAATTTTTTGATAGTTCTAAAACAATAGTATATGAGATTAAACTAGAATTTGAACCACCAACTTTGATAGAACAAAGTTATACATCAGGAAGACAAAAATCTAATATTTTAACAATATTATATCCAAAAAATGGAATAAAACCATTATGTGTTATATCATTTCATTTAAGTGCTTATATTCCAAAAGAGCATATTGGATTTCATAAAAAGCAATTGACACAACTAATATTAAAAGCACAAAAAATAATAGAAACAAATTTAAATATAAGTGATTATGATATGATAATAGGAGGTGATACAAATTATCGTATTCCGATAAAAAACTTACAAAGTATAAATTTAAAAAATGAGTTAATCAATAATAGAAAGTTAAAAGAACAATTAACAAATGTATGCAGTAATGGTAGATGTAATAATAAATATACACAAAGTTTTTCATGTGTACATGAAAAAACACCAAATAAACAAATTATATCTAAATTTTCATACTTTTTTGATGAATCAAAATTAGATTTAATATTAACAAATTTAGTTGTACTCTATTCTGTTGTAATTTATTTATGTGATTACTCAGACCATAATATGTTATCAACTGAAGTTAGATATAATATGAATTGAATCTAAACTAAATATTCACTTTACTTTTTATATAAATAATTTATTTTAGCAACTAATTTATGTCTTTGTATATCGACAGCCTCCATTTTAATTATTTTCATCCCATCATTATACATATCATCTTCTGTATCATAATTTTTATTTAATTTTGTAATTACATCAATTAATCCATTATTTTCATTTACTGTTTGTTGTGGATCACCAGTTAATATCATTTTTGAATTTTCACCAATTCTAGTTAGTAACATAAACATCTGATTTGGAGTACTATTTTGCATTTCATCTGCAATAATAATAGAATTTTTAAAAGTACGTCCTTGAATAAATCCCAATGGAACAACTTCTAATACATTATTATGCATGAGTGAATCAATCTCTTTTTGTGTAAATCTTTCTAAAAAAATATCATATATTGGATTCATAAATGGCTGCATTTTATCATTTATATCACCTGGTAAATATCCCATATTTTCCTCAATTGTTATTGTAGGTCTTGTTATTACAATTTTTTTTGCAGAATTATTATATAATCTATTTATTGCATAGTTACATGCAAACAATGTTTTACCTGTTCCAGCTGGTCCAAGACAAAATAATAAATCAATATTTTTATCATTTAATGAATTCATATATTCCTCTTGATTATATGATTTTGGAATATATGTTATTTTATTTGTTTCCATATCATCACTCTTTCTTTTACTTAAATATTTTTGTATTGATGTGTGAACTATACCAAAATTACGATATTTAGGTCTAAAACAATTTGTATTTTTTGTAAATAATAATATAAAACACGATAGTTTAAAAATAGTAATCATATTTGTATATTATAATCGTAATTTGTGTTTATATTGATTTTTATTTAATAAAATACTTAAAAACAAAAATATTAATTATAATTATGAAATTCATAACAACTATTATAAAAAAGTTTACACCAAAAGATATATCAACACCGTTAGGTAGATGGAAAATAGAAAATTGTAACTCAAAAATGAATCACAAAATAGATTTATCAAATGAAGACCATTGTGGACCTTGTGGTCAATATGCATTAGAAAAAGTAAAAATTAAAAATGATGTATTTACCAATGTTAACTCGAAAAAATAACATTCAATACATTAAACTAAATCTTCAATAATTTTTTCATAATCTATTTTATAAAAAATTAGTTTATAATATTCATGTTTATTTTCATCAATAATTTCCTTAAATTTATTACATGTAATATACTTATTATCTGTAATATTTATATATCCAATATCACTTATGTAAGCATAATTATTATAAAGAATATCTAATAAACTTTCTGGCATGTTATTTCCAAAAAAATAAGATTTATTATCATTTTTTAGTTGGTAATAACCAGATTTAGTTTTTTTATCATTTATTGTTATATATAGTTTATTACCAGATATTTCAACTAAATCTTTATATTTATTTATAATTATTTCTTTTGATAAATCTACTGTATGTGATTTATTTTGTAAATCTATTGTATTAGATTTATTTGATAAATCTACTGTATGTGATTTATTTTGTAAATCTATTGTATTAGATTTATTTGGTAAATCTATTGTATTAGATTTATTTGGTAAATCTATTGTATTAGATTTATTTGGTAAATCTATTGTATTAGATTTATTTGGTAAATCTATTGTATTAGATTTATTTGGTAAATCTATTGTATTAGATTTATTTGGTAAATCTATTGTAT